>Ga0208130_1000011_pt1 | contig 121014 bp, 93 predicted proteins | sample ETNtaG_31_FD_185771 | JGI IMG/M metagenome (GOLD analysis project Ga0208130, IMG submission 185771) | Marine microbial and viral communities from oxygen minimum zone, Eastern Pacific Ocean - ETNP201310SV78 (SPAdes) (version 2) | ecosystem: Environmental > Aquatic > Marine > Oceanic ... | reverse complement strand
GGGTATTCGAGCCTGCCTTCGACAAGGAGGGTTAAGTCGTAACAAGGTATCTGTAGGGGAACCTGCAGATGGATCACCTCCTAAGAAACTCGGAAAACCGGGGGGGCGGGGCGCTTCGGCGCCCCGTTCTTCCAACTTTTTTTTTCATTTTTTCTAAATATTAACAAATTTAACAATTGTATTAATTTGTTAGTGAAAATAAATTTTGATTTTCATTCTCGAAAATCTATTGAAATTGTATATTTTTGACTTCATATACCGAAGGTATATATCGAAATCATCTTCTAACGTAAGTTATGCGTGCAATGCTCGCTACAACAATGATGCTGTTAATGATGACTGCAGCCCTAGCGGGCTGTGCTGGATCTGACATCACCCAAGATGATGTTGATCAAGCGAGAGCTGATGGAAAGGCAGAGGGAATCGCCGAAGCCACAACCGTAAGCACCCTAGACGTAATCATGGCGAGAGATCCGCCAATGATGAACTGCGGAGTTAAGTCCGAGCAGTGGGGTATGGGATACTTGAACACAGACTCGGAATACACCGGTCTAGATGTCGAGTACTGTAAGGCAATTGCTGCCGCAATCGGCCTTGACCCTGAAAATGATATCACATACGTCTATTCGAGTGGCTCTGAGAGGTTTAACCTCCTAAGAGACAGCGAGATAGACGTGTTGATTAGAACCACAACATGGACTACCAGTAGGGATGCTGACCTAAACGCTGATTTCGCAGGAATAAACTTCTACGACGGACAGGCGATTTTGGTCAACGGTGAATCACTACCAAACGATGGAACTCCATCTGTAATGGATCTAAGTGGTGTATCTATCTGTGTTGCTACCGGTACAACTACCGAAGGTAACATCCAGGATTTCATCTCTGATTGGGACGATGAGGATGGCACGAACCCTGCTCCAACTGCTTTCATCGCTGATGATGCTACTGCCGCAAGAGCTGCCTTCGTAGGCGGAGAGTGCGACGCATACACTGGTGACAACTCCGCAATGGCTGCTTACAAGTGGCAACTTGACGGAGAGGGTGGCGCAACCGATTGTGCAATGACCAACGCCGATGGATGTGTTGATCTATGGATTGCTGCAGAGTACCTGTCCAAGGAACCTCTGACCGCAGCTGTACGAGACTACGACACTGAGTGGAAGGAAGTCGTACAATGGGTCTGGTTTGGAATGGTCACAGCAGAGGAGATGGGACTAACCTCCACTAACCTCGACAGTGCACCTACTGACTCGGCAACCACTCGCTTCCTAACCGGTAGCGGATGGCTAGGAACAGAGGCAAACCCTCTGGATGCTGACTTCATGACAGATGTCTTGACCGCAGTAGGTAACTACGGAGAGGCATATGACAGGTCCTTCTGTGACGGAACCTATGACGGTGTCAGTGGATCCGATGCAATGACTGGATGCGTTCTTCCTCGAACAGGAACTGAGAACGCCCTCGTCTCAGAGGGTGGACTCATGTACGCCCCAGCATGGCGCTGATTGAACAATTAGTCCAATAGCGTTACGTAAAGCCCGGGGGGGCATGTACCCCCCGGGCCCATACAATTCAAAATCTCAAGAGGTGTTCTAGTGGTAGCAGGGGCGATAAAATCACCGGGATTCGTCTCTAAAATAATTCCTGGTCGTAAAGACGCGCCTATGGTCCTCGGCTATCTGGTAGTCATCTTTTTCTTGTGGCAATACCTAACTAAATTCTTCTCGCTCTCTAAGGAGATCATTGACGAGATAGCAGTTAGCGTAATGGTAAACGATATTCAACTCAATCAATCATTTTACTCTTTATCGAATTCCTTGATGGTGATTGGACCTATTTTCTTGTTACTATTCACTCTGGCATGCAACGAATATAGAACCTTCTTCTCTAATCCAAGAGATTGGAGAGGATATTCGAAAACTATCATTATGATTCTAGGATTTATCCTACTATTCACGCTTTCAATTACCTTAGAATTCAGGGCCAAATCCCAGGTTTGGATGATTATGGGGGGGCTTCTAATTGCAGGGATAATACTCGTTTTTGATGAAGTTAATGGGATGATTGATTCCATATTCAAGACTTGTAAAAGCCCCAAAAATACAAAGAAAATTTGGGCGGAAGCACCGATTGAGTCAACACTAACATTGTGTGTAATCTCCCTCTATTTGATCGTCCTTCTTGTTCCAATTCTCCTACCTGCCTTCTCATTTTATTTCACCACATTATTCGAGAATGTGGTGACGTTGCTATCTTTCCTTCTCCTAGGGGTATTCCTATACTCCGCTTGGGACCTTTCTCTAGAAAGGCATAATCCTTCAATTCAAGACCAAAAATTCTCATCCACTGTTTTTCTTTTTGCCATTCCTTTCCTTCTTTTTATCATTCTTAGAGTGATGTACCTAATCAAGACCAATGAGGACTGGAGACTATCCTACGAATTCATGGATGAAGTCGGAGGCTTCCCAGTCACAAACTGGCCTTGGCAGATAGATCCATCGAATGACTCTCGATGGACGTTCTTTCGAGCTGGTGTAATTAACTCCGCAAGAGTCACTATCATCAGCATAGTACTATGTACAATCCTTGGTATATTCATTGGAGTCTCGAGGCTCTCAAACAATAGACTCGCATCAGGCCTAGCAACCGCCTATGTCGAGTTCTTTCGAAATATCCCTCTTGCAATACTGCTTTTCTTCGTATCCATCCAAATCAGAGAATGGGCACCTGCCTTCTCCGAGGTATTCTTCCCCTTCGAGATGTTCTATTTCAGCAAGGAAGGATATTGGATTCCGCAACCAGCTATTGTTAATCTAATCATAGCGGTCTCAATCTTACTTGGGACTAGAATCCTAACCCGCTACCTCGACAAGGACGGGGTTGATGATAGCGAGCAAGGAGTAATCAGGAGAATGGCGATATGGGCTCTTGCCTGTATTGTATCTCTTGCGGTTTTCCTATCAGGTGATTTTAGTTTACCAGAACTAATCCAACCGGACATGGATAGGCCAGGCGCATGGTACATTGTCGAAGGCACCGGGTTCAAGATATCGAGTCCGTTTATTTACATCGTAACTGGACTAACGCTCTTCACCGCATCGGTAGTTGCTGAGATAGTTAGAGGCAGTATTCAGTCACTTCCACAAGGGCAAGTAGAGGCTGCAATATCTCTGGGCCTGAATCCATTCCAAAGACTCCGCTTAGTTATCCTCCCTCAAGCTCTCAGAAGTATGATTCCACTTCTGAACAGTCAGTACATGAATGTCTGGAAGAACTCAAGCCTGGCAATTATAGTCGGGTTTAGTGATATATTTCTGGTAATTTTGGTCATGATGAATAACGTGGGCAAACTAGTTCCATTATTCATGTTACTACTATTCACCTATCAGGTCGGTAGCTTGCTGATATCAGCAATCATGAATGCATACAACGCTAGAGTCACGAGGGTGAGAATATGATTAGCGATAATTCTGATGCTGAAAGCCGAGGCCAGATGGGCATGGAAAAGCTCATCTCAAAAATCAACGGTCTAGAAGAGGCAATCTCAGGTAAACCCTCAAGCTGGGCCTCAGGCAAGAATAACAAAGTTACATCTGGCTTAGCGTTAGTTGTATCCATTGTTACATCGTTATGGATGGCAGCAGACAAATACGGTTCACTTGGCGATGAACTACAATCGAAACATTACGTGTTCCTTTTGGCCTTCGCTGCTACTTCTTTCCTGCTTGCTTGGACTTTCTTCATCACCGTTTTCAAGGGAACTATACTGAAATCACGGGCTTCAGCGATTTTAGGGCTTATTGCAGCGGGTACAATTTTCTTCCTTTGTAATTGGCTCTTAGGGTTCGTTTTGGTGGAAGCAAACTGGGGCATAGTTTGGTCTGCAAGGGTCCAACTTTTTGCCGGACACGAAATGAACTTCCGAATGGTGAATGACGCCAAGGAAAATGAAATGTGGAGACTATGGGCTACCTTAGCCCTTCTAACTGCCGTTGCGAGTTCCGCTTATGGTACCTCAGAAATTTCCACTCGAAATTTCGTTGGTGGATTCTTCCTTCTTTCTGTTATTGCAGTATTGTTTACGGCTTATCCTGCATACAGGAGTTATGATCCAGAGGGTCCCATAACTAAGTTCATCCTTGTCAGCGCACTTGGTTTTACATCCTTCTTGTTGACTAGGAAATACTGTTCTTCCGCAGAAGAATACCAGATTAATAGGCTCAAACGATACCTAGCATTGCTTGGAGTTTTCACATTCTTCTTCTCCCTCTTTGTGATGGATCCGCCCGATTCAGTCGTCGAGAGAGGTTGGATGGAAAGTGGACTGGAGCCCGCACTGTGGGGTGGTCTATTCGTCAATCTGATTTTAGCAACGGCGGGAGGAGTTCTAGGGCTAGGAATCGGTGTTGTACTCGCTTTCGGTAGACAAAGCGAGTTACCGATTTTCAAGTGGCCATCGACTGCATTAATTGAGACGGTTCGTGCTGGTCCAATGATTGCATGGTTGTATTTCGCCAAGTATCTGTTAGAGGATGTAATTGTGCCTTTCTCTGATGCGGACGCAATCATGAGAACCCTACTGATGTTTGCCTTCTTCGGAGGTGTTTACACTGCAGAGATACTTAGAGGAGGAATCCAATCCATAAGCGGTGGACAAATTGAGGCGGCCACGGCACTGGGTCTGAATCCTAATCAGATCAAACTTACCGTTATCCTACCAAACTCTGTTCGCACTACCCTTCCTTCACTTGTTAGTCTATTAATCGGACTTTGGAAGGATACTACCTTAATTTTCATAATTGGTATTTTCGACTTCTTCAAGATTGCCAAGGACCTAAACACCTCTGACCTTCAATTCGCATTAGATATCCTAGAGCCACTATACATGGCAGCATTTGTCTTCTGGATTATTGCATTCTATCTATCTCGGATATCCATGGGTGTCGAGAGGAAATTGGGCCTCGGCTCACAAACAGGTGGGGAAAGAACATGACTGATAGCGATGAAAATGAAATAATTAAGACAAATGGTGTAAAGGTTAATTTCGGAGATTTCTGGGCCTTAAAGGGTATAGACATTTCAGTTAGAAGAGGAGAAATCATTGTCATATTAGGCCCGTCTGGCTCGGGTAAATCGACCTTCATCAGGACTCTGAACAGACTGCAACCACACAGTGGAGGTACGATTGAGGTCGATGGAATCACTATCGACGAGGACACTAGTGTCGCTGATTTGAAGTACGTTAGGTCAGAAGTCGGATTTGTATTTCAACAATTCAACCTATTCCCCCATCTTACAATTATGGAAAACATAACTTTGGCACCTATGAAAGTTAAGGGAATGACAAAGAGCGATGCTGAAGAAAAGGCCATGGAATTACTTGAGAGAGTAGGAATTCCTGAACAGGCCTACAAGTATCCAAGCGGTTTATCTGGCGGACAACAGCAGCGTGTTGCAATCGCCAGAGCTTTAGCAATGGATCCAAAAATTATGTTGTTCGACGAGCCAACAAGTGCTCTTGACCCTGAAATGATCAAGGAAGTGCTTGACGTAATGAAGGATCTTGCTCGAAGAGATATCACAATGATTGTTGTTACTCACGAAATGGGATTCGCCAAGGAAGTAGCAGATCGATGCATTCTATTCGACGAAGGTCATCTAATCGAGGAGAATACACCTCACGATTTCTTCGATAATCCGAAGCACGATCGTACCAAACTATTCCTCGAGCAAATCTTGTGATTCAGTCATCAAGCCAATTTGCGACTCGGTCTAGCATTGTGCTTCTGAAAGTAAGTAATTGTAAATCAGGTCCTTGGATGTCAATAGTGATTGTAGAGCCACGAGTAAAATGGGTTTCATCCCAACCATCGCTGACAACGTATCCTCTATGCATATCGCTAGTCAGTATAGTAGGCTCTTCTGTCCACTCCCAGTATGACCCATCGTCCTGTCTTTCTGCTCGAGGTAAATCTCTCGCAACGAATAGGTAGTGGTTGTCAACTTCCGAGAGCGGAAAGGTAGCACCTTCTATGTCAACTACATGCCGATACCAGGCGCCTTGACCAAGGAATGTAGAGAAGAGACATCCTGAGGAGTATTGCTTGCAATCGACATTCTGCCCACGTCGGAGTCTGTATTTCGAAGGTTGATATTGATGTGTATTTGCGATCAACAAGTCATTCAATGCAGGGTCGCAACGGATTTTATTTCCGCTTGTTGTCTCAATCTCTGCCTGTAACCTCGGTAATCGATTTACGATTGCGGTTCCTTCTATTGTAGAACGAATATCAGCAGCGAAGTTTGTTGGGTCACTACCCATATAGAAACCATATGACCCCTCTTCATCCTCTGACCTTGGATGAGAATTTACTCCCATAACTGGAGTGTTGGAATCTACTGAATGGGCAATTGAAGTTAGGGTCCCATCTCCTCCTAAAACTACGACCAAATCGCAATCAATGAAATCGGTACGTCTAACGGTTTCCCGAGCGGAATAATCTACACTTATTCCACGCTCGACAACCAGACTATCCAATTCTTGTCGGATTGATTCCAACGCTTGGTCGTGAATCTCTTCAAAGTTTTTCTTATAGACTACTAGGATGTTGTCTATCACCAATCTACCCCCTTCTCATTTTACCCGCAATAATCACTCCATATAGGGGCGACGCATGGAGTCTGAGACTATTCTTAGGGTCTGATTTAGCGATAATTCGTTGACAAACAAAGCATAGGCTCATCAGAGATAAGTTTCGCGATTTGTATCAATGAGAGAGCAGTTGATGGGTATTTTGCTCATTATTTCCAGTTGTTCAGGTTGTTTGGAAGTCCCAATAGAAGCTTGTGAAGATACCGATTGCTTTCCTTTCAATAATCAACTTCTCAACGATCTTCTGTCTAATCCGAACTCCTTAGACGTGTTATTATTGGCATCTGAAAATTCTAAACTTCGTGTGAAATCATCAACCACTTACGAAACTGAAACTCAACTTGGGGAAATACATTGGAATGTCGCGAAAGATGACGAACAAAATCTTCGTTCAATTGCAATGAGATTCAGTCTTGGAACGAGTTCTATCGATACTGAGGTAATCGAAGGTACTGAAACCACCAATATCAGATTAGGAAATGTTTGGTACGAGGGAAGGGATGCAATTCCTGAATACAAGGACCCCTTCTATGAAATCGCCCAGCAAGCTACTGAAGACCCTGATGGCTTTTGGCCATCTTTTGGATTTGACACCACATCGATTTCAAACCTTGAATGGACAATAACTCATGATGTTCAATCTCTCGAGCAGGTAGCAAGCGCTCAAAATGAAACCCATAGTATAATTCTAGTTTTGAAAGGAATGCCTCCTCAATTAATTGGTGTCGAATTATATGGAAATGACGATTCAGCCTTTGTATTGAGTATCGAGAAAGGAGACGATGTACAATTATTTCTCCAACCGGATTTACCCAAAGCCGCGATAGAATTCGATATTGAAGATCCAGTAGAGTTATCCGATGGATCTACGATCTGGGCAGGATATGTCCCGAGTGGATTTACCTCTGAAGTTAATCCAGCGGATTTGACTTTCCATGTTGTAGAATCAGAAGCAACAATCGTCGAGTTTAATCTCGCAGATTTGTCATCAAATCAAACTGATGAACATGGCGGTTGGTGGGATTTCATTTACTGGGATTATTCTGGTGATGGATATTTTTCCTCATCCGATTATTACGAAATTCGCACGAATTCATCGAGAGTTGTTTCAATTAAAACGTATGATAGTTGGGCAGATTCGTGGACTGGGGACATAACCAATTCTAATGATTGATTTTCTTCTAAAAAACACCCTTGTTTCTTAGGGCAGATTCAAGCACTGTCCATAGGCAGAGACCAACGTGTCAGAGCGGAGCCACCCTCTATTGCGCTTGTTAGGGCACTTGAAGGAGTATAGGTGGCAGGTTTGGCTTGCCTCTTTTTGTTCAATCATGAACAAGTTCTGGGACTTAGCTCCACCAATTCTTATCGGTATGGCAATCGATGTTGTGACATACAGAGAAGACTCCTTGCTTGCTGATTTTGGATACCCGGACCCTTATGATCAATTTTTGATATTAGTAGCACTTACAGTGATAATTTGGGTCCTTGAATCTCTATTCGAATATTGGTTCGGAGTGTTATGGAGAAATCTTGCTCAAAATGCTCAACATGAATTGAGAATGGACGCATACGAGCATATTCAAAATCTCGAGATGCAATGGTTCTCCGGCCAAACCACTGGCGGTTTGATGGCAATAATGAATGACGATGTTAACCAACTTGAGCGATTTCTTGACCAAGGTGCCAATGACTTACTCCAGGTTGCAACAACCGTTGTCGTAGTCGGAGGAGTCATGTTGATTCTAGCACCTTCAGTAGCAATTTATGCGATATTACCAATCCCAATAATTGTTGGTGGCTCGTTTATGTTCCAACGAAGAATTGGCGTTAGATACGCCAAAGTTCGTAAAGAAGTCGGCGATCTAAATGCACTGCTGAATAACAATTTGAGTGGTATTACCACAATCAAATCATTCACTGCAGAGGAGCGAGAGGTTGAGCGAGTAGGAGCGGCCTCTCGCTCATATAGAGATGCAAATAGAGATGCAATTCGCCTTTCTGCTTCATTCGTCCCTCTAATTCGCATGGCGATTTTGTTTGCCTTTACAGCGAATATGTTGGTCGGAGGTTGGTTAGCTCTAGAGGGTTCACTGTCTATTGGGGCTTACTCGATTATTGTCTTCATAACCCAAAGGTTACTATGGCCACTAACTCGACTTGGGCAAACTTTTGATTTGTATCAACGGGCAATGGCATCAACAGACAGGGTTCTTAATTTACTGGATACTCCTGTAGGTCTAGTTGAAGGCGATATCGAATTGAAGGATACCAAAGGAGAAATTAACTTTGATAGTATCGAGTTTTCCTATCCCGAAAGAGAATCGGTTCTCTCAGGGGTGTCCCTCAACATCCGAGCAGGCGAGACCATTGGCCTCGTTGGAAGTACAGGGTCTGGAAAAACCACTCTTGTTGGTCTTCTTCTACGCTTCCACGACCCTCTGAAAGGTTCGGTCAGTCTCGATGGAAATGATGTCAAAGATCTGAAACTATCCTCACTCAGAGGCTCAATTTCTCTAGTATCCCAAAATACTACTCTATTCCCTGGAACCGTTCGAGATAACATCCTGTATGGCCGACCTAGTGCTTCTGAGGAAGAGATAGTAGAAGCGGCTCGTATCGCAGAGGCTACTAACTTCATCAATGAACTTCCAGAGGGCTGGGAAACCGATATCGGAGAGGATGGACACAGACTTTCAGGTGGCCAGCGTCAACGTTTGGCAATAGCGCGCGCAGTGCTGAAAGATGCACCAATTCTCGTTTTCGATGAAGCCACCAGTAATGTCGACAATGAAACAGAGGCAGCGTTACAGCGTTCTATCGATAGAATTTCGACAGATAGAACAACTATCATTATCGCTCATCGCCTTTCCACAGTTCGAAATTCTGACAAGATTGCAGTCTTAGATTCTGGAAAGATTACTGAATTAGGTACACACGAGAAATTAGTCGATGCCGACGGACTATACTCTAGACTGTGGTCGGTTCAAACAGGGTTAGCAGCTAGTAATGATTGAGGATGAATTATGACCGACGAATTAAGTGCTCCAAAATTGACTCAATTAGCGGAAACAATAGGATTTGAAATAAGTGAGTTTACTCCAGGAAAATGTGTCGTTGAATTGACCATTAGAGAAGATCATCTAAACGCCGGAGGAGTTGCTCACGGAGGTCTTCATGCTACATTATTGGACACAGCAATGGGGGGCACATTGGTCACTACTTTACCGAAAGAAGAATGGTGTGCAACTGCCCAACTTGATTTGTCATATCTGGAACCCGCTTACGTTGGTTCTCATCTTACTGCGGTCGGTGAAGTCGTTCGGAGAGGTCGAAATATAGCCCATTTAAAAGGCGAAATTACAGATCAGAATGGAAAGAAAATAGCCCATGCTAGTGGTACTTGGGTGGTTTGGGAAAAGAAACCAAGTAGTCTTGTTTGATTACTATGTGACGGCAAAGGATTGATGACAGCCGGCTGCTTCGCTTTTATCGATGGCAAGAGCTGACTCTCTGATTTTCTTCCTTACCGGATTTGCACAATTAATCATTGCATCAGAAATAGAAACTGCACTAGTGGCAGCCATTCTCCAAGGTACTGGTAGTGGTATGCTGGCATTAGGCGTATATTTCCTGATATTTGTCGCCAGAAATCACAAAGAATTTTCAGATAGATATTCCAAATCTGAAAAGACTGTTTTGGTCCGAGACCCAGAAACTGGAGAATTGAGAAGAGTAGATGATACTCCAGTCGCAAGTAAGGCGTTGATGTACGGAGGTCCAACAGCCCTAACTTTCTTGGCTGCCCTATTCTGGTTGGCCAACTGAGGTGTATCCCTGTCGAGTAAGGGCATGTCGGACAGAGTTGATGATGTAATCAACAATCCAGCATATGATATGCTTGGAGGGTACCATATTTTTCTTCGAAGGATGTTGATACCGATTATCATTGTTCTACTTGCTTTATTGGTTTGGACGTTTACTGAACCGTACATCTCATCATCAACCACTCGCAAAGTAGTCACTGCCGTAATTACTGGACTGTCGCTAGGGCCCGTTACCAACTTCGATCGTGCTGTTGCGGAATGGCTCAAACGTAGGGGCAAAGTCTGATTTTGCTTCGAATTCCGGCGAAGCAATCAAAGCAATATGCTCTTGAGGAGTATTCAATGGTGTCAATAGACGACTTCAATTTGGTAGAACTTGTTTTTGGTGAATCTGGTTCAACTCTAGAATTAATTTTTGCCGCATCTGCGCTGATAGGAGGCGTTCTATTCCTCTTTTGGTTCCTCTTGATGCTGATAGGTGGAGTCGGCGAGGGTCTGTTCGAGGGTCTATTTGGAATCGAATTCGATGTCATGAGTTCTGACGGTGCTTTCGACGCCATGACCTTCCAAGGAGTAATGGCCTTCATGATGTTCTTCGGTCTTTCTGGGTTATACACATTGAAGTCCGATGGAGGAGATACTCTCGCTATAGGCGTAGGTGGCGTCGCGGGATTAGCATCGATGTATGGCACCGGAAAAATCTTCCAACTATTCTTTTCTTTGGAAGCTAGTGGGAATATCGAAATGGAGCAAGCGATTGGTGAGAAAGGATCAGTTTATCTTCGAATTCCAGAAGGTGATGTGGGCCAAGTGACAATCGAAGTTGGAGGTGCTCAGAAGACCTACAATGCGAAATCCGAAGATGGTCAAGGCATTGCTACAGGGGAGTTTATCGAAGTCGTCGATATCATCAGTTCAACCTTGATTGTAAAGAGAGTTTAGGCCCTTTTTCCCAAGGCCCACGGAAGACCGTGCCGGCACAGCCTTAATGAGTCAACAGCGTTTGTGCTGAATCGGAGCGATTGCTATGGCTGAAGCTGGTGCACTACTAACAATAATGATGTTCGCAACCATACTATTCTTGGTTGCAATTGTAATATTCTTTGCGCAGAGGTACAAAAGATGTCCACCTGACAAGGTAATGGTAGTTTACGGTCGTACCGATAAGGGAAAGGCGAGTAGGACTATACACGGTGGTGCAGCACTTGTATGGCCGCTAATTCAGGACTATGCCTTCCTTACACTAACACCTATTACAATTAACATCGATCTAAGGAATGCTCTTTCGCTCCAGAACATCAGAATCAACGTTCCTTCGACATTCACAATCGGTGTTTCAACTGAGAAGCAAATTATGGCCAATGCAGCTGAGCGTTTGCTTGGGCTAAAGCAAACTGATATCGAAGAAATGGCCAAGGAGATTATTTTCGGTCAACTACGTCTAACCGTAGCGTCTCTGACAATCGAGCAGATTAACCAAGACCGTGATGCATTCCTTGAGCTTACTCGAAAGAACGTAGATACAGAATTGCAGAAAGTTGGATTGTATCTGATTAACGTTAACCTGGTCGACATTACTGATGAATCCGACTATATCGAGAGCATCGGTAAGAAGGCCGCTGCAACCGCTGTTGAGAATGCACGTGTTGACGTAGCAAACGCAGAGCGTGACGGTGCTGTCGGAGCCGCAGCTGCAAACCGAACCAAGGAGATTGAAGTTGCCAAGAACCTAGCAGAAGCCGAGAAGGGTCGAAAGACTGCAGAAGCCGATCAGCGTGTGTACGTTGGTCAACAAGAAGCTCTTGCGGTGTCTGGTGAAAACAGTGCAAAGGCAGAGATAGCCAACTCTGATGCTGATCTTGCAGAAGCCGAGGCATCTGCAAACCAGCGTGCAGAGGTTGCAACCGCTATCTCCGAGGCAGAGATTCAAAAAGCTAAATTCACAGAAGAAGAAGAGCGTTTGAAGGCTAGCGAAATTGTTCGCGAGCAAATCCAGAAGCAGCAAATCGAAATTGCTGCAGAAGCCGAGGCGGAAAGACAACGCCGAATCGCTCGTGGTGAAGCAGATGCAATTCTCGCTCGATACGAAGCAGAGGCCTCTGGTGTTCAGAAGGTTCTCGAAGCAAAGGCCGCGGGTTACCAAGGACTTGTCAATAGTGCTGGTGGAGATACAAAGGCTGCAGCTACCCTATTGATGGTTGAGAAGATTGACCAGATGGTATCAGCCCAAGTTGAAGCAATCCGCAATCTGAAGATTGATAGCATCACCGTATGGGACTCTGGCGGAGATGGCGATGGAAGTTCTACCTCGAACTTTATCTCCAATCTGGTAAAGTCACTACCACCTCTGCATGACATTGCGTCAAATGCAGGAGTAGACCTACCCGATTACCTAGGTTCAATGTCTGACGACGATTGAATTTAACCAAGTAACTGACTATTCCATTGGGATAGTCAGCCTCTTGAATGTGTGTTAACTCGGCGGTAACGATGAGCGAAGACGTAGTAGTAATTGGAGGAGCTAGAACTCCGTTTTGTGAGTGGCTTGGGGGGAAGCGCGGAGACGGTGAGGCTGGCGGAAGATTAGCCGAAGTATCCGCTGAACAATTAGGTTCTATTGCTATACAAGGGGCACTTGAGAAGACTGGAACAAGTCCAGAGTCAGTCGATCACCTAGTTATGGGGCATGCTCTCCAAACAAGTGATCAGGCTATCTTCGGTGCTCGTCATGCAGGGCTTAATGCAGGAATTCCACAAGAAGTTCCAATGCTTACCCTAAACCGATTATGTGGGTCAGGAATTCAATCGATAATCTCTGCCTCTCAAATGATAATGCTTGGCGAGGCAAAAACAGTAGTTGCCGGTGGAATGGAAAACCTCAGCCAAGCACCTCACGTACTCAGAGGAATGCGATCCACCTACAAGTTGGGAAGGCCGCCTAGAGAGGGTGATGAACTTCCCAAAGATATGGAAGATTATCTCTTCACTAATTTGCTAGACACCACTTGTAACTCCTTTATGGCTCAAACTAGTGATGAAATCTGTCGTCGAGTAGGTGTCACTAGAGAGGAAGCAGATGCCTTTGCAGCAATAAGCCATTCAAGAACTGAAAACAGCGTGGATAATGGAGTATGGATTAACGAAATTGTCGATGTCGAAACTTCTAGTGGATTAATCACAGCAAACGAAGAAGATCATTTTGTGAGAGGTACTAGTGACGAATCTCTTTCATCTCTACGAACACATTTCGGCCCTACTTCATTAGTTACAGCGGGAAACGCATCCGGTGTAGTGGATGGTGCAGCGGCAGTCGTACTGAAGTCCGCATCCCAGGCTGCCTCAGATGGCGACACTCCACTCGCTAGAATCGTCAATTGGGGGATTGTTGGCCTTGAACCTGCTATCATGGCCTATGGGCCAGTACCAGCTAGCAAATTAGCCCTTGAAAGAGCTGGAATGAGTGTTGAAGAAATCGATTTGTGGGAAATCAACGAAGCCTTTGCCGGCCAAGCTGTTGCCTGCATGAAAGAATTAGGAATTTCACATGATATTGTAAACATCAATGGTGGTGCAGTTGGATTAGGCCATCCCCTAGCGGCTACTGGAAGTCGTCTCACACTCACATTAGCACATACACTCAAGCGAGAAGGCAAGAAGTTTGGAATCGCAACCGCCTGTATCGGCGGCGGTCAAGGGATTGCAATTATTCTCGAATCTATGTGATTTCCCTATTATCAGTTACGGGGACAGATTAACTAAGGTCATGCTTTGGTCTGGATATGGCAGAGCACATTCCAGGTACGGGGCACGCCAATAGAACTCGTAGTTTGATTAAGACTATCACATGGAGAACGATAGGTACTCTAGATACCATTTTGATAGCTTACTTTGTAACTGGCGATATAAAAGCTGGAGCTGCTATTGGAGGAACGGAACTATTCACGAAGATGATTCTATATTATTTCCATGAAAGAGCTTGGAGTTGGTCTGATTGGGGTTTGGAAGATGTTGTAGATGAAAATGTCGCGGAATCTTCCAAGACTGATTGAATCTGGATTAGTTGATTAGATCCATCAGATATCTAACAAGAGATATGCTTACTGCAATTAAGTAAGGATATGTCAAAGCCTTTTGTGGGAATATTCGAATGGCAGTTTTCGCACCCGCCCATGCAGTTAACAGTACAATCAGTGGCAAAGCAAGGGTAATTGTGTTGAATTTGATTATTTCATCAATTAATGAAGGATTAAACAGTAAATGCGATACTATCGCTACAGGAACTACTCTCATGACAATCAAGTAGGACGTTCCTGCGGCTTTGTGTGGTCCTAAACCTAGCACAATTCGATTCAACATGGTGAAAATAACACCACCTCCAATCCCAATTAGTCCCGCTGATAGTCCACCTGCTAGACATCCTAATTTGTATTTGTAGAGTAATGCACCTTCAACATTTATTTCTTGATCGTGAATGTCATTCTTTTGTTCCTCAATCAGTTTCTTTATTCCACGATAAATTACCAATGAAAGAAGGATTATAGCCAGAATTTTGATGACACTTTCACCTGCTTCAGCAATAATTCGGTCAGCGGCTAGCGCTCCGATAATTGCGCCACCTATGGCTACAATCCTACCTTTTCGTCCTACTCCTGCAACGGTATATCCTCCTTCATCGTGAGCTCTACGAGATCCTATACTGACAAACCAAACTAAAATTAGAGAACAAACAATAGATAGTTGTAATTCCCAACCTAAGATGAAGTAAAGGGTTGGAACAAAAAGGAATCCTCCACCTAGGCCAAGTGGAGCAAAAACAAAAGCGGTTACGAGAATTATTGAAAGGGCAATGATTGCTTCCAATTAATCACTCTCCGGCATATACCAATGTTGTTTCTGAGGAGAAAGTGGTCTCTTCATCCATAATGGTCGGCGTTCTCCTCTCGGATGAGTTTCACGCTCTTTTGCCCATTCATTCCAGCGTTTGTAATACTCAAATGACTTATTTCGGTCTACCTCGATATCTCCATATTCCTCTCCTTCATTGGGGACGGATAGACGTACTTTCTGTAGCCAACAATGGGCTCCTGATATTGGGTCGGGTTGAACAGCATGAGTGATGTTTTGGTGAACTCCGCCGTCTCGCCACCAAATGCGGTTGGTATCAGGGTCATCGGATTTCCATGGCTCCACTCCACTAATTGTTTTCATGCGCATTTTCCCATCACCATGATCCTCAATTTCAACGGTGTTGGTTAGGAACCGATTACCTCGGTCTTGTTCTCTTCTCCATCTTCCAATGTGGTGAGAACAACCTACAACTCCAGGTTTGATTCCCTCGGTGACCCAGACTTTATCCACAAACCAACCAATTTCGGTTTCTATCTTTAGTAGGTCTCCTTCGGCCACGCCGAGTTTCCTTGCATCCTTGGGATGAATCCAGATTGGGTTTCTATGAGCGATTTCAACTAACCACTTTGCATTGGCTGAGCGTGAGTGTATATGCTGTGGCAATCTGAAATTTGGAAGAAGGCAATATTCATCTTCGCCCGATAAATTGTCAGGATGCACGTGAGATTTCTGACGATAATGAGGTATCGAGTGTTCAGGATAACCGAATTCAATCATAGTCTCAGAGTAAAATTCCTGTTTGCCACTTGGGGTTGGCCAACCATCGGATTTGTGTTTTTCATAGGTGGCCTCTTCGATTAGGAAAGCACCATGTCTACGCATGTAACCTAGTGCATCAGTATCTTCTTTTTCAGCCGCTTCAGGTAAACCAGGAACCCTTTCGAAGAGATACTGATAATACTCATCTACAGTAATTTTCTCTCCCTCTCTGTATGGGGACATGAAATGCTCCCTAATGCCCATCGTACCATCATCAATACGCCAAGACAATTCAATCCAGAACTCATCTTCTTCCCATACTTCTCCAGGATTGATTTCGTGGGTGAACTCAACTTCCTTACCTTCACGCCTAGCGTATTCTCTGAGTACTGGTTGCCGGAACGCCACCCATTTTCCTGCAGAGGTGGCATATGAGTTGACATCATGTCTCTCGGATGCGTGTCCCATGGGTAGGACATAGTCAGCAAAGAATGCCGTTTCATTCCACGTTGGAGTCAAAGCGATGTGGCAACCAATCGCCTCATCATTCTCTAACATCTCGATCCAAGAGAAGCCATCTGGATAGGTCCAAACTGGATTAAAAACGCGTGTAAAGTAAACATCCATTGTACCTCTGCCATCCTTCACTAGATGTGGTAAAATGTGACTCATTTCGTAATGAGCGAGTGTGTATTCAGGCGGGAAATGTAATTCATTCCAACCATCGGGGTCTGGTGGGACATCGAATAGTGATGGTTTGAACTTCGACCATGAATTAGGGCTTGTTCCGCCGACTGTCCCTACAGAACCAGTTAGTACGTTGAGGAAGTGTAAGGTTCGACTGACCTGCCAGCCGCCTAAATTTCCGATCGCTGCACTACGCCAAACATGTGTGCAAAGTTGACTGCCAGCATTAGCAACAACTTCTCCGGCTTCGATTACTTGCTCAACTGGGATCTTACATTCTTTTGCTGCAAATTCGGGGGTGTATTCTTCATATTCTTCCAATAATAATTCGATGAATCGGTCGAACTCATTCGGTTCATGAGGGTGGACTGCAGACATCCACATTTCCCAATTTACCTGAGTTTCCATGAATTCTCTATCGTACAATTCTTTCTCAAGGATCATCTTGGCCCAAGCAAGGAATAGAGCGGGTTCACTACCTGGCCATGTTGGTAACCAGTGATCTGCCATTGCCGCCGTGTTGGATAATCTTGGGTCGATAACAATTAGTTTAGCCCCATCCATCATGCCCTCGAGAATTCTTTGTGCGTGAGGATTGAAGTAATGTCCAGTTTCAAGATGAGAAGAAGTTAGTAAAATCACCTTGGCATTTGTATGGTCTGGACTTGGCCTATCGTGTTGATGCCATAGAGCATAACCAGTTCTCGCGCCAGCTGAACAAATGTTAGTGTGGGAATTATGACCATCGACGCCCCATGCTTTCAAAACTCGATTAGCATAACCTTCGTGACCTGGTCTTCCAACGTGATAGACGACTTTGTCTACACCTCCTGCTTTCAAAGAGTTACGAATTTTCTCCGCAATTTCGTCTAGGGCTTGTTCCCAGGTGATTTGTTCCCAACCACCTTCTCCTCTAGCGCCGACTCTGCGAAGGGGGTGGAGTATACGCTCAGTATCCTGAATTTGATTAATTGTAGCAGGTCCTTTAGCACAATTCCTACCTCTACTCCCTGGGTGGTGTGGATTCCCCTCAAATTTTGTCACTTGACCTGTGTTTTTATCAACATAAGCCAACATGCCACAAGCGGATTCACAGTTGAAACAGGTTGTTGGAACTAGGGAGTAATTCTTCTCAATTCTAACTGGCCATGCATTTGCATCTAGTTCCTTGAAATCATGCCATTCTTCAGGGGATGGAAATTTCCTCAATTCTTCTGAATTACCATCTGAATGTTCTCTATCGAGGTTTGGAATAATTCGCAATTTCTGAGCGAACTTTTCTATGAATGACTCAGCCATTGTATCGCCTCAGTGTAAGGTCTCCAGTTGTGGCAGAATCACTGTATTGTGAGCATGTCTACAAACTAGTATAATCAACACACAGGATACAGCCCAGTAAATTAATTCTGAAGAAATCAAAAATATCAAAGCGGCGACACCAAGTATGACCATCTCGATTAGCATCTTTAGAGGAAGATAGCGGTCTTTTGACCAATTTCTACCGCTGGCTTGACCAAATAACCAAGCAGTATAGATTCCCGTTAATGTAGCTAAAGGAATGCCAGCAATTGCTAGATAATCGAGATATGTTCTGTCTAGATCAAAGAAAATCACTGCGCCGCTACAAGCCAATATTGCTCCAAAGGCACCCAAGATATAGGCTCCTTTTACTAACCAAGAATCCCAATTTGGCCTCAGTAATACATAGAGGAATCTCTCAGGCCTATCAAGATCCTTAATCAAGAGAATCCCTGTTATTCCAAGGAAAATCGTACTACCAATAATCAACTGCCACCATAATTTATCGGTCATTTCGATTAAACCAGCAAACATTGCGAGCATGGCAACCAAATATGCTCCTGATGCTATTGCCTTGGTTACTATGTAAGCCGAAACTTCCCATCCCCAAAGTATGCCTTTCGAAGGCTGGTCATAGCTTCTCTTCGGTCGCTCAGCCTGTTCGTCTAGGCGTTCCATAACATCTCGAATAATGGCGCGATCTCTCGGATTTGCGGCTCGAGCCTTCTTTTCGAGTGCCAATTGGACAATCATAGAATTTGTATCCGATGCGCCCAATCTCGAGTCGGCATACTTTGCAAAATGACCAACGCCCGCCGCTTGATCAGTCCAGAGATATTCCCCAGAGCGTTCTGTCGCGTGAGGGTCAAGGATATCTTCACTTGTTTCGACATAGAATACGTTGGGTTTTGCTCCAGACTCCGGCTTTCGAACGGTCACCTCATGTTCGTTCAAGTAATTAGAAATTGACGAGTTAGGGTCATCTAGATCGCCCGAAACAATCGCTTCAACAGGACAAACAACTACACAAGAGGGCTCGTAGGAATTTTCTATTCTGTGGGCGCAATAATTGCACTTTGCCGCTGTGCCCTTGTTCGGATCGATGTACAATGCGTCGTAGGGGCAGGCTTGCATACAAGATTTACAACCGATGCATCGATCATCATCGAAATCTACAATCCCATCTTCTCTGGTGAAAAGGGCAGTCGTTGGGCAGATAGTTGTACAAGGTGAATCCTCACAATGATTACAACGATGAACGCTAAATTCTCGGGTCACATCAGGATAGGTCCCTTTCTCAATATACTTGACATGGGTTCTGTTTACTCCAATCGGAACGTCGTGTTCTGACTTACATGCGACAGTACAGGCATGGCATCCTATGCACTTACGATTATCAATAACGAAGCCGAAATTAACCACGTCATCACATCTTTGGGCTACGCCCAATATTACGTTGGTTGACCATTCACCCAATAATCATGCCCACGATTGCACCGCCCGCGAACCATGCACCTAAGGCTGAGCCCATGTTTCCGAGTGCGGTTACAAGCAGTACTTTCCCCACACGATTTCGATAGAATAAACTGTAATTTTGTAGAGCCAGAAACTCCGTTGCATCTCCTCCAGTTGGGGCGGCAATCTTTAGTTGGGTGTATCCCGCAAACCAACCAGCAGCTAAAGTGGGATTCAGACTAGTAATCGGGCTAGCCAATGCTCCAACTAATATCGAGAGAGGATGCCCTCGGGCTAATGCGACACCTATTCCTGCTAGTATCGCATTTGCTGCTGTCCAATACCATAATGTGTCTTTCAAGGCTTCAGTATCTCCATTCCAAAACAGATAACCAATCACTGATAGTAGCAGGATTGGAATGGCCCAAGTAACTACCTTCGGCCAAACTGGTTTGGGAGGTTCAGTCGATAATTCACTTAGTTTTGATGTGGTTTCCATAGGGGGTTTCTGTAGGTGTTCGATTATTCCATTTATGTGTCCAGCACCTACAACAGCGAGAACTTTCCCTTTCCCTCTGATCTGTTGTATTCTACCAGCCAAGAAAGCGTCTCTTTCATCAATCAATACTTCTCCAGCACGCGGAGCCGCATCTCTTGCTTCTTCCATCATAGTTGTCAATAAATCCGAATCTTCGATTAATTCATCGAGATCAAATTCTTCATCATCGTCTTCCCAAAGCAGTGCATTCAATACACGCCATTTCTCTCTTAGGCCCATTTTTCTCCAAGCCCTTCTCAATGTGACTACTACATCTCTGTCGATTAGAGCATGATCAATATTATTCTCCTCAGCGATTTCGATAGCAGCAAGTAATTCGGCTCCAGGTTTTTCACCTGTTTCCATCCCCATCCGCCGTTGTTGAGCAGCCAAAGCAGATTGTAGCAAGATCATTGCAGACTTTCCTTCCTTGATTATTTTCAATAGGTCGTCATTATCCAAATCATCGGGTTGTTGCAAAGATCTCAACCTTGAATCACAGAGTTCAACAGCAACCAAGTTTGGTTTCCATTGCTCTATTTGTTCTCTGACTAATTCCACGGATGCGCTACTAACATGTGCGGTTCCGATAATTCGTAAATTATCATCGATGTCAACTATGTTCTGGCCCATCAAATCACCTCAATCAATAGCTCGCATAGCCGCATACAGGTCTGCGTGCTCGCGCACATCGTGTACCCTGATGATATCAACTCCTTTGGATGGGGCCATTGCCGCGATTCCTAAACTTCCGGCTAACCTCTCTTCAGTTTCGGTTCGACCTAACAGATCAGCAAACATACGTTTACGACTAACTCCCCACATAAGAGGCATATTTTGCATGGGGGCAATTTCTTTTCCTGCTGCCAATAATGATAGATTGTGCTCAATTAATTTACCAAATCCAATCCCTGGATCGGTGACAATTATGTCGGAATTTAATCCAGAATCGACTAACTTTCTGGCTGTTATGCTGAGTTTTTCACGAACTTCGGATACTACCTCGCCGTATCTTGGATTATTTTGCATATTTTCAGGTAATCCTTGCATATGCATAATACAAACTGGACATTTGTTTTCCATGATCAAGTCGACCATATTAGGGTCGGATAAGGAGCTTACATCATTCACCATATCCGCTCCTAAATCTAGCGCAGCCTTTGCCACAGCAGCACGTCTTGTATCTACTGAAATGCCAACGTCAGGGAAAGCGTTTCTAACCGCCTCAATTACAGGTAACACTCGATTCATTTCTTCATCCTTGTCTACAGGTTCTGCACCTGGTCGTGTAGACTCGCCGCCAATGTCTAGCCAATCCGCCCCATCCTCTATCATTTGTTTGGCACGGGATAAAGCATCGTCAACCGAATTAATTCTAGAGTCAGCATGAAATGAATCGGGAGTTATATTCAGAATCCCCATAATTCGTGGAAAACCATCGCTTCGGCGATTTAGAATAGGTCTCCAGTCGGCCATTTCATACCTGCCATTAGACGCACCCTTTATGATGTGACGGAGCGGCAATCCGTCAATGGTTATGGGCGAGGAGCCTAATGATAGAGGGGAAATCCTCCCGCAACAGGGCATTGCGGCTGCCGCAAAAGAGGAATTGCCCTCCAATGATGCACTCGAGTTAATGGAGTCAATTCTTCAGCGTTTAAAACCAAAAGATAGGCATGAAATTCGAGATATGATTACCAATCGCGGTTGGCTATCTGGTGTTTTATTGATGATGTCTGGATTATTCTGGTGGATTGCTGTGCAAAAAGGCTCAGATGCCCTAAATAACGGCGATATCCCTGACTCACTATTGGGAGACTTTGACTTCTCGATGCTAGCAAAGATGGTCCCTATAGTGGTCTTCTTTGCAACTGTAGTATGGAGTGTTGGAAGAGAAAGAGGACATGCTTCGATGTCAAATTTAGGAGGTTTACTCGTTGTACCTGCTGTATACTACATCATAGAACCACTCGGCTTCGCCTTGCTTACTAACGACGTAGATACTCAGACTGCATTATTCGCCAGCCTCCGACTTTTTGCTTTGGCAACAATGATTCATTACTCCGCTAAATTATTCATTGACGCCTGGCTACTTCAATGGGTCAGATTACAAATGATGAATATGCCAGTTGATCTAATTCCCGAATTCAATCAGTCAACCGACATGGGTCAGGCTGATGAAGTCGGTCCTTCCGCGTAATTTCATGACTGCTTCAGGCCAAAGGGTCTCAGTTCTGAGATTAGGGCATCGAAGAGAGCGTGACAAGCGCATCACCAGTCATCTAGGATTAACCGCCAGAGCATTTGGCGCAGATGAGGTTATTCTGGCCGGAGAAGAAGACGAATCTGCTATGGAAACCTGGAGGTCGGTAACTGAGAGATTCGGAGGGGATTTTGAATGTCGATACGAACCCAATCCCATGTCTTTCCTTCGACGTTTTTCCAAAGATGCGGGGGATGGAAAACCCGGGCAAATAGTACATCTTACTATGTACGGGGGGTCCTGGAGAGATTCCATTTCGTTAATCGAAAAGACCCGCCCAATGGTGATAGTTGTCGGAGGAACTAAAGTTCCTGGTGAAGTATTCCGGTTGGCAAATTACAACATTTCAATCGGGAACCAACCCCATTCAGAGGTAGCAGCATTGGGCGTATTCTTAGAATCAATGATTGGTCAAATCGATGAACTAACGCACTTCCAAGGCGGAGAGATACAAGTTGTGCCAAGTTTGGATAGAAAGAAGGTCATGACTATGGAAGAAGAGTAAAATCATTCTCAATGATTAATAGGCTCTTTCTTCGAGTATCGCTGATGTCGGAGAACTCTCTCGGCAGAGGATTCATTCCTGGTGCCGGCGTTTCAGGAGTTGACGACCCTCCAACTTTCCCAGATGCAGCAGACGCTTTGTTGGATTCTAACGCACCAGAGCCACTTTCAGGAGCTGATGGATTATTGCTACTAGCTGACGGTACACGCTATCGAGGGCGACTATTTGGTGCATCGAAAATTGCAGAAGGTGAATTGGTCTTTACCACAGGAATGGCAGGTTATCAGGAGAGTTTGACCGACCCCTCTTTCGCAGGACAGGTTCTAACATTTACATGGCCATTGCTTGGAAATTATGGAGTACATGCAGGGACTTCCGAATCTGCCGGAGTTTGGCCAAGAGGTGTTGTTTGCAGACAAATGATGGAAGTTCCCGATCACCGAGATGCTATAGGAAGTGTACATGATCTTCTATTTGCCCATGGAGTTCCTGGGATTCAGGATATAGATACTAGGGAACTTACTCGTCGGGTTAGGGAGCATGGGACGGTTCTGTGTATCTTTGGTCCGGCAGAAGCAGAAAGGGAAATGTTAGTTCGACTCGATGAGATGACTCCTCCCGATGTAGAGGATTTAGTTGCAGAAGTAACATGTGATGAGCCGGTTATAATCAATCCAGGGGCAGTCGATGAGGATGGTAAATCACTTCCAAGGCTAGCCGCTATAGATTGTGGTGTAAAATACAATATTTTGCGAGAATTATCCCAGAGATTTGAGGTGGTCTGGCTTCCCGCTTCTACGAGTTTCGATGAGATTCTAAAGTGGGAGCCAGATGCATTCTTCGCTTCAAATGGCCCTGGTGACCCCGCTCATTCAGGAGCGGCAACAACGGCTAGGGAGAGTTTAGCTTCTGCTGTTAGAGCCGGTTTACCGGTGATGGGAATCTGCCTTGGACATCAGTTAATGGGATTAGCAGCGGGTCTACGAACTTACAAGTTGAGATATGGCCATAGAGGTTCAAATCAACCCGTGGTTGACCTTGAATCCGGCAGGGTGTATATTACAAGTCAAAATCATGGATTTGCTGTTGAAGACCCAGAAAAAGGGATGCTTGCGCCTCATCCATCCGGTGCCTGTTCAGTTCGTGGGAGTAACGAACTTGAAGCCCCTTTCAAGGTAAGGTACGTGAATGCTAATGATAGAACTGTAGAAGGGCTAGATTTGATTGGAAAGAGAGCATTCACAATACAATATCATCCAGAGGCCTGTCCTGGTCCACACGATGCCTCTCCTCTATTCGATAGATTTGCCAGTATGGTTGCGGACCATTTAGCAGGCATTCCAATCCCTAACTCTGGAGTGGATAACTGATGCCCCGCAGAGACGATCTGAAGCGAATTGTAATTTTGGGAAGCGGCCCTATACGTATCGGACAAGCAGCCGAATTCGATTTTTCGGGTAGTCAGGCTTGTAGAGCACTTAGAGCGGACGGGTACGAAGTTATTCTGATAAATTCCAATCCGGCAACGATTCAAAATGATCCTGAAATGGCAGACAGAATTTACATCGAACCTTTATTGCCCGAGGTTGTAAAGAGAATTTTAGAGATCGAGAAACCCGATGCTCTACTCGCAGGAATGGGAGGACAAACAGCTCTCAATATCGCATCTGCTCTTGCTCATGATGGAAGTTTAGATGAATTAGAAGTAGAATTAATCGGTTGCGACTTAGTTTCCATTGATGAGGCAGAAGATAGAGATTTATTCAAACAGGTTTGCGAGGAAATAGGCCTGCCTGTTTGCAAGGCGATTGCTTGTGATTCGATCGAGGCAGTAATGCAGGCCGCCGATAGTCTGGGAGGCTTCCCGCTTCTGATTCGGCCGGCTTTTACTCTTGGTGGCCTTGGTGGAGGGACTGCTCACAATATGGGGGAATTAGTCGAGATAGCCAGTCAAGGTATACTTCATTCTGCGATAGGACAGGTGCTTATCGAAGAAAGTATACTTGGGTGGCAAGAACATGAATACGAGGTTATGAGAGATGGGGCAGACAATGCAATCATTGTCTGTACAATGGAGAATATCGACCCTATGGGTGTACACACCGGAGAGTCGGTTGTTGTTGCACCTCAACAGACACTTTCAGATAGAGATCATCAGATGTTACGAGATGCTGCCCTCCGCCTGATTAGAAGACTGAATATCAAAGGTGGGTGTAATGTTCAATTCGCAGTCGAACAATCGACCGGAGAATATCGAGTAATCGAGGTTAATCCTAGAGTTTCAAGATCTTCAGCATTAGCAAGCAAGGCAACGGGATATCCAATTGCTAGAATGGCAGCATTAATTGCCGTAGGATATACACTGGACGAACTACCTAACCCAATTACCGGTGAAGGTACCACTGCCGCTTTCGAACCAACATTGGATTATTGTGTGGTTAAGATTCCTAGATGGCCCTTCGATAAATTCCGAACCGCAGATCGAACTATTGGCACCTCAATGAAATCAACAGGAGAGGTTATGGCCATAGGCCGTTGTTTTGAGGAAGCTTTCCTGAAGGCATGGGCCAGTCTTGAGTATGGCCAACCGCATCCTAGGCCACTTACCATGGCAGATGCATCTGGAGGGGAGACCATGGATGAAAGGGCAAGTGAACCGTTGCCTGAAGCTCTTCTAATCGATTGGTTGAGAGTGCCTACAGATAGAAGAATGGGGGCTTTATTTGAGGCATTTAGACGAGGCTATTCAATTGAAGATGTAAGAGATGTATCAGGCGGAATTACTCGATGGTTCCTTCATAGATTTGAGAAGATGGCCGCACTTGAAACCGAGATACGTGCGGCAGGAGAATTAGGTATGGGTGCTTCGGACATACCTGTCCTAGAGATGCGCAGATGGAAGGGCGCTGGGTTCACAGATTTACACATTGCAGACGCACTTTCCGGCTTCCCAGCTAGTGGCTTCAAGTCATTACCTGAGGGTTCAAACGAAGATTCGGTAATGGCCAGACGGCATGAATTAGGGATACATCCAAGATTCCGAATGGTCGATTCCTGTGCAGCAGAATTCGCTGCTGTAACACCGTACTACTATGCAACCTACGAAGGCGGCTCTGCTCCAACTGGAATTGATCACGTACCAGGTATCGAGGAATTTACCAAGCAAAGGATTGTTGTTGTGGGTAGTGGACCAATTAGAATTGGGCAGGGAATAGAATTCGATTACGGGTGTGTCCATGCAGTGGGGGCAATTCGTGAACTAGGGCATGAAGCGATTATCATAAACAATAATCCAGAAACGGTCTCTACTGATTTCGATACCAGCGATCGTCTATACTTCGACCCACTAACATTAGAACACTCTGCCGAGGTATTGTTACGGGAGAAAGCACATGGAATTTTACTACAGTTTGGTGGTCAAACTGCAATTAATCTCGCTCTTCCCTTGGCTGGTAGGCTTCCTCACTTAGAGGGTATGGGGCTCAACTTAGCCATGCAAGGTACAACTCCGGATGCAGTTGATGAAGCAAGTGACAGGGAGCGTTTCGAAGCATTCGCTGAAAGAGTCGGGCTGAGGATGCCCAATGGGACAACTGCAACTACATCTGACGGGGTACGGGAAGCGGTCCAAGAGATTGGTTACCCAGTCCTTATTCGTCCATCCTACGTTTTAGGTGGCCGAGGCATGGAGATACTTTCCAACAATCGACAATTGGAAGCATACATGGAAGAAGCATTCCTTTCACCAGATAGGCCTTTATTGGTTGACGAATATCTTGGCAATGCTATCGAATTAGATGTTGACGCGGTATGTGACGGAAGAGAAGTACTAATTGGAGCGATTATGGAACACCTTGAGGAAGCAGGAATTCACTCTGGAGATTCAACTTGTTTTATACCTCCACAAAATGTCTCAAAGAAAGTATTAGCACAGGTAGAAGATTGGACAAAAAAGATAGGGATTCAACTAGGAGTAAAGGGTTGTTTCAACATTCAATATGCTATTCGTGGAGAAACCTTGTATGTTTTGGAAGTTAATCCTCGAGGCTCGAGAACATTCCCCTTCGTAGCCAAGGCTACCGGTGTCCCCTTGGCTCGTATCGCAGCACGACTTACGATGGGTGAGAAATTAGCAGACCTTGATTTCCCAGAACCACAGACTGAGGCGGTTTGTGTCAAAGCTCCAGTCTTCCCCTTCATCAAATTACGAGGCCTTGACCCCGCTCCGGGTCCGGAGATGAAAAGTACCGGTGAAGTGATGGGTAGTCACAAACGCGCAGCAGCAGCATATCTGAAAGCGCGCTTGGCAACTGAAATCCCAGTTCCTACAAATGGTGGTGTCTACATCACCGTAAAGAACGCGGACAAACATGACGTTATCCCGCTGGCCCAAGAGTTGGAAGAGATGGGATTCACGATATACGCTACACGAGGAACCGCTCATGTCCTCCGTGATTCTGGAGGTATAGATGTTCAGACTTGTTATCGAATTACTGAGGGTTTGACCCCGGATGCATTAGATCTGATGCGTCAAGGTAAAATTCAGCTAATCATTAACACACCCCGCAGTACCGGAGGGGCGGTTTTAGATGGAAATATGATGCGAAGACTTGCCGTCGAACTAAATATACCGTTTGTAACAACCATGGCAGGAGCACGGATGGAAGTACAAGCTATTGCCGAGGCAAAAGAAGGGATGCCAGAGCCAAGGTTACTAGATATCGCGATTCTAAATTAGGAGGGTTAAAAATCGAGTTAGTTACAAATTATGGCGTAAAGGGAATTGTTGGATTTTTTTTGGGAGCCACTGCAGCATTCTTAGCTAGTATTTCCTTGAAAGCCATCAGAATAATTGCATTAGCTCAAGTGTCATTCTTGGGTTTCTTGGCTGTTTCAGGCATAGTCACTATCAACTTCGGACGGATTTTTGAAATCGTCACCGATATCATTGGGTGGATTGCAGATTCATTAGAATCAATATTTTCTTCTATTTTGGAATTAGGTTTGTTCGGAGCAGGTTTCGCTGGCGGCTTCATCGGCACTACTGTCCTTCTTGAGAGACTAAATGGCGATTCTTAAACTACGAACTAAATAATTCAACTGCAGCAGTTTTTCCTATTTCAAAAATTAATGCTGAAGCCTTTGGTCCATGACTCCTACCTAACATAGCCCAATACAGGGCGACGTAGGCTTCTCTTCCACTGATTTCGGAAGCAGAAGTCATTTCTCGAATTGTGTTTCCAATTGCTTCGTCAGACCATTCAGAATCCCTAAGTACGGAGGCTAGGTTCCCTAGGAAAATTAATTGCTTTTGATTCAACTGTTCACGTGTATTATCATCAATTTGCTTTTGGATATTGATTCTCGCATCTTCCGGGAAATGTATGCTTCCAATCCAATATCGCATTCTATCCAATCTGTTTTGTAATGCTAAATTCGGCTCTCCACTAAGGTGGCCGCTTTTTCTGAGTGAATTCCATACATCATCATCAGAAGTTTTGATTTGTGCTAGCATTGATAAATGTCGAAATGTGACTCCAGCCAAAGAATCAACAGGGTCGCTTCCCCTGTTTATCTGGCTTAGCCTCATTGCCCCACTTTGAGTTATTGCGGCAACTAGCTGTCTCTTGCTCAAATTTTCTGCATCAGTGTTTGGTGGATTAGCGACTAATCTTTCATACTCATCTGCCATTTGAAATAATGCTGAACCTGTGTTGAAATCGATATGGCGATTCATCTTGGAGCCAGCGATCAAATATCGTAGAATTTCAGGTGGCACCAATCTTAGTGCTTCTATTGGACCGACGGTATTACCAGAAGAGGAAGACATTGGCCCGGCGCCTTTAACCTGAATCCACTCATAAACCATCTTTGAGGGTGGCTCGGCCCCCAATAATTTGCAGATTGGTATTCCTGTGTCAAATGACCCACCAGCGGCTCCGTGATCTTTTCCCGCTGGCTCACAGGTTATTCCATGAATCCCCCAGCGTGCTGCCCAATCAATCCTCCAGGGTAACTTTCCTTCTGCTTTCCTGATATCGGCAGAACCAGACTTTCCGTGTCTATCTGTCCAATGAACAAATGGTTTCTCATAGCCAGTAACTGTCACTCCATCCATACTTCCATCTGACCCAAGCGGTTTGTATGGGAACCAATCATCATCTAATTCTCTACCAGATATAGTCTCGATAATTTCTTTTATTTCATCAGATTGCTCAATCGCAGAATGTATTTTTTCTGCAAATTGACCACTTGAATAAGTCTCATGATTCATTATCACCTCTGGGGAAACACCAATTTCTGAAAGTGCGTCTAAAAATGGTCCAAGGAAATGTTCAGCGTATGACACCCCATTGGGGTCTGGATTTCCATCTGGATCTGGTGCAGGAATGAATGCAAGAGGGCAACCGATGTATTTCTCATATTCTTCCGAAAGGAAAGGGTATACGCGCCGAAGTGGATCCATCGAGTCGACAATGAATATGTATCGAGAATCTAATCCGGCGTCAAGACATGCTCTGTGTATCATTTCAGCCGATAGAATCTCTCTAATATGGCCAATATGGAATTCCCCAGAGGGTGTAATTCCAGAGCAGGCAACTTGTCTATTGCCTCTTACTTTGCTGAGTTTTTCAGCGGTAAAGTCCGCCCAGTGCATCGATTAGACCTCAGACAGTGACCACTCTAACTAAGCCTCGCAATGGGACTCCATCAATCTCGTTCATTTCAGTTTTATTTGCTAGAACTAGACAGAGCTTCACTTCAGCACCAGATTCACGGAGGTGCTGTACGGTTTTCCTCATTGTAGTTCCTGAAGAGACAACATCGTCGATGACGACAACTCTCTTTCCGTCAACATGAGCGAATACTTCCGACAGATGGCCTGCGTCAGATTCACTGATGCTTCTACTTACAGCTAACTCAAGATCCATCTGTCCGGCGATAGCCTGGGCAAATGGTATACCATTTATTGAAATACCAACCATTGTATCTACTTCTTCTCCAATTTCTTCATCGATTATATCGCAGAATACGTATGATACCGCTTCAACTCTCGCGGCCTTAACTGCAACAGAGCGCCATCCGACCCTAATGTCGGAAGGTGTTTCTTCATCGAGTGGTACATTTGAGGAGGAAAGCCATTGGATAGTGGTTTGAGAAAGTGACAACTCATCTGCGATTTGCTGGCCGTTCAGGCCCTTGTTGTGATATTCCTCGACCTTTCTGCGAAGTTCGTCTATGCTCAGTGGCATCAATTGTTCCGCTCCATCCGACCCGTATCAAGGATTCGTATGTTGAATATGTAGAAGAACGGTTCATAGAACCGTACGGAGATAGTCAGAATCTTCCTGTTGAACCGAATCCGCCTTCTCCTCGATCAGTCTTGCCAAGTTGTTCTAAATCTACTTCCTTGAATATTGATTGAGGTATTGGAGTAATCAGTAATTGAGCGATTCTTTCCCCCTTAGAAATTGTATAGGATTCACCTTCGCCAATCCAAGTCATCATGACAAATAATTCTCCACGATAATCTGCATCTATGGTGCCAATACCATGTGGCGGAATCAACCCTCTTTTTCCGAGGGAGGAACGAGCCCGAACTTGTCCTTCATAGCCAATCGGAATCGCAACATGTAAACCAGTTCGTACTAATGTTGCGGTTCGATATAGAACATCGGTATCTTCCAATGCATACAGGTCGTAACCGGCTGCATGCGCACTACCCCGAGTCGGCAACTGAGCATCTTCGTGAACCCTCGCCACCTTGACTTCGATGACTTCATCCATACCAAGCCGTTGGTAAACCGGTCTTTGACGGTTAGTGCCTAGCCACGAGCCTATCCGGTGGGGTGAAAAGGGAGAGGTTGCTCGCCCGATTAGATGAGTGACTTCGAATATGATGCTCTGCTCGAGCGAGCACGGGATAGAATTCCGACAGACATCAGTGAAAGAAATCGATGGACTATGCCCACTCCGGAGATTCTAGTAGAAGGTAATCAGACAATAATCCGAAATTTTTCAGCGATAGTAGACGCAATGGATAGAGATGCAAATCATGTTTATCAATATCTCATCAATGAATTAGGTACATCAGGCACTAGAGAGCAAGTTCGTGTAATGCTAAAAGGTAGAGTTCCACCAAAAAGAATCAAAGAAAAAATAGTTGGCTATGTCAAAACTTACATTCTCTGCGAACAATGTAAAGCTCCTGATACCCGATTCATCAAAGAAGATCGAACAACTCTGCTAAAGTGTCAGGCCTGTGGTGCTACTCGCCCGGTACGATTGTGAATTTGTCTAGATTTAATCAATCATGAGAAATTCATCTGCGATATTGCCTCCCGCTAGATGGTCTACAATTTTGGCTATTGCTTTGTCATCGTCAGGTATAGTATACCAAATTCCATCCGGGTAAACGACACAAGAAATTCCTTGCTCACACCTATCTAAACATCCCGATTTATTGATTCGAACATCTTTGATACCAGCTGATTTAGCCGCTCGTTTAAGCCGAGTCATTACATCGAGAGAGTTCTTCGCAGCACAGCATTCTCGCGGTTTTTTCGGGTCGCGTTGATTGGTACAAACAAAAGCGTGAAGGCGAAAATCCTTCGTCATAATCTCACCTTAAATTTGATCAAACTTAGCTGCCAAAAAGAAATCTGATTCAGTCAGTCCGTTTATCTTGTGAGTCCAGATCATCGCCTTCACCCTACCCCATCCTAATTCAAAATCAGCGTGATGGTCTTGTTCTTCGCAAATTGCCCCTGCAGCGTTGACAAATTCAAGAGCGGCTTCAAAGTTGGAGAAAATCCAAACTCTTTCGATGTGGTGAACATCGATTAATTTCCAATCCGAATGAATTTGCTGAATCATTTCTTGTGCTTGTTCCAACTCCATCGGCGGTACACCGCCTTTGCAGGGAATGCATTCTTTCTTCGCTAAGTCTGACATCTACTAGCCCCACAAGTGACTGTCATCGGAACCACCATCGGCTTGTCTCTCCGCTTGCTCGTGTACATTTGATCGTCTACGTATATCCTCTTTTTCGAAGGTAAGCAGTTCATCGTCCTCGATGTATGGTTTCCTAAGATGCGTTACAAGTCGTACTTCCACTATGACATCTCTTGCAATAGAGCGATATTGACCGAATTCATCCAACATTTCTACAGCATTTCTGGAAGTGGCTAGTAACATGCCTCGAACCCAAGGGTCGTCATCTGCTCTTAGCGCTCGTGCATCGATTAGTAATTCGATTAGGTCGTCCTTCCTCAGGCCGCTTCGTCGGTCGATTAGAGGGCCGAAGAATACATCCTCGCGACCATCCAAATCCTCTGTACCATATTCTTCGGCAAATCGCTTTGCCCATGGAGGCAAATCTCCAATTCTCTTGTCGCGCCGTTCGCCGGTCATGTGCATGCGTGTGGTCGGCCATAGAAAAGCACGCTGATTGAAGAAGTATGGGCGCGGCCGCTAGACTGGAGGAGAGGTCGTGGCTTCTGTAGAATGGCGCAAGATTCCAACCGTTCTGTATCCTCAAGAGGTTCTCGACAAGGCGTTTCGCCGTGCAGGAAAGCAATCCGACTTAGTTGAGGACCCTGATAAATACCATCGGGTAAGAAAACAGATGGCTAGAATGGTACAAGCAGCTAGTGACACAATCGCTGAAACTCTTCTAAAATGGGTTGATCAGTGGCCTAGCCTCAACGCTCAGTCGGAATTTGATCAAGCATTAGTTGATGCTGCAGTAGGCGCAGATGAATTTAGGCAAAATCTTGGGGCGATTCAGTGGGCGGCTGAAAGAGTTAGGAAAATAGCAGGTGAATCTCAATCGAAGATGCTCAGATTCCGTAACATCGAAGCTTTTCACGAGGAAAGGCGTCATGCATACGGTAGAATGTCATCTATTATTGATCAAATCGGAGAGAATATTCTCTGGTTGGGTGAGGCGCGAAATATTCTGCGAGAATTACCTTCGATTGATCCAGCCGAGCCTTGCATTGTAGTTGCAGGGGCTCCGAATGTTGGCAAGTCTGCACTAATCACTGAATTATCCAGTGGTGAACCAGAAGTAGCAGCTTATCCGTTTACAACTAAACGCCTACACGTCGGTCATTTTGAGCATAGAAGAAGAATTTACCAAATGGTCGATACACCCGGGCTTCTCGATAGGCCAATGACAGAGCGTAATCAAATCGAGATGCAAGCAATTGCGGCCTTAGAAAATGTAGGAGATATTGTATTGTTCTTAATCGACCCATCTGAATCCAGTGGTATGAATTTGCAGGATCAACAGCATCTACTCGATGAAGTTACAGAATTACTGGCAGAACGACCCCTGCTCAAGGTGTTTTCAAAGTCGGATTTACATGAGGCAAATGAAAGCGATGTTTTACGAATCAGTTCAATTACAAAAGATGGAATAGATGATTTGCGCAGTCAACTTATTGAATTCATAGCCGCAGATGAAGTGACAGATCCACTTGCTTTGCCAGAAACTTGGCATAGAGAAATAGAGGAAATTGAACCAGTGGGTTCACCCGAAGAAATCGAAGCAAGAAGGGAAGCGGCTATGAGGCATGCACCCAAACCTAGACGTGGAAGAAGGAAGTCATCTGATTGACTTCAATCTACTCTGAATTGAGCGCCACAGGTCACGCAGTAAATGTTGAATCCTCCGAAGGATTGAGGAAGTCCCTCAGCCCTAATTTCCGCCCCACAGGAGCGACACTTGGTTACTGCCACAAACAGTCGAGGGAATACTGGTTCTTCAATTAGCCGACGAAGCAAGTAGTCGTTCTAATCATGATTTGATGTATCTTTTCCAAAATAATTCGATTGGATAAATCATTTCTACGGCCCCAATCATTAGTAGAATTCCGATTATCCCGAGTAATATTTCTCCAATCTGAGAAATGTGGAATGTTGATGTAATTGTAATCAATTGATTGTCAAGACTAGCACCATCTCTTCCTCCACTTGTAAATCGATAGTCACCTGGTTTTAGAGAGAAAGTGAACTCATCTGAGTCACCTGGGCCTCCTGCTACAAATTCGAAGTCCTCCGCTTCACAGGTAGTCAATCCATTAGGGTCGGGTGGGCAGTTTCCTTCATCGGCGTATTTTGCATCGACAACTCCTATCCAAGCCTTTTCTGGCTCATCCCAAGCAATTTTTACTTCTACATCGATTATGCTGAATCCCCAAGGCACATGGAAATCAGAACCAGTCATACCAACAGGACAACCACCGGCATCATCATCAAGGCATGGGACCGTAGTAGCCTGAACTCTGGTGGAATCAATTTCTATTCCTACGAGGCTTACTGTTAACAAAACAAGGCAAACAAATCCAACGAATCCGGGTAGAACCCCTAGAACTCGCACCATTCGCATATCATCCGCTCTTTGTTGATTGGTGTTGAACCTAGCGATACTTCGGGTTATGCTGCAGTCAATATTGCTAGTAAAATTGCAATTGCAGGGAATAAGTATAGCATGAATGTCAAACGCTTACGAGATGCCTCTCTCTTTCCATATGTTGCTTCGCATTCTTGATCACTACAAATCGGAGGTTCAGCCTTGAGCGGAATAGGTGCCCAACATACTGAGCAGTGCCTGTGGGCAGTAACCCCAGAGGCACTTGTAGTTCGCTTACTTCTTCCTTTTTCACGTGCAGCAGTTTCCCTTGCTTGTGAAGCGGTTTGTGTAGCGGCTCTGGCGATTCTATCTTTTCTGCCCATGGGAGTCACTCCTCTTCTTCACTTTCTACAATAGTCCCGTGAAATGGCTCAGCTTCTATTGCGGATTTTATTCTGGAATGATTTCTTCCATCCAATATACAGAGAGTCAAATTAGCTTTAGTAGCATCCGCAACCCCCATCGGATCCACGACTCCAGTTGGCCCAGCTTTGGTGTGTTCCGCTGGCCCAACGATTTCTTGCAATTCTGCGTGTGTAAGTAAATCGTAACCACTTGCGTTTGGATTCTCTCGAGGATCAGAATCGTATACTCTGTCAACATTAGTGCCTATAATGCAGCGTTCAGCTCCACTGGCAATCGCTAGACGAATCGCAACAGCATCAGTAGTATGGCCGGGTTTTGTCCCTCCCATGACTACTACGGGCCTTTCATCGAATAGCATTGTAGCCTCGTTTATCGAACGTGGAATTGTTCCCGAGACTGTGACTCCTGCATCTGCCAGAGATTCTCTAACTATGGTGGCATTTAGACGAGTTGCCGCAATTCCGATTCTATCAAGCCTATCCTCGTTATCAATAATGGGTCTAGCGAGTGTGATTCCTTCTCTAGCAGGGGCGCCTCCTCCTACAACTATTCCAATTCTATCATCGACCAGAACCCTGTCTCGGATGATGGATACTAACTCTTCTAACCAAGCATGCCGCTCTTCCACTTCGGGTCTCAGCAGACTGCCACCAAGTGCGAGAACTATGGTCGCCATCGGACATTCGGGGGTGAGTGTCCCTTTCAATGCCTTCGCTAGATACGCGCGAGAGGGTTGAAATGCCTCTCACTGCGGCCTTCCACCAAGAGGCTTAGCCATGGCAGATGACTTGGAGATGCAGCAAAGGAGACTGCGAACCAAGAAGACGCTGGAAGAGCTACAGAACATGAGGGGTATGGGGACAGAATTAGTTACGGTGATCATACCCCCTGACCGACTCATTAGTGATGTTCGTGGCCAACTTGGCCAAGAAGCGGCTCAGGCAGCGAACATCAAATCCAAACTAACTAGAAAACATGTTGGAGATGCTATAGAATCGGCAATTTCAGTGCTTAATCGATACAAAAATGCTGGTGAATACGGAATAGCAATTTTCGTCGGTCATGTTATTGTTGGAAATAACAAAACGCGATTAGTTACTGTCGTGATTGACGATCCTCCGGAAATTTTCACTTCTTTCCGTTACCGTTGTGATTCGACTTTTGAATTAACACAATTAGAAGACATGCTGATTGACAGAACTTCTTACGGTCTATTTGTAATCGATAGAGGCGAGGCGGCCTACGGAATTGCGAGTGGAAAAAGGATCCATTGCCAAGAAGAATTACAGTCCAACATAATGGGAAAACACCGCCAAGGAGGTCAATCTGCACAGCGGTTTGAACGTCTAATCGAGGAGGCGGCTCACAATTTCTTCAAGCGCGCCACCGAACATGCTTGCAATTATTGGCTCCCGAATTTGACTGATATCAAAGGCATCATTGTCGGTGGTCCTGGACAGACTAAGGATTTCGTGGTCAAGAACGATTACTTCCATCATGAAGTAAAGAAGTTGATTCGAGAACCATTCTTTGATGTGGGCTATTCCAATGAAAGCGGTCTGAGGGAATTAGTTCAGCGTGCTGGCAACCTTATGGATCAAATTGAATTAGACGCCGAGCGTGAATTGGTGGATAATTTCCTTCGCGAAGTAATGCAAGCACATCCGAAAGCAACTTACGGTGAGATGATGATTCGGTCAGCATTAGATCAGGGTGCTGTCGATACTCTATTACTTTCAGAGGGGCTGAGTAAGAGAAGAGTTGGCTGGTATTGTAAGCCCTGCTCGCATGAATGGGAGGCTACACAAAATAGTCGCTCAGAAATACCGGATTGCCCTAAGTGCGGTGCTGAGGACGTACGCGAAGATCCCGATAAAACCAGAGACATAATTGACGAGTTGACGGAATTAGCTGGACATACCTCTGCAAAGGTTAGTTTGATTTCCATGGACTCAGAAGAGGGGGCAACTCTCCAAACATCATTTGGAGGAATAGCCGCCTTGTTGAGGTACTCCCTAACTTGAGGTTAGATCATGCGAGATTTAGTAGAGGCAATCCGCCCACTCATTGGTTCAGCGATGTCCAATATCGGAATCCAAGAATCTGAATGGAATGACCTTCTTGCAGTCTCAACTGATTCTGCATTTTCTGACGTCGCTTTACCTTGTCATTCACTATCCAAAATACTGAGAAAGGCCCCGAATGAAATTTCCGACGAAATTTTAGAGAATCTGGGTTCTATAACCGAAGGGGTCTGCCAAGTTAGCTCGATAAACGGTTTCCTTAATTTTTCAGCCGAACCCGATTGGTTGGGTGAGAAATTACAAGAATCCCTAATCGATGATAAATTGAGAGTTTCAACTGAGAAGGAAAAAATCATTGTCATAGATTATTCTTCACCAAATGTTGCCAAGCACATGCATGTAGGTCACCTAAGATCAACGGTGATTGGTGACGCTCTGAATCGAATGTTAAGCTACAAGGGTCACAGAGTTGTACCAGAGAATCACATCGGGGATTGGGGGACTCCTTTTGGAATGCTAATCGAACATCTTATCGATTCAGGTCTTGATTCTGAGGCACATCATATCGATTTAAGTACGTTTTATTCTGATGCTAGGGCTAAATTCGATAACGATTCTGACTTTGCCTCACGCTCGAGAGCGAGGGTCGTGAGAATGCAATCTAGCGAACCAGAAACCATCGAATTATGGCAGATGCTGGTAGATCGCTCACTAATTCACTTCAATGAAGTATACCAAAGGATGGGGGTTTTGCTTAGCAACGACGATCTTGCAGGTGAATCAAAGTACGAATCGGCATTGCCAGGCGTTGTTGACAAACTCGCAGAGCGTGGTTTACTCGAGGAAAGCGATGGAGCGAAAGTGGTTTACCTCGATGGTTGGAAAAATCGAGAGGGGGAACCTCTCCCATTGATTATTCAGAAAGCGGACGGGGGCTTCAATTACGCCACCAGTGATTTAGCATGTATTTTGGATAGAATCGAGAATGTTGGTAGCCGGGACTTGTTGTATGTCGTAGGTGCGGAACAGGCACAACATTTTGCTATGGTTTTTGAGGTTGCAAGAAAAGCGGGATTCATGGATGAAGGAGTTAATGCAATCCATGTTCCGTTTGGTTTGGTAATGGGTTCGGATGGGAAAAAATTAGCCAGTAGAACTGGAGGAGCAGTCCGTCTCAATGATCTACTGATTGAAGCTGTAGAGAGAGCGGATGCAATCGTTGCAGAGAAAAGCCCTAACCTAACTGATGACGAAAGGCAAGAGGTATCAAAAATGCTAGGAATTGGTGCAATAAAATATGCAGACCTTTCAACAGACAGAAATAACAATTATATTTTTGAATGGGAAAAAATGCTTTCTTTTGATGGAAATACATCTCCATATCTTCAATATGCACACGCTAGAATTTGTAGCATATTTTCTAAGGACGAAATCGATAGAAATTCTATTCGTGAATCAAAAATTATCTTGTCCCATGAAAGAGAGGTTGCACTGGCTCGGGCATTGATTAAATTCCCTGAAGCCCTTGATTCGGCTTGTTCAAGCCACTCTCCTCATAAATTAGCTACTCAATTACACAATATCGCTCAAACTTTCGGTTCATTCTACGAAGTGTGTACTGTTCTAAATGCAGAAGGTAGCACGAAACTAAGCAGATTGGCGCTTTGTGACTTGACCGCGAGAACCTTGCAAACAGGTCTCGATTTACTTGGAATTGACTCGCCACAAAGAATGTAGAGCCCCGCGACCTTGAAAATCGATATTGCTTCCCCGACTCATGGTATCCGTAGGGGACATGGCACCTGACTTCGAATTGATGGCATTTGACAAAAATATGGTTAGACTTTCTGATTCTATCGGCAACAGGGTAGTTCTACTGTTCTATCCAGCCGCATTTACTGGAGTCTGTACAAAAGAAATGTGCACAGTTTCTGATTCTATGGGTCGTTTGGAAGCCGCCGAAGCTGAGGTTTTCGGAATTTCTGTAGATGGTATTTTTGCAAATGCTGCCTTTGCAGACGCCAATGAAATCAACTTCCCATTGCTTTCTGATACAAATCGGCAAGCCACCCGCGCTTATGGCGTAGAAATTCCATTTGTAATGCCAGAATACACTGCATCTCAAAGATCTGTTTTCGTTATTGATGAAGTTGGAAAGATATCCTATGCGTGGGTTGCTGAAAATCCAGGTGTAGAACCTGACTACGAAGCAATTCTTGAGCACTTAGAGTCTTAATTCTTAATCGCCATAGGCGAGGTAGTAAACCAATGACCCATAGATTATTCCAGAAACTGCGAGACTTTCTTCATTGAATCGGTCCATGTTATCGAGATATGTATGATATTCCATGGACCCGGAGCCATAGCAAACTACAGCTCTACCGTATTGTTGTCCATCCGAATCGTCTTCATCGATGTTATACACGAATGGTGCATGATCTGAATTGTATGGCATTTCCGTATCGTCAAGTTTGCGAACTTGGATATTGTAACGGTCTGCAAGTTCTGGATATTCCTGTTTGAATTTCTCCGATATGCCTCTAATATGGCTAACATCTGTGTTATGGTTTCCAAACAATGTAACTCCGGAATTTCTTTCGGCATCGACGTGATTCATATCTAAATTGATGTATAGTCGAAGATTATCATATAGGTTGTTTCGATGTTTGTCTACCCATGCTGTTGATCCAAACAATCCTTCTTCTTCTCCTCCCCAAGTGCAGAAATAAATCGTATGCTTTGGGGTGCCTAGTTGGCTTTCAATTAATCCAAATTGGCGAGCCATCTCTAGAACAGTAGCTGTCCCTGAAGAGTCATCTACGGCACCTTGGGACATGTATACGGTATCATGGTGTGCCCCTATGATGATCATCGAATCAGACTCTCCTTGAATAATTCCGCATGGTACTTTGATAGTGGCTTCCCCTGCATTTTCGACATAGGTCATAAATTGTAATCTTCCATCCTGATTAATCACATTATCAATAATTACCTGGCCAACACTTTGGCTGACCATTATGAATCCCATGTTAATTGGAATATTATCTATGGCTGAGATGTCTACCGATTTGAAGTAAGGAATACAATCGCCAGAAACCAAATCGTCACAATTCTGTCTTTCATTAATCAGGATTAATCCTTCAACATCGTTCTCTGATGCTCTCTTGAATAGCGCAGTGTTGGATTCTGTGTCCTGGGTCATGTGTACCAAAACAACAGAACCCGCTCCAGTGGCCCAATCTGCACTTTCGTTTCCTATGCCTAGATCTACTACATCTATATCATCGACATATCGAATGAAGGAAGAGCCGGAATATCCCTGCAAAACAAAATCACTTCTGTGCTCAAAGGTAATGAAATCCGCATTAACATCAGTAGCACCACAAGCAAAAGCAGGGAGAGTTTGCCCTACATCTCCTGCATGACATATACCCAATTCGGGTTCATCATCAATGACAAACATCGGAACGTCAAAATCCTCAAGAGTTGATGGAATCCCCATCGAGGTAAAATTGGCTTTGATAAAATCTGCAGTGTTGTGCTCTTCGATAGTCCCTGACATTCTACCCTCCCATTCAGGATGTCCTAAATCTACAAGACTCTGAGCATATCCTCTAGCACTCAACGCATCAAATTCGATTAATTGGTAATCTGGTTCTCCCTGAATCCATTCGATTACATCATCACCATACAGTAATGCTCCCCCCATAGTTCCAAGCAGCATGATTCCAATAACAGCCAAAACTGAAACAGGAAGTTGTTTGACTCGACCTATCATACTTCGTCCACTCTGCATGGCTGAATCTTCCGTGATTGCTGCCTCTAGGGAGTCATTTGAGATGGCGTGTTCCTCGATTCTAGACACTAAATCGGCCTTCTTTCCACCAACCGAAAGACCGCGGCTTTTGCACTCCTCTTTCAGTTGAGCTACCGTGAGTGACTCCCAGTTCGTCATAGGATACCTAAATCTCCGGCTAACGCCTCACTCTTGAACCCAACCTGTACAAGAGTGAAATTACATTCGGCTCACTGAGAGCCGATTTCATCCCCTGTCCAGCGTTTTCCAATTTCATGATCGATATCTAACTGGTCAAGTATTCTTGCAACAATGAAGTCCACCATATCGTCGAGTGTATGTGGCTTGTTGTAAAATCCCGGGCTTGCCGGAAGAATAACAACTCCCCATTCTGAGAGATTTGCCATTGCTCTGAGATGAGGTGTTGCATAGGGTGCTTCCCTAGGGACTAGAATTAGCTTCCTCCTCTCTTTCATCGCTACTAAAGCACTTCTAGTTGCGAGATTGTCAGAAATTCCATTTGCTATTTTTCCAATCGTCGTACCGCTTGCTGGACAGACGATGTAGGCGTCAAAACGAGCTGATCCTGATGCAGATTTAGCGGCAAGATTGTTGTTATTTTCCAAAACTACAGTTTCACTGGCTAAATCTTCAGGAGCTATGCCACATTCTAATTCAAGATTTAAGGCGCCTTCACGCGTCACGATTAGGTGAGTATTCCAGCCAGCTTCGGTAAGTGCATCCAATAGGCGAACACCATATCGTGCTCCCGACGCGCCAGTAATCGCAACAACTGCTTCCCCCATTATCATACCCTCTTTGTGCACCTAGGCAATGTTTCCGTTAATCATCAACTACTTCTATTCATGTATTCTTAAAATTAGAAAATTAGAGATTTTTTTGTAATATTTCTGCAAGGAATTCATACTCTTCGATAGTATTGTAAAGATAAGCAGAAATTCGGAAGTACCTCATTTTGTGATGGGGCCAAGGGAACACTGGAACTTGGATGCCGAATTCATCAAGCAGTTTGTTGTGTAGTGGATCTCCCATAATATCTGCACCTCCTGAATATGTTCCTGGTAGGTCGATTGTAGCCATTGCAGATATCATCGTATCTGGTGTTGGAGGGTCGGTGCCTAAACTCTCGCAAAGAAGGTTTCTTGCTTTCAAAGCGAGTGAATTATTTCGGTCCATTATCTCGTCAAATCCTCCTGAAACCATCAACTCGAGAGTCTCAATGGATTTAGGAATACATAGAATTGCGGTAGGGTCTCTAGTTCCTTGCCAATCAAATTCGAATCTGAATTTTTCTTGAAGTGATAAATCTGCACTATGTCCATGGCTGATTGTCAATGGTTTAGTTTCGTTCTTCTTGTCTTCTCTAATGTGTAGGAAAGCCGAACCCTTGGGGCTACAGAGCCATTTGTGACAGTTTCCAGTTACCCAAGCAGCATCCAACTTAGACAAATCCATTGGAACAATGCCTGGGCCGTGTGCAGCATCAAGCAAAACATCGACTCCCCTCGATTGAAATTCACCGACAAGTTTCTCGAATGGCATTCTGAGTCCGGTGGGGCTCGTTACTGTGTCAATCATTGCTAAAACTGATTTAGGTGAAATTGCCGCTAACAAGGGTTCAATGATTTCTTCTTCTGAATCACATCTAAATGGTAGGTCTACTACTACAATCTTGGCACCCCATCTAGCGGCCACGAAATCGATTGAATTCCAACATGCCTGATACGAATGATTTGGAACGATTATCTCGTCTCCTTGATTTAGAACCAAACTTCGCAGTACAGTATTTACGCCACTTGTGGCATTTTGACAAAAAGTCATTCCATCGGAGTCTGCATTGAGAAATTCAGAGAGTTCAAGCCTTGCCCTATTCATATTTTCGAACGCCTCTCGTTCGAAAAATCTAACAGGGTCTGATTCTAGATGTGTTCGCAATCGATTTTGTTCTTCCAAGACTAAATTCGGAGTTGCCCCGAACGAACCATGGTTAAGGAAAGTCAAATCTGGATCCAAAGACCAATATTTTCCCAACGTGCTTCTTTTTGGTCTCAGATAACCAACTCCGGAGTCCAATCTTTGGGTTGCATAGGTACTCTTTCAAGATAATTTTCTGCATTAATCAGCAATGCCTCTTCCAACCTTACACGATCTAGTAGTCTACCCTCCAAATCATGGGTGTGGCCAAGGGCTTGCAGTGAAGTTGTCATCCCCGAAGGAAGGCCGCAACATGAAAGGGCCTCTACTCGGCCAGGGTTCGTATTGTAATTTAGAGCAAGACCGTGTCTACTTACCCAATGCTTGAAGGCTAGTCCAATAGAACATACTTTGTATCCTTCCAACCAAACTCCCATCATTCTTTCATCACGATATCCTTCTATTCCACAATCCGTGAGAGCCGCCATTACCCAATCCTCTAGTCGATTGATAATTTTCCGTACAGATTGTTCACCTACTTGCCACTTGATTATTGGATAAACAACCAACTGACCAGGTCCATGATACGTCATCCCTCCGCCTCTATCTACTACCCTAGTTGGATAATCAGATAATGCAGGGTCCTCGAGGGCTCCATCTCTTTCCGCCTTCGGCCCAAGTGTTACTACCTCTGGATGCTGGACAAGAATCAATGTATCAGGAATTTCATCCAAAATTCGTTTTTCTTGTAATACCGACATGGCAGCATCAACAGACTCATGTGCTTGGAGTTCGACTCTAAGGATTTGCAATTCTAGCAAAACCACTCCTCCGTTTTTGTGAATCATGCCGAGTGAATAGCATGTCCTAGAGTCTTCAATACCCCTTCATGGAAGGCTTCAGTCATCGTTGGATGTGCATGGACGGTGTCCGCGATATCTTCCAATAAAGCGCCCATCTCAAGTGCTAAAATAAACTCACCATGTAATTCTGCAACATGGCTGCCGACGGCTTGAATTCCAAGTATGACATGGTCTGATTCCCGAGCAGTAACTCGAATGAATCCTGCTGTTTTCTCAGCCTCCAATGTTAGCGCTCGACCGTTTGCTGCTAGAGGGAATTTACCAGTTATGATTTCCTCTCCTCTGTCCTTTGCTTCATCAGGAGTGAGTCCTACAGAGACGATTTCAGGCTCAGTAAATACGATTGCTGGAATTGCTACCTTATCGTAATCTCTGTTATGCCCTGCTAGTATTTCGGCTACCATCTCGCCTTGAGAGGAGGCCTTGTGGGCCAACATAGGCTCGCCAGCTACATCCCCTATGGCGTAGACACCAGGAATGTTGGTTCTGCATTGTCGATCGATTCGAATGAATCTCCCTCCAGTGTCCATTCTGACACCCATATTCTCCAATCCCCATCCTTTGGTATTCGGACTTCTACCAACTGTTACTAGCACCTTATCGACTTTGATTGTCTGCTCTTCCCCATCCTTTTCAAAGGTCAAATGCGCTTTACGACTTGCCCCTTTGCCTTTGATTTCAGTACCGCGAGCAAGAGCATTTGTGTGAACTGCGACTTTGTGTTTTTTCAACCAAATTTCTAACGGTCTTCGAATTTCTTTGTCCATTATTCCGAGAATTGAATCCATTCCTTCTACCACTGTTACCTCTGTGCCCAATTTTGTTAGAGCGCAGCCTAATTCTAGTCCAATGTAGCCACCGCCTACAATAGCTGCGGATTTTGGTAGTTTTTGTAAATCCAAAGCACCTGTAGATGATAGCACAAACTCCTCATCACATGGCATAAAGGGCAAGTCGATATGACTTGAACCAGTTGCGATAATTACGTTTTCAGCCTCGACATTAACTGTCCCACTAGAGGTTTCTACAGTACACTTTTTTGGCCCTGTAAATGTAGCCCAACCTTTGATTAATTCTGCTCCAGCACCTTTCATAAGCGCCTCAACACCTTTGTTCAATCGTTCTACTATTGCATCTTTCCAACCAACCAAAGCTGCCATGTCAATTTCAGGCTCTGAGGCTACAGATAGACCCATATGGCCACCTTCACTTGCGTGTTGCTGTAAAGATTCGAATCTCTCAGCAGCATGGATAATTGCTTTGCTTGGAATACAGCCCCGTATCAAACAGGTTCCACCTGCCTTATCGCCTTCTACAATTACAGTGTCTAATCCTAGCTGAGCACTTCGTATTGCTGCAACATATCCTCCAGGCCCCGCTCCTACTACAAGCACCTTACATTTGCGAGTTTCAGTCATAATTCTCCCTCACATGAAAATTAATGCAGGATGTTCAAGCATTCGCTTGAGTGACTGCACTAAGGCTGCCCCATCAGCCCCATCAACGATTCTATGATCAAATGAGCTAGACACATTCATTATTCTGCGAACCACAATTTCGCCATTCCTAACCACTGGCATTTCACGTGCTTTGTGAACACCGAGAATTGCCACCTCAGGATGATTGATAATCGGAGTCGCTCCAAGTCCTCCATCTCTTCCGAGGCTAGTAATTGTGAATGTAGATCCAGTGAGGTCGTCAAGCGAAGCAGTTCCATCTCTGGCTGCCCCTGATACTCTCTGCATTTCTGCGGCTGCCTGCCAAACATCCATGGCTTCAGCGTGCTTTACCACAGGGACGAATAATCCTCTATCAGTTTGAGTTGCGATTCCTAAGTTAACAGCGCCATACCTTCTAGCAATTCCATTTGCTTCGTCATAATGCCCATTGCATTCAGGATGATTTGGCATTATTTTCGCTAGTGCCATCATGATGAATGGAAGATAGGTTAATTTCGGTTGTTCCGGAGATTTTGTTGCATTAAGGAATTGTCGTAACTCCTCCAATTCTGTAACATCGATTTCCTCAAAGTAAGAGAAATGTGGAATATGGCGCTTGGAGATGGTCATTGCTTCGGCAATCTTCCGCCTCAATCCAACTACCTTAATTTCCTCAACATCACTTCTTCGGGTAGTGTAAGCGACTGGAGCTGCTCCTTGTACCATGCCTCCAGCAGCGATGAATGCGTCAAGGTCAGCGTGTCGAATTCGACCCGCTGGTCCGCTACCGCGAACTGATGATAGATCGACTCCTGCTTCGCGTGCACGCCTGCGAACGGCGGGACTGGCAAGCGCTTTACCTCCAGACCCACCACTGCTTTCAGTTGGTTTGGGAACTGCTGGTAATGGAGCGGGTGTTGAAATTGCTGGCACAGGTGGAGGTGCAAGTGGTTCAGTAGCAACAGGTGGAGGTGTTTTTTCTGGCTCCGGCTCGGCTTCAACTTCTGGCTCGACGTCTTTTTCTGGTTCTGGCTCTTTTTCTTCAACGGAATCGACAGGGCTATCGCCACCTTCGCCAAATTCGACTAGAACAGAGCCTACCGCAACCATGTCTCCGACACCACCATGTAAGACGGCTATTGTACCATCATAAGGCGAGGGTATTGTGACAGTCGCTTTATCTGTCATCACATCTACAAGTGCATCATCTTCGGAGACAGAGTCTCCAACGGATACGTGCCATTCCACGACTTCTCCTTCTACTACTCCTTCTCCGATATCAGGTAGTTTGAATACACGATTTGTCATTTTCATTCCTCCATAGTTTTCTTTATTGCATCAGCGATTCTCGCTGGACTGGGCATATAGTCCCATTCGGTTGTGTGTGGGAATGGTGTGTCCCATCCCGTGACTCTTTCTATTGGTGCCTCTAAGTGGTAGAAGCATCGCTCCTGGACACTGGCTGCCATTTCTGCACCAAATCCACTTGTTTTCGGTGCTTCGTGAACTATCACACAGCGTCCAGTTTTCTCTATTGATTTTACAATTGCATCTTTGTCCCAAGGAACCAAAGTTTGCAAATCAATTAGGTCACAACTAACTCCACTGTCTTTGATAGCCTGTTCGCTTACGTGGACCATCGCACCCCAAGAAATAACGGTACAGTCCGTACCCTCCATTGCGAGTCTTGCCTCACCAAGTGGCACTGTATAATGCGCCTCTGGGACTTCGGCCTCTGGGTGATCTTTCCACGTTGGAACATTATGCGGGTCGCCGTAGAAAGGTCCTCTGTAACATCTCTTAGGCTCGAATACCACAACGGGATCGTTGGATTCAATCGCAGAAATTAGTAAGCCCTTAGAATTGTAAGGTGTTGAGGTGTAAACGACATTTATCCCAGAGGTATGGGTGAATTGTGATTCAGGACTTTGCGAGTGATGGTGTCCGCCACGAATTCCACCACCAGCGGGGGTTCTGATTGTTAGAGGGCACCAAAATTCACCTCCCGATCGATGTCTTACTTTTGCAATTTCATTCACTATTTGATCGTAGGCAGGGAATATGTAATCGGCAAATTGAATTTCTGCAACTGGCCTCAATCCATTGATTCCCATTCCAAATGCAATAGCGGCGATTCCTCCTTCGGAAAGAGGTGTATCGAATACTCGGTGTGTACCATGTTTCTCTTGCAAACCATCAGAGGTGCGGAATACACCACCAAAATATCCAGCATCTTCACCAAAGAAGATTACATCTGGATCTTTTTCAAGCATAATATCTAGTGCTGAATTGACAGCTTGAACAATATTCATTTCAGGCATATCAATCCATACTCCATTTCTTCATTTCATCCCATTGCTCTTTAAGATGCCAAGGGACTTCTTCGTACACTTCGGTGAAGATTGTATCGGCAGAAGGATAAGGGCCATTCGCTAGGTCTCCAAAGGTAACTGCTTCCTTGTAAGCGGCCATAACCTCAGAATCGATTCTCTCCTCTAACTCATTCTGCTGCTCTTCTGACCATTCTCCAATTGCAATCAAATGTTGAATTAATCGGTCGACAGGGTCGCCACCTGGCCATGCCTCGTGCTCATCTCCGGGGCGATATCTGCTCGGGTCATCACTGGAAGAGTGTGCTCCAGCGCGATAGGTAAGTACCTCAATATGGGTTGCTCCCTCTCCTGCAGCGGCCCGCTCTCTAGCCCATTTTGTAACTGCATAAAGAGCCAGGAAGTCATTTCCATCCACTCTCATTGAAGGAACGTTGTAGGCTAGCCCTCTCGCTGCGAATGTTGGGTTGCCACTTGCTAGGTTAGCGTGGGTAGAAATGGCCCATTGATTGTTGACGATGTTGAGAATAACTGGCGGCTTGAAGACTGAAGCGAAATTGAGCGCATAATGGTAATCTCCTTCAGCACTTGAACCATCTCCTATCCACGTGATACAGCATTCATCCAATGCCTTGTATTGGGATGCCATTGCAACCCCTACCGCTTGACTAAATTGAGTCCCAACTGGGCTTGAAACCGAAATGAATCGACCTTCTCGGTAGGTGTAATGAACAGGCATTTGCCTACCCTTCACGTTATCTTCTACGTTACCAATACAGTGATTAATCATGCTCACCATATCTCGACCTCTGACAAATTGGGCTCCAGGTTGTCTATAGGTTGGAAAAATCCAATCTTGGGTTTTTAGGGCCATTGTTTGGGCGATTGCGACAGCCTCTTCTCCATACGATCGCATGTAAAATGACAATTTCCCTGTACGCTGCATTTTCATCATTCGATCATCGAATATTCTCATTCTAACCATGTGTTCTAAGCCATCACGGAGGTCATCAGGAGACAATTTTGGGTCCCATGGCCCGCTAGCATTGCCTTGGAAATCTAAGACCCTTACAAGCCCGTAAGCGTGATCTGTGGTTTCAGATGCAGTGCAATTTACCGGATCAGGTCGGGGTAGATCTCCCGGCTCATTTTCAAATGGTGCGAAACTTGCTTTGTCTCCAGGTCGAAAAGGTGCGGAAGGTACGTGCAATGTTACTTGCTTCTTCTTTTTCGCCGCCATATTTCTCCCTCCGATAATTCGTTCATATTGTTTTGTGCTCTGAAGGCAAACGAGACTTATTGTCCAAAAGTAGGTCTTTGTTTGGGTTCAGATGACTAATAGCGGAACCAGTAGAGTCTCTAGTCACAACCGGTTCTCCTCCCATTGCTTCTTCCCAGAGCAACCCTGCTCGATATGAGGACCGCACTAATGGGCCACTGGCAACTGCGGTGAATCCCATTTCTCTGGCGACTTGGTCCCATTCTGCGAAGGTTTTCGGTTCAGGAAATCTGTCTACTGCAAGATGTTTCCAACTGGGTTGCAGATATTGGCCTAGGGTGATCAGCTCAACTCCAACCTCTCTCAGCAATTGCATAGCTTCAACGACTTCTTTGTCAGATTCCCCGACGCCTACCATAATGCTCGATTTTATTGCTAATTCTGGCCTCAATCGTTTCGCTTCTCTAAGTATCATTAGTGATTGTTCGAATGAAGCTCGAGGGTCGCGTACAGTTGAATCCAACCTAGGTACGCACTCGACATTGTGGGCGAAAACCTTGAGCGGTAGGTCCACTAATAAATCCGCAAGTGCCTCAAGATTTCCGTCTAGGTCAGAGCAGAGTAATTCAAGTCCAACATCGGGGCATCTCTCGTGAACTGCTTTGATACATTTACGATAATGCTCTGCACCTCCATCAGCTAAGTCGTCGCGGTTAACAACGGTAATTACTGCATGGCTAACTCCCATCCGATCTACGGCTTCTGCGAGTTCTGCAGGCTCATTCGGATTCAATGGTGCAGGGGTTTTCTCTGTGCCGACTGCACAGAACCTACATCCGCGTGTGCATACTTCCCCTGCGATCATGAAAGTTGCAGTGCCTCTGCCCCAGCAATCATGGATGTTTGGACATCTTGCTTCTTCGCAGACAGTGTGTAACCCATGTTCATGTACATTCGATTTGGTTTCATTAAATCGACTTTGTGCGTTCCCTGTGGGAAGCGTTGTTTTGAACCAAGATGGAAGTCGCTTCCTTTCCGCTTTCCGGCGTTCTTCAGCATTAACTCTGACAACGCCGTCACACCTTTCGGTCGACACTTCAGTGCCATTAGCTTGGGGCAGCGGTACACCCATTGAGAAAGAGGAGTGGACACACAGGGTTAATCATTCGCCTCGGAGACTTAGATGAGGGCTTTCAAAACGAGGAGAGATATACGAGACTCTCCCCCCGAGTATCGATGGCTAGCAGTGCAGCACTCGTGACGGGGGGGGCAAAAAGAATTGGTGCTGCAATTTGTCTTCACCTAGCGAAAAAAGGCTACTCGGTCGCAGTTCACCACAATTCATCGTCTAAAGCCGCCGAAGATTTGGTTGAGGTGATTAAAGGCCTCGGAGTTAATGCTTGCACGGTCAAGGGTGATTTATCGAATCCGGAAGAGTTTACCCAAATTATTTCCGAAGCATCATCACAAATTGGGCCTATTCTCCACCTAGTCAATAATGCATCGAAGTTCGTTCATGATGATTTGGACAATTTCGATGATGAATCCTGGAACGCGCACATGGATATCAATACCAAAGCCCCATTGATGTTAACTCGGGAATTGTTACAAAATCTCCCCGCTAATGAAGTAGGGTCGGTGGTAAATATCTTGGATCAAAAAATTGCGTCTCCTAATCCTGATCACATATCCTATACAGCGTCGAGGTTCGCTCTGCTGGGAATTACTGAAGCTTTAGCCAGAGGCCTAGCTCCAAAATTACGAATTAATGCAGTAGCCCCTGGTCATACATTGGCAAGCCCAGACCAAAGCGAGGAAGGGTTCAACCAAGCCCAAAGCGAGAGTCCTTTGGGTTATGGCCCATCTCCAGAAGACATCGCTCAAGCAGTGATTTTCTTAATCGAAGGTAAATCAATCACTGGACAAGTAATTTTCGTTGACGCCGGCGAAAGATTCCTCTCAAGAAACCGAGATGTTGTGTTTGAAACTGAGGGTGTTTTATGACCTCACATTCCGACGCAATAATGCAAATATTATCTAAAAATCAAGCCGCTACTGCGCTTTTTTTGGAAAAGGTAATTCGGGAAGTGGATATAGGAGTGCACAACCACGAAATTGGCTCACCACAACGTCTCTCTTTCGACATATACGTCATGCTTTGTGGAGATAGTTTCCCTCAAGAAGATGAAATTTCTCAAGTTTTGAATTATGAATACTTAGTTAACACTTTAGACGAGACATTGAAATTGGAACGTGCATCCCTTTTGGAAACTCTAGCAAATAGATTGTTAGACAGAATTCTAGAACCTTTTTCGGTCGAGGGTGCAACCGTTGTAATTACTAAGCTAGATGTCTTGGACGGGGATGGTCAACTGGGCTGTTCAATTACTCGAATGAAGTAATGGTGCAGGGGGTGGGATTTGAACCCACGAAGCTCTATGCACCGGAGCTTAAGTCCGGCCCCTTTGACCACTCGGGTACCCCTGCGAGCCCTCTGAGGACCTCATTAGACTTGAACCGAGCGGATTTACGCCCCCTTTTGGGGGCGTGAAAAAACCGATGCAAAGAGCAATCGAACTTTACGAACGCTTTAACACTCCTCCGATTACGGGGAGGTGATGACTAGGCGCAGTGTGCCGTTCCAGAATGGTCGGTTCACCCAAGTTGCGATATTCCTGGCAATTTTGATGATAACTCCCCAAATGGCTACATTTTTCGCTGAACCAACTTACCTTCAGGCAGATTCCCGTGCTGAAAATTCAGATGAATTTGAATCAAAACTCTACACGCTATATTTTGCAGAAGCCAATACGTCTTCCGGAGGTGATGGCCACATTTCTACAATGGTCCCTGAATCTGGGGGTCAATCAACCTCTAGTGCAATAGATTCCACAATAGAATTCACTACTGGAGACCTTCTAAGTTCCCTTGAAATTACTGGTCGTCCAAAACATGGTTCTTCCAGTGGTCAATTTTACATTCCAGTGCAATTTTTCCTTCGTGCTCAAGGACCTAGCAACTCTCAGGTGACCTGGGACATTGTGATTAGTGCAAATGGTAATACTGTTGGTTCAGAGTCATGGGAGGCGGATGCATGCAATCCCGGGATAACTAATTCATGCAACTTCGACCACGAATTATTCGAGGTTATATTGAATTCAGGTGACTCGTTTACCATACAAGATGGTAACGAATTAACAGTGGAGGTCTCTGCTGAAATGTCTGGTTGTGAAGGTTCTGGTGGCCCCTTCGGAAGTAGTTGCGAAGCAGAAGTTGCTTGGAACGAGATAGATGGAGAAAGCAATCGGTATTCACAAATGGAAGTAGAAACCAACGCGATTGCAGATAGCGAGGTCGTCCTGCAAAGAGACGGGGCTGAACTCGCCGATGGTGTAGAATTGGAATGGTATCCGAACGATGTTTTGGCTGATAGAACAATGCAATTTTCCTTTGATGTGAAGAGCGCCTTCGGCAGAGATGATATGGATTCTGTGAAGTTATTGATGCGGGATCCAAATGGAAACTACCGTATAGATCACGAGATTTCATCCGATGATGATGGTATTAGAGACACAAGTCAAGGAATTTTTGGCACCTATACATGGACATATCCAAGCGGACTTCCATCCGGAGAATACACCGTAGAATTGGAAATTACAGATGTTCAAGGTAACGCCTTCCTAGTCGAACACGAACCTGTTGAAATGAAACAATGGGGAGTTGCGATTAACCACAGGGAAGATAGAACAGTGGAATATATTGCACCTGACGAAACAACACCGGTACCACTTCAGTTAGTCCACAGAGGTGACTCTACTAAATCGATGTCTGTAGAACTTGAATTACTCACAAACTTAGGTAGCTCATGGCTTGTAGAGTTCGACTCCCCTGGTGGCTACACTTTGAATTCAGGAGGCGATATATTGAATCCAATACTTACGATAACTGCTCCTGATGACTTGACAGGAGCTCCTAACAAAATTGAGATTAGAGCTGTTGCTGAAGCCACAATAGAAGGCGTTCAAACTGTTGTCCATCAAGATCTTCTTACTCTTGATTTGGAAAAATTAGAAGTTTACCAACCTCCAGATGTATCGATATGGAATGAAGATCATGACATACCGATTGCTAACTCTAGCCGAGTCGGTGATATCGATCCAACAATTCCTAGATATGTCGAGGATAACCAATTCAATACCTTCTTACTAGAAATTTTCAACACAGGATTCGACACGGATAATTTCAGAGTGGATATTCTTAAGCGCTCGAAATCAATTATCCAGATTTATGATAATGATACGGGTGAACGAATCCTAGAAGATGATGGAGATGGAACTTTCCATATACCTCCTTTAGAGAGACATTCAACTCAGGTTCTTCGGTTGAATGTAAAACCTTCCGCAGATAGAGAAGATCCTGATATAGGAATGATAGAGGTCGAAGTGATAAGTAGTGGAAATGCCTCACTTAGAACGACAGTTGAATTTACAATTCAGAGGACATTTGGTATTCGTGCAGAAGTATCCCAAGATTGCGACGGCACCCCGCTAGGTCACATCCAAGTATCTCTTTGTTCAACTCTAAACGACCCTGAAGTAAATCTTCGTGCTCGTATAACAAATAGTATGACAAGTGGAGAATCAGCCACCAAATGGCAGATTATCAATCCAGCAAGCCTTCCAGAGAACACAGATAGATTAGCGGCTTATGGACAATGGGAGTACCGGATATTAGACCAAAATGGGTCTGCTGTACCTCAGGTGTCTCTTGGTCCGGGTGATTTCACAGAAGTGTTTGTGGTAGTCACCCTCACAGACCAAGTCATCGTGGGCAACCACACAGTTTACCTAAGAATACGGGAGGATACATCCGATTCAAATCCAAGATATTTCGATTTGCCAATGGTCTTCGAAGTCGATGCCGATGTACCTGATTTGTCAATTGTACAGGTCACTTCAAACCGAAAACTTGCGCCTGGTGGCTTCTATGACTTCCAGTTTGAAGTTCGAAACAAAGGTAACAGCCCACTAATGGTTTTGCTCGATGCTGAAGTCGAAGGGGCCAATGGATGGAATGTGGATATTGGAGGGCCTACAGGTACAAGATTAATTGAATTGGATGCCTTTGAAGAGGTGACATTCATTCTCGAAGTATCCGTTCCATCCTCTGCAAACAACGGGGATACAGCAAAGATTGTGATTACAGCAGAGCCTCACGATACTGAGCAAAGTTGGCCTGAGGAATATACTGCTAAAAAGAATCTCAATATGGTGGTTGGAATCGATGGTATTTTTGATCGTTTAATCAACGAGGTAACAAATCCTCGTGCATCTACATTAATCATCATGGTAGTCGGGATTTTGTTAATTTTCGCGGGTGTCCAAAGTCGTATGAATAGGAGAAAGTGGGCCGCCCATTTGGCTCTGCTGGAGGCTATGAAAGAAGCCGACAATGATGACGTTATTGCGGGTTCTGAAGAAGTTTCAGATGCTCCAATTATTGAAGAAGAAGAAGAGCAAGAGATGGTTTACGACGATGATGACATAGAACTCGTATGAGTTGACTTGTATTCCTCGTCCGAACGACGCTCCATTCCGCTTAAGACAGGTATGAACCGCCGTAGGCGGTAGAGGGAGTACTTGATGTTCGACATTTCGGGGCAGAATAATCTTGTAATCGCCCGAAGAAAAGAACGTTCAGCGGTCCTCTTCACGCTTCTCATGTTGTTAACATCTTATTCTGCTATAGAATTTGCAGCGTGGGAGGCTATGGGTTCGACGGACGCAGATGGAGATGGACTTCCATATGGTTTGGAGTACTACATCAACACTCAACCGCAAGATTGGGATTCAGATGGCGATGGTTTACCCGATGGTTGGGAATGGCAGTATGGTCTCGACCCCCTTTCAGCCTCAGGAATTAACGGCTCTACCGGAGACCCTGATGGCGATTCCCTGACGAATCTCAACGAATACCAGTATGGAATCCCCTCTAATTGGGACTCGGCAACTACACCAAACAAGCTCGATAATGGAGTTTGGTGGAATGGCACAGTTCCAGTAAGTAATTGGGACGAAGAGAGTGCAATGCAATTGATTCAGGGATTGAACTCTGATGGAGCTGATGAGGATCCGATGGGGAATATTTGTTTCAACACATTCGATGATGATCACGATGGAATGGTAGACACTTGGGATGGAGACAATGACGGTGATGCCGATTGTTCTAGCAACGACGATGATGGTGATAACTTAACCGACGAAGACCCGGATGGTTGGGATACTGATGGTGATGGAATGCCTGATGGCTGGGAAGTTGCTAACAATCTTGACCCAACCTCAAATTCAGGGGATGATGGTACTAATGGAGACCCTGATGGGGACGGCTTAATCAACCTCTACGAATATGTTAATCCTGCTTGGGATACAAGAAACGGTACTACAAACCCACCTACTCAATATTGGAAACCAGGGCCAGATAACCGGACAAATACTGAATCCCCTTGTAATCCCGTATTGGGACTAGGGCCTGGTTCGCCACCTTGTTCTCTGTTTACTGCAGAAGTCGATGGAATTACCTACACCGATCCCAACAACAATGATACTGATGGAGATGGGTTAAATGATTCATACGAAGCACTCGTCCTTCTGACAGACCCAACTGCTGCAGATACGGATGGGGATGGAATCTCTGATGGTGTCGAGGTAAATGGCTCATATGGAAACCCTCCCCAAGCCTCTGATCCTAGGAATAATAATACGGATGGCGACCAATTCGATGATGGAGAAGAGGATACTAATTTCAATGGAGTCGTTGATGGGAACGAAACCGATCCTACTAGAATAGAGGATGCTGGAGATTTTGATGGGGATGGGATACAAAATTGGGAAGAAAATGCCACATGTACTCTATGGGATGTAGCCGACACTGACGGTGGAGGTATTGATGATGGCACAGAACTCTCTCCCGCTCATGCTACAGATCCTTGTACGTCAACTTACGAAATATATCTCGACGTAATTACTTGGGTTCCAGTGGATTTTTCGGTAACTGTGAACAACACTAGCAAATTGGATCCAACTCCACTCGATTGGCGCCAAAATGGAGCCCCTATGGCCTATTTTGAATCAGCAACTGGAAACAGAACTCCATTCCAATATACCTCAATCGACGGAAATATACTACGTTCAGTTTCCATAACTATGCCTTCAGATGCTCTTTATGTTGTCGTGGTGAATGGTTCCTGGTGCTGGGATGCATCGTTAGGCTCTGCCAATGAACAACATTGTGACGATGACTATCTAGATACAGATGGAGACGGGCTTGCTGATTGGGAAGAATCACTTGGCTCTTGGGGCTATGAATCTGTACCTACACTATCGGATTCAGATGGAGATGGAGTCAATGATTTGGATGAAGTGCTCAATGCTACCGACCCATTGGAGCCTTGTGATAATCTCAATGATTTTGATGGTGACGGGCTGAACAATTATTTCGAAAATACCACAGGTTGCCCACTCATTTTTGGTATTGAAAATGGAAATATGTCCTTGGACAATTACACAACTCTGTGGAACAATTCCGACACCGATAATGGTGGAGTAATTGATTATCAAGAGTATCTCGATGGAACTAATCCTCAGAATAACCCTAATGATGATATGAACCCATTGGATACAGATGGAGATGGGATTCCAGATACTATAGAAAGAGAATTGGGAACAGATTGGCTGGACCCAGACACGGACGGAGGCGGTATTCCAGATGGTGACGAATGTCTTCCGGAATACTGGGATAATGACTGTATAGATTCTCCTTTCAGCCCTTGGGATCCGACTGATGATCTCACTACAAACATGCTATACTTCTTTGCAGAGAATACCACAATTGGAATTGACTTCAATCAAACCCACTATTGGAGATGGCACACGTATGATTACTACACTGGTGTTTCATGGGGTGTCAACAAGACACTCGTTGGTTATACTCAGATGTTCCCGACATGGTCAACAACTCAAGGGGTCGCACATCCAGACTTTTGGGACAATTCTGCCTTACATTCGTGGCAAATATCATTCAGCAACAATGGTATACTAAGTCCAGGAGAGGAGTTGATTGCACCTTACAATGCTGTCAATTATACAAGTTGGAGCGATACCTCAACTGGTCTAAATTTCTCAAATTACACTAGGGATGTTTTGATAGATTCCTCTACTATTGATGAATTGTTTGTCACTACGCCTCAGGTCATCTTTACTGATGCAATAAGAGACAACACTACAGCTTTCCAAAATAGTACATATGCTACTGAATATGATGGATTCGATAATGTGTCAATTATCACACAACAGGTGCTAGACGAAAGTGGGTGGGTATCTGCTTGGGATCAGATTGAGGCAATCCAACAATTCCTCATCAACGGAAACAACACAACAACATTCCTGAGGAATTATGCCGGCTCTAATCTGAATCGAACAACGTCATCAGGTGTATCAGAAGCACTGGATGATACTACAGTTTGGATTCTAGAAGAGGCCCAACAAGGAGATTGTGATGAGTTTGCCACAGTCTTCGCAGCCATGTTGAGAAGTATTGGTTTACCTACAAGAAAGGTAACGGGATTCTCGGGTGGAACTTGGGTTGACAATGGATTCGAAGTTTATGGTAATGATTTCTCATGGTGGGTGGAAGTCCACCTTCAAACTAATGCAAATCAAGGAGAATTAGACCTTGGTTGGATTCCATTTGAAGCCTGTCCTGAGGCCTCCGTGGTCGAAGTTGTAGATGAGACATATTCGCCAGATACCTTGGACAGGGATTACTCCTCAGGAAACATTACACTCAATGGAACACTACAATTTGTAAGTAACTCTTCTAGCATTGAGGGAATCACAGTAGAGCTTTATTTGGTACCAGATAATGAAACGGCAAATGTTCCTGGTAGCGCTGCACAGTCAAATAGACTGATTGGTACTACTGTTACTGATTCAGAAGGATTCTTTTCATTCAATGGCTCTCCCACTGAGATGATTAGTCCAGGATATGGTTCCTTAGTCGTGGTAACTCAATCCAAGGGGTATGTAGGCGTTCAGGGAATTTCATTCCCATGGAGAATTAATGTCACAGATGATGTAAATTTGGCGATTAGCTACCCAGTACCCATAGATCAGCCTATGCTAGGAGTGGGTGTAAGTACAACCGTTACTGGTTATTTGGCATTAGAAAATTTGCCTCAAACCGACCCCGCAATTCTCGACAGCCTCCAAGTTCTCATCAACTACACAACAATAGAAGACGGTGATGTTAACCTAATTACCGAGGTTGGTTCAGGAGGATACTTTGAATTTGTAGTTCCTATTTCTGAAAATGAGTCGCTAGGATTGATTAATGCCAGTATGGAATTCTTAGGTTGGCATCAGAGTGACTTGAATAATGCCAGTATACCCGAATATCATCTAAGACCAACGATCTTAGATTTTAATTTCAATATCACACCCTCACCTGATCTTTCAATATCGCTGGAAGGCAGTGATTCGAATAACTCAATCCTTGATATTAATCAATTAGTTTTCATTAATGGGACCGCAGTTAGTAGAGGTCCTAATGCCGACCCATTGAATGGTACACTTATTTTCCAGATGCGAAGAGCTGGAACAAATGGTCCCTATACAGACCTCGCAACATGGGATTTAAACTCCAGTAATTGGACAACTTCTCCCGGTCAATTTTCCATTCAATGGGACTTCAATGAGTCGACCGTGCCAATACCTGCAGGCTTTGTGGATGTGAAATTTAAGTACACAGCAGATGATTTATTCGCTTCTGATGAGGAGACTTTCGCTTCGACTTTTGGTATTAGGTCATATGTGGAATTTGAATATACACTAAATCCAAAGGAGAGGGGTCTTGAAGCAATAGTCGAAGTTCAATTATCTGATCACACCGGTACTTCGGTTGCTGATTTCCCGGGGACATATGCTGTCGATTTTAATGGCACTGAGGTGTTCAACATAACCGACCCTGACTCGGGTAATTTCAACGTAGTTTGGTCACCAAATTCCGATATGTTTGCAGGGGACTACGATTGGGAACTCAACTATACAGGCTCTACTTGGCTCAGGCCAACTTCCGTTACCGACAAAATCCGTATACAGGGCAGGGCGAATGTAACCGTGACTTTGGGCTCAGAGTGGACCGATAGGGGTGCCGTAACTTGGGTGTCTGGTTTCGCTCAGGATATATTCCACCTAACTCCAATTACCGGTAACAATTCCTCTATTGTTATCCAAATGGAGACCCCCTCAGAACTTCCTCCTGGGCCAGACGGTAGCCCTGCGCCTCCTGTTATTGTCCCTCTCGTCAGCGGTTGGATAAATCAGACAACCGGATTTTACAATTATTCGTTCATCATGCCAAGTGATGTCAGATCTGGAGCCTATTTCCTTAGATTTGTGCTAGATTTCTCAACCAACTCAGAGGTTCTTGGCCCGTTCTACACTACACTAGTCCAAACAAGGGTACTTGCAGGCCTTCAAAGTGAATTTGTGGTGGATGCAGAACCCCAATCAATCATAGTCATCGCCGGAACAACTCTCATTGTTAATGCAACAATTTCAGATGCCGCAGATGATTCTATCGTATCCGATGTGGATGTTGACCTATACTTCGATTGGGGTGGTCCGAATCAGGTAATAATAGATACAGCCACAACAGATGTCGATGGTGTTGCGAGATTTAATCCGACTATTCTAGAGGATACTACTCCTGGCTTCTATGATCTTCGTGTTCATGCCTCTGATGACATTACAGATAACCTAACAGATAACGACCCGGGGCGCTGGCTCGGCAATGATACATTCGCGAACCTAACCGTCCAAGTAAACAGCCAGGTCGAGATTATCTCAATACCCCAAGAGGTCACTGCGGGCCAATCATTCACACTTACAGGACGAGTCTTAGATGGATTTGATGGAAATAGAAGCGTAAGTGGACCAATGGCGGTTGAAGTCTTCTTCCTAAATGATTCAAGCGAAACACTTGTGTCCAGTCACACCACAACAAACAATGGTTCGTTCTCGGTATCTGTACCGACTGATCCATTTGGAGATGGAGTATCAAGCGGCTCGAAGACAGTAGTCGTCAGCGTGATTGAAGGAAGTACCCCGTTCTATCTTACGGGTACTGGCAATGCTTCTATCTTAGTGAAGGGCGTTACTCGATTCACAGACAGAACTCCAATAATTCAGACCGTCGTTGACAGGGGTACATCAATTACTTTCGGAGCTAGATTGACAGAGTTTTCAGATAATGACCTTCCAGTCGGAGGTGCAGACGTTGCAGCTAAGTTCCATGATACATGGTTGACCGAGGGAGTTACTAATGGCCAAGGTCAAATTAATTTCACATTCGACGTCCCACATTCTCATCCACTTGGGCTAATCGGTATCACGCTGTACTTCAACGGTTCATCAACCCTACTTTCAACTACAACAGTGATGAATCAAATATTCGTTCGTTCTCCAACGAACCTAACAATCTCGACTATCACAGAAAATCCAGTTGCTGGTGAATCATTCAATGTTAGTGGTACTTTACTTTCTAGCAATGGAACCGGAATAATGGATAGGACCGGAGCAGCTTTACCTTCTTCACTTACATTCTCGATTGACGGTACTGATTCTGGTTTCCAAGCAACAGGCGGTGTTGTTAATCCAAATGGAACTTGGAGTGCTGTGATAACCCTCGGATTATCTTTCCCAAGAGGGACCCATAATCTCACTGCAAGTTACACACCAACCGTAAATTATTACGGTTCTAGTAGTGACATAGGTAATTTCGACAGTAGGGGATACTCACTAATCTCAATCTTAGATCCAGCAGATTTAGACCCTGACAGAAGAGTTATTCGAGGTAATGACGTTAGTGTCAATCTCTCAATAATCGATAACGCAGGTCAGTTGGTTGATAATGCACAAATAGAGATCCTTGTTGATGGGTCATTCTTGCAATCTGTTACTACGGATGCAACCGGCAGAGCATCACTGAACATCCCAGTAGATTCACAAAGGACCCAAGGACCTATGTTGATTTCTGCAGAATTCCCAGGAATAAGTGGTTCAACGGGTTTGATTGGAGATTCCACTTGGTCTCGAGTGATAGTTCTAGCTCCAACTGTGATTGAATTCTCAGATTTGACTGGGTCAATGATTGCTGGAGAAAACATAACCTTCACCGGCACGCTTCTAGATGAACATGGTCAATTATTGACTGACAACGGTTTGATTTCAGGAGGAGTAATCCATATTTGGATAGATGGAATTGATGTTGGTTCGTCCTACACAACAATATCCAATGCAACAACAGGGCAATGGACAGTAACCTATGATCTGCCATTAGACATGGATTATGGGGCTCATACAGTTACTGCAAGATTCCTAGGTGGATTTACTTGGGTAGACCCAATGGGTCAAGGAGATTCCTTGAATCCTGAATACTACCTACCCTCTGCCACTACAGTTGGATTCAATGTGACACAAACATCACAAGTGGTTCTCACGACACCTCCTGGAGAGGTAGATAGAAATCAACTACTTCTGATAGAGGGAATGCTTACCGATGGAGCAGGGCGTACACTGGGTGACAGATATCTAGAAGTCACAATGAATGATCAATTTTTGACCGGACTCCAAGTTGAAGAAAATGGCACATTCAGTGTATACCTCCCGATTCCACCTGATATGCCACTCGGTCCTCGATTGGTAAGAATAATTTTCCAAGGGGAGGAATTCATACTAACTTCAAATTCAACCACAGTATTCACAGTCTATGCACCTACTATCATTTCGATAGACCCCCCAAGTGCTTATGCTGTAGGGGATGAAATGAGACTAACGGGTTCAGTTAGAGATAATCTTCCGGATGGTGGGTTGGCAAACCACTCGCTAGAGATTTTCATTGATGGGACCTTGGTAGGAATTACGACAAGCCGAGAAAACGGAGATTGGTCATTTAATTGGGTGGTATCTGACTTCCTAGACATCGGTTTCCATACAATTACTGTGTCCGCACCAGCACAAGGCTACTACAGAACAGGAAGTGTAGATGCCAATCTAACTATCGCTTACCACACTGCGATTAATCTGCAGGTGGACGATGTGTCGGTTACTAGGGGAGAACAATGGAACTTCTCGGGCCGCTTGTTTGACTCAGATACTGCTGGAGCTCCTGGCCTCTCAGGTCGGGAAATTATCGTCTCTCTTGATGGTGTAGAAATCAATCGAATTACTACTGGAGACGATGGAGTATTCGAATTTGATTACTCAATTGGCTACCTTATCTCAAGAGGGGGGCACGATATCAGATTTACCTTTGAGGGTCAAACATTCTACCTGCCCGTTGAATATAACATAACGGTATATGCTAAGGCAGATGTCCAAATCGAGGTTCTTTGGGAGACTGACTTGATAATCCGTTCAGATGATTCTAAGGACATTAAATTAGTTGCTAGGATAGTCGAAGTTGGCGGTGAAAGTAACGTCATTGAAGGTATGGAAGTAGTCTTGCTTTGGAATGGTTTAGCAGAACCATCTAATCTTGTTTGGGACGAATCTACAGGTCACTTCGAACTAAAATCTCCTGCTCGCTCTACCATGCCTCCCGGAGAACTCTCTCTAACAATATCAGCACTCCCAGATGCTGATAGATTCTTGAATGGTGTAGATGTTGAGCATATTGTCAATATTCGAGTTCCTGTGTCATTTACATTTACACCGGAAAATCATCACATCAAGGAAAATCAGCGGCGAATAAATGGCACAGTTACAGTTACTGCCAATGACACAGGCTTACCTGTAGAAGGAATTTCAATTGTTGCCAGACTTGTCAATCAATCTGTAATACATTTCCAAAATGTCAAACTCACGGATTCAAATGGCGTAATGGATTATGATTTCACTATACAAAATCAACCAGCATTTTATGACAAAAATAGATGGGGTGAATTAACTCTATTATTCCAAACAGATTCTCAATTAATTAGTCCGAATGATCGATTGTGGTTGAATAACGATTATTCTGGTATTGAGATGACCTACGAAGATCCAGCCCCACTCCTCACATTCTGGCAAATTTTAGCAATTATTGGAATAATACTGATTTTAGGCACCCTAGGTGGATTAGCATTATCCCTCAGAAAACGTCGTTTGGCGGCTATTGATGAGATGGCAGGAATCTTCAGTTATACTGCTGAATTACTTGCTGCAGGAGATGAAATCCGTGAGGCTATTTTCTCTTGCTATGAGAGCCTTTGTAACATTCTAATGAGAAACGGATTCCTACGCAGAGACTTTGAGACTGTCAGAGAATTCGAAATGGCAATCAGGAAGGCTCTACCAATTAGTGAGGAAGCTCTTGTGGCACTAGATCGAATTTTCGAAGAGGCGAGATATTCGTCCCACAAGTTAGGGGATGGACACAGACAAAACGCTCAGCATGCGCTATCGATGGTATTGCAAGAAATCGATGAGTTACAAGACGTGCCAGAGAGAGATTCATTTGATCTCAGTGAGGCAGTCGCCTGATCAATCAAAATTCAGATGAAGAATTCCATCTGTAAGGATTGCCGAATCAACATCCATTGACGCTGGAACTGAAAGGGTGCGAATCATCCCTCCGAAGCGTTCAGGGGCAATCACTCGGACTAATCTTCTACCATCTTCTATTGACGTAGTTACCGAAAGTTCAGTTAAAGAATCCATATCTAAACTGATGTCAAATCCCGCTTTCGCCGCCTCTCGATCTAATTCATCGAAGGCAACACTATCTGAATCTAATGACCTAGAATTTGTCTTTGACTCATCTATTCTACCAGAAATTTGAGTCAATACCTCGTTATGATTATTTTTTGCCGATTCAAGATGCGGAAGGTCTGCCAAAAATCGTTTGTGCATGGTCTCGGCATCTATATCCAATCCTCTATCCAGAGTGTCATCTAATTCTTCACCAAGGGTCTCGGAACCTAAAATTTCGACCTTCCGCCACATATCACTCAACCTTGCGAATAATCCGACTTTGATGAATCCATTGTCTGAATCTCACTCTATAGCTGGTTCCGGAAAGCGTTGGAAGAACCTCTTGGCAAGACGACCAGTTCTCTCGGCGTCTTGGCTTCTCATCACCATGAGGTTGTTAGGGATACAAAATTTGTACGGCTTTTCTCTAATTCTTTTTTCTAGTATCACTACAAGTGCTCTATCCTCGGCTTTCCTTATTGGTCGCCCAATCGCTTGTAGTACACTGTTTACCGCAGGTTGATGGCTAGAATATCTTCTTGCAGAATTAATTCCGAACTTATCTTGACAATATTCTGTCAATGCTTTCTGTCGTGCGCTTGGGGGTGGTACAGGTAGTCCAATGCAAATTACTGCATCCAGTATATTTTCAGGATAATCAACACCTTCTGCTAATTTTCCTGAGAGAACTCCACAAAGCATAATTCTGTCATTTGTTCTGCGTTTACGATATAGATTTTCAACCATTTCTGAGACTTGTCGCTTACTCATCCGAGGGTTCTCTTTCTCTATTTTAATTCCCCAAGGAACCCACCGGTAATCGTCCAGTACCATATCCAGCATAGCATAGCTTTGAGCAAAAAGCGCAACATGACCTGGCGTATTTCGTAATATCTCTATCACATGATCACGTATATTGTTAGTATTGGCCTCGCCACGTTCTGTGTATCTAGAAGTTGTATTTTGAGCAACTAAAACAGGTCTCCTTTCAGATAAGAATGGAGAATCATAGTCCTTTGCGAAAACTCGCTTCTGTTCATCTTCAGGTAATCGCAGTAGATCTCGATACATTTCAGGGGGGTATAAGGTTCCTGACATGAGTATGGAGCCACGGCAAGATGAGAACAGCGGTCCGGATACGACTCCGGGGTCGAGAAGAAATGATCTCACCCTAGGTTCATCCAGTAATTTGTCAAAAACCAATACGAGAGCGGATGAATTTTCATATTGCCCACAAGTTGTAATGAATGCAGCCAACCTTTCACTGCTTGTTTCCCTCTCATCATCATCCTCATTTTCTAGATCAACACGTACAGAGTATAGTTGTGCTACGAGTCTATGAAGGCTAGAGAATTTTCCATTCGTTTTTTCTTCCAGTGTTTCGTTGAGTATACTTTCCATTTCTTCTAGTAGGGTTTTTGTCTCAACTTGCATATCATCCTCATCAGAGCGAGCCAATTCCTTTTCTCTTGCTGAGAACCACGCTGGCATTTGGGATTGAAGGCGTTTAAGCGATCTTTCAGCCCACTCCATTTCATCTAATTCTACATTTTCTCCTTTAGATGAAGCCAATTCAATGGCAGTTTCCAAGTGTTCTTGTACTTCGAATCTAGCATCTCGAAAGGTGTTAGAAATTATTCTACGTTCCATACCATTACGTACTCTATCTGGTAAATTATGTGCTTCATCTACAACCAAAATAGTGTTTTCAATATCTACTCCCATAGAAGCTAACGATGCTTCCCTAACACTATCGATGAAAACGTGATTGTAATCACAAACCAATATGTCACAATTCTTCACAGCCTCTCTTGCTGTTGCCCATGGGCAGAGATTAACACGTCTACTATTCTGGATTAATTCATCAACATGAGTCGCCCTTCGGAGAATATTCGCTTGCATGTCGGCTCTCAATTCCTCCCTCATCGTCCCGTCTAATTGATCTTCACAATCGCATTTACCAGACATTCTGTCTACATTTTGGCACATGCCTTCACGACCGATTAAATCTACCAATCTTATTGATGGCTCAGTTGATCCAAGTTTCTGGTTGATTTTCAGTACGGTGTCTACTACAATCTTATGTTGTGATTGTCGACCTGTGAGGAATAAAACCTTCAAATTATCAGAACTCGATCTCTGTACCTTGATTGCGCTAGCTAATGAGGCAGCCGTTTTCCCTATCCCAGTGGGGGCCGAAGCTAGCAAAGTGCCCTCGCACAACAAGGCCTCAATCCCATCTGATATCATGTCTGACTGAGATTCCCTAGCCTCAGGGTGAGCGAAGTATCTCGTCGAAGAATCGACTACTTCCGCCGTCATGGTTTCTTGGCTGCTGATAGACCGCCCAAGAATATTGGCTCTCTCAATTATTGAAAAGCGGTCTAAATTAGATATCAGAAATAATTGCTAAATTGCCACTGATGATCAAATGATCAGCAGCGCTAATCAGGAAGGAATGGGTGTGCCCCGCCCGAATTGGGCGGGACGGTGTGTGTTGAGTTTCAATTATCACGATTCTCTAGATCATGATGTCTGCTACGTGGTGAAAGGTCAGGTCGCTTGTGTCGAGGAGCATCCGATGGCGAGTAACCTACTGCATTGGATAGTTTAGCTCTCTTTCGAAGACCATTGAATCCTACTGTGAAGACTGCAGGAGATGATGATTGTGCGGAGGGGCGACTATGCCGCCCCCCCGCGGAGTTTGAGTGCATCCCATTCTCACCCATGTCTCTCACCTCATTGTTCAGTCGAATCGTCAAATCGAGCACGAAGCTCTTCCAGGCGCTTACTAAGCACTGCATCGACTGTCGCATCGTCAGTAGAGGAACGCGCTATGTGTTCGCGCGCCGCATATCTCAGGACTACATCTGGTTGTTCTCCATGAATTCGACAAAAGTCATCCAAACGAACACTCAGGTCAGGCCCTAACTCTACCTCGATACGGGTGCCAGAGGAAAATGCAGGTGTTGTCAGATATCTCCTGATGGCTTCTCGAATAACATCAGACTTGTTTCTCATCCCATCGAACCCTACCTTACGCTCAAGTTCGAGCAAGTAGTCTTCTGGAATCCTTAACGAAATCATAGGGCTTTGACCTGCCACACTGCCTTCCTCCTAAACTTCTGAGACCGCCTTGGGGTATTAAACGTATTGCAATTGTAATACAAATGAATTACAAAATTTGAAAAATTTCAGTAACATTCTCCAATTCTCTCAATCTTGCATCATTTATCCATCTCAGTTCAGTTGAAGGGGGGTTGTTATCTCGGAGCACTGCAGGTTGTATCATGAAGGTCATCAACGACACAATTCATGGGCAAATTTCTCTTGATGGAGTCAGGGAAGAATTGCTCTCTACGCCAGAGATGAACAAACTGAGTCATATCAAACAATTAGGTCTTGCACATCTCGTATTTCCTGGGGCTCACCATACACGTTTCGAACATTCACTTGGAGTCTCCCATGTAGGGGGGATGATGGCGGATGCAATGTCATTAGATGACTCAGAAAAGACACTGGTTCAAATCGCAGGAATGTTGCATGATGTGGGGCATGGTCCGTATTCACACACACTTGAACACATACTGCATGAAAGAGGTGGACTCGACCATATGTCAATTACTGAAGGTATAATCCTTGGTGAATATGATGTACTAAGGAAAGGTGAAGAGTCTATTTTTGAAAACAGAAAACGGATTCCTGATATTCTAGAATCTTACAATATTGAACCAGAAGATGTTGCCAGTTTGATCCGAGGACCAGATGCAAAGGGCTCAGAGAGAACTCTACTGTCTTGGACCGATGGTAAGGAAGATCTGGTGGCAGAGGACAAAACTCTCGGCCATTTGGTTCACGGCCCGGTAGATTGCGATCAGATGGATTACCTATTGCGTGACTCTCATTTTACAGGAGTCACCCATGGAATTGTTGACCACCATCGTTTGATTTCATGCCTAAGAAGACATGGAGGTGACATTGCTGTTGAAGAGGGAGGTCTTGCTTCTCTAGAAGGGATGTTACTTGCTAGAGGTTTGATGTATAGTGCCGTTTATTTCCACCGGGTAACAAGAGTGACGGAGGTCATGCTTAGTAGAGCAGTAGAGCGTTCGGAAGATTCACTCCCGGACCCCAAAGATATGCAGAGAAGTGTCGATGCGGAAATTTGGCAAGCACTTTACGAAGCAGGGGATTACTCTAGAGATATGATGAGGCGACTAAAGTATCGTCAAATGCTAAAAGTTGCCGCAAGTAGAAGACAGGGAGATTTGTCAGATTCCCAAATAGAACGATTAATTGAAATCGCAAACAGTTCGAAAAAGAGAAGAGAAATTGAAGATGATCTGGCTCATCGAGCAGGTCTAGAACCAGGGTATGTTGCAATTGATGTCCCTAGTGTCAAACTTCTGTTATCTGAGCCCAGAATGGATGCTGTTGATATTCGAATTATTGGTGATGATGGTAGAACTAGAAAGATGAGTGAACATACTCCAATAGCAGATGCTCTGAGAAAGAGACAAGTTAGTCAAGCAGTAGTATACGTAATGACTCTCTCAGGATATGAGAAACCAGTCGCAGAATTAGCTGAAAGATATCTCTTTGGTTGATTTCTCAACTGCCCCTTCGGGGCAGTCTGGCCAGTGTACTCAGGCATATTCTTCAAAAGGGGACCTCCGGTCGACGAAGCGTCCGGTGTCGACATAGAGAATCGGATACAAACGTCGGTGAATCAAATGGATAAGACGATGAAAGAAGTATATGATAGCGTAATTGCAAGAGATCCAAACCAACCAGAGTTCCATCAAGCGGTTGAGGAGGTCTTAGAGAGTCTTGGCCCGGTTATTCAGCAACACCCTGAATATCTTCCAGTCGTAAGATCTGTAGTAGAGGCTGAAAGAATTATTCAATTCCGAGTACCTTGGTACGATGATAACGGTGAACTTCAGGTAAATCGTGGATTTAGGATTCAAATGAATAGCGCGATCGGACCATACAAAGGTGGATTAAGGTTCCACCCTTCTGTCAATCAATCAATCCTGAAATTCCTCGCCTTTGAACAGGTGTTCAAAAACAGCCTTACCCAACTTCCAATGGGTGGAGGTAAGGGAGGTTCAGATTTTGACCCAAAGGGTAAGTCTGACCAAGAAGTAATGCGTTTTTGTCAGTCATTCATGATTGAGTTGTGGAGGCATATTGGTGCAGATTGTGACGTTCCAGCCGGCGATATAGGAGTAGGAGGTCGAGAAATCGGTTACCTATTCGGTATGTACAAGAAATTACAAAATGAATTTACAGGTGTTCTAACTGGTAAAGGACTAGCATATGGTGGTTCTCTAATCCGGCCTGAAGCCACAGGCTACGGCACGGTATATTTCGCTCGAGAAATGTTGGCTACTCAAGGCAAATCATTCGAAGGAGCAAAGGTATCAATCAGCGGAAGTGGAAATGTTGCTCAATTTGCAGTCGAAAAGGTGCTCGACCTTGGAGGGATTCCGGTTACTTTGTCCGATTCCTCTGGTTGGATTTACGACCCTTCAGGTATCGATAGAGAAAAATTAGCCTGGATAATGGACTTGAAGAACAACCGTAGAGGTCGAATAAAGGAATATGCTGATAATTTCGAAGGAGTAACTTACAATCCCTCTGAACCTGAACCTGCACTTAACGGCCTATGGGGCGTTGATGTCGATATCGCCCTGCCCTGCGCAACTCAAAACGAAGTTAATGGCGAGGAGGCACAAATGTTAGTCGACAATAATGTCGTCGCGGTCGCAGAGGGTGCAAATATGCCTTGTACACCAGAAGCGGTAGAAGTATTCCACAAAAATGGAATTTTGTTTGCTCCCGGTAAGGCCAGTAACGCTGGTGGTGTAGCCACCTCTGGACTGGAGATGAGCCAAAACTCACTTCGACTTTCTTGGACCCGTGAAGAGGTAGATTCCCGTCTCGAAGCGATAATGGTCAATATTCACAAAGAAGCCTCTGAAACTGCAGCAAAATATGGCTTTGAAGGAAATTACGTTGCGGGTGCAAATATCGCTGGCTTCCTGAAAGTTGCAGAAGCGATGACCGCACAAGGAATGATTTGAGGGTCAAGTACTTTCTTCATGCATAGAAGAGAGGAATCTCTGAAGGCGCTCAGTCTTTGGCTGGTTGATTATTGAGGAAGGGCCTTCTTCAGCTACCTTGCCCTGATCTAAATAGACGATTCTGTCGGCTACATCCCTGGCGAAATTAATTTCGTGAGTGACAATAACCATTGTCATTCCCTCATCAGATAATCCACGAATAGTTTGCAATACAGAACCAATCAACTCTGGGTCTAATGCGCTTGTAGGTTCATCGAATAGAATGACTTCCGGCTTCATTGCTAACGCTCTGGCAATTGCAACACGTTGTTTTTGTCCACCGGATAAATTACCGGGATAGGCCTCAATCCTTTCCAGCATATCCACTCTCTTTAGCACATCTAAAGCCACTTCTTCTGCCTCGGATTTACTCATTCCGCGAACATAGCGTAAACCTAGAGTTACATTATCTAATACTTTCAAATGGGAAAATAACTCGAAAGACTGGAAAACCATTCCTATTCTACTTCTTACTTCGTTTACATTCGCACTAGGGGTGTTAATCTGTTCTCCACGTAGTTCAATCGCTCCTTCTGTGGGCTCAATCAATCTGTTGATACATCGAAGAACAGTAGATTTCCCGGAACCGGACGATCCGATTACCGCAACTGATTCTCCTTCATGGACATCGAAAGATACACCCTTTACTGCATGCACACCTCCGGGGTAGATCTTGTGCAAATCACGAATTGATAGAACTACATCAACCATTCAAGCACCTCCTGAAATTCCTAAACCCGGAATTTTGGTTTTCTCTTCCAGTCTACGAAGAAGTAAGGCAAGGGTCCAAGTGACTACAAAATAAGATATCATAACCAATCCCCAAGCCGAAAATATTTGGAAAGTGGTCGCAATCATCAGTCTCCCTTGTCTCGAAAGTTCAGAATAACCAATAACCATAGCCAGTGATGAATTCAATACCAAGTTCACCATTTCGTTACCTATTGGAGGGATACAAATTCGAATTGCTTGTGGCATAATTACTAACCTCATTGTCCCCATATAGGTCAATCCGATACTTCTACCGGCTTCCATCTGACCAGATGGGATAGCAGCAATCGCACCTCGTATTGTTTCACATTGGTATGCTCCTGAATTAAGCCCCAGGGTGAAAATCGCACTTAGGAAGGTACGATCGCCATAGAAGAAGTAGTCAATACCATCAATTCCAGGGTCTCCAAAGGTACCTTCCATAACTTGCTGAATTCTCATACCTAACCTCAGTCCGAAGTGAATGAACATAAATTGTACAATTAGTGGAGTATTTCGAAAGAAATCAGTGTAGACGGTCGCTAACGAATTCAATGGTCTAATTTTAAACAACGGTCCAGTCAATTTCTCATCAGCTAAAATAAATTGAGTTGAAACTAAAGAAACAGCAATTCCAAGACCGAACATGGCAAATCCTCTAGGGTCACCTACTGGAGTGAAAATGTACTCTATTCCATTCAATTGTAATTCGGGAAACCTTCTGAGTCCAGAATAAATTAACCATAGCCCAAACACCAAACAAATTGTTCCAATTCCTTTGATTTGTTTTGTCGAATATCGTTCTAGCAGGTTTTTGAAAGATGTAGGGGCAGTTTTCAACATCGCAAGAATTACTCCGATAATAAATCCAAACATTATTCCGAATATTACGATCTTTACTGTTGCAATAAATCCATCTAATAACATATCATCTGCATATTCGACGAACTCTCCAAAATTATTGTAATCGGGGATTTCGAAGCCAATATCTTTGTTTTCCCCTGCTCTATCAGTAAACAGGATGACCCCTGAGTCACCAACAACTATTCCTATTACGAAATCGAACATTGCATGATCATTGAAAGAGGAATTTACACCAACGGGTAGAATGTTTCTTTCAACATTCAAGCCTTGATCAAGACTTAGCCCTAGATATCCGTCTGGTCCTGTGAATAGAATTCTTGAGGATGAGACCACATCAATGGAAGATAGGTTAGTCGCTAGTGTTGTATTGTAACCAGCGGATTCAATTTCTCTTAATTGCCACTCAAAACCACCAGGGGATGTTGAATATATGATCTGCCCTGAATCACTTACTGCAAACATTCGATAAGGATTGAAGTAAGACACAGAAACAATCGTGGAATCAGGATCTGGCGACTCTCTGTAGTCCCATGTTGAACCTCCATCATCTGTGGCTAGGATTGTCCCTGAACCACCAACAGCCAAACCATCTTCAGCTCCGTTGAAGTCAACATCATGCAGATTTGCAGTGAAACTTGTTGTTCTGTTCCACCAAGTCTCATCGGCGTATTGCCAGATTAATCCTGCATTTCCTACAATTATCAGGGAATCTTCTCCTGCTAATGCGATACTCTTCATTCCCGTTTGGCTAGAATCTATAGTAATCCAGTCTGATTCTAAATCTTCTTTCATGTAGATTATTCCATCAGCAGACAATACAGCGATAGAGTTCTGGTACGAGTCTGCTGAGATTAAATCAACATCCCCTAAATTAGTATGATTTTGCCATGTTACGCCGGAGTCTTCGCTAAATCTAACGATTCCAGAATCTCCGAATGCCCATACTCTTTCTCCATGGATAACTGCCGCATTTAGGTCATGGTCCGTCCAACTTTCAGCTTCGTTCCATCCGGTAATTGTCTCTTGTCCGCTCGAATGGGGGATTGAGCAAATTAACAATATAGAGACTAGAATTACAACCCTGGATTTTGGGTCTAATGACGACCAAGAGAAAATTCTCTCGATACCCGGAGTTGCACTATTCACAAACTGAGCAGGCCGAAGTCAGGATATAGAATCGACCCGCGTAACTTAGTAATTTTTTGACTAATTTTTTTGCATAAATTTCAGTGTCGTTATTAGTAATGTTCATGGTTGTCTTTCAACGGTCATGGTGATATGGGCGAGATGATTTACCATGGCAAGGTCAAGCAAGTTTGGAGTACAGATAATCCGGATATTATCGAATTCAGGTATACCGACCAAATCAGTGTCTTTGATCAAATCATCCCTAGTCTAATCCCCCGAAAGGGAGAGTCACTAAACAGAACTTCTTGTCACTGGTTCAAACTTGTGGAAGAAGCGGGAATTTGTGATACTCATGTAATCGAAATGAATGCTCCTGATAGGGTCTTAGCGCGTAGATTTGATGTTATTAGAGAGCCAGGCGCGATATCAAGAGATCAAGAAAATGTCTTCGTACCATTAGAAGTGATTTGTCGACATTATCTCGCAGGTAGTGGTTGGAGGAGATATGCAAGGGGCGACGCAACTGCTGAAGAATTCGGATTTGAACCGGGGACAAAACTTGAGGAAGGCGTAAAACTTCCAAAGCCATATCTCGAGGTTTCAACAAAGTTCGAAAAGTTCGACAGATTACTAGACAGAGCGGAGGCATTGGAAATTTCTAATTTAACAGATGAGGAATTCGATTCCATTCTTGAAATTGTGGTCAAGATTGACGAAATAATCGAAACCGAGGCGGGAAGACGTGGGTTAATTCATGTCGATGGAAAGAAAGAATTTGCTTTAGGCGAGGGTAGAGTTCCAGTCTTGGTCGATTCATTTGGAACCTTAGACGAAGATAGATGGTGGGATGCTGAAGCATATGAAAACGGAGAGATTGTACAACTTTCGAAAGAGTTTGTTCGAGGTCATTATCTTGAAACAGGCCATCACTCAGAACTCTATGCTGCGAGAGAGGCTGGGACTGAGGAGCCACCAATTCCTGCATTACCGCAGTCAATTATTGATCAGACCTCAAATCTTTATGCTGATATGTATGAAAGATTAACAGGTCAGCAATTCTAGATCTACGAATGTCTCCTCATCAGAATACCACACTTTCTTTTTTCTGCACCGCGTAAAATGATAGTTAGATGTCGAAAAGCATCTGCAACTCCACCGTCTAACGGTTCACTTGGATTAACTGTCCATTTTCCTTTTTGGATTGCTCGACGAAGATTTGTCACATCTCTTGAATCAAGCCAGCCGCATAATTCTAGACCACCTAGACCAGAAGAAAAACCTCCTTCACCCAAGAATTCTTCATCTAATCCAAGAGTTAACTTTGCAAGTAAATCATGTAGGCTTTCCTCACTCTTCTCAATTGTATGATTTAGAAGATACTCTATGGCATTGCCTCCTTCGATTGGGAATCTCCCAATCCTTTCTCTACTAACTCCTCTGTCTAATGGTTCTGGCATTTCGCCATCCCCTTTCCAAGCTACTGAACATAGGAATAACATCATTGCAGGATCTATGCTTGGTTTGTTCCCCTCTTCTAAGTCGAGAATTGATGAAGGTACTGAATCTAACGATTTTATCTCTGCATGGTCGCCACCTTGAGATGATTGAATTAACGGAATCAACTCTACTGGGTCATGGCGTATAGGTTCGAAAGTATAGAATGGGCTAGGGGGGATGTAGCGACTCATTCCAACACCTGTGTTTAGTCGTCGCCGGTTAAACGCTTCAACCTGCTCTCAAAGTCATCTAACTTTGATTCAACAATTTCTGGCTTTTCTTCGACAATTTGGTCTTCGATATCCTCTTTCGTTTTATTTTCTTCAATCGTTTCATCGATTAATTTTTCAGAGGGTAATGGTGGTTTTGGATAGGTGACCTCTTGCTTTTTCTTATTGAGTATTGACTCAGTCATATCCAACAACTTTTTTCTTTCTCGTTGATTGTAAATTATCCACGTAACTGTAAGTGCTAGCGAAATTACCAGTGTTGCCGAACTAATTGCAGTTAACCATTCAAATCCTGAATCATTACTTACAGCCCCTCCAGTGAGTATCAATTTAGCTTCATTATCGGTGGAATCGGAATCAATATCCCAAGGGAATTTGCATTGCACCGTTACGACCATTTCCGTCCCATCTGGTGCATCAACTAACGATGGCCGGTCCAATTTTGGTTCGGGTGGATAAGTTCCAGAGAAATCAATTTCATGTGTCGCAGTGTGGCTTCCAGCCTGTACAAGAATGCTACAATCAGCATCCGTCAGTAGGTGGTGGTATTCTCTCTTTGTCAATACCTTGATTTTTTGAGTGTCACCTTGTCCTTCAAGTTCAAGTCCAACCAAACCAACGTTCCAGTCATTTCGCCGAATCTCAAAATCAGTTTCATCTGATGCAATAACGATTCCTCTATCATCCAATAAGCGAATTACCAGGCTTCGCATTCCTGGTTGCGGATTCCAGGAGTTAGCACTTAGGTTAACTTGACCCGATGTCGTGTTTGCGCCCAAATTCCCTTCAACAGAGTCCAACATTTTCCCTTGATCGTCGATCAAGATTACAGTATAACTGAATGCTTCGGTTCCATTTGCAACTGTACATTCTGCCCTTACGGCGTCGGCAGTCCCTGTTATCGAACAAGTAGCATATCTAAGAGATGGTTCGATGATGTACGCAGTATATGGGAGTACTGTATTCGAATTAACCGTAACTTGAGTTCCACTAGATGCCGTATTTGCTTGCCAAACCCAGCCCCCTTGCAAATCCCATTGCAGAGTAGACTGGAAATCATCAACAACTGAGGAATCGGGAGAAGTCCCATGAATACTCAGCAGGGCACTATCTCCTTGCATTGATACAATCACTGGTGAGGATGCCCAAGAGTGGTCTTCATATTGTGTGTCGAGAGAGATTTCTCTCTGATTGCCGGCTTCATCTTGTGCCAGAATTCTGATTGTTCTAGTATCACCTCCCCAATCTGAAGATGGAATAACCTCTAATGGTACACCAGTAATCTCTCCTACACCTATTACGACTTGCGTTGGTCCTGACACTTGCCAGCCTTGGGGTAGGCTAAGTACCTCTAGAGAAATTGTTGTAGGCGCATTACCCTGATTATGTAGTTCCGCATGAGGATAACCTCCCGAATCCGAGACAATCCAATTACCTGTTCCTTGTAGGGTGAATTCATGAATCTCAGATACTCTAAGAGGTAGTGTAATCGTAGCCTCACTACTACCATCTGCTTCTCTTAATTTGACCAATAATTCAACAGTTCTTCCGTGCCTGGCAGTAGTTGGTGGGGTGATATGTAATTCTAGATTGGTGGTAGTTCCAGGGTCTAAGATTGGTAAATCGGATGGTGTATCAACTTCCCATCCAATTTCTCCATCCACTTGCACACTTACATATGGACGAGTAGGAGAATTTCCTTCTTGAACAACAGTAAGTGAAACCGTCGATCCGAAGGGGTCTATCTCTAACTCCGCATTAGATGCCATCGCGTTCCAACCTGCTACATGGGACACCACTAATGTGAATGTGAAGGTCTGGATTTCGACATCAAATGCAACTATTGAAGCGCTGATTTGGTAAGTGGTTCCGTTCCATGAACCAAATGGTGCCTCTACTTCCAAATACAGAGTAGTCGAACTGTTTACCGGGACCTCTGTTGTATTTTCTCCATATATTTTCCAATCAGTAGCTGAATCACTTCCTTGTTGATTCAGAAGTCCAGTTGCAGATACAGATAGTCCATCGTCAAGATTTCCAATGTTTGTGGCGAAGACCTCTACTGCAAAGGAACTGCCGGGACTTATCGGAAATGTATTGCCTTCTACATCTCCTAATGGTGAAAAAAGCGCGACATCCCATCGGTGATCTTGCCTTGCCTCTAGAGTTAGAATCACAGAATCAAATACTGTTGTATTTCCTTCTGAGGTCATGAATAATTCAATATTAACCGGAGTTCTTGCAGGTGTTGTATCCGGTAGAATAATCTCAACGGGGAGAGTTCTCAAGCTCCCTGCACCTAGAGTTACTCTAGAGCTACTGAAGACGACAGAGATTCCAGGGTCTTCAGGTAGATTGTTATCCAATATAACAGCATGAGACATGGTGTAGGTGTCTTCACCATTTCCAGGATTATACAACCTAACAGTAGATGGTATGGATTCCTCGACTTCTACCATATGTGGAGATTCAATCGGTGATACCAATGTAAGTGATGTTCTGTAAATCTGTAGAACCTCCACTGACAATCGGAGCGAATAATCCGCACCGAGGCTACTGGAATCTGAAAATGTGTGGAAAGCAGGAGGTGCATCGACAGGAAGTTCAACAGATAATGTTCCGACCACTCTTGAACCCGGAATTCCTTGTATTGCCAAATCATCTCCATTAATTGACAGTGAGCCGGAAGCGGACCAAATCCAATCCTCTATACTCATTCCTGCTTCACTAATTTTCCAATCTAAAACTCCTGAAGAGGCAGGAAGATCAGCAATAACATTCCATTGCAATGTATTCTCAGGCATACTCCTTTGGTGATTTGTTTCAGTTATCACACTAGTTGCAACAAATTGTAATTGCACCGTCTGACAAGATTCATCCTCTCCTATTCCAACACACATTGTGAGTGGGGTAGAAACACTATCTCCTAATGATGCATCAATTGGCACATCTAGGCTTGCTGAGATGATTTTTTCTTCTCCAGCAGAGAGAGTTAATGCAGGAATCTCATTTCCAGCCTCATCGTACAAGGTTAGGCTATTCTCTGCAGAATCCCAAGAGGTACTGTCCCAGAACATGGAAATTGAATTTTCATCGGCATTACCGAGATTTTCGACGATTAACCATGCTTCGGCAGAATCTCCAATTAGGCCATATCCGGTGCTAGCAGTTGTTCCAGCCGGTCCTCTAATTGACAATCCACGCGTACGGTTTGCCTCGACTGGTAGAAACCCGCTGACACTAACATTTTCGTCCTCATCAAGTGTAAGGGTGAGGGATAAATATCCGGCATCAGACCCATCGGCATTTTCCGGAGCATTGATTCTTAGAGAAGGAGTCCAAGTTCCATCTGCTGAAATTTGTATTGACGTAATCCCGCCAGGTGTTTGGTCACTCCAGGTCCACCCTTGTGGTAGATTACTAGCATCGACATTCATGCTCCAAACACCGGCAAGCCGACCGGTAGACCGAACAGTTGGCTGACCTATTGTAGATTCTCCGGGGTTAACTCTGATTGGATTAGTAGGCATCTCAAATGTAGCATTGTAGGGTGGGACTATGGTCAAGATAGCCGATTGTGCATCGTTGTCGTAGCGTGATTGTGTGACATTTTGGTATGGGTCAAGTACCAATTCGAAATTGTATTCTCCAAGTCCACCAGACCATTCGACAGAGAAAGATTCGAACCCTGCTGAACCAGTTGGATCAGTCGGTTCTAAGCTGCTAGCACGGTGGCGACCAATCTCAATTCCATCAGCGTATAGTACCGCGTCTACAGCCTCATCGATTTCAGTAGTTCCTGCGTTTTCAAAGAAGGCTGTAATAGTAACTTCTTCGTTTGGATTGGGCGCACTTGGATTGAATTCTATTGCACGACCATCCAACAGAGGTCTAACATCTGCTAGCGCCGTAGAAATTACGGTGTCACCTAGAACTATGTCCAATGTTGCATCTCCATCTATGTCCGCCAAAGCCGGAGATGACCAAGTCCTGTGGTCAATTTCTACTTCATTATTCCAATTGTTGTTGATTGCGGCTTGAGTCCCGGTGTCTCCATCCCAAGCCCAAAGAGTTCTTCCATATGCAACTAGTAATTCTGGAGCGCCGCTACCATCGATATCCATCCAAACTGGTTGTGCCACAGCAATCTCGTCGTTAGGTGAGCCGCTAGTTTGTTCTATGTCATTATACCAATCGATTTGGGGGTTATTTCCTGAGACATCATGACAACCAGCATGTCCGTGCCTTGCTGTAGTTTCCTGATACCATGTCACCCAGCAGACCCTGTCTATCATGTCATCATCGTCTGAATCTATTGCAATTGGTGGGGCATCAGCAAATCCATTTACTGCTTCAAAAGACCATATTTCCGAACCGTCATCAATCTCCAATCCTCTAAATTCTGCTCCATCTACACTAGTTGAACCATCTGCATCAGTTGGGATTGAAATTATCATTTCAGGCGTGGTGTCAGAATCTAGATTAGCGATTACAGGACCTGGCAATCTAATGTGAGGGACATCAGAATCACCATCCAAATTAGATAGACTCAGGGACCATAATTGGTTCCCTGAAACTGAGTCCAATTTCCAAACCCACATCGCTCCGCTAGATGCTTCAGTTGTTGTGAGTAAAACATATGCAGTTTGGTCATCAATCTGAGCAAATGAGGGGTCAGAAGGATGGCTGCCATCCTCTAATGTTGATTGCCATATCGGGGTGGGTACTCCGTTTGCTCCAAGAGGGAGTGCTAAGACTACTGGATTTTCGTTATCATCGATAACAGCCAATACTAACTCGGCGTCCCCGTCTAAGTCAAGATCAGCAAGTAAGGGCTGAGTTGTTGGTCTATGTCCACCTAACCAGGAAGAGGTATAGGGTCCATTTGTACTACTTATCTGTAGATTGTCGTCACTGTAACTCCAAAGTAACTCTCCACTTTTTGATCCACCCGGAGACCATCCTGTTACTGAACAGTGAAGCCTTGGAGAATATGCATCAACATACAGAGTCCCACCTGCGTCGTATACAATTATCAGTTCTTGCATACCATCATGATCAAGGTCTACAATAACTGGCGACGCTTTGATTGTCTCGGTGGCTCCCAAATCAACCTCCCAAGCCAAATCAGCATCTTCGCCTTCGATAATTTTCACAATGCTGTGGTCGGTACCTCCAACAACTTCAGTTTGGATTAGGACAATGAATAGAGAATCTCCTCCACACCTTTCGATGGCGGACTCTTCAGTCACGATTTGTTGGCTTAAATCTGCTATCGGAGTTCCGAGTGCGTCAGTACCTATGGAATAGGTGCCGTATTCCCAGTTAATCACTGGGTCAACTACAGAGAACATTTCTGTCGCGTTACTCGGTGATTCGGTCCCCGCACCACCGGCAGGAGAATGGAGTGGTCCCTCGGATGTTCTTTGGGCTAATCTCCCTGGCTGAGGCCAAGGCTGACCTCCATCTGTCCAAGGGTCTACTGTGCCTGTAAATGCGGATTTTTTCTCTAAATCCTCCAAATCAAGGCCTCGGTCTGAATCTAAGATGAGCATCGGAGATAGCGAAAGTAGTAACAAAAATACTACTGCGAGCAGCGCTTTTTGCTCGCTAGAGGGCTTGAAACTCGGGCTCTGCATGCTCATCAGAGTCAAACTTGCGCTTTCCGAGCCACTTGAAGGTTAGGGGTAAACTCTCATTCAGACCTACGGTCTGAGGGTAATTTACTTCTCGCCGAGAATATTTCTACCTCAGAAACTCATCCGTTGCGCTTATAGCAGGGTCTTAGGTCGGCGAATCGCACGGACCTCTCCTCTGGAGGCACAGCCGATGAGGGACGGGAGGGTTAAACTGCCTTTCCTCCGACTGAACTCGGAGCGGTCCGGCGATTGGAGGAAACCGAATGTACAGCCTAGTAACAATGGAAGATACCATCAGAATCCCAGCGGAATATATCCGAAAAGGACGTAAGTTGGAAGACCATATTGACGATTTGGCCCACGCAGCTTTTGAAGGCCGATTTGATGAAGACGAAAACTACACACTGCTAACTTACGATCACGAAACCGTAGGCCGTGGAAAGATAATTCACGGCGATGGTGCAATCTATCAGAGAGTTCGCTTCAAGGCTCTACACTTCACTATGGAAGCTAATGAAGTAGTAGATGGCGCAGTTTCTGAGGTGTCTGAATACGGTGCATTCGTTCGCATTGGACCGATAGAAGCACTACTCCACAAGTCACAGATTCTTGATGAACCAGTTCAAGTCAACATGGGCATTAGGAGAATCGAAGGTTCTCAATCCGGCAAGCACATCGAAGAGGGTTCGTATGTACGTTCCCGAATCGTCTCCAAGGCGATTAACCAAAACGACCCAAGGTCTAGTAAAATCGGATTGAACTGTAAGATGTCCGGCCTTGGTGCTCACGATTGGTTAACTAGGGGTGACTGAGTATGGCCAAATCCTTCGCTTGCGGAGAGTGCAACAGGATTCTACCAGATCCTGAGAAAAAAAGTGACCCTCCACAATGCATGCATTGCCCTTCCGCACCTGTCACCACTGACTGGTCGGGTTACGTGGTCATCATGCATCCAAAGCGGTCTGAAGTCGCTCAGCGTTTGAATATCAACGACCCAGGGTCCTACGCATTGAAGGTGAACATACGATAAGGAGGAAATGAATATGGAAATTATCGATAGAAAAGAAAATCCATTGCTTAATCGAGTAGAGATTAGTTTCAGGTGGGATCATTCCGGAGGGGCAACACCTACGCTTTCCGAAATGGTTGCTGCCGCTGCAAAGGCTGAACCTGGCTCAAAGAAAGAATTTACATTCGTCAAGAACGTAAATACCCGATTTGGCCGACCTCAGACTACTGGAATTGCAGTAATTTATGGCGACGCTGAATCGGCAAAAGTTGAGCCGGAATTTATCCATAATCGCCACACTGCGATACACTCTCCAGCCGCTCCAGAACCTGTTGCCGAGGAGCCCTCTTCGGATGAACAAGAGGCTGAATCAGAAGAAGGAGGCGATGAGTGATGTCAGATAGTCCCAACGCAAACTCGAAGTGGTCGAAATACACAATTGAAGGGGACGAGTTAGTTAGGGCGGAAACCTGTCCAAACTGTGGACCGGGTGTTTTCCTAGGCCAACATTCTGACCGTAAAACCTGTGGAAAATGTGGCTACACAGTCAAGAACGAGTAATCGGAAAATCGCACAAGGTTCCATCATTTGTCAGGACTCTGTCAGCAACAAAGCCGATGCCTAGTTGTTTTCTAGAGTGAATCTTTAGGCCAGAATTACCTAATGTCCCATCGAATCTCCAACCCGTGAATTCCCAGTGCCCATTTCTATATCTTGCCGCAAATAATGGTCCAGGGGTCTTATGAGATTGCAATATTTCCTCGCCATTTGCAATAAGAAATCCCTGTTCTGACAGAGCCAACAAATGAAAATTCTCAGAATGAAATACTCTTTCTATTCTGTCAGATACTGGTAATCTTCTCCTATCTATTTCGATACCTGTATCCGTCGATATATCGACTACTAATCCATTGTCATACCATATACTGAGGAAATCATCAGATTGAGAAATTGATATTGCGGTTTCAGACCCCCTTAAATTTCCATCAATGGTACTGGGTAAGTTTGATCTCCATACTTCATTGGCATGTTTGTCCATTCGATATATCCCTTTTCCGCGTAAAATAAAACAGAAATCATCACCAATATCTGTAATACATGTAGGTTCAGAGTCAAGCGCGTGAGACCAAACCGTGTTTCTCGGGTGTAATGACATGGGGTCTGAGGAAGTCCTCAGTTCACTACGGGTAGGACCATTTTCCCAAGAATTTTTGAAATTTAGGCTTGACATTCTTGCTAATCTCATTTCAGCTTCTACCCATATTCCAATCCAAAAATCTCCTAAGGTAGTTGAGTGAGTAATTGATGAGGGAAACGGGATAGAATATTCCTCAATTAATTTACCATCTTGCGTCAGTTTTGCTAATTCGCCAAGACTCCCTGTGATGATGTAATTGTCTCCACAAACATCAACTTTGGTTGGAGTGAAGGGGACAGTTCGTTCCACGACTAGACCCCGCGGTTCTTGTGTTTGAACCTGTGGTGTCACTGACTCTCTATGTTGTATTGGTTATTGGATGGGTTGAAGGTAACAGGCTATTTGCCCAATAATATGGTGACACTACTGCTAGCATCCAGGGCAGATAACGCATCTGTTAATCTTCATGATGCAGTTGTCAGTCTTGGAGGTTGGAATACTCTCGAAGTATTTCCTCATGGATTATTAATGAGGCACACCATTCAACCTGTTCATCTGTTATTGATTGAAAAGTTACACATTTACGCGGATGGTATTGATTTAATTCACGAAAAAGAGACATCGGAAGCAGTCGATGAAGTACTAGTTCTTTCTCGCCACGCTGCGAAAAGTGGACGACCTTCTCTCACTGTTCACGCAATAGGAGTTCCGGGTGAAATTCCTCATGGAGAGGAAGGATTTGCGGGTGGTGTGAAGGGTGTGGCTGTACCTCCGTCTCCGAGGTTTTCTGCCATCTATTCGGTCCTAAGGGAAGAATGCTCTAAATCAGAATTAGCGGACGAATTTGAAGTCAGTTTAGAAACAACTCACCATGGTCCAGTTCTTACCAAACCTACACTTTACCTAGAGATTGGTTCGACGGATTCTGAGTGGATTCGCAAAGATGCTGCAAACCTCTGGGCGGAAGTGATTTCTAAAGTTCTAGGCTTATCTGACGGTTCGGCCGAAGGCGAATGGCCTGGTACAGGTGAGGTAATGGTCGGGTTAGGCGGTGGTCATTATGCCCCGCGGCATTCTGATATTGCTACACGTAGCGGTTTACCATTCGGTCATTTACTCGCAAATTATGCTCTAATTTTTGATGACGAGAATAAAGAATCACCATCAGGTCCTTGGCGTCATAGCCTAAAGGAAGCTATTGAGAAAACCCGTATTGCATATCCTGGTGGAACCGTCTTCGTACATCTCGATCGTAAATCGTTCAAAGGTTGGCAAAGAAAGGCAATCATTTCAGAATTATCATTGATTGGAGTTGAAGTTCGCCGAGGGAAAGAGATTGTTCCTTGAGCAACCGTGAAAGTGCTCCTGCTACACGGGTGCAATTATGGGGGTACTCGGGCGACTCGTCATGCTGATGATGCCAATCACTCCAAGATTTGTTGTAGGTTGGGTAGCGAAGAGATATGTTGCAGGCCCTGACTTAGATAGTGCAGTGCGGGTAATGCACTCGATGAATTCCCAAGGTGCCTGCTTTACCCTAGATGTATTGGGTGAAGAAATTACAACTTTGGAAGAGGCAGACTTTTTCGTAAGCGAATATCATAGAGCATTGGACGCAATCATTGCTGAAGGAGTAGATGCAAATATTTCTCTCAAACCAACTGCTTTTGGATTATTAATTGATGAAAAAATAGCAATCGAGAACATAGAAAAAATCACTCGAGTTGCATCAGAAAATGATATTTTCGTGAGATTAGATATGGAAGACAATCGAGTGACTCAATCTACAATCGATATTGTTACAGAGATGCACAATCGAGGGCTCAGTAACATAGGAACTGTTCTCCAATCTAGGTTGTTCAGAACAACTGAAGATATTTCTTTGCTATCCTCTAAATTGGGAGGCAATTCAGATGTTAGGATCTGTAAGGGGATTTACCTTGAATCAGAAAATATTGCCAAAACGAAATATCATGATATTGTTCTCGCAACAAATAAGGCGATTGAAGAATTATTGGATGCAGGAGCATATACCGCGATTGCATCTCATGACATACCTGTAATCGAACATTCTCTTGTCGCTTTAGGAAACAGGGGTATGGGTCCAAACATAGACGACCCTAGAGCAAATGCAGGCCCCGTAAGAGCCGGTAAGGGGCCCGGATATGAATTTCAATTCCTTCTCGGAGTAAGAGGGAACATAAGGAGAAATTTGGCTAAGGAAGGCCATCGAACACGGGTATACATTCCCTATGGTAGCAGGTGGTATGAGTATAGCATGCGTCGATTAAGAGAAAACCCGGATGTCGCCTGGCATGTCGCAAAAAGTATCATTATGCCATGGACAAATAGAAGATAGTCAGCGCCTATTTTGTCTTCCCTCTTCTTCCCCCTTGTATGGAGGGTGAAGATAAATCCGCCTAAGCTCGATAGCTGTCCGCTTGCCTCGAAGGGTTCTTCCTTTTCCAGTATGGAGGGCACGAATTCTCCATCGTTCCCCTTCTATTTCCATAATTGTACCACACGAAAAAACTTCATCAGGCGAGCATTCAATAGTTCGTGATCTACTTTCTTCTCCATCTGTCATTGTTAAACGGACTTTGCAATTATCGCAGCGAACAGCCCATAGGGTTGAGATTTCTCTTGCTAGCATGGTTTGCTTTGGCCTAGTGTCCGAATCATCTATCCTAGTTACTCTGTAGAGGGTCCCATTATGGTCAAACACATCTCCTACGGTAATCAATTCATCATCGTCCGATTCAACAGATTGTGTTTGACTTTCGGCTCCATCGGAAAGAATTGAAGTAATATTGATTGCTTTTCCGGGTCTCAAGTGGAGGGTTTGCACCTCATTGCAATCAACACATTGGATTAGTAGGTCCTCTCCTTCTCCTTTCTTCACTCTTCGAAGAATTTTGTGTTCTGTGAAGTCTTCACAGTTAGAACAATCCGAGACATCGACGGTCTCCTCGTCATCTAGTCCTTGGTTCACATCTGAGCGGCTGACTCGCCGTTCTTGAAGCCATCCGCGAAAGGGATGGTTCAAGAGAGAGCTACTGGAGGCACTAATATGACTGAGATAGGGGGTGGGATAGGCCTACCAACTATGTCTCAAAGGGAGATGTTTGAGCAGCTTCTTGGTGATGATAAATCGAGGAGTGATTCTGAACCAGAAATCGCCGCTGCTATTGGCGAACAAATGATTCACATGGATTTGAGGCCATTACCACGCTCTATTCGAAAAAGGATTCGCGACATAGTTGGCCGAATACCCGCCAAGAATGTTGTAATCATCGGCGGAGGTATTGGGCATCTTACCGCTTGGATGATGGATTTATGGTGTGGGGATCCAGCAATCGAAAATTCGGAGGGCAGCAATCGCCCTGACACCCTTCGTGTCATTGAAGAAGGTGGAAAATTTGGTGTAATCATAGATAGATTACTTCGTCGATATGATGCATCTCAATGGGCCCAGGTGATTTCGGACCCATGGACTGAAATCGCTGCTGAGACCGAATCTTGGAATGCCGCAAATACGACACTTCCCGATGTTGCGAGAAGCGCACCTCTTCCCCAGCCAATCGATTTGGTAATCATCGATTTACCAGAGATAGAAAGAGTTCGAGCTGCAACTCTGGCATTCAATCTACTAGCACCAGGTGGGGTAGTGATGGCCTTGGAACCACAAGTGCCGACAGGAGATGTTGGTGAGCCGGAAAAAGGAGTGGAAATGACTCCCGCACAACAGGTCGTAGCTTCATTCAATGAATGGATTGAATTTGTTCAGTCAGTCAACTCCAACCACTCTGCAGCTTTCGTTGAAATCGCAGGAGGGACACTGGGAGTCTTCCTCCGCTCTGCTTGATTTGATTGATGTTCAATTTCGGTGTATTGCAGAGTGTTGGAGTAGTATTCCACATCATTTTCTGAACTTGAGTTACTCAATGCCTCCAACATTAAATCAATTCTGAATATTCCATAACCAAACTTGTCATCGTGTTCGGATTGTCCATCATCCATTTGTGAATTTTCACTCAATTGGGTTTTGATAAATTCGATTGCACTTGGGCCACCTGAGGCTCCCTCTCTTTGCAACTCAGGGTGGGCTTCGAGAATAATTGCCAAACCTCCCGATACCCAAGCTGTAGCGGCTGAGGTTCCACTGGCCCATCCCCACCATGCGCCATCTCCGGCACCACCTGCAAAAAGAATGGGAACTTCTGCTCCAGGAGCTAAAATTTCAGGTTTCATATCCGGGTTTGAACGAGGCAGCATTGGAGGCCAAAGTCTCCCATCGTTATCTCCCTGAGAACTTCCTCTCCATACATTGCCCAGCCTAGTCACTCCACCAACACAGATAACATCCTCTACGGAACCCGGGGACGATACGTCTCCATCATCATCCTGTCCATCATTTCCCGCTGCCGCAACCACGAATATTCCTTGATCAAGAGCGTCTTGAACTGCACTTTCCAGTTGGTCAGTAGTAATTCCACCAAAACCAATCCCTCCTTCTCCTCCTAGGCTCAATGAGATGATATCTGCCTGTTTATCTGCGCACCAATCCACCGCATCAGCAATTCCTGTATCAGTTCCTTCTCCATTGGAATCAATTGCTTTTGCAACCAATAAATCAACGCCTTGAGCATTTCCACTAAGGCCATTTTTCGCAACTATAATTCCTGCCATTGCGGTTCCATGACCCTCGTCATCATATGGCTCATTTTGCCCATTAATTACATCTAACCAACCGGCTAAGGTAAGGTGCTGTAAATCGGGATGATTCATTTCGATACCAGAATCTACTACACAAACTACAACACCACTTCCATCCAATCCCGATACTTCGTCGAATCCAGTCAATTCTTGGTACGATTGCTCCCATCCGGTCAAGGTTGGTGGAGGTCCTCCAATCAATATCTCATCAGCCACAGATCTAAGCCAAAGGAAAATGACAGAAGCCACTAGGATAAATGCTAATGTAGAAACTGAGCCAATCAACCATGGCAATGCGCTGTTGTTGTTTGTTGGGTTGTTAACTTCAGATGGATTATCGATTGTTTGCTCTATTCTATATTCACTATCTTGTGATTCATTAGACTCTTTATTATGTGGTAAATTATATTCGTAGTACTTAGAATATTCAGGGTCATAAAGGCTTAAGTTTTGCCAAAAACTAAACCATCCCGTGATAAATTGGAATCCCAGAGTAACAAAAGCAATACCGCCGAAAATAAATACCAGATTCCCAATTCCAGAGAGTCCAGAATTCGAATCACCAGTAGTGTATCCGATAAAAATCGCAATAATTCCGAAAAAAAGGATAATCCAACCTAAAAATTTGAAAATTTTAATTAACAACGCCCTATTTTTCTTCGTGGAGAGTTCTAGAATAATTTCGATAATATCTCTTAAACTGAAAAAATTAAGAAAGTTCATGTCATTCCATCCCAAATGAATTATAAAAAAGTGTCACCAAGCCTACAAGAACTAGCAGAATCCCAACCAGCAAGGCGATAATCTCTAAGAAATCATCATCAATGATTGAATACGAAATGATAAATAAAGCACCAATTGTTAACAAAATCACTGCTAAGATTTTCCGCATTTTGGGATGAATATTATCTAGAAAATCGTCATAAATAAATAGTAAATTATCTAGAAACATCTTAGTTCCTCTGACTTCGATATTACCAGGCATCGGAGCGTGAAAAGTGACTCATCACTGTGGTACTGGAACCACATTCTCTACAGGAGATTCTTGCCGGTATTATTGCTTCACATTCTGAGCAAGCAGCGCCAGGAGCTCCGTTACCATCACAATTAGAACAAGGAACCTCAATCACGCCATCTTGATTTCTAACCGCAACGGAATCAGCGTTACATATCGGGCATGAGCCTTGGCTTTTTGTAGCTCTTTTGGGAACAAATTCGCCAGCAACTTCTCTTGCCCTTACAGATTGGATACGATCTCCTGCTGCGCCTAACATAAACTGTGGATACCACAATACATGGAGTAGCAAAGCCATTGAAAGGATTCCAAATAGTGCATAAATGACGACATATAGAGTCATATCGTTTTCGATTGGAGGCCGAGGAGAAACCGCGTGCGCACCAGCCCAAGATGAAATATTAAGAAAAACCATCCATGTTGCTAAATTCAAACTCCATGCTTTCAAACTATGATCTCTCCATGCCTTCTGAACTACCCGAGGGTCGGGGTGTGTGTGTCGTTCCTCCACATGAATATCTCTAGTTTCGATTACAGCCCTGTGTACAACAATTATTGCAAGGAAAATTAGGACTAAGTTACCAATGCCGAAACCTGCCCAATCTCCCGTACTTGTGTCGAATGGGAAATCACTAGCTGAAGAGTGGCTGATTACGAATCCAAGTTGAACTGCTAATGTTGCTATACTCAGCCAAACAAGGTTTTCTCTCATCAAAGGAAATCTTGTCCAAAGTAAAGAAAAGAACCCAAACCAAGCAATAATTGCTAGTAAAGCTAACATCAGTGAGAAATCATTGACATGCAGAAATCCAGCGTCCTCTCCGTATAGGCCCCATCTGTTGTAATCTCCACCAGTTGCTATTTCGCCTATTCCAAGGTCCCATGCGCCGAGTATTATTGACAAGGTTCCAATGCCGATGATCATTGCTTCAGTAACTCCCCATTGTTGGAAAATCATCTTTCCATGAAATGCATATTCTTGGATAATTGAATCCAAAGAAGCTAGTTTAGGGTGTCGCTCTTCTAACTTTAGGGTAAGTTCTACATCACTCAGACGGATTTGACTTTCTTGAGCCAATTCTCCGTCGAACGCGTCGACCTGTACTTCTTCCACGTATCACTCCGCGAGCAATCAACCATAAGAAACACACTTGAATTTGGAATTGATTAATCGCAAAGTTGACCCTTTGAAGTTTAGTTGATTTTGAGTGGCGCCGAGAGGGAGATTTGAACTCCCGAGGGTAGAACCCACATGATTTCCAGTCATGCGCAATACCAGGCTATGCGACCTCGGCTCATATCCTTCGAGATACGACCTTGACTTTAGTCTGACGCAGCATTTCTTTGCAACATAGACATGGATACAGCGACATCTCCCAACCCGTAGTGATTAAATCGGAACTTCGGGTGGGAGTCTTACTGCCACTGTGGCTTAGGGGTATAGCGTCGCCTTGGTAAGGCGAAGGTCGGGGGTTCAATTCCCCCCAGTGGCTCCAATATGAGCATTTTTCTACCTCTGTTGAATTACTACAACATGTCGCTAAAGTTTACCACATTTTTCACCTGTTCGTAGAACAGGGACCGAGTTGTATATAATCTCACCATGTATGTTAGGCCTATGCCCGCCAGCCGCCGCAGACTAGCAACCGCCCTTGTGATGTTGATGATATTCGCTCCGTTCGCCAGTGCAGGAGTTACGAATTGGACAATTACAACACCGATTAACCCTGATGATGATGGTGTTACTACGAATGCCTTCAGTGTTCCAAGTAATGAGACGATAACTGATGGGTGGATTTCCGTCAATAGCGTTCCGATGGCTTCATCAGGGTTAGATTCGATTTCGATTAGCGGCGATGATTTCGACAACGGCACCTACGATGGAGCAACCGATTCCATTTTGGATGGAAACTTAACCATGTATGACGACGGTAGTACTTCTTCGGCATGGAATTTTGATGATAATGGCAATTTCTCAATTGCAATGGCGGATGATTATCATGCAGGTCCTGGTTCCCATCTATGGGTTTTACAGAACCCTATCGCTCCATCAACGGAATGTGGAGATTTATTGCTATACAACCTCACTTCAGGTTACGACTTAGACTTCGATAATTCTCTAGATGACGATGAAGTCATTTCTACAGAAAACCTGTGTCAGACTAATATGACAATTGAGAATGGTACAGGTCAACCACCAGCTGGTGATGTTAATGGTACCGTACAGAATAGTACCGTAACCGTGATGGATTACACGCTTACAACTGGAGACTCCAACTGTCCGTATGGAGGTACACACATTATTTGGGGTAACGATTTTTCAATTTATTACGACAAAAACACCTCACTAAATGCTTCTGAGATCGAAGGAGAATTCTATTTTTGTGATGGCCAAGAAGTATGGTTTGCATCTTTGCTTGATTTAGGCGGAACCATTGTAGGCGATCAACAACAGTTAGCCCATGGTGTAGTCCCTGCAAATCCATCTGAAGGAGAAGTGGTAGTAGGCACACTACCAGGTCAAGCATTAGATCCTGGCACAGATGCTTGGTTACTTCTGCCGTCCTCTGACATTCCTGCTAACCCAGATACTCACGTGAATTACTCCTTTTCTTTTGACCACTGGCATGATCTAGAAACCGGTGATGGAGCATGGGTTGAACATAGGTTGAGGAATGGTTCATCTGGATGGAGTGGTTGGACTTGGACTGATCTAGAATCAGGTTACACACATTCCATATCGATGGGCGACCTTGATGTATCTGGCACACCCTCTTCAAGCACAATTCCAGTTTTCGGTGGAGATGCGGTAAGCGGTTGGGTATCCTCATCCACAAATCTGTCAAATATTTCTGACATCATTACATTTACAGAAATTCAATTTAGATTCAGGATAGTAACTGCTGATACTTCTTCAGGCTCTGCAGGATGGTTCCTTGACAACATAAATTATCACAATGATGGTGATAACAGTGGTGCTTGGCATCATGGATGTGATGTGAATGGATATGCGGCTTACATGTACACAAACTATTGTTACTATGGTCACAATCAACTAGGCTATCTGACATATTCAGGGTTAGATTTGACAGGAGCTACTGACATTGAATTCGATATTCACTGGGACTTAGAAGGATCCGGTTGGGATAATGCATGTTTTGAACTATCAAATAATAACGGAGGTACTTGGATAGATATTACTTCCACAAGTAGTAGTACCTCAACTCAATGTCGCTCACGTTCGGGATCTATTCCTAACTATGGTTATTCAGATATGGATGGTAATAGCTACGGAGATGATAGCGGAGGCTTAGTTACTATCCTTAGCGATGTTCCAACCGCATACCAAGTGCCGAACATCACCATTCGTTTCGTAGTTCAGACTGACGGAAGTGTTGGTTATGGACAGAGCGCTACCAACGCACCAGATCCAGATGGTAGAGAAGGATTAACACTCTATGGTTTCAGGCCAGTTGACTCATCTGGTGCAACTCTCTACAGTGTTTACCCAGATGCAAATACTCCTACATCACCATCTGGAAATGAATGGCGTTTCCTGACTCTAACTTCTGGTTTCATCGACAATCTTCATGGTTTCGAAGACTCAGCAGTTACTGAACCGGAAGTCGATGATGTTGATGGATTTACAAGAACCAATACCAAAACCTGCTCGAACAACTATATTTGTGGCTGGGATTTGACACCGATTGTTTCTGATGATTATGGCCCCTCTGAAGCCGCTTCATTCCCCTACGTCTACGCAATAGGTGCGGAGGGTTCCTTCACTGGAAGTGTAAAAGAAGCAAGTTTAGTATCACCTAATATCTCTGTTCCAGAATCTGGAATATCTTTCTTCACATTCGATATGTGGATGTGTTGGGAATACAATAACTGGCAAGGTCACATGAACGGTGGCGCCTTGATGGTAGAGGTAGATGGTGGCCCTTGGGAACTTGTAAACCCAGGATGGTACACTGACACTATGGCAACATATGTGTCTGGAACTTACTACATCCTAACAAATCTAGATGGAATGCCTATTTGGACAGACGTTAGTTGCGGAGATACTGACTTCACCTCGTTTGAATTATCAATGGCCGAATGGGCAGGTAGTGATGTCAGATTCAAATTTATTGCTGCTGACAAATACGGTTACTCCAGTTCCCTTCAACAGGGTTGGTTCATTGACAATGTGGGCGTTAGACAGGGGTACTTCAGCAGCCCTGGCGATTGGATTAGCCAACCTATAGAACTGAATGGATTAGATTCATTCAACATGGGTATCGTAGAGATTGAAGGCAAGGTGGATGATAATTCGACGGTGACAGGCTCGATTCTAGATGCAACTACCGAAGAGCCAATCATTGGTTTTGAGTCACTCGATTTCCCGATTAATTTGGCAGGGGTAGATTCCGAAACTCATTCTGCAATTAAGGTGAGATTGGAATTATCTTCATCTAGCACAATTTCTACTCCTATTATTAGGCATGTCGAAGTTGGAGGCCCTAGAATCCTTTCTGCAGAATTATTCGATTTCAATGGTTGGAACATACCTTCCGGAATTGAGGTGATTGATGGCTTGTTGAATGCAACTGCTATTACAAGTACAATAACATCTGATTACATTGATTCAGTCAGGCCAATTAAGAGAATTAATTTCCTTGGAAATTCCTCAAACAATGTTCTGGTTCAGGTGCTGGATGCTAATGGAAACAATATTGCAAACAATACAGCGGGAGGTTACGTTTCTTTCGCTAATCCAATCAATGGATATTCAATTGAAGTAACTTTGCCTCCAAACGGATATATCGAAGAGATGTTGATTACACCTGTCTATGCAGAGCCCGCAAGGGATGTTGCAATTGATGTTGCTGAAGATGATTCAGATGATTGGGACTTCCCATATTCTCAAGGTCGTGGACATCTAGGTTGGCAAACCACGATGTTGGCAGAAGAAGCAAGTGCTAACCCCAATCAAATGGGTTCGACATCTATGGAAATATCACTAACTTCGGGTGTACAGGAGAGTTTGACTATCCTAATTCCAGATGGCGCAATTGCACATTCTGGATTACTTGCTATCACTTCTGATTCTGATGGCTTTGATAGTTCGATTGACATTGGTGTTAATGGATATCAAAAATACACTTCTTCATCAGATCAGTACTTGACTTACTTCACCTTCTCTCCCAACCAAGTAGCGTCAATATCGGCCATGAGCAGCTCATGGACTGACTCAAATGCCAATTCAAGAGACTGGAAAGAGGTTGATGTTACATTAGAAAGTTCCACAACTCAGACCATTACCCTCTCTAGATTAGCTATATCTTATTCATTATATGAGACAGTTTCTGATCTGGAAACATCTCTTGCAGCTTACCATGCTACAGCTGCGGCTGAGAACCCTAGTGCAGTGAATATCAACATACCAACAAATATCACTGCACCTGCTGGTCAAATATCGATTAATGGGCAAATTTCTCATCAATTGATGATTACAAACAAGGATTTCGCAGTACCACAAGTGTTCTATCCGGACGGTACAATGTACGAGATTGTGACAAGTCACAGACATTTGTATGACAACTCAGAATTACAGACCATTTTGTTGGACGGTTATGCATCCGATGGAGAAACAATTTCCTTTGAAGTAAGCAACTCTGACGATGGTTCATGGGGTATGACTTCTGGTGCAGTCGCATTCACTCAGACCTCAGGTTCTCAGTTAATGTCTCTTGACACATCTGCTAGTGAAGTATCGGTTGTTGACGGAGGAGATGGCTGGATGGATGTTCAGGTAACTTGGAAGTTTGACATCTCATGGAATTGGAATGATCTAGATCGAATCAATTGGATTGCTCAGGCTCTTGATGGGGATGGGGCGTCTATATGGCCGGCTAACTCTGCCAGTGGTACAACTGGAAATGCTGTTGAAAATGATTTACAGATTGATTCATTTGAAATCCGCGACCAGTATGGACGTCTGATTTCGAATCAGTTCTCAACATTCTATCCGTTCCCAATTTTGGAAGGTAGTGAGGTCAATATCACTGGTTCAGTTAGATTCCAGAACTCCTTGGATACAAGACCTATGGGTTCCGATTTCCAAGTTCGACTAAATCTATCAGGCTCTCTATTACTGTTGGATTCCTATGATGATGGTGTGTTCTCCGGAACATTCAGTACACCAACCGGACTATCTGAAATAGCAGCCTCTCCACAATTGTTCAGAATCGGACCGCTATCAGGGTCAATTGGTGGAGAAGATACATCTGGCCAACCACCTGTTGTGGTAATGGTCAACGATTACACACCTCCAACTGCAGGTCCACTTCAGGTAATGACTCCAGCTGGTTTACAAAATGCCAATGGAAAGGTTTGGGATCCATCTCAACCTCTAAGCCTATTCGTTACAATAGAAGAACCACAGGCTAGAGGTGAAACATTAACCATGCACTACTGGAGAGCGGATTCAGATGACCTTAATTCCAACGGTATTGCTGAAGAAGAAGAATATCTGTCACAAGTTCAACCACTTTCCACAGGAATGACTGGTGAGCAACAGGTCAGTTTCGCGGGAATTGATGTGTCTGGACAATCATTCAACAGTCCTGTACACATTTATCTTGAAGGAACCGATTGGGCCGGCTTGACTTATCAAGACGGAGGAACTGGTGGTGGAGCCGGTGCCGAGAATTCTTGGGCAAGTGTAATTGTCGCAACCGATGAGCCTACTGAAATCATAAACAACGGATTCAATCTAGATAGAAAGACAGGATATCTACTGGCAGGTGTCCCTCACACATTTACAATGCAGATAAGCGAGCCTAATGGTTTGCAAACCTTAGACAACATCACCATAATGCTGTGTGGTGATCGTATTGATGATAATCTAGGAGAAGTATCCTACAATCCTGTTACTGGGGAGTTATGGACCGCAGACGATTCAATGGTTTCCCCATTGACCGTGCAGACAACCCAAATCACTTCGGCAGTTATTGAACTTGCAATGATGTTCGAATTGTCTTGGGAATATCCATGGGAAGAAGGTCAATTTGGATGTAAGCCAAGTGTCAGTATCATCGATGAGATTACTGAGGTTGCATATCTAAACAACATCGGAGAGTTAACTTGGGTACTAGATAATTCACTTGTCGCTGTAGCCTCTGGAATGTCAGATTTGACTCCTCCAATAGTGGTGACAGAAGATGCTCATCTGTATCTAAGGCAAGGTGATGAATTCGATATGGCAGGTAAGGTATTCTATGCTGGGTCTGGAGAAGTATTCACTGAAGTACCTGACGACCTACAAGTAGAGATGACTTTGGTTTACGGGACAGAAGTAATTACCTCTCTCGCTGATGTTAGTGAAGAGGGTGAATGGTACTCTACCATGACACTACCAATGAGGGCTCCATTCAATCCTACAATGAATGTCACAACAACTGTCCTAAACGTGCCTGGAATAGGTACTACTTCGACCAATACAGATGGTAAAGTCACGGTAGACAGTAAATCACCAACGGTCTTATTCGACCAGATTAATTATCCAGATTCCTCACTAACTGTGCTTGAATCCGATCTATTGGAAGAAGTAATGGTGTCCTTGACAATTAAGGATGAAATTGGCATGCCAGCCTCAGATCTTGAGGTTGCTTGGGTTTACCTAAGAGACAACCAACCTGTTGCAGGCACAGAAGATACAGGTGCTATAGGCCTCTTGTTAATGGAAGAAGGCAGTCAAGTATTCCAAGGAAAACTTGACCTTTCACCAAATCTTGAAGGGTTCAAGATTGAAAATGGAGACAGAATCATGTTCTGGGTAACTTCCACTGATAAAGCTGGAAATGAAATCCAAGGTTTAGGTAGTGAACAATCTCCAAGAGCCGTTGCTCTGAGAGTTATGGAGTTTAGTCCGTCTCTCGATAATGTTGTAGTTACACCTAAAGATCCACTACAAGATACAACAGTTGTTATCGAGACATATTGGTCGAATAGTGGAAAGAGAGATGGTACAATAGAGATTAACCTGTACGAACTAACTGGTGATGGAAAATGGGAAACAGAATCAGCAGGTCTAGACCTAGAATTACCTGCTGAGACCTCTTCGGTTTATGCAAGGTTTGAATGGGTTGCAGGAGCACCTGGACAACCCGTATTGTACATCATTGTTGACGATGATTTCGACAATCCTGCCCATCCAGTAAGTGGATTAGTAGTTCAAGCACCTATAGCTGACGAAGGCACTAATGAAGATACAATGGTATATCTCATCATGGGAGGTGTTTTCCTAGTTGCAGTTGCAATGGTTGGGTTCTTTGTTAGCAGATCCAGAAGCGGTGACGATGATTACTACTACGATGATGACGATTCATATTACGAAGAAGAGTATGAAGACGACTACGAAGATGAAGAATATGAAGAAGAGGAATAAGAAGACGATGATCAGGACAGCTGATGAAATCATCTAATTTCATTGATTCGAATAACATCTGAAACATGCGTGAAACCCATTTTGGCCGTCAGGCTAACCTGTGGAGTTTATAGACCCCAGAATTACGAAGTTTGGTCTGAGGGGATGAATTCTCCTCAATGGGGGATGGGAATATGGACCAGCATAGCGAAGAGGTTACTGTAGAAGAATTGAGGGGCGAATTAGAGGACTTGAGGACCCTTGTTCATACACTTCTTACGATAATTATGGAGGAAGCTGACGGTGTTCAATCCGGCAATACTCCACAGATACCGAATCAACCAAGACGCGGATATTCGATGTGATTCAATATTCAACAGGTTCAGGGTCGATTGATCTCCAAATATACCATACGCCCATTGTACGGTAAGGCATCCATTTTTCAGAAATTTCGTATAATTCAGAGGTTTCTAGGGAGTTGCCGGAATTATACAATTTTTCCATTCCTCTGATTAGCCCAATATCATCAATTGGAAAAATATCCTGACGTAACAAGGCAAAGATTAGCAGCATTTGTACAGTCCAGCGCCCTACTCCGCGCAATTTTACAAGTTCCTGTACTACCTCTTCGTCACTCATTTGTTCCCAATCAATCTCACCAAGACCTTCAGTCCACGCCTCAGCAATTCCTACGATGTATTCGACCTTTCTATTTGACAAACCTACTTGCCTGAGTTCTTCATGGGTTTTTGCAAGTATAGATTCTGGATTTACGTCGCCAACAAGATCAAACAATCTAGACCAGACAGCAGAAGCCGCAATTACTGAAATTTGTTGCCCTACGATCGATTTGATTAATGTCGCAAATAAGTCACCTCGACTACTTAATCGAGGCTCTTCAAATTCTTCGATTAGAGACTTTAGCAAAACATCTTTATTCGCTAATTCGAGTTTTGCGGAACCCCACCACTCTGGTGTCGACCCTGCTCTAAGCATAAACTTCTGATGGTATCATTCATTATCGTTTGACCGGTGCGGGAGTTATGGATCAAGCAATGGTTTTCCTTGCATCTGGGCTGGTTTGTACGATAGCGTTCGCAGGTTACGTGATATTGGATTCTGAAACAAGTACTGATGGAATTCCTGACTGGGAGGTTTTAGAAGTCTGTCTAGCGGACCACAGTGGAAGCATTTCTCACATTCATGCAAGTCTTTCTATCACCATCAATGGAAATAATATTCTGATTCCCGATGAAGTAGGTATCACTGATGATGTGTGTCCTAATGGAATGCGCGGTGTTCATACACATGATGACACTGGAAGGCTGCACATAGAAACTCCAGGTGCTATGGATGCACCTGTAGGTGCTTTCTTTACAATCTGGGGCGAACAATTTGATGACACACACATAATGAATAAAGTTGCTAACGACAATAATGAAGTTGTGATGTTTGTAAATGGTCAACAGAATTTCGAATTCGAAAATTATGTCATGGAAGACGGAGATGTAATTGAAATTGAATACCGTGAAAGGCAGTGATACCTTTTTTCTCATCCTTTTATCACAGCAAATGGCCTAAGTCTTGCCACAGGTCTTGCTAGATTTGCCGCATTTGTGAGCGCAATTACCTCATCCACATCTTTGTACGCCTCGGGCGCTTCTTCAGCTAGCACATTCGGAGTTTTGGCTCGAACATGAATTCCAGAAGCCTCAAGTCTTTCTCTTAGGGCCAATGAATCGACGGAGTTCCTCGCTGCTGTTCTGGACAGTTGTCTTCCCGCTCCGTGGCAAGAGGAGGAAAATGCATCATTAGCCCCTTTCTTTGGACCGGCTAATACCCAAGAAGCAGTCCCCATGTCGCCAGGGACCAATACCGGTTGACCCACACTAGAGAATCGATTAGCAAGCTCCGGGTGATCTCCTCCTAAGGCCCGAGTAGCCCCTTTTCTATGCACGCAACATTTGCATGATTTACCATGCACAACATGTTCCTCAACTTTTGCAATATTGTGACTTACATCGTATACAACATCAAGTTCTCCATCAACTCCGAGTTGGGTTCTAAGCACATTTCTCAACCTTTGCGTTAGTGCAGAACGGTTCGCAAAGGCATAGTTTCCAGCCGCTCTCATAGCATCGAGATAGGCTGCTCCTTCCCTACTGTAAATTGGTGCCGCTGCAAGTTGTCTATCTCGTAAACGATAATCCCAATCTGGCGCCTTCCAATGGTCTCCGTCGCGTTGATATTTACTCTCTATTTTGGCCACATGTTCACTACATACCTGATGACCAAGCCCCCTTGATCCTGTATGAATCATCGCGGTGACTTGTCCTTCTCTCAAACCGTAGGCATTTGCTGCAACTTGATCCTCTATCCTATCGACAACTTGCAACTCTAGAAAGTGATTACCTGAACCTAATGTTCCAAGAGATTTCATCCCTCGTTTCTGAGCTCTTTCTCCTACATTTCTTTCCTTGCTATCCAACACTCCGTTGGACTCTATTGCCTGCAAATCTTCAGACTCACCCCATCCGATATCGATTGCAGCTTTCGCCCCTTCTGAAAGAACAGAAGCCATAGTCGTCTCATTTAGTTGAACGCCACCTTTGCTTGTAGCACCAGCGGGAATATGATTTGCAAGAGCACTAACCAACAACTTGGGTTCAATGTCTGAAATCTCCAGATCTAGGGAACATAAGCGTACTCCACAATTAATGTCGAATCCGACTCCTCCTGGAGAAATCGCACCTCCTAACTCCCCTGCATTTACGTCGGTAGCCACGACTCCTCCGATTGGAAAGCCATAGCCAAAATGCCAATCAGCCATTGCCCAAGCATCACCAACGATTCCGGGTATTCCTGCTGTGTTACAGAGTTGCTCAGGAGAACGGTCGTCACTGTGAGATTCCATATGTTTCTCATCTGAAATTAATACTGCGTCAGTTAGCATAGAACCATGTTTGGAGATGCGCATTCGCCCCTCACCATCACTGTGAAGATGCTCACGCCAAGCAGAACTCATGACATCTCGTGAAGCACCATTGATTTCAACACGCCGCAGCAGTATGAACAATTGCTTTCAAGACGACTTGTTCGATGGGTAGGCTGCAGGGAGGGGTGGTGATGGCGTTCGGAGAGACCAATATTCCCTTTTGGGAAGAGTCAGGACACTCATGCAGAGTTTGTTCTGTAACTGGTCTCAGGTTTTGGTCAAGAGACGAAAATCGTACAACATCTGGTGATACGGTTGAAGACTCATACACCTTTATTGGCAATCCAATAATCAAGGGTTTTCCCACGCGTGGAAAAGAATTGAAAGATGCCATGCGAGAGACATTCCTCGATTACTTTGAGCAGAGAGGGCATGCGAGAATAGACCCTTATCCAGTATTGGCTCGATGGCGGGATGATATTCACTTGACCATTGCTTCAATCGCTGATTTCCAGCCACATGTAACTAGTGGATTGGTGCCTCCGCCGGCAAATCCCTTAGGGATAAGCCAGCCCTGTATTCGATTAACCGATGTTGCTGCAGTAGGTCGTTCTGGTAGGCATTTAACCACTTTCGAAATGATGGCTCACCACGCCTTTAATCGACCAGATGACGGTGATGTGATTTACTGGATCGATCAATGTGTTCGATATTGTGACGATATGCTGGTAAACACATTCGGAATAGAGCCTGCTGATATTACCTATATCGAAAATCCCTGGTCAGGTGGTGGAAATGCAGGTCCGGCTCTGGAAGTCATTGTCGGTGGCCTGGAGTTAGCTACTCTGGTTTTCATGAATCTAGAGGAGCACGAAGACGGCGATGTCGAAATCAAAGGACTTCGATACAGAGAAATGCCTCTCCAGATTATTGACACGGGATATGGTTTGGAGAGATTTTGTTGGGCAGCGGCAGGAACCCCTACAATTTACGAGGCAATCTATCCTGAGTCTGTCGGTTGGTTGAAGCAAATCGTAGGCTTTGATTCGATGGTTGAAGGATTAGGATTAGGTGTCGACACTGATGACTTACTTGCTGAATTATCACAACTTGCTGGAATTCTCAATATTGATGTTGGAACCGATGTCGACTCATTGTACCAGAGACTCGTTGAAAGATTGGGAGACGGCGGTGTAAAAATATCAGTCTCCGACTTGAAACGCCTTACCGAACCTCTTTCATCGATTTATGCAATCCCTGATCATATGCATGCAATTTGTAATATGTTAGGAGATGGATTAGTGCCTAGTAACGCAAAAGCAGGCTATCTTGTTCGAATGATGGCACGTAGAGTTTGTAGAATGAAGGGAGATTTAGGCATCGATGTCTCCCTACGAGACTTGGCCGCCCATCACATCGATACTCACCTCGATATGGATGGATTTGTCCAGAGTAGAGATGGAATTCTGATCATTCTAGATTTGGAAGAAGCTCGATATCATGAGATGTTGAGAAAGGGAGAAGCCGCGGTTAGAACTGCACTTAGAGAACTTCCACGAGATGCTCACAATGCACCAGACGAGGTTCTATTTCGTCTAGCAGAAGAGAGAGGATTGAATCCAGACATGGTGGTTTCAATCGCAACAAAATTAGGCTGGAAAAACCTCTCTGTTAGAGTGGGCTTCGCTGCCGATATGGCTGCTAGAAATGCAGAGAGAACAAAGGTGGCAGCAAAAGGTAAGGAAAAAGGACAAATTTTCCAATCAGACTCCCCTCCCACTAGACAAGACTACTATTCTGATACCAGTCAAACAGAGTTCAGTGCAGTTGTTCTTGATTGTAAGCCCCTGAATCAGGTACAAATCAACTCACTAAATTTATCCTCTGAGGTCGTGGAAATGCCTACCCATTCAGTTGTTTTGGATAGTACTCTATTCTATCCCGAGGGGGGTGGTCAACTTGGCGACCAAGGAAGTTTAGGAACCGCAACAGTGGTGGATACTAGAATAGAAAATGGGGTAATTTATCACTTAACCAATAGGTCGGTTGAAGAAGGAGAAATTACTGGTAAAATTGACTGGCAAAGAAGACGGCAACTTATGGATCACCACACTGCAGTCCATATCGTAGGTGGAAGTGCTCGTGCAATTCTGGGTCCACATATTTGGCAAGCCGGTTCAAATAAAGGTGGACGATATGCAAGAATTGACCTTACTCACTACTCTCGACTTTCTCGGGATGATTTGGATAAGATTGAAGATCATGCAAATGACATCATCGCAAAGAATCCTCTTGTAGAAAAATTAGTTCTAGATAGAGCAGAAGCAGATGTTCAATTCGGCTTCGAATTATATCAGGGCGGTCCGCCCAAACATAGTCAGATTCGAATAATCAAAATCGGCGACCACGATGTACAGGCTTGTGGAGGAACGCACCACGATAATACCGGTGAAGTTGCTGAACTTCGTATCATCCGGTCTAGTCAAGTCCAAGACGGGGTCGAGCGTCTGCAAATCGTGGCAGGGGAGACGGCGCGCGAGCACGCGCGAATTCAAGAACGCCTCTTGAACGAATCAAGTGAGGTGCTTGGGGTCTCTCCAGAAGACCTCCCAGGTGCGGTCTCACGTTTCTTTGATGAATGGAAATCTCAGCAGAAGAAGATTGAATCTTTAGAGGCCGAAATCGTAAGGCTGCGGACCAGTGGCGGCGGCGATGGCGCTATTGAAAAAGATGGGATCCGCTATGCTGTTATGGAAGTTGACGGCGATATGAAAGCAGTAATGTCTATGCTAAGTCAATTAACACGAGACCCTCAAAATCCAACTCTTGCGGTTCTTGGAACTAGAGACGGAGGTGGGAAACTAATCGTAGCCAGCACTGAAGGTTCACTCGCGGCTGAGAAACATGATGCCACAGAAATTCTTCGTGCCATAGCCGGACACATAGACGGTGGAGGAGGAGGGCGACCGACAATGGCTCAAGGCGGTGGCTCAAACTCGGATGGTATACCTGATGCATTGGAAGCTGCTCGTAATCTTCTCGGGTTGTGAAAAAAATGGTCGAACAAGTCGATGTTTCTCAGCGCGCCGCATCAATTGAATATGCGATTAGAGATGTTGTAGTCCCTGCTATTGAATTGGAAAAACAAGGACATGAAATTATCCGGTTAAACATTGGTGATCCATTGGCATACGAAGGATTACCAACCCCTGACCACATGATTGATGCTTACAAACATGCATTGGATTCTCAGGATAATGGCTACGGTCCTTCATACGGTATTCCTTCACTTAGGCAGGCTATTGCCAAAGCGGAATCTCACAAAGGCTGGGATTGTTCTGAAGACGATGTATATGTTACCCACGGAGTTACCGAAGCCTTGCAAATAATATTCGCTGCATTTTTAGAAGAGGGCTCAAAGGTACTTGCTCCAGGCCCACACTATCCACCTTACATGGCATATCCTCAGATGTATGGAGCAAGCACAATTGAATATCGCCTCAATCCGAACGACGGCTGGCGAATTGATTTAGAAGATATCAAAGCCAAGATGGATGATAGTGTTCGGCTACTGGTGTTAATCAATCCAAATAATCCAACGGGAAATGTACTAACCTCCGATGAAATAGATGCATTACTGGAGATTTCAAAGAAATACCCGAAGTGTACGATTATCGCTGATGAAATCTACGACGCACTTGATTTCACAGGTAAACTTTGTTCGATCGCCTCAAGATCGAAAACCTCATCAGTAATCGTTCTGAATGGGGTTTCGAAGGTATACTTTGCTCCAGGTTGGCGCATCGGATACATGGCATGGCATGATCCTGAAGGGCGCTTAGAATTGGTACGTGATGGAGTTGAGAGATTATTGAGAAGTCGTTTATGTGCTTCTACTCCTGCCCAGCATGGTTATTTGGCGGGATTAACTGATGAACACGATTGGCTCGAAGGGCATCGTTCCAGAGTAAAGGAAAGATTGGATTACTGTATGGCTCGAATTTCGGAGATTGATGGACTTGAATGCGAAGCACCCGGAGGTGCATTCTACCTATTTGTTCGGATTACAGACGAATTTGTAACCTCAGACAAACAATGGGTTCTAGATCTTCTTCACCAAGAAAATGTATTGGTCGTTCATGGCTCTGGATTCTCTCCTGAATTTGGCTCCGGGCATTTTCGTATGGTTTGCTTACCTCCGATTGAAGTATTGTCAACAGCCTTCGACCGAATTGACAACTTCATCAATGGCTGATAATATGGGATTTTTTGATTTCTTTAATCGACAAAATCCCGTAACTGACCCTGCGGACAGAATTAAACAACGATGGTTGTATCTTTCTGATGGATTGATAAAAGACAATAACTCCTCCAAGGTGAATCATTATGCGGCGAGATTTTCAACAAAAGGATTCGAAACATGGTTTTTGGGTTTGGAACAAAGACTAGGTCAGAGTTTAGGCAGAAGATTAGCCCATGCCGCCTTGGAACATCAAGAGTATTTTTTTGAAACTTCTGAGATGAAAAAACCATCCGGTAGGGACCCAAAAAAATGGTCTCAAAACAAAATCGATTGGCAAACGAGGGGTCTTGGTGACTTTAGTAAATTAGAGGATGAGGACGAAGTTAGAATTCTTGTCGAAAGCCCTGCGTCATCTCATATTTGCTCTGGTTTAGTGACTTCAGCATGGGAGATAGCAACAGGAAAACGTCATCGTTTTGTTTGGACTCAGGCTTCTCAAGAAAGCCTAATTGTGACTTTGAATCTAGACCATAAGGAATTGCCAACCCCTTCAAGACAATTACTTCTCTGGCCGAATTCAGATAATGATTGTATAGATTACGATCTGACAGAGGAATCTTCGGAGGATCTACGTGTAGATTCCCAAGGGGTGTGGTCAATATTGAACGAAAGAAAAATGATAATCCATAGAGATTTGATATCTAGATTTGAAGAGTTCTGCCTCCCATATCTAAACAACATTGAATCTGGAAGACAAGACATTGAATGGCCAATAGAAGATGTTGAGCGTAATCTATGGTGGACTGCAGCGGCAGATTCGATGAGGCAAGTTCATTTTGATTCAGGTATACATGTTCTCATTTCAAAGCCTGATGATTGGATAGGAATTGGACGCAGACATCTCTCAATGAAAGGCCTTGGAGGGATTGAATTTGCTGAGTCAATTGACGAGCACGGGGGTGTTAAAATCACTCTAAAAAATACATTTCATCCGGCAATATCTGGAGGTGTATTATTGGCTTGTTGGGAACGTGCACATGGAAGGCGAGGAAAACTAAAGTGTAGATTCAACAGTGATTCAGTGGCCTTATTTTTGTCCTCATCAGTTGAAATCGCTAACTGAAGTTTGAGATGCGTTATCGCTGAAACATTATATCCATGACTTAACTCAACCAAACAACCCCGTTAGGGGTTGGGTGAGAAATTTGGCTTTGAACCACAATCAATACGCAGTCGCGGCGATTACCGTGACCCTATGTCTGGCAGGATTCTACACGATAATTGATGCAGGATTATCCACTACAGAATCCGGTGGGTTTGATGCGGCTGGTTCAGATGTTATAATCTCAGAAGACGAGGTCCAACAGGCAGGGAGAGATTCCGATGAAGACGGACTCCCTGATAGAATGGAGCAAACTCTGTATGGGACTGATCACAATAATCCCGATACAGATGGAGACGGCTTAGAAGACGGCTGGGAAGTTGCTAACGGTCTGGACCCATTGGACAGTGGGGAGCCTGATGATCGTGACATTGAAAACACGAATGCAGACGGTGAGGATGCTGGTGAACAAAACGAAACATTCCCTGACCCTGACAATGGCCCATATGGTGATCCGGATAGAGATGGACTGACCAATGAACAGGAAGCAGCTATTGGAACAAACCCAACCGCTAGTGACAGTGACGGCGACGGGTTAAACGACCGTTGGGAATCACTCTACACTGAGACGGTCCAAACTCCTCAAGGGCCAGTTACTTTACTGGACCCATTGAATCCTAACTGGGGGTGTCCTTTACTCACCCCTCAAGTTGAAGCTGAAATGAAATTAATCATCGGAACTAGCACATGGAATTCTCTACCAGTTGGTCCAAATGGTGATCATTCATGTGATTCGGTTTTGGATATAGATAGACAGGGCCCTGATTCACTACCAAACTATCTCGAGGAAATATACGACACAAATCCACTCGAAGAAGACAGCGATGGAGATTTGATACCAGATAGAATAGAGGTTGGTTATGGCTCCCAAGAATTGCAAGTTCACTGTGGTGTCCCGCAATTCGGAACCATTCGATTGGATGCTCCATACACAGATTTGATGAGCGGGGTTGGCGATTTAACTTGGTTCAACGAAGACATGGATGGCGATGGTCGCCTCAATGGACCTGGTGATTGGGACACAGATGGTGATGGAATGCCTGATGGATTCGAGTATTGTTACAACACTCTGCTGAATCCTGCAAATTCTACTGATGCCTATGGGGATGTTGATGAAGACGGCTTGAACAATGTCGAGGAGTACGAGGTAGCTTACACTTGGGGGGCAGTCAATTTCACCAATCCATTAGTCGCAGATACCGATGATGATGGTATGCCTGACGGATGGGAGTACAATAGTGGAATTCACCCTAATGATGGAAGTAATGCCGAAGAAGACCCAGATTTCGACGGCTATGATGCAGATGGAGACGGGGCCGTTCGTTACACAGATTTGGTAGGCATCTCTACAGTACACAACATAGTTGTAGAGATTGGAGATACTGTACAAGTTAATCGTACAATTATGTGGGTCAGAACCGTTCAGGACAGCCAATACGTAAACATCCCAATCAAAACACCGACCGCGGGAGTTGTCTATGCCATTAACGTTGAAGTAGGTCAAGAAGTAACTAGCCGTCTTCAAGATTTAGCAATCGTTGTTGAAGATCACGAGCGATTCACCAACTTAGATGAATATCGTGCAAAATTTAGCCCTGATACAGATTTCACTCAGCCTGAAGAAGAGTGGGTTATCTTAGGACGTTCAACTGACCCACTTGTTCAAGACACAGACAGCGATGGCCTGATTGATGGAATAGAAGTAATTGGTTGGACGATTAGAATTGTCGATGTGGGTGTTCGTGACGTAGTTGTTTACTCCGACCCAGGAGTATACGACACTGACCGAGATGGATTGTCTGATTCCACAGAATATTACGAAACTTACACCAATGCTAGCGATAGAGATACAGATAGTGATGGGCTAGAAGACTTCACGGAAGCCGTGGATGGATTTGTTTGGAACGGTTCGGTTTATTTCACCAACGCCTCGATGTTTGATACTGATAATGATGGACTAAACGACGGGGAAGAAGTTGTCAATGGTCAAGACCAGTACATCACCCATGCAAATAATGCAGACACAGATGATGACGGACTTTCGGATGGGGGCGAAGTTCTCTTCATACCAAGGCCCTGGCAATCTGCAACAAATCCACTAGACAATGATACCGACGATGATGGTCAACCTGATGGCTGGGAAATGCAGGTGTTCTCTGTCCAACAGAATACTAACTCTCATAGCCTCTGGATAACTACTCAGAACTGGTTACCAATTGGTTGTACCAGTATGGTCGAATGTGGACTTGGACCAGGCGGCTGGGTTTGGGATAGTTACCTGAAGGGATTCCAAACATCCGGCGATCGTAATGGAGACGGGATTCTTGACCCTAAATATTTCATTTATGAGATGAATTTGACAGGATTCACAATTCCAAGCGATGGAAGGTGGGCTCTAGATCCATCATTCGGTTCGATGCCTGACTCTAATTTTGATATCGATAACGATACACTACTCAACGCTTTAGAAGCCCCTGATAGATGGGACACTAATCCTGTCGATGATGATACAGATGGCGATCTACTTGCTGATGGCTGGGAGGTGTCCGCATCAGAGAGAGCGATTAGTTTGGGTCTGGTTGACAATAATACCCTCAACGCTCTCGGTGCAAGAGGCCCGATGGATCCGAGAATGCCGGATTCTGATTTAGACGGAATTGACGATGGAGCTGAAGATTTTGATGACGATGGCCTCAATCGTACACATTTGCTGAATCGGTATTGCCCGGGTTGGGAAGATCCACAAAATGCTGAATGTCACATCGATCCAACAACCAATAAGGGAGGTCGCTTCTATGATGACTTGGAGAATTATACAAATTACGAAGAATTCCAAAATATGACTGACCCTGTTTTGGCAGACACTGATGAAGACGGTTGGGCTGATGGGTCCGAAGTGTATCACCAAGATCATGATAATGATGGTATGTGGTCAGGATGGGAATTTTACTTTGATTTCGATCCTTTCGACGCCGCTGATGCATTCGTTGATTCTGATGGCGACGGATACAATAACAAGTGTGAAAATAAGTGGAACACCAATCCGAAAGATCCCACAAGTTTCCCCAGTCAAGGAGAACTATGTACGAACGATTAGTTCGTTTCCCTTAGGTTTCATCTCATAAAACACTCTCCGAGGTTATGGTGAGAGTATGTCCTGGTGGGTAATGCCTACTACTGCTGATATTGGATTCAGGGCATTTTCTGATAGTGCTAAAGGAATTCTCAGGGAATCAGCTCTTGCCTTACAGGGTATCCAACTCTCTGATCGAGGATTAGAATATCTCGATGGACATATTCGGCATGTTGCTGAGTGGAGTATACCCAGTGGCAATTCAGATATTGAACGAACCTTAGTTAGATGGTTGGAAGAGGTCTTATACAATTCATATGTAGAAGACAAATGGCTGGTGGAAGCAGAGTTCTCTCTCGAAGAGGATTATCTTCGTGCACAGGTATTGTGGGTTGAAACTAGAGATGTCGAATTAGAAATTGAAGTCAAAGCAATAACTCTACATGACCTAGTTGTGAAAGAAGTAGCTTTGGGAGAAGTTGTCGAAGGTGTAGAAGGTGTACCTTCGTTTGAGGGACCTGGGTGGATGGCACAAGTTGTGTTGGACATTTGAAAAATTACGCTATTCCTTCCCAGATATAGAAAATGCCACTAGCGACTATTCCAATCATTACACCATTATGGATCCATGTCGATTTCAAAGCCTTCAACCACCTTTTCCCAACCCTAACTCCAATGATTGCCGAGACGACTAGAACCAGCGTGATTTGGGTGTGTGCTAGTAATTCCTCAGGTCTAAAGATAAGATAAACAGGAATTCGGGAGAGATCTACACATAGTGCAAGAATACTCGCAGTCGCTGCATAAGTCATTTTGTCAGGTAGTCTGCGAGTAAGGAACATTGCGCGTAGAGCTCCTTGGTGGCCTGACAAACCACCCATGAATCCCGAACCAAATCCGCCGATTCGGTCATTTGCTTCTGGAATACGATATCCAGTCCATTTTTCGGATATTGTCAGAATTGGCAGAATAATCAAAAATAATCCGATTATAACCAATAAAGGATTTTGAGGCACCTCATTCTGTAAAATGGCTCCTAATACTGCTCCAATAACTAACCAAATTCCATAATGCTTGAATGCAGTTAAGTCAACAGAATCCCACATGCTCCAGCATTTTGCGGCGTTGTGTGCACCATGTACAACCGCAACAACAGCTACTGCCTCATGTGGTGGCATTAGTAGCAATGCGAATGGAGTAAGCATAGTCGAAAGCCCAAAACCGGCTGGAACCGTTAATGCAGCAGCAAAGAAGGCACCAATAGCAGCGATTACTAGGATTTCGTCCACATCTATCTGTTAGCAATTTAGGATGTAGGCTTTTTCCCACAAGAATCTATGAAATATTGATTATTCCTCTACATTGAATCTCTGATAAACTTCATTTGTAGTTTGAGTGACTCGAATGAATGTAGTACATTTTGGTAAGTCCTTGATCCGCCGAGCACCTACGTATGAGCATGCAGAGCGAACTCCTCCAAGGATAGCCTGAACTGTAATTTCCAAAGCCCCTCGGTAAGGGACTCGAACCTCCTTACCTTCTGGAGCCCGATGTTTTGCAACTTCTCCGTAGTGAGTTTCCATAGCCTTGGCGCTAGACATTCCGTAGAATGACTTGTACTGTTTCCCATTTTCTCCAGTGACGAGTTCTCCACCTGATTCATCATGGCCAGCAAACATCCCGCCTAACATTACGAAGTCGGCTCCGGCTGCGAATGCTTTGGCTACATCACCAGGACTGGAACAACCTCCGTCGGCCATAACATGTCCAGCCAAACCATGTGCGGCGTCAGCACATTCGGCAATTGCAGAAAGTTGAGGATAACCGACACCCGCTACCTTTCGAGTGGTACATACCGAACCCGGCCCAATTCCAACTTTAACAATGTCTGCACCGGCTAGAATTAACGCTTCAGTCATTTCTCGAGTTGCGACATTACCAGCGATAATTATTGAGGATTCGAATTCATTTCTTACCCTCTTTACAAAGTCCAGAAACACTTCACGATAGCCATTTGCTACATCTATACAAATTAATTTAGTACCAGAATTAGTATCCATCTTTCGCTTTAATAATTCAAATGAGTTTTCTGTTGAGCCACACGTTATAGCCACGAATTCTGGATTGATTCCATCATTCCAAGCATTAGAGTAATCTTTTGTCGAGTAGAATTTCTGCATACAAGTCATCATTTGGTGTTTCTGTAATTCTGCAGCTACACTGAATAATCCTGTAGTGTCCATGTTGGCGGAAACAATTGGTACCCCGGTCCATGTAGCATCCGAGTGGCGGAAAGTGAATTCCCGGATCAAAGTGACATCCGATCGCGAAACCAGTGTACTGCGCTTAGGTCTAATCAATACATCGTCAAAGGTAAGCTTCACATCGTGTTCTACACGCATCTGAACCTTACTACTGGAACGAAGGTATGTTTATGACGGTTCTGACTATTGATATAATGACTAATTCACGAATTATTGGTTGGTGCTCGTGCCGGGATTTGAACCCGGGTCGACGGATCGAGAGTCCGTCATGATGGACCGAACTACACTACACGAGCGTCTAGTACGGGGACTGACACTCTGTATTTGAAAACGATGGATGTCAGATTTTGTGGTAGATATTCACTTTCACTTTCACTTTGCACTCTTCAGTCTTCATTGATATGCAGAACGCTCGACATCAAACCATGAACACAAACCAAAACTGCCATTCCAATCGTGTTTACAGAAAGCGACCTAGACCAGTACGTGTAGTCTCTTTTTCAAGCCTAAACAAGACAACTTGTAACCCAACCAAACGTAAATCTGAGTTATTGGTAAACTCATCCAATGGAAATGCTACAGACGGTAGCTGGCAACCTATTCCGAAGCGGGCAATTGAAGTTAATGTCAGTCGATCAAGCTATTCAGGATTACATGCAAGGGTACTTGCCTCTAGAAAAATCCCGATGGAGGCTATCTAGATGTCTCGCACACGAAGATTAAGGGAAGCCGTTTTGGTACTACTTGAAGAAAAAGGTACAGCTAACACTGTAGAGGTATTTGATCATCTAAACGAGAGATTTCGGTGGGGTGCAACTATGAATCAAGTCGGTAACATACTCGCAAAGGACCCAAGATTCTCTAAGGTGGGTCACCAAAGAGGGCAATTCAGAGGTAGCGTATACACAGTTTGTGTTTGGTCACTATCAACCGAACCTCTGATTCCTGCCGCTTAGGTGTGCAAGGAATCAAGACTTATGTTCACTCCGGGTGAAGCGTGAGTGTGGTTCGCGACTGGCTTATTTTATTCCGTGCTGGAAATTGTTTTACTGGCTCCGTAGGTGTATTCCTTGGAGCTATTGTAACACTAGGTAATTTTCCAACAGGTGACAATCTGAAAATTACATCTCTACTAGCATTCTCAGTATATTCTTTCATGGCATCTTGGAATGCTTTGAACGATTATTTAGATCTTGAGATAGATAAAATAAATCGTCCCGATAGGCCATTACCCTCTGGGAGAATAAGTAAAAATCTAGCTCTCACAGCAATTATTTCGACTTGTATTGTTTCTTTTATCTCACTATTTCAGGCTGCCCAAATTGCGAACGGGATAACGGATGATTTTGACGACTGGTATCCTACAATATACATCTGGGTTATCGCTTTAGCCCTCTTAGTAAATTATGAAGATGATAGATTATTACTGGGGTTGAAAAATAAGGGTTTACCTGGTAATCTAGCAATTTCACTTTCTGTTGGATTGGTTGTATTATTTGGTGCGGCTGGTTTGTTTGACCCTTTCAATGAAAGAGCGCTTTCTTTATTTTTCATAGGGACGCTGTACAATTTCGCACGAGAGATTATCAAAGACGTCGAAGACATGGATGGTGATGAAGGAAGAAATACCTATGCAATGAGGGTAGGGGCTGAAAATGCAAGATTGACCTCATGGTTTATTCTACTAATTACCCTAGTCACACTACTGGCACCATTCGTTATGGGTGTTTTCAAGGTGCAATACATTATTTTCATTGGGCCTGGGTTATTCACACTCATGAATGTGAAGAAGTATATCTTCCTCGGTGAGGATACTGCAGCATCAAGGCAGATTAAATCATCAATGACATATACCATGGTTGGTCTAATCATAGCAGCGCTGATGTGATTACATCTCGTTGTATGCGTGCCAAGCATCATTGTTACACAGATATGTTAGAATAGACATTTGAGCCCACATTCTATTTTCCGCTTGGTCCAATACTATGCTATTTGGAGAGTCAATTACGGCATCAGTCACTTCCTCTCCTCTATGCGCAGGCAAACAATGCATGAACACATAATCATGGTGAGCATGCGCTACTAAAGACTCGTTAACTTGGAATCCTTCGAAGGCTGAGAACTTATCCTTCATATGTTCTTCACCCATTGAAACGAATATATCCGTGTAGATCACTGCTGCATTTTTCACAGCCTCTATCGGGTCATTAGTTCCAACGATTTTAGCACCAGTTTTGGAGGCTATTGCCTCGCACCGTGAAAGTACAGCAGCATCAGGCTCCATACCAACTGGAGTAGCATATTTGACATCGTAACCTAGAGCTAGACCGGCTAGCGCCAAATCGTGGAATACGTTGTTTCCATCTCCAACCCAAGCAATATGACCCTCAGAGTTAGCATGTTCACGTATCGCCATTAAATCTGCAGCAGATTGGCAAGGGTGATGTAAATCAGATAAGGCGTTGATTACTGGAACCGTTGCAGTTCTAGCCAATTCTTCAACATCAGCGTGACCAAAGCACCTGTAGGTTATGCCATCCAAAAAGCGGGACAACACAGCCGCTGTATCACCAATAGATTCGGACTTTCCTAGTTGAATGTCGTTGGCAAGCAGAGTCAATGGTTGACCACCAAGACGACTTACTCCAACTTCAAATGAAACTCTTGTTCTAGTGGATGGCTTTTCGTATATCGAACCTATGGCCATTCCATCTAAAGGTTTGAAATCTTGATGTATCGATTCATCGTTTTTGTATTTGATCGCCCAGTTGATTATATCATCCAAATCATCGATTAAATCATCGATGGCTAATAGGTTCTGCTTCTCATTGTTGCTCATGTTCTATATCTCCTGCAAATCCATCTCTCATATCGGCCATTCCACCAAAGATTGTCTGAGCAAAGGTTAGCATATCTGCTAATCCTTCTTCCTCCTCGCTTGATAAAGGGATGAGACCCGGTTGAATTGCCGCATGTTGCATCATTCTAAGTTGCCCAATAGCAAATTCTGCTCGTGATGTGCTAGAACTTTGATCCATCGATTCGGCTGCCGACTCCTCGTATAATGCGGCTTCCAAAACATCCAGGTTTTCTCCCCATTCGAGAATTTTATCCAATACTTCTGGTTCTAGTAAATCTGCCTTTGAAAGGAAGTTAGCTGTTGGAAGACCTAATCTGAAGTGAACGATAGATGATAGAAGCATTTGTGACACAAAGCCACTTGGTGTTTGAGACAACATTGGATCAAACAGGAAGGCAAGGCAAGCTCTTCCTTGGCCCAAGACTTCGACCAAATGGCTACTGGCCTCGCGGAATGCGAATAGTTCGACCTGACCTGGGGTGTCAATTACCAAAATATCTCCTGATAGTCCTTCTATTTCATCGAAGACATCTAGCGCCTGTGATGCCACTAAATCGGCAGCAAGAATTTGAGCCCCATTTGGCCCAAGGTCATACTCGTCCATAACATCGGATAAGGAGACTAGATCGCGAACATCAAATTCGGGATCATAATGAACTCTTTCGGCCCCAGGGTCGAGATTGATTGTTAGTACGTCGACCTGCAAAAATCTTGCCCATCGTTGAAAAGCAGTCACTAGACTACTCTTTCCAGCACCCGCTGTGCCGACAACGAAGATTACTGGTGGAGTGGTTCCGTCTTGATTGCTCACGAAGCCTTGCTGAGAGGATGAGTAATTCAATCATTCGTGTTTGCAATCAGTCCGTAGGACTGTGGGCGAGCAATTGTTAAACCAATCCAACGCACGTCATAACCTACCTCAAGGGGTGCATCTGCCATGTCCGATACTCCGCCACCCCCTCCTGGAATGCCCCCTATTCCTCCACCTCCTCCACCACCGGGTTTTGGTTCGCGGGAAAATGAGGAAAAGATAGAAGATTCAATCGCAGAGGATTTGGATGATAATTTAGACATGGATGAAATAGCTCAATTCATTGACGATTTACCTACTACAGATGCTGTAGAGCCCCCTCTTCCTTTACCACCGGAATTGGATGCACCTCCGCCTCTTCCTCCTAATTTTGACCCAAAAACTCCACATTCTGCCGAATTTCCGCCACCTCCTCCTCCTGGTTTTTCACCTATCGAAGAAGATGCTGAGATAGATGAATGGAGTGGGGATAGGAGAGATGTTGAATCATTCGATGATTCGCCACATTCACTTGAGGTTGATAACGAAGAAATGTATGTAGAGGGGTCCAATGAGGATTCAGAGTTTACCGATAGAGATTGGAATTCTGTTCTCGATAATGCATTTGAAGAAGAAGAGACAAATTCTGATTCCGATCAATTGGCAGAATCCCAATCAGCCCTTTCGAGTAATCTGAGACCCTCTTCTGAAGTAGATTCTATCCCTGGGGATAAATTATACGTCACTCTAAAAGAAAAGGAAGAATCAGTCCTCAATCCAGATGGCACCGTCAGGCAACAATCTATTGACGGAGAATTAATCCTGAGAAATTCTAGCCGAAAAGACCGTGCATGGGACATAGAAGTACTGCTCCAGAATACGGGCTCTACGGATATAGGTGGTGGTGCAATTACAGTGCGTGAATTAGATGCCACCGAAACTACCACACTTCCATACACGGCATCAGGTCCAAGGATGATGATCCTAAGAGAGCATATAGACACCGAACCTGAAAGGCCTCAAGAATCCAGCCTTTCAATGGTATATTCAGAACATGCACAAGAAGTTCTCATTCGACTTAGTGTTGAAAACATAGCACCTGTGGCTCTAACTGATGTTGTAGTAAGAAGAGCGCTCCCGGATAATTTCGAATTATCAGAAGGGCCAGAATACGATATTAAGGAAAACGAACTTATTTGGCGTGTAGGAAGACTTCCTGTTGGTGATAGTGCAATCCTAGAAATTATGCCAAGAGTAACTACGAAGACTATTCAGCGCTTCGCAACCGGAACTGTTAGTGCTGCATATTCTTCTGAGGCTACAGTCTCAAGGGCTCTATTCGATTCGGTGAAGTCCAGAGCCCGTCAATTTGGTTACGTCTCACCCAAGGAAGACGATAGACCAGATGTTTTTCACTGTAAATTAGTCGTCGAAAATCGCTCCTCCTTTGTTGTCAGCCTATCTGGAGCAACAGTATGGCTAGCAGGTCGTAATGATCCATTCTTAGAAATGGAAGATATTCGGGAGGAAATACCTCCAGAAGGGCTCTGGGATTCTATCGAGAAGAGAATTGAAGCGATTGATAAGCCCAATTTCACTCATGAAATCAATTACTCGATTTTACCTAGAGCCAATGTCGAATCCACAGGGTCTTTAGAATTAAAGGAAAGGAGTTTCAAGGTCCTGGACGCCGAGGTAAACAAACAATACAGTATTTCTCGAATACGCTCCTATGTCGCATCAGACTTAGATTGTATCACTGTAATCGAAAACACTGGCTCAGCGCCGATTAATGTAATGCGTTTGCTCGACGACATCCCTGGAATTTTCAATACACCCTCTACTAATCAAGTACGGATTGAGATGGAAGGATCAGAGCTAAACGAAGATCAGTACAGAATAGAGGTAGTTGATGGCACCCAGTTAGAGGAACAATTGGTGTCCCCAGATTCGCAAGGGCATGCCCTAAGAATCACCGTTGGGACTTCAGCACCCCTCGGATTACAACCAGGTAAATCGTTGACAATAACTTATCCATTACACGCTGAAGACCCATCACCTCAAAATGAAAAACTCGCTGCTCCAATTCGTGCAGATTTTAGTATGGAAAGATTCGGTCCAGTAGCTACTCGTTATTGTGTTCGGGCTCCTTTAATCCGTGTAGTACATCGCCGCAGAAGATTCTCGAGCGGAAAAGAAGTCTTTCCCGCTGCAGGTCCTGGTAGGTATGAGATTCTATTAATGTTCCAAAACGACTCAGATAGTGCTCTAGAGGATTTATTTCTTCATGATATTGTACCTGGTACTTTCAATATTGAAAAATCCACGGTTCGTTCTAATCAATCAGGAGAGAGAGTTGTGGACTACAGTAAGGAGTCAGCCAGAGAAGGGACACATGTGTCATGGCCTATCGGTAGAATCGAAAAGGACGAGAGAATAGAAGTGGTTTTTGAACTCCAAGGAGATTCCGAGAGTGAATACAAGGTAGCAGATGCTCAAGACTACCATGGGGCTACTTTCGGTGACGAAGTGGACGAGGAACCTAATCTGCCGGACTGGATTGACGACTCTGCTAGATTGACTCTAGAGACTGCACAGATAGACTCTCAATCTGATCCAGTAACAAACGAAAAAGAAGAAATAGAATCTATCTCAAATGAAGATATTGAAGTTGATTTGTCTACACCTCAGGTACAGGATGTAAAGCCAATATCAGTGGAAAAATACGAGGCTGTTGAAGAACCAATTGACTCTGAAGATAAATCAATAGAAGCAAAAATTGTCACTCCTGATGTCTGCCCTGTATGCGGAACGGAGGCTTCAGTCGGTGCCTCTTCTTGCGAAACTTGTAGCTTTCAATTTAGTTAATTCCGACTAACATTACATGTGAGCCCCGCCGAATCCTTCAATTGAGAGTCTCAGAGAGGCAGACACATGGCGGCACCTGCAGGGCAAGGTGATGCCCAAAGTCAAGCGGCTTTGGGCATGATGGGTCCGATGTTTGTTCTACTTGCAGTTATGCTATTACTGACCTTCAATCCTGGGCTTCGCACATTGATGGCAGATTCAGCCGCGTCTGTAATCGAACCAACTATACCATTCCACTCCGATTATTTCGTCCCCACTGTGTTCATTATTGGTTCATCGATTATGATAGTAAATACTGTAATTCGTGGTTTTTTTATGGATCCGATTACCCAGGTTCATATTGGCCACAGAAATAAACAGATATCCAAGCAATTGAGAGAGGCTCAAGCTGAAAGGGATACTGCAAGGGCTGACAAGATGCGCCGTCTTCAAATGGAGCTGATGCCAGATCAGATGGCTATGCAATCATCTATGATGAAACCGATGATGTTTACTATAGTCTTCATTATTGGAATTTTTAGCTGGATGGCAGAATCAGCAGCAGGCTTCAGAGTAGGTTACGTAAGCCTTCCATGGCAACCTATGTGGAGTATGATGGATACTATTTGTTGGATATTCCCAGCATGGGTTATTACCTACATAGCAATGAGTGCTCCACTAGGTAGAATAATTGATCGTCATATCAAAATCATTCGTTTTGGCAGGCATCCATTGGTTTTGGATGGAGATCCAATACCTGAGCCCTTGTTGCATTTGTTGAAAGATGAAGAAAAGAAAACCTCTGCAACGACCCGCCGTAGTCAACGCCGTTCTCGTGATGGACCTCGAAAGAAAGGCAATACTGAACCTAAGAGAGGTGGCAATCTTCATTCTGCTCCACCCAAGTCAGGCACCGCTTGTCCTGATTGTTCCTCTACAATGGTAGAACGGACCAGTTCAGGCCGATTACGTTGCGGTGTCTGCCGTAATGAGTGGAGGTGAGGTAATTGCTCAGAGTAACAATTAGTGGGGCGCCAGGAAGTGGAACCTCGACATTGGTAAGCAAAATTCAACAATCAACCGGTTGGAGTTCACTAAACGGAGGTGAGGTTTTTCGTACTGAAGCCAAACGCCGTAATCTCTCTGTTGTAGAATTTAGTGAATTATGTAAACAAGACTTGGATGTAGATCGTTCTCTTGACAAACTACTGAAGGACGCCATGACCAAATCAGGAGGTCCTGAAATTATCGAGAGTAGATTGGCAGGTTGGTGGGCTCATGAGCTTGCGATGAATTGCCTTAGAGTATGGGTCGAAACTTCCGACGAAGAGAGGGCTCGGCGAGTCCAAAATCGAGAAGGCGGTAGTTTTGAACAAAGACTAACCGAGTCAGCTGCCAGACAAAGTGCGGACAAAGAACGGTATCTTGCCTTGTATGACATCAATCTTGATGAAATGACTCCGTATAATTTAGTTGTTAACGCAGACAATCTAACTGCAGATGAGGTATTTTCTATCGTAGAATCAGCAATCAATGGAGGCTGAATAATTGTTAATTTTAGATAATTCTGCTAAGACGGATCCTAAATTTGGGTGCAATCCAAATGATAGAACTATTGAGTCATTATTGGATGCCGGAGTAATCTTGGTTGACAAACCTAGAGGTCCATCCAGTCACCAACTAACGGCTTGGGCGAGGGAAATGCTGGGGATTCAAAGATTGGGCCACGGTGGTACACTGGACCCATTTGCTACGGGCTTACTTACCATGCTTTGTGGTAAAGCAACAAGGCTAACCGAAATGGTCCTTACAGGCGATAAGAAGTATATCGCAGTACTAAAATTTGGTAGAAAAATAACTCCAAAGGAGTTAGATGATTTGCTTAACTCATTAAATGGCGAGATTTACAATGTACCTCCATTAGAATCTGCAGTAAAAATTCGTGTGAGGACTAGAATCATTCATGAAATGAAAATCATAGAAGATGATTCAGAGTCCAATTTGGTTGCATTATCAATCACATGTAACGCAGGAACTTATATTCGAACATTAGCCCGAGATATCGGACTTCTTCTTGATACAAATTGTGATCTAGTTGAATTACACAGAGACCAAACTGGTTCATTCAATCAAACAAATGCTTGTAGCATGCAACAGTTAACTGATGCGGTTTTCCTCTGGAAAGAACATGAGGACGATCGGGCTCTACGTAGACTCATTGCACCAGTCGAATCTATTCTAGGACATTTTCCTAGAATTATAGTAAAGGATGGAGCAGCAGCTGCAATTGCCCATGGTGCGGCTCTCGCCAGACCAGGAGTCGTGAGCCTAGATGAAGGAATTGAAAGAGGCGAGTTAGTGGTTATTGAAACACTTAAGGGAGAAGCGGTGGCAATTGCAGAAACTAACTCCGCTGCCGCTAAAATTCACTCTATGGAACATGGCGAAGTAGCAAGACCGAAAGTAGTCCTTATGCAGACTGGGATTTATCCTCAAACGTGGCAGAAAGGCTGAGATTAATGCATCTCATGCTCTTCGTAAATCCACTCCTCAGTCTCTATTCTGACCTTTAGTTTCATCATCGCAAAAACACACACCACCGGCTCGATAGACGAGCGCGGTAGGCTAACTTCGCCGTCCATCATGGTATAACTATTCCCTGATTTTCAATGATTATCAGCCGTACGGATACCTTCAATCAAGTATTTCCGAACTCTTTGGTTGCATTGAGTAACCTATCTCTTTCGATATGGCTTTCTAATCCGCCCTGGTCCAAATTGTAAGGCGGCTATTGAAATTGCAATTAATCCAATTGACAAGATAATTATCGCAGGCCCTCTGTCTGTGGTGCTATCACTATTTCCACTGTCTCTACCTTGTGAAACTACAGAAATTTCTATCTCATTATTTACTTCATTCGATTCTTCTATTGAAGCGGTTCCATCAACCAATCCTTTGATCACAATATTTCCTGAAGTAATGATTTGGGTATCACATGTAGCAATGGACAAGCCTCCAGGTGCTACACTTTCAAGGATAGTTGATCCAACTAACATTCCATCTATCCAACATCTGACATCAACTGTGTTTGCAACCCCTCTACCTTGGTTCCTAACGTATATTTTGAGTTGAATTACATCTCCTTCATCGACTGAATCGATAATCATATTACCTTTCCATATTTCCATATTTTCCACAGTTAAATCAGGCTGTGCAGTGACGATAACTTCGATATCTTGCACTTCTGTATATGTTCCATCACTAACCATAATCTCCACAATATGTGTCCCTGGCTCTACGGGCGTTAGAATCAAGTCTCCAAAAGAATCCACATTTGCCCAAGACCTAGATGTCGAAATTGATAATTCTGTCGAATCGGGGTCATTGATTGTAATATCAATTACTTTAGTTTCTCCAAGATTAATGTAAGTCAACACAGGGAGTCCTGTTATTCTTGGGGCATCTTCAACTTCGAGAACATTTACACTGAATCCTCCATTCCATACATTTCCCGAATCGTCTGTTACTTCGACATTTACCCACGTCTCGCCGTTAGCATCAATAAGAGGTTGAATTCTGATGTCTCCAGATAATGCAGATACTGAAATTATGTCGTTATTATCTGTCCAAGCATTAACCTCTAGGTCTTGCCAATCTGTCAGATCATCTTCACATCTACTTGCCATTGCAATCAGTATGCCTCCTTCATCCTCTACCAATTCTTGGTGGGATGGGGTAGAACATACCACACTTCGGTCCCAGACTAAATTGTAACCTCCTTGAATAGAAATTGATTCAATATGTACAACAGTCGTTTCTGCTAGCCCATTAGAGGACCATTGGAATCTAGAAGCGATACCAAATTCCAATTCGTCCATCTCGGCTGGCAGGGCATAACCAATTGGGACTTGGAATGAAAACTCACCTGATTCCATTGGTATTTCGCCGAGTAGATTATTCCCAATTGCAAATCGTACATTACTATATTGCTGAACTAACCCTTGAGTGGAACCTGCAATTGAACCAACTACCACTAATTTAGGGTCATTTACATCTATTCTAGCCGAACTTATGCACCCATCATAAATCGTAATTTTGACAGATTTCGCTTCATTTGGGTTTTGTAGCAAATCTCCATTTTCATAGATTTGAAACTCTTCTATGGATGTTTGACCTCGGGGCATCGCCTCGATTGTGTAATTCCCTTCACCATAGACGTGGATTCTGCCTAATTCTTGATCATAAGGGACTTCAACGTCAAAACTCCACAATCCTTCTTCGTCTTCTTCCGGGGTTAGCCCGCAAGATTCTGTGAGTAATTGAGAAGTCTGACCGTCATAAGGCCCAAAATCGATTACGGGCATAGTTAATCCTGTAATCTCATGAATCGCCTTAACTGTCTCAAATGAGTACCAAGGTTGGTGGTATTTTACTCGTATTCCGACAGCATCAACTCTCACTTCTGAGTCATCTGGAGCACCATCTGAGACGTAGTCTACAGTAACAGATGCATCTTCCAAATCCTCCCAGTTCCATCCTTGTAAATCGTCTATATTTTCGATCAGTGGGGTTGTCATACGATTGACTGGTCCAAATGTTCTTGCAATTGTTTTGACTAATTTTTCCGGCCCATTAGCCTCAATTGTTATCCTTATTTCATCAGAAGGCAGTGAATCAGGTATTGATATGTGCAGAATCATTGAAACATTTGCTAAGGTACGACTTTCTAGACCATTGAATGAATAGCCGGACAGGGTAATATCTGGACCTGTTGACCATGTGTAGGAGCCATCAGGCGAACCCAGTGAAAAGTTTGAGTCGGTAGGGCTGTATGAGGCCCAAGCAGTATGTGTCTGGAAATTATCTGGCCGATTATGAGTAAAAGATAACTCTCCATCAGCAACCATTCCAACACTGTATTCCGCTGGTTCTTCTGAAAAGGCGGATTTTGTAGAAATAGCCCAGCTACTAGGGTCGTCAAATGATCCGGCTTCAATTAGCTCAATTTTATTTGATTCGATCACTGTATCTGCTGTGGCTAAAGGAGAAAGAATCGCAATTATTGCCAAGGCAGCCAAACCCAAACTTAGACTCCCGCCTTTGCTCATCAATCCCCAACGGTGGAGAACACCGCTTCAATCCGTTGGTTGGTGGAGTCAAGGCTACTTCACGCGGAACGCTTGAAATATGGTCTGTTAGTCGAATGGCTACATACGGCTGTGGTAGTGTAGCGGTTAGCACGGTGGGTTGTGGTCCCGCCGGCCCGGGTTCAAGTCCCGGCCACGGCCCCAAAAATC
>Ga0208130_1000010_pt1 | contig 121078 bp, 132 predicted proteins | sample ETNtaG_31_FD_185771 | JGI IMG/M metagenome (GOLD analysis project Ga0208130, IMG submission 185771) | Marine microbial and viral communities from oxygen minimum zone, Eastern Pacific Ocean - ETNP201310SV78 (SPAdes) (version 2) | ecosystem: Environmental > Aquatic > Marine > Oceanic ... | reverse complement strand
AAAAGTTTGGGCAATCATCCCACCCATAGACAGGCCTCCAATATGGGCTTGTTTAACCTTTAGATAGTCCATGAGATCTGAAACGTCTTGGGCCATGTCAGACAACGTGTACCTGGTACCGTCAGGTGGCCTGCTGGAAAGCCCAGAATCACGAGAATCAAAACGTATGACACTAAATCCTTCTTCAGTTAATCCCTTGCAGAACTTTTCGTCCCATAAGAGCATTTGGCTTCCTAAGCCATGCATTAAGAAGATGGCAGGGTCGACAGGGTCTCCAAATCGTTCGTAAAATATTTCTATTCCGGAGGGTAAAGAAGCTAATGGCATGCACCCATCTTTCAATTTGAAGATGGTTGCTGCAAACCGGGCGATAACGTCGCTTTAATGACCATCATTTTCGACCATAATTTTTCTGAGATCGAATCAGAGATTCTCTATGATTTACTTCGTCTGAGGTCAGAGATTTTTGTCGTGGAACAGTCTTCTTTATATCTTGACCTAGATGGATGCGATACGGATCCTTTGACTCGTCATATCTGGATAAATGGTTCAAATAGGCCAATTTCTTACCTTCGTGTTCTAAGCGAACCAGAGGGGGTCCGTATTGGGCGAGTAGCGACGAGAGCAGAATCTCGGGGACAAGGCTTAGCTACTGAACTTCTTCGTTATGTTGTGGACTCAACTAAAGGAAAACTCACATTGCATGCCCAAGCACATCTTTCGGACTGGTACACGAGTTTGGGGTATGTGGTAACCGGAGAAGAATTTGATGATGGCGACGGCATTCCTCACGTTCCTATGACTTTTGTTCGCTGAGCACTAGAGCCTGTCTCTTCTCTTGGGTAGGGTGCACTCGTGTCTGAAAATATTTCTTTTCCGTCCGGTGCAGACGGACTCTTACTTAATTTGAATGAAGAGCAACATCATGCTGTAACTGTTGAATCAACGCCTCTTGCCATTCACGCAGGAGCAGGGTCTGGTAAAACTCGTGTTTTAACTCACCGTATCGCTTGGCGATCTGCTACAGGACTGGATGATTCTCGTAGAGTTTTAGCCCTAACATTTACAAGAAAAGCTGCTGCCGAGTTGAATCATCGGTTGCGAAATCTAGGGCTCCGGGATCAAGTCGCTACTGGAACCTTTCATGCCGTGGCTTATGCACAACTACGAAATTTTTGGAGAGAAAAGTCCCTTCCCGAACCTGAACTCCTCACAAGAAAAGCTGCATTTATCACAGCCTTATTGCCTCGTGATTATCGTTCCACAAAAGTTTTAGATGTCGTTGGCGAAATTGAATGGGCTAAGGCTAGAAGAATTCACCCCCAAGCTTACGCTGGTATGGCTGAGGATGAAGGAAGAGATATCGGTATAGCCTCCGAATTAGTTGGTCAGATATATCACGAGTACGAAGATTTAAAAAGTAAGCAAAATAAAATTGACTTTGATGACTTGCTTGTAGCCTGCGCCAAGGCAATTCGCACAGACCGATCTTTCGGCAATGCTCAGCGTTGGCGATTCCGGCATTTATACGTTGATGAATTCCAGGATGTCAATTCACTTCAAATTGAACTTCTTAATGCATGGTTGCATGGAAATGAAAACTTGTGTGTCGTCGGAGACCCTAATCAAGCAATCTACGGATGGAACGGCGCAGAAGCTGATCACTTGATCAGATTTGATACCCACTTTACTGGTGGAGTGATTGTTGGGTTGAAACAAAATTACAGGAGCACCCCACAGATTTTGCGTACAGCCGCTTCAATTATTGACGTCGGGGACTTCAAAGCAAATAAACCGAGTGGACCCGCTCCGAGTATTTCTCACTATTCTTCTGACAAAGCGGAAATTACTGGGGTGACTCAAAAAGTTCGTGATGGCCGTGGGCCTCATGGAAAATGGGCTGACCAAGCAATTCTCGCTAGAACGAATACTCAAGTTGAAACGCTTTCACGCTCCTTGCGTGATGCGGGAATACCTGTCCGAACTCTCGCTGGTAGCAGTCTTTTTGATCGCTCTGATGTTAAGCGAGTTTTAAACATCTTCAAGCAAAATAAACAGCCTCTGAGGGACCTCTTAGGAGATCTAGACACTGAATCTGACGAAATCGCAGAAACGGATTCAGATGTTCAACTTGAAGAACGGGCTACAGCATTTTCTGAAATCCGACTTCTTGCAAATGAATACTTGGCTTTAGATCCATCCGGTACTGGTGGTGGGTTCTTTTCATGGATAAGAACCCATGTGCGCACCTCAAACGATATTTCTGTTGATGCTGTGGAAGTTGCTACCTTTCACTCGTCAAAGGGGCTTGAATGGCCGACGGTTCACATCGTTGGACTTGAACAAGGACTTATTCCAATCTCTCATGCAAGAAACGCCCGTTCACTTGCCGAAGAAAAACGTCTTCTATATGTGGCCCTTACTAGAGCAAAAGAGAATCTCTTTCTATCTTGGGCAAGAGAGCGAAGCTTTGGTGATAACAACCCAATAAAGCGAGAACCTTCAGATTGGCTTGAACCGATCGATGAAGCCATTCAAGCCCTTGATCAGCCTTTAAACCAAACAGGACAAATTGACCAGATCGCTAAGGCTAGAAAAAAAATGACTTCAAAAGCATCGTTTAGGTCGCCAGCGATGACATCTTTGCGTTCTTGGCGTAATGATCGCGCTAAATTTTCTGATCTGCAGGCATACGAGATTTTGACAAATGCTACTTTAGACTCGCTTATCCAAATATGGCCCTCCACTCTCGAAGAGCTACTTGAAGTTCATGGAATCGGACCTTTCAAAGCCGAACGTTATGGAGAAGAGTTGTTGAGTATTTTGAGCCAATTCAGTGAACTTAAACCAAAGACCTCAACTCTAAAAGCAGTAGAAATTGAAGCAGAACCAAAAAATGAAGATCAAGAGTTAGCTGTAAGTCTTAGAATCTGGAGAACTGAAATGGCTGCTGGTAAACCTGCATTTACGATTTTTAACGATAAAACGCTGGCAGACCTCGTTAAAAAACATCCGAGGAACATTGATGAACTCCTTGCTGTTCATGGAATCGGGCCAGCAAAAGCTGAAAAATTTGGTCAAGATCTATTGGAATTTTTCAAAGATTAGCGTCGTCTAACTCTTTTATCGCTCGCTTTGGCGCTACTAATCTCCAGGCTTCTTCCATCGCTCGAGCGACTTCTGACCAGTCCAAATCAATGTTTAACCGTAAACCCACCCAACCGGCCGATCCTAAATACGGGGGTGCGAAAAAACGATGGGGGTCTTGTTCTATTAGCTCTTCTTGAACTTCTCGCAAAGCTTTGAACCAAATGGAAGCGCTGTTTCTTGTTTTTGATTCCTGAACAAAAACAAATGCTGATCTATTTTTTACAGCGAATGCTGGCATTCCATGGTTTAGGCGCTCCTCTGTTTCCGGAAAGTTCAAACAAATCCGTCGTATCTTCAATAAAAAATGGCCGCCCTGAGATTCAGGGTTCGGGCGAGAAGTCATCGCAACTAGGTCATCTCAAAATCTGCAATAACCGGAGCGTGATCGGAAGGCTTCTCTCCCTTTCGTTCATTTCTATCTACAACGGTAAATTCCAAACTTTGAGCCAAGACGGAAGAGGCTAAAATTAGGTCAATACGCATTCCTTGCTTTTTGTAAAAAGAGCCCCCGCGATAGTCCCACCAAGAAAACAGTCCTGACTGATCAAATTTTTCACGAAACACATCCACTAGTCCTATATTCACCAAGTCAGATATCGCTTTTCTCTCCTCTGTTGTCACATGTGTCATGCCGGCAAAAGCTTTAGGGTCCCATACATCTCGATCGTCAGGCGCCACGTTGAAGTCACCGACAACGGCCACTTTGTCTTTCGAAAAATCAATATTGGTTACTAGGTCTTCACGTAAACGATCAAGCCAGTCAAGCTTGTAATGGTAATGATCATGTCCAACTTCTCGTCCGTTTGGCACGTAGCACGAAGCAACTCGTACGCCCCCACAAGTAGCCCAAATGATTCTGGCGTCAGGATCTGGAGTTTCTCGGCCGTCAGCGAAACCGTGTCTTACGTCTTCAAGCCCTACTTTTGAAATTATTGCCACTCCGTTCCAGCGGCCTTCTCCATGATGAGCTGACTCATACCCAAGGGAAGAAAATGTTTCGTGCGGGAAAGCTTCTTCGGTCATTTTTGTTTCTTGAATACAGAGCACATCAGGTTCAACTGCTTGTATCCATGATTCAACGCGACCAAGTCGGGCTTTCAATGAATTCACGTTCCAGGTGACAATCCGCATGGAAGTGACGTTAGCGCTCAATTTAAGGAGAAGCCGACAACTGCAGATAATTCGGCTATTGCCTGATCTGGATCAACTACTTTGATTGTGGTCATTCCCATAGCTCTTGCAGGTTTGAGATTCACTCCGAGGTCATCCAAGAACACGCATTTTTCTGGCTCAATATTTAATCTTTCACAAGCAATGTCATAAAACTTTTGATCTGGTTTTCGGCACCCTTCAACGCTTGACTCAACAATTACATCAAACATTTCAACTACCTCTTGGACATCAGCTGAAAAAGGCTGTGACCCAATTGGAGTTATGTTGTTAGTCAGCATGGCCGTCTTAAGGTTGTTGGAGCAATGACGAAGCGCCTCCACCATATTGGGTCTTAACTCCCCATGTAAGTTTTCTATAAGTTTTCTAGCATTGACAACGAAACCTTGTTCAGCTGCTTCAATCTGGAAAAGTTCAATAAATTCTTCAGGGCTGATTTCTCGACGCTCAAATTTTGCCCAAGCGTTAGTGTCTGGATTTGTGGAGTTCAATGTTCGTATTGTGTCTTGCGGTAAGCCAGTTTCAATTTCATAAGCCGCGAATGTTTCAAATGGGCTAGTAAGAATCACTCCCCCAAAGTCAAAAAGGACCGCCTCAATCATAAGAACCTATGTTATGTCATTCCCAACAATGGAGCCTAAGTGAACAGGAAGTAACCTCACTTCTGTGAACGCACAATTCATTTACACAATGCAAAAAGTCGGCCGCTTTTATCCTCCTGATCGCGAGGTGCTGAAAGACATCACTTTGGCTTTCTACCCAGGAGCAAAAATTGGTGTACTCGGTTCTAATGGTGCAGGCAAATCATCTTTGCTGAAAATTATGGCAGGCATCGACGATGAATTTTCCGGCGAAGCTCGTCTTACCGAGGGCTTTTCGGTTGGCTTGCTTGAACAGGAACCACAACTCAATATTGAGAAAGACGTTCTAGGTAATGTAATGGAGGGGCTTGGAGAAGTTTCAGGTTTGCTTGCTAGATATGACGAGGTCTTAGCTGCTTGGGCGGACCCTGAAGCAGATTACGACAAGTTGGGTGAGGAACAGGCAAGTTTAGAGCGAGAGATTGAAGCTGCCGGGGCTTGGGACCTTCAACGGACAATTGAAATAGCAATGGATGCGTTACGTCTTCCTCCAGGAGATAGCGATGTTTCGAATCTTTCTGGCGGCGAACGGCGGCGTGTTGCTCTATGCAGATTGCTTCTTTCACGCCCTGATCTATTGCTTCTAGATGAGCCAACTAATCATCTGGATGCAGAGTCTGTGGCTTGGTTAGAACGAACTCTTCGTGATTATTCGGGAACGGTGATAGCTATCACACACGATCGTTATTTTCTTGACAACGTTGCGGGCTGGATTCTTGAGTTAGATCGGGGCAAAGGCATTCCCTACGAGGGCAACTATTCAGGATGGCTTGAACAGAAACGCAACCGACTTGAGGCTGAAGATAAAACAGACTCTGCTAGACAACGGACTCTTGATCGTGAGCTTGAGTGGGTACGAATGGCTCCTAAGGCCCGGCAGGCTAAAGGGAAAGCCCGCTTAGCCGCCTACGACAAGCTTGTAGCCGAAGCTGCTGAAGTCTCTCAAAGAGATAACGAGTTGCAGATCATTATTCCAGCTAATCAAAGGCTTGGCGATCAGGTGATTGAAGTTGAGAACCTTTCAAAAGGCTTTGATGAGAATTTGTTAATTGAAGATTTGTCTTTCATTTTGCCGCCAGCGGGAATTGTCGGAGTAATCGGTGGCAATGGTGCAGGAAAAACTACTTTATTTCGAATGCTGGTTGCTGCAGCTGGACACAACCCAGATTCTCCATACATCCCTGATTCTGGTGTGATACGGATTGGTTCAACGGTGGAACTGGGTTATGTTGACCAGTCGCGTGATTCTCTTAATCCAGAACGTTCAGTTTATGAAGAGATAACAGACAACCAAGATTTTGTTCAAGTTGGAACTCGGGAAGTAAACGGAAGAGCTTATGTGGCTTCTTTTAATTTCAAAGGTTCAGATCAACAGAAAAAAGTTGGAGAGTTATCCGGAGGAGAAAGAAACCGTGTTCATCTAGCAAAAGTTCTTAAAAGCGGTTCTAATTTGCTACTTCTGGACGAGCCAACAAATGATTTAGACGTTGATACTCTCCGTGCTCTTGAAGGCGGGTTAGAGGCCTATCCGGGTTGTGCTGTGATTATCAGTCACGATCGCTGGTTTCTTGATCGTGTAGCCACGCACGTGCTGGCTTTTGAAGGAGAATCACAGGTTCGATGGTTTGAAGGGAATTTTAACGAATACGAAAATGTGCGCAAAAAAGAACTAGGCGCAGATGCAGCACCGACACGTGTTAAATATAAACCACTTACCAGATCCTAATTTAACCTTGGCTCTCAGTAGGCAAGTAATTCAAGCACCTTCGTTGCCGTAGCAAAAGGGGCGCCATCTTCTGGACGAATTATTAGGTCTGGTGATTCTGGTGTTTCATAAGGGTCGTCTATTCCGGTGAAACCTTTTAATTCTCCAGCTCGTGCTTTTACATAAAGCCCTTTTGGATCTCGTTCTTCGCACACTTGGATTGGTGCATCAAGAAACACTTCAAAGAACGGTATTCCGGATACTTCATGTATCTCTCGGGCCATCTCCCGATCTCTTTTATAAGGGCTTATAAGTGGCACTAGGGAGACAAGTCCAGCATCAGAGAACAGCCGAGCTACTTCTGATACACGCCTTACATTTTCATGTCTATCTTCTGCTGAGAAACCAAGATCCTTGTTGAGGCCATAACGCAAGTTGTCTCCATCGAGCAGATAGGCGGGTCGGCCTGATGCTATTAAGATGCGCTCACAGGCTGCAGCGACAGTGGATTTACCTGATCCAGAAAGACCGGTGAACCATATTGTGGCACCTTGAAGCCCGGTTGAAGCGACTCTTTCTTCTTGTGAGACTCCTTCTGAATGCCAGACAATATCTGGATTATGTTCAGCCATATCAGGTTCCGGAGCCAACAATGATGCCTGCTGCAACAGTTGCATTAGTTGCTTCATCCAGGAGAATAAACGATCCGGTGTTTCGGTTTCTGCGGTATTCATCAAAGAACAACGGTTGTGTGCTTCTCAATGAAACTCGACCTATCTCGTTGAGCGCAAGAGATTCTGGATTTTCTTCTCGATGAAGTGTGTTTACATCAATTCTGTATTGAAGATCTGTAACCATCACTCTGCTTGACCTAGTCGTGTGTTTTAAAGCGAGTTTCATTCGAGGCGAAAGAGAGAAAGATTCCGACATCCAACACACCATGGCTTGTAAATCTTGGCTTGAAGTTGGTTGGTTGTTTGGTCGACAAATCATGTCTCCTCGGGAAACATCAATGTCATCATTAAGCCTAATTGTGACCGCCATAGGTCCGAAAGCTTCAGATACTGGGCCATCGAATGAATCGATTGAAGAGACTGTTGAGGTGAACCCGCTAGGAAGCACCATCACTTCATCTCCGGGTTTGAATACTCCTCCGGCTACGGTGCCCGCATACCCGCGATAGTCATGATGCTCATCACTTTGTGGACGAATGACGTATTGGACCGGGAACCGTGCATCTATATGATTTCGGTCGCTAGCGATATGCACTTCTTCTAGGTGATGAAGTAAGGACGATCCTTCATACCACGGCATATTGGCAGATCTTTCCACCACATTGTCTCCGTGTAACGCTGAAACCGGGATGAAAGTTAAATCTGAAATATCTAACTTCATTGCAAAACTACGAAATTCTTCTTTTACTGCTGCGAACGCTTTTTCGTCATAATCAATGAGGTCCATTTTGTTTACGCACACAACTAAATGTGGGATTCGAAGTAATGAAGCTAAAAATGCGTGACGTCTTGATTGTTCTACCACCCCATGCCTAGCGTCGACGAGAACAAGCGCTACATCAGCTGTTGATGCTCCTGTAACCATGTTTCGCGTGTATTGAGTGTGTCCGGGCGTATCGGCAATAATAAACTTTCTCTTTGGAGTTGCGAAATATCGATAAGCAACGTCAATTGTGATTCCTTGCTCGCGTTCAGCCCGAAGACCATCAGTAAGCAGCGCGAGATTTGTGTAATCATTTCCCATTTGAACCGAAGTCGCTTCAATAGATTCCATCTGATCTTGAAAAATTGACTTTGTGTCATAAAGCAATCTTCCTATCAATGTTGATTTACCGTCATCAACACTTCCTGCAGTAGCGAAACGAAGAAATTCCATTAGAAGTACCCTTCTTTCTTGCGATCTTCCATCGCTGCTTCTGAAACTCTGTCATCAGCGCGCGTAGCTCCACGTTCTGTAATCCGAGTAGCTGATACTTCTTCAATAATTTGTTCAAGAGTTTCTGCTTGAGATTCCACTGCTCCTGTGCAACTCATGTCGCCAACTGTTCTGTAGCGAACTTTTCGAGTGACCACTACTTCGTCTTCAGTTCGAGTCACAAATTCTGAATCAGCTAACCACATGCCATCGCGAGAAAATACTGGTCGTTCGTGTGCAAAATAGACTTGTGGTATTTCAACATTTTCCCTAGCTATATACTGCCAAATATCTAATTCTGTCCAATTCGATATTGGGAACACTCGAATATGTTCACCTTGTCGTATTCGACCGTTATACAGATTCCACAATTCAGGTCGTTGATTTTTTGGATCCCATTGTCCAAAATCATCGCGAAAAGAGTAAACCCTTTCCTTTGCTCGTGCTTTTTCTTCATCGCGACGAGCGCCCCCAAATAATGCGTCAAAGCGATGTTCTTCAATGGCATCTAACAGAGTCGTTGTTTGTAAACGATTCCGACTTGCACGAGGTCCTGTTTCTTCTACGACCCTTCCTTCATCTATTGATTTCTGCACGGAAGCGACCACGAGTCGTGCTTCTAATTCTTGGACTCGTTGATCTCGAAACGCCAGCACCTCCGGAAAATTATGACCAGTGTCAACGTGCATGACTGGAAATGGTAGTCGAGCAGGCCAAAAAGCTTTTGCAGCAAGATGAAGCATCACGATGGAGTCTTTTCCGCCAGAAAACATTAGACATGGGCGTTCAAATTCTGCTGCAACCTCACGAAAGATATGGATTGCTTCAGCTTCCAAATGATCTAAATGATTGAGTTCATATGTTGTGATACTCATGATTTCTTTCCAAAGTCTTATATTTCTATACATCATGCTAACCCTGTCCATCTAAGATGGTCACTCTTGAAGGTAGAACGTAATGACCATTTACTTGCTGTGGATCTAGCTACTCGCGCTGGTCAACTGTTACTTGATCAACGTAATTCATCTTTAGACAATGATTTTTCAACACTGGGCGACATAGGAGATCAACGGTCTCATGAGTTTTTGATGGACGCTTTGTCTAGATTCCGTCCAGACGATGCAGTTCTTTCCGAGGAAGGAACTGCCCATCCGGTGCATCCAGATCGTTCAGACACTCAACGCGTATGGATTATTGACCCTGTTGATGGGACGAGGGAATACAGTGACCCGCCGCGTACCGATTGGGCAGTTCACGTCGCTTTGGCAATCAATGGAGAACCAGTTGTTGGAGCAGTGGCTCTCCCCGCTTTAGATCTAACTTTGTCCACTGCAGACAATTTGAGGAGTAGATCTCTTGACCTTGTTCCAGAATCCCCAAGAATTGCTATCAGTCGTTCTCGGCCACCAAGTGAGTCTGAGTTAGTTTGCCAAACCTTGGGCGGAGAAATGATTGAAATGGGTTCTGCCGGAGCAAAAGCTATGGCAGTAGTTCGAGGAGAAGCCGATATTTATCTTCATTCTGGAGGTCAATATGAGTGGGATAACTGTGCTCCAGCCGCGGTTGCTTTGGCCGCTGGTCTTCATGTTTCACGAATTGATGGATCTTTGTTGTCATACAACAACCCGGATCCGTGGTTACCTGATCTCTTGATTTGTCATCCAGCTTTATCTGAATCAATTCTGAATGTCTTACGTAACGACATGGGTGTCTGATGCGTTTGGTAATAGCTCGATGCACCGTTGATTACGAGGGTCGTCTTTCTGCACATCTACCGGAAGCCATTCGGTTAATAATGGTAAAAGCGGATGGATGTGTCGCTATTCATGCCGATGGCGGCGCCTATAAGCCTCTGAACTGGATGAATGCCCCCAACCGTCTCGTTGAGGAGGAAAATGAATGGAAAGTCTCAAACCCAAAAGGAGAACTACTCACAATCTCTCTATTAGAAGTGATAAGTGACAGCTCCTTTGAAATGGGTAGTGACCCCGGTCTTCAAAAGGATGGGGTTGAAGCCCACATTCAAGAGTTACTTGCTGCAGAGCCTTCTGTGATGGGAAAGGGGTTTCGTCTAATCCGTCGAGAATTTTTTACAGAGATCGGCCCTGTTGATCTTCTTTGTAAAGATGCAGAAGACCGCACGGTAGCTGTTGAAGTAAAGCGACGAGGAGAAATAGATGGAGTTGAGCAACTTACAAGATATCTCGACTTCCTAAATAGAGATTCTGAGTTAAGCCCAGTAAGAGGCCTATACGTAGCTCAAGAGATAAAGCCACAGGCCAGAGTGCTGGCTGAAGATCGAGGAATTGAATGCCTGGTGGTTGACTACAACGAATTAAGAGGGATTGAATCTAACGTATTGAAACTGTTCTGACTCTTTCTGATCCGGTTAAAGCGCTACGGTAAGCCTTGTGTTAAAACGCCAAGGTCAACGGTGGTCTTCATCGTCAAAGAGCCGATGGCGTAGCATCCTGATTACTTTTGCTTCCTTGTTAACTATTGCTTTAGGCTTGACCCTAATTTCTACTGGGTCTAGTAGGAAGCCTCATATTTCTTTACTTCCTCTACCTCAAACTACCTCTGAAACGTTTGATACGACTGAAGATCCAATTCCAACAACCACTCTCTCTCAAGATGACCGACTACAAGCAGTAATTGACTTGAATAATCTTTCTTCAGAAGGTTTTCTTACATTAAGTGCTGCTGGACCGGTTGTTTTTTTTCCTGATGAAGTCAGAACTTGGTTGCGTCTAGAAGGCTTAACTCCACAATTTAATGAAGAAACCATCAGATCTTCGTTAGATCAAGCATATGGAGACATTTTTATTGAAGGGTCAGACGTGTGGCTTAGCGCAAGTGAAGATGGTTTGCTTGAAATTACGGGAGGTGCACCCGATCTGATTTGTTGTAGTCAAGCAGACATAGACCTTATAACCGCTGCTTTAACCGATGGGAAAAGTCATACAACCATTGAATTGTCTCCTATTGAGAGAGACCGTGGCAATGAATGGATAGATTCCACTGGTGCCACCCATCTGGTTGGAGAGTTCACTACCTATTATCCTTCTGGTAGGCCGCGAGTAACCAATATTCACCGTATAGCTGAACTTACTAGAGGTGTAGTAGTACAACCCGAAGAGGCGTTCTCTCTAAACGAACATGTCGGTGAGCGTACGTTAGAAAATGGGTTCGTTGAAGACGGCGCCATCGTTTACGGAGTTCTTATACAAGCGGTAGGTGGAGGCATTTCTCAGTTTGCAACAACGTTATTCAACGCTGCTTTCTTCGCAGGTTTAAATTTCGAAGAGTACAAAAGCCACTCAATATATTTTCAAAGGTATCCCTATGGTCGAGAGGCAACTATCTCTTGGGGTTGGCCAGATTTGGAGTTCACAAATATCACTCCGTACCCCATTGTGATCTGGACTTCCGTTACTCCAGATTCGGTTACGGCGCAGCTTTACTCTCAGCCATGGGTGACAGGTGAACAAACAGGTCAAACGACTGAACAAATAGGAGAAGAATGCACCTCTGTTGAAACTGAGCGTAGCCGGACTTGGCTGGATACTGGAGAAACAACGATTGATTATATCCAAGCACAATATCGTCCTGAGGGGCTCAACTGTGATGGAACTCTCTCGGATCCTTCGGCTTGTTTAATTGATGAAGAATTAGAAGAACCTATTGAGTTAGATCCCAGATGCCCGAACTACACCCCAACAACTACAACAACTACAACAACTACAACAACTACAACAACTACAACAACAACAGAAGCAAATTAAAGAGAAATGGGCACTAACCTGTGCTCTCATGCAAATTGATATTGCGATTATTGGTGGAGGCCCTGCTGGTTCTGCTGCAGCTATAACTCTTGCTAAATCCGGAAGGTCTGTTGCTGTTTTCGATAAAGCTAAATTTCCTCGAGACAAATGCTGTGGAGACGGACTTACTACTCTCGCATTGAGACTGGGTGAAACTCTTGGTCTTATACCTTCAGAAGTAAAAAATTGGAAAGACATCAACGAGGCAATTCTTCATTGGGGCGATAGTCGTTCTTCACTTTGCAATCTTCCTTATAATCCAGGCATCTACGCTGCTGTAGTTCCTCGCTTTGATTACGATCAAGCTCTTTTGAAAATTGCATCAGCTAACGGTGCTGCCATATATGAAGGACACGGGCTGGAGTCAATATCTATCAAATCAGACAAAGCCACCATGTCGATTGACGGCTTAGGAACGGTAGAGGCTAAATCAGTAATTGCTGCTGATGGCATGTGGTCACCTACCCGACGTCTTTTGGGCCTTTCAACAAACAACTACCGGGGAGAGTGGCATGCCTTCCGTCAATATTTCAAAAATGTCGGTCCAGCAGCAGACAAGCTACACGTTTGGTTTGAACCCGACCTTCTCCCTGGTTATGTATGGAGTTTTCCTCTCAGCGAAAGAAGGGCAAACATAGGTTTTGGGGTCTTAAGGGACGGCCAGATCTCAGTAGGTGAAACGGGACAAATCTGGAAAGATCTGCTTAATAGGCCGAACATAAGAGAAGTGCTTGGCGACGAGTTTGAGCCCGAAGGTCGCCATACGGCATGGCCAATACCGGCTCGTGTGAACTCTACACCTCTATCACATGGTCCTGTTTTATTTACCGGGGATGCAGCGGCAGCAGCAGACACGCTTACCGGAGAAGGGATCGGTCAAGCTTTACTAACAGGAATTCTTGCAGGTGAAGCGGTCCTAAAAGAAGATCAAGTAGCCAAAATTGCTAAAAGATACGAGAGATCAGTTGCTCAGGAATTATTTTCTGATCATCGAATGTCCCTCATTCTTCAAAAAATTCTTAGCCATCCAAAAGCAACTCGTTGTGCTCTCAGTGTTGCTACTTCTACAAAATGGACACGAAACAACTTCGTTCGATGGATGTTTGAGGATTACCCTAGAGCGCTTTTATTTACCCCAAAACGCTGGAAAAAAGGTATTTTTCGGCGACAAGGGGCTTACACAGACCGGGTTAAACACTAATTTCACGTACCCTTATGGGATGGCGGAAGTACACCAAATTTTTCCTTCAGAGAAAAGCGATCTCTCTGAAAACAGCAACGACTTCTCTAACGGCCACCCACTAGGTTCTTTCGGAGAAAAAATTGATGAAACTGTTGAACGCGCTTGGGAGCCATTACGCGAGAACCCTGTACTAAATCGACTGTTTTATACTGCAAGCGAACTGGGAGACTTTAGCCTTATCTGGCATATTTTAGGACTCACTCAGGGCCTAACCAGACGCAAGGGCGAAAAGGATGCTGTTCGACTTGCTTTAGCACTTGGAGTGGAATCAGCTTTAGTCAATGGAATCATTAAATCCGTTTATAGTCGAGAACGCCCGACTCAGGACGAAGAAAGACCGCATAATCTAAGGCAACCTTTAACAAGCAGTTTTCCCTCCGGACACGCTTCAGCCGCATTTATGGCAGCAAGCCTTCTTAGCGAACGTTCCAGAGTGAAACCTCTTTGGTTTGGCGCAGCATTTGTAGTTGCTGTATCTCGTATTCACGTCAAAATTCATCACGCTAGTGATGTGATAGTTGGCGCGGGTATCGGATTGACGCTTGGAAAAGTAATACGAAAACTGATTCGATTTAGATAAAAATTAGTTCAACGGAGAGTTTTCTAGCTCTACTTCATCCGCTGCAAGCAAGAGTCGTATATCTAATAACAAATCTGCTACCTCAGACGCGGCCATAAGTTGACGTTCTTTTGTGGAACCTAGGCCTCGGTCAATGACAGCTTTTAACTCGTCTATCTTTATCGAGTCCAATGTTTCAGTCACGTCTACTCCTTACCTTTAGTTTTATCTATCAATACTCTCACCATAGACCAGGTAAACGCGTTACGCGTTACGGGTTTAGGTTTTTTTTAAAAAATTATTCAACAGGGGCCAAAGATCGAATTGCCTCTATCGGGTCTATTCCTCCAAAAGGCATAACTGCAAGAGCTGGAGTTGTGATCCCATTTTGCATGTACTGAGATATTCGAGCCCGACACTGATCTGGGCTTCCGTGAACTATCAAATCGTCTACGACAGATTCTGGGATCTCGCCAAGAGCGCCTTGTCGATCACCTGCATCCCACCTTTCCCAATGTGCACCTAATAAGTCCCCTCTTCCAAGCCATTGATGAAACGCTTTGTACACGGGGACATTCAGATACGCCGCCAAGGTATAGCGTCCACCAGCAATTACTGCTTCTCGGTCTTCGCTGGGACAAACAAAGATTCGTGCAACGACTTCTCTATCTGGACCTTGTTCATTGACTATCCCAGCAACCGTAGTTACATCGTCTGGCGATAGCCAATTAACTATGGCGCCATCTGCTTCTCGGCCAGCTAGGCGAAGCATGCCTTCGCGTAATGCGGCTACCAGAAGTTTCGGGGGTTGTTCTGGGACAATTCCGAGGCGAAAGCCTTTGATGCTGAATGAATCATAATCTTCAGTAACTTTCTCTCCAGAAAGGGCATCTTTGAGAAATCGTACGGTGTCTCGCACCCTCTTATAGGGCTCTTCAAATGGCACCCCATTCCAATTTTCAACAATGACGTTTGAGGATGAACCTATACCAAATGCCACTCTTCCAGGAGCTGCGTCAGCCATTGTTGCCGCGCTTTGAGCCATCAGTGCAGGGCTGCGTGTATAAGCAGGAAGGATCGCTGTTCCTAAGCGCAACTCTGGAGCCCACGCTGCAGCAAGCGCGAGAGGGATTAAGCCTTCAGCACCATTTGACTCTGCGGACCAGACATCGGTATAACCAAGCTCCACTAATTCACGGTAGAAATCTTGTTGGCTATGTAAAGGGCCTGGAAGTGGGATTGTTAAACCGTATGGCGACATTTTATTACGTCCTGTTGATTTGGATTATGTTTCTTCTATCTTCGCATGAAAAATACTTAATCGTTCAACCAAGCGAACGATACTGACAGGTCTGGCTCGCTGTAGCCAACAACTCACGCTGTTCGGACCAAAGGTGGACGGTGCCATGTGCATATCCATGCGTAAGGCTTCCGATTCTCACATCAACAAGAATCCAATCGGTTGGGACTGGATTGACGACACGAAGAGTGTTGTCCAGGCTGCGCCCTCCTCCTACACCTCCACCGACAGCATCTCTTCCTCCCCAGGGAACATAATCCCCTAAAACAGCAAGAAAAGCCGGATCCACATGAATACCTTCTGGAACTCTTACCCACATAGCTACTCGTCCGTCTTCAACAGGTGGATCATCAGATTTTGATCGCCCTTTTACTAAGCGGCGTTCAAGATTGTTGGAAACTGAGCGCACTCCGTCACGACTCGGAAATATTGGGCAATCTAGTGGCGGTGAAGCTTCGATGGGTACAGCCCAAACACCTGATTTATCAACGTCTCTTTTACCAAGTGTTGCGAATGCGGATATAACCTCACGTTCATCAACTCTTCCAGTTACACGAGCTTGAGTTGAATTATGACCAACAGCAGTTAATTCGACTTGGAATGTAAGTTCTTCAGTTGCTTTCGCATGCGAGACAAACTGTCCGGTGATCCAAACGAGGGGTCGATGCGCTTCGAATTCAAGCACTCGAATTGCAGCGGCGAGCCCAGTTCCTCCAAATAAATTGCCAGTGCTAGAACACTCATCTTGAGTAAGGGGAAGTATCCACTCAAATTCAGTGCCGCCCTTTCGAAGAGTTTCGGTTAGATATTGCTTTGCGGTCATTGCTTGAGGATGCCTTGTTCAGAATCAAATAGCACCTACAAACCTGCTGATGCCCCATTTAACTTCCAACGTTCAGCAGAGATAGGGTTACCTGAACCAACAGTTCTTGAGATAAGGAGTCTTTGTGAATTCTGGATTCAGCCTAAAAAGATTAAACCGAGTGGTGGATCTTTGCGAACGTTATGTGGACGAAGGAAAGTTGCCCTGTGCCCAGGTTCAAATAGTTCGAGAAGAAGACGTGGTTTTACGCCACACCACAGGAATGGCGGACATTGAGTCAAGTAAGCCTCTTGGTGATGATTCAATTTTTCGAATTTACTCAATGACTAAGCCGATTACTTCAATCGCTCTCATGCAATTGTACGAACAAGGAAAATTTCTTCTGGAAGATCCCGTTGAGAAATTTTTACCTTCGTTTAAAAATCCTGTTGTTCTTTTAGGAGGATCACTGCTCAAGCCGGAAACAAGACCAGCACAAACCGTCATGACAATCCGCGACCTTCTCACTCATACCTCAGGTTTAACTTATGGATTTCATTTCCAAAATAATCTTGACCAGATGTACCGTGATCAAAAACTTGGGGGGCCTTTAACTGAGAAAGAAGGAAGGGCAAATGTTTCTCTAGAAGAAGGAATAGACCGTCTTGGTGGTCTTCCTCTCCTTTTTGATCCAGGGACGGCTTGGAACTACTCCATGTCTACAGATGTCTGCGGTCGACTTATTGAAGTCATTGGGGGCTGCAGCCTAGATGAATACCTCGAAGTAAATATTTTCAAGCCCTTAGGCATGGAAGATACGGGGTTCTTTGTACCTGATGACAAAGTTGATCGCTTTACTTCTAATTACATTTTAGGAAATGATAGATCCCTTGAAAGAATTGACCCTGCAGAAGATAGCCCCTATCTAAAGGAACGTCTTTTCCTTTCAGGTGGAGGCGGGCTTATCTCTACGACAAACGATTATCAAAAATTCGTCAACATGCTCTTAAATGCTGGGGCTTTTGGAGAGGAACAAATAATTGGGCGTCGGACGCTAGAGCTGATGACTATGAATCATCTTCCTCACGGAAAACTACTTAATGAAGTAGGACAATCGACTTTCTCAGAAACGGCACTAGCCGGAATGGGATTTGGTCTAGGTTTCTCGGTTTTAATGGATCCTGCTGCAAATGCTGGTCTTGGAACTGTCGGCGAGTTTGCTTGGGGCGGTGCTGCGAGCACCAGATTCTGGGTTGATCCAGTTGAGAAGATCAGTTGTATTTTTATGACTCAATTCATGCCGTCTAGTTACTACCCCATTCGACGTGAATTAACCACGAGCGTATATCAGGCGTTGAAATAAACTTGACGAGAACAGATCCCTTAATTATTCAAATTGAGTGTTCGACGCAAGATTTTCTAAGTTAGTTACCCACATATCGCTTGAAAATACGGGTCTAAGGTGATACATAAACCGGGTGTAATCGTCTTCAAATTTGCACTGGCCATTCATATAAGCAAGGTCTGTATCTAACTCCCCTTTAAACCAAGCGACTGCATCGGGATACCGGAAAGTAACTGTCACATCGTTATCTTTACTGGCCCCAGAGATTAACTCTTGCACTTTTCCGCCAACAATCTTCAAACAAAACTGAATTTTTCCAAGTGGAGTAGAAGTAACAACAAACTTGACCCTTCCATCAATCTTCTTCTGTTCGGGCAAATTGGAGTTCGTTTCTGCAAATTCTTTTAACCACTCTTCTGAAAGAAATACTGCCATTGTTTGATCTCCCTAAGTCACTCTCTGATGTCTTGAAAAAGGTCGTCTTCAAATACTCCGTCTTGGATGTCTCCTACGACAGACCGCACTAAGACATAGTCATCAAACGGATGAACTGTGCGAGCGTGTTCGTCTGGCAATCCAAACCAGAAAGGTGAATCTGGATCTACCTGAGTGGCATGAGCTCGCAACGCTTGTCCACGAATTTCCCACCAATCCGAGATGTCTATTCGAGTAGTGATTCGATGATCTTGAGATCTTCTCTTAAACCAAGATTCATCGTATGGAGATTCAAGGCCCAGTTCTAGAAACTTCTTATGCAGCCCTTCAATTCTCGCACGCGACCATACAGTCTCGTAAAGTTTTGAGGGTTGCCATGGTTCTCCTAAATCAGGATACTTCTCCGGGTCTCCTGCGGCTTCAAAGGCTGGAAGTGAAATGTCATGAACCATCAGATGATCAGGGTGGTTATACCCTTTTCGTTCATCCGGATAAGTAACAATAACTTGAGGTTTTTCTTCGCGAATGATTGCCACAAGTTTTCCTACCGCTTCATCAAACGGGGCATTCATAAATGCTTCTGGGTTGTCGTTATGTTCACTTTCCGGCATTCCTGAATCCCGATAGCCCAACATAACCACTCGGTTATAGCCGATTATTTTCGCCGAGAGTGATAATTCTTCAGCCCTGACTTGGGGTAAATTTTCTTCAGTTTCTGGGTTTTGTAATGCAGGGTTCAAAATGTCGCCAGCTTCTCCCCCTGTGCAACAAACCAAAACTGAGCGAGCACTCTCTGCGCTATAGCGCGCAATTGTGGATGCTCCCTTAGAGGCTTCATCATCTGGGTGAGCATGAACGGTTAGAAGACGTAATGGTTTTTCAGACATGGCTTGAAACAGTAGCGCCCCAGATCACTAAAACAGATGACCTGAACGAAAGAATCTTAAAAGCAGTAGTAAGGTAGAGGTATGGAACCTGAAATTTGGCGTTGGATATGGCTAGGCGCAGCTGGCGTATTTTTATTAGGTGAAGTAATTGTCGCTGGAGGCGTCTTCATGCTTCCTTTTGCAGGTGGCGCTGTCGTTGCTTCCATATTGGCTTTTGCGGGCTTAGGTGATGCCCCGCAATGGATTGCGTTCATTGGTGTTTCTGCTGCTTTATTCATTGCCCTAAGGCCCGTAGTAAGGAAACTAAACCAAGGAGAGAACCCAATAGGTGTAGGAGCTGCGCGTTTAATTGGGGAAACAGGAACGGTAACAAGCCTCATTGAACCAGGCGCAGAAACCCTCGGAACAGTACGAATTGGTCGCGAAAGTTGGGCTGCAGAAACTCCGGATGGACAAACACTGCAAATAGGAACAACAATCAAAGTTATAGAAATACAAGGAACTCGAGCAGTTGTCTCGCCAATCGAAAATTAAAAACAAATATCTAAGGAGAAATTCATAATGGATTCAGGAATAATCGTATTAGCCGTTCTCGCCGCTCTCTTGTTTATCTGGATGGCAGTAGGAATCAAAATTATTCGCCCTTACCAAAAAGGTGTTGTTGAACAACTAGGTCGTTACAAGTCAACTTACGACCCAGGGCTGAAGTTCGTTATTCCAATTATTCAATCTGTTACCAAAGTAGATATGAGGGAACGAGTTGTTGATGTTCCTCCCCAAGAAGTAATAACAAAAGACAACGTAACCGTCACTGTGGATGCGGTTATCTACTATGAACCGACTGACCCTCAAAGGCTGATTTACAACGTTGCTAATTTCGTTATGGCAATAACAAAATTGGCGCAAACAAATTTGCGTAATGTGATCGGAGACATGTCTCTTGACGCAGCTTTAACTTCACGTGACACAGTTAATATTTCTTTGCGTGAAGTGCTTGATGACGCCACTGATAAATGGGGTGTACGAGTTGTACGTGTTGAGATCCAACGTATTGATCCACCAGCAGACGTCATGGATGCTATGCACGAGCAAATGAAAGCTGAAAGAACTCGTCGAGCGGTAGTGACCGAAGCCGATGGTGTTAAGCAAGCTGAGATCACTAGAGCTGAGGGAGAAAAGCAATCTGCAATCCTTGAAGCAGAGGGGGTCAAGCAAGAATCGATCCTAAGAGCTCAAGGTGAGGCCGAAGCTATCCAAGCTGTTGCTGATGCTGAGCGTTACCGACAAGACACGGTTGCTCAAGGTGAGGCCGAAGCTATACGTAGCGTTTATCAGGCCATACATGATGGGAATCCGACACCAGATCTGATAGCTATCAAATACCTTGAGGCGTTAGGAACTGTAGCTGATGGTCAAGCTACGAAGATTTTCCTTCCAGCGGAAATGAGTTCAACTATGGGGTCGCTTGGAGCGATTGCTGAACTATTTACCGGAGAAGAGCCTAAGAAGAAGAAATAAGCCAAAGTTAAATTGGCTCTAGTTGATCTTCCCCTTCTTCGTCATTTCTTAGTAACCAGCCGCACATGCGTGCCAACATTGTGCAGCCTTCGTCTGGACCGCTAGCAATAACTTCGTCTCCGGCTAGAAGAGTGTTTCTGCCTCTAGGGCGGTACACATATCTGCCGCCGCGTCGAATCGCCAAGACAGTAAATCCAGGTTCAATATTCCAACGTAATTCTGAAAGTGTCGCTTCGTCCGCTGTTGACCCTGGTGCAATTGGATAGCGGACGACCACTTCATCGGTTTCCCCTAGAGCTATTCCGAGAATTGGATGAAGTTCTTCTTCTTTTTCGATAAGCCATACCATGGACTGGGCTTGATCTCCTAAATCTTCCGCAGCTTCCGCTAAGTGAAGGAGCCCTCTTAATGCTCCCGGGTCTATGTCATCTCCTGCTGATCGAAGAACCCAAAGTTCAAGATTCTCTTTCATCTCGTCTAGACGATCTTCTAAATGGCACACTTCTGCGGCTAGTCCACGATCTGCTAGCACGAGTGCGCTGTAAGCCAGCCCTACAGCAGTTTCTGAAAGATTTTTCATTTCTACGAGCACATCAACTGCTCTATCTAGGTCTGTAACAGCTTGCTGATCTTCTGCTCTAGGTGGCTCCCAGACCGGTGCAGCAGCTAACTCGCGTAGTCGGGTGATGCCATCTGGTGATCCTCTAAGGAACAGCACATCATCTGGAACTACGACTGTTTCTCCATTCACGTCGGTAATCCACTGCCGGCCTCTACGTATTGCCATCACGCTCATCCCAGCTTGAACTGTTAGTTCAAGAGCCGATAATGGTCGATGCGCCATATGCGAACCCTCGCTTACAAGAACTCTATGAGAGACTTCCTCTGCGTCAGAAAGGTCGGCTACCAATTGATGCGGGATTCCTAGTCGCTTTGAAACTATTCGTGCGATATCAACGGCATCATTAGCCATTCTCTCTATTGAAGATACGACTTGTAGCACCGAAGACATTCCTTCAGCTTCACGTGAACTTCGAGCTGCGAGGACGCATACTGCCCTCATATCGTGCACAAGTTCATTCATCTGGGCTTCAAGCTCGTCAACTTCTTCTGCCATGTCCGGGTCATCAAAATACAATGCTGCATAAGCGAGGTCCACCATCAGTTCTGATGTGTCCTTTGCTTCTGCCAACATGGCTCTTAAAGTTCGTGGTTTATCTTCCATATTTCCTCACTTGAGGTTGTCGATTAATGCTAAACCCAACAACGTGTCGGGTGTAAAAAAACTTTATGTTTTGAACAAAATTTAAATTTTTCATGCGACCCCCACTACAACCATCGCTATGACAAGAGTGAATGCTCCTACTAAATCTAGAGAGGACGTAACCATCGGTATTCCATAAGTGTCGGGGTCTAGTCCGAATCGGAAAGCAGCCATTGTTGAGTAGTAGGCAATGACAGTAACCATAATTATCGCTAAAGAGCCACCCAATAATGCAATCAAAACTAGCTGCCAGAATCCGGGAGCATTTTGGCTGGTTATTACTCCGAGGATATGAGCAGCGCCCGCTGCAGAAATAAACACTGGTACTGCTACTGCGATAAGAGATCGGATATTTCTTGCGCTGGTTCGACTCGGTATCGGTGTTGCGTCATCTAGCCCTAGATGAAATTGTGTCGAAAGGCGGCTTGAAAGAATCCCCCCAAGAGCTCCTGCTGTCGCTAGAAATGCCGGCAACATGATAAGAACTGATTTTGATGTCAGTAAATCGGTAATTCTTTTTTCAACAATTACTCCTGCTGCAACATCTATCAGTATTGCAAAAAATAGAACTGGGATTGATTGTCTAATTATTTGGTGAAGATCACTCTCCCCTAATCTCCACATCAGAAGAGTTCCTGCCAAAACGATTATCACTATAAGAGTGGCTAAAAGATTGACTGAAGATGAGTTGGATATGAGATTTGCTGCCAGAAGTAACGCAGGTACCGTAACTAAATCCCCAAATGCTGTGACTAAAGGAGAAGTTACGTTGTCTAGGTCCCATCGATAACGAACAGAACCAGCAACTAGAATCAAAGTGATTAGAACCACTGCTGCAGATGCTAAAACTCCGCCAAGTGTTGAAATTACGATGAAATCTCCAAGACTCATCGTGGAAACAATTCCAAAAAGGCTTACTGCCCCTCTGCCTATGACGGCGAGTACCACACTCAGTAACAAAGTTAAGATTGCTGCAGCTATTAGGTTTTGACCTACAACTCCATCTTTCCGAAGGTTAAGTCGAAACGTTCCGGCATGTACCGCTGTTCCAAGACGACTACCCATGGCGCCAAATATGTTTCCGCGTAAAGCGATAGCTCCAGGGATCAGCATTAGCAGTCCAGGAAGTTCGTCCAGTTTTACCTCAGCCCTTGCTAAGAAGAGTCCCCCTAATGAAGCAGCTACTACTCCTAAAACAAGAGCGAAAAACCTTTGTTGAGCATCAATTGAGGGGACCAAGACTTGTTTGAGGCTCATGCCTTTCCGTGAACTAGTCCCTGATGCCATTTGTCCAGTTTGGTGGATACCAGCATCTAACTGGCGCATTCTTATTTAAAGAGCGCTGAAACAAGCGCCATTAGTCTTTATAAGTGCTTAGGTCTATCTAGGATCGCGAACGAACCTGTTCCGTAAGCCACCAATTCAGACCCTGAAGTAGCTCGTGCTTCAAGTTGAACGAATCTTTTCCCTGATTTGAGTACTGAAGCTTGTACTTCAACTTCTCCTTCAAATACAGGTTTCAAATACCGAACTTGGATTTCTAGAGTTGTGCAAATTTGATCTGCTTGAATTGCTCGCATTGTTGCTATGCCCATTGCTTGATCAATCAAGGTGAACATAACGCCGCCATGTAAAGCGCCATGCGGGTTGAGGTGGTTGCCATTGATGACTATTCGGCATCCGTTCTGACCATCCTCAATGATATTTTCTAAAGAGAAGAAATCTCCTATGGGATACTCAGAACTTAGTTCAGTGTTTTTAGCTATCGGCTCTTCACTCATACTGTCTTGCTGCTCATACTCCTAGTAGAGCCAAAATAGCATCAATGTTTGCTAAAACACTCGCTGGACAATCTGTCAAAATTCCATCAGATAGGCAAGGAGCCCCAAAAGCGGTAGCTGCTGCTTGCAAAGTTGAACTCGGAAGATAAGAAAGGTCAGGAAGACCTGAATCAACAGTTGTTGTTGGTGGTGGCGTCGTTGTCGTCGTAGTGGGAACAGGAGGAACATTCGCTGCGTTGAGACCTCGTGCTTCAAGTTCAGCTAAATGAGCGTTACGGGTTCCTCCTCCATACCATCCATCGGCAGTTACTCCAAGGACGGTCTGAAGAATCACTGCTTCGTCGCTAGGGCCCCAAGGATATGACGCCAATAAAACCGCTTCTTCATCAATAGGTGGCGCTGTTGTAGTTGTAGTTGTAGAAGCAGGAACAGCTGTTGTTGTAGTAGTCGAAGTGCTTGTTGTACTGGTCGTTGTCGTGGTATCAGGGGTTGCGACTGTAGTAGTTGTTTCAACGGGAATCGTAGTTGTAGTCGCTGGTATCACTAGTTGTGTGACTGTTGGGTTATCTGAATCTCCGGCTGTTCCTGAGATGAGTAAGCCAATAATCGCCGCCAACAGAAGGCTTGTCATCACTTGTGCAATCCATCTAGCCATTTTTCTAGTCTCGCATTACTTAACCCTTATTTTGTGTCACCCCCCTTGATTTTCATCAATATTTATGAGGAATTGAACTCAATCAACTAGGGATTTCAACATTTTGTCAAGAAGCAGGCGCTAGCCTGCGAGTTATGAGTAGTAGCAGTACAAATGTTGGTGTGGGCTCCTTTGAAGTTCCCACCTTTAATTCAGATTCCTTTGATTTATCCCGTTTCGGTCTACATACCGAAATTATTGACGATCAACGCTATCAACGCAGTGTTCAAAGGTTTAAGGAACGCGGAATAGCTTTACCTACTTTCTCTCAGCTAGCGAACCCAAGTGAAATTCCTGATTCAATTCGCTCAGATCTCAAGGAAGTGGATCGAAATGCTGCCGATCCGTTGAATCTTTATCGGGTTCATTGGTACAACGATTTTCACGGAGAATTCGTTGATATTCCAGACCACGTTGTTCTGACCAGCGAAATAACAGGTATTGACTCCCCCATCATTGTTGCTTTTGGTAACCGTTTCCCAATGATTGGAGCGCATAAAGTTCTAGCCGCCTACTCCTGCTTAGTCCCAAGAGTGGTGACGGGACAATACGATCCAACCACTCATAGAGCGATATGGCCATCAACTGGAAATTACGCTCGAGGAGGCGTAGCTATCTCACGATTAATGGGTTGCCGAGGCGTAGCTGTTCTTCCAGAAAACATGAGCAGGGAGCGATTTGAGTGGCTTGATGAGTGGATTGCTAATCCTGAAGACGTCATAAAAACCACTGGTTCGGAAAGTAACGTAAAAGAAATTTATGATGCCTGCAACGAACTTGAAAAAGATCCTGGGAACTTTATTCTTAATCAATTCTCCGAATTCTCTAACCACATCGGGCATCACGAAGTAACTAGTCGCGCTCTTGAACATTTGTATTTGAATCTGGCAGAGAGCCACCCTGGTTTGAATTTGTCAGCATTTGTTGCTGCTTCTGGATCGGCTGGGACTCTAGCTGCCGGTGAACGCCTTAAATCGGAATATGGCGCTCGAATAGTAGCTGTTGAGGCTTTAGAATGCCCGACCATGCTGTACAACGGTTTCGGGGAGCACAATATTCAAGGCATTGGAGATAAGCACATTCCATTAATTCATAATGTGACAAATACTGATGTTGTTGTTGGAATAAGCGATCGGGCTTGTGACGAACTTGGGGTTGTTTTTAATTCACCTGAAGGACTCGCCTATCTAAGCGATTTAGGAGTAAATCCTTCAATTATTAGCCAGCTCGGCCACTTTGGGTTGTCTGGTATCTGCAATGTTTTGGCAGCTATAAAAACGGCTAAAACATTGGGCTTTGGCGCCGACGATGCGATTGTTACGGTTGCTACAGATGGAGCAGAATTGTATGCCAGCGAACGTGAAGCGATGGCTGCTAGCCGTTATGTGAATGGTTTTAGTTCAGAGGATGCTTCAGTCGCAGTTGAAGAACATCTGCGAGGAGTAGACACCAATGACGTTGAGGTCCTTGACGAAATTGGGAAGAACCGTATCTTCAATCTTGGCTATTACACCTGGGTTGAACAACAAGGCATTGAATTTTCTGATTTTGAGATACGGCGGGAACAAAACGTTTGGGAACATTTGCAGACCTTGGCTCCAGCATGGGATGAATTGATTCAAGAGTTCAATAGTCAAACAGGAGTGCTAGCTGGTAGATGACTCCGTTATCTGAAAACCATGGGTGGCTGGGTTCTCCTGCCGGAGCTCTATGGCCTACTGCGGAACCAGAAACAACATCTGATCAACAAAATCCCTTCATAAAATTTCGAAGTTTTTTATGGTCATACAAGAACGCTGTCGAAAAAGGTTTCGCTGATAGAGATTTCATCCAGTTGGTTAATCGGCTAAACAATTCAATTGGTGAAGTTGATGGAACAGGTTTTAACCAAACGCCTTTTGAAAATTGTTCTAATCTGAATTCTGCTATTGGCAGAACAGGCGATCTTTGGATTAAGAATGAAACTGAGAATGTTTCAGGAAGCCACAAGGCACGGCACTTATTTGGGTTGGCTCTTCATCTTGAGATAGATGAAGTTCCATCGACTACCCCTCTGTCAATAGCATCATGTGGCAATGCTGCTCTTGGAGCAGCTGTAGTGGCTCGGGCGGTTAATCGACCTTTAATTGTTCATGTTCCGGTTTGGGCGGACACTTCAATTCTTGATCATCTTTCCAACCTAGATGCAGATATACGTATTTGTGAGCGAAAAGAAAATGAAGAAGGAGACCCTTGCGTCCTTAGGTCACGAGAAGCAGTAGCGGAAGGTGCTATTTCTTTTGGGTGTCAAGGTACAGAAAATATTTTCACTATTGATGGCGGACGTACTTTAGGGTTTGAACTAGTTGATGCTTGGATAGATGCTCAAAAAGCTCCTGAGCATCTTTTTATCCAAGTTGGTGGTGGAGCTCTTGCTTCCAGCGTGATCCAAGCCTTATACACCTCTTTGAATCTAGGTGTTCTCAAACAACTACCTGTACTGCATAGCGTTCAATCTGAAGGGTGTTCTCCATTAAGTAGAGCTTTTGACATTGTGTCTTCTGCAGCGAATCCATTTGAAAGCTTGGATGGAGATGAGCCAATGTGGGCTTGGGAAAATCCGGCTTCAGTCGCTACCGGAATTCTTGATGATGTTGTATATGACTGGAAACCGATCGTATGGGCGCTATTGGAGATGGGAAGTAGGCCTATGAGTGTGAACGAAGAAACTTTACTTGAAGCACATGAACTCGTTCATAGCCACACCAGTATTTCCCCGTGTATCACAGGAACCTCCGGGTTTGCCGGAGTGCTTGCTTCCCATCAAGAAGGTACTTTAAATCCTGATTCTGCTGTTGCTGCTCTTGTAACTGGAATTGAGCGATAAAGCCCCTTACCGTTCTTCCCGTCGATAAACCTTTCCGATTTCAGCTGGTGAAGCTGATGGACGGTGTCGTGCTCTGATCGAGATAATTAGAAGCACTCCAATAGTCAGCAGATAAGGAATCATTGAGAGCAAGATTGGTGAGAAATCAACTCCGAATGTTTGAAGGCGTGTCTTAAGTGCTAGCAGGCCACCAAATAAAAGTGCCCCTATTGCTGCTCGTCCTGGTTTCCAAGCTCCAAAGATGACCAGCGCTACAGCAATCCAGCCCCGTCCCGCTGTAGCACCGTCTTGCCATGAGGTAGTAATACTTAAGGTCAAATACGCGCCTGCTGCACCTGCTAAAGCTCCGCCAGTGGCGACTGCGGCGAGCCGTATTTTAACTACAGAGTGGCCTGCTGTATCTACAGTCGAAGCGGATTCTCCTGCTCCTCTAAGAGCGAGGCCGATGCTGGTGCGAGTTAGCAAGAATGAGGTTAGAAGCCCAACAAGAAGTGCAAAATAGACCATTGGTGACTGCTGGAAGAGAATCGGTCCGACCCACGGTATATCCGATAGCGGCCCCCAATCTACATTTGAAAGAACTGCCCCTGGTGGGTTACCAACAGCGCTCTTGCCAAAAAATGCGGAGAGTCCTAAACCTAAGAAAGTAAGTGATAGGCCTGAGACAACCTGTTCCGCCCCTAGCACGACGGTAAATATTCCGTGGATTGAAGCAAATGCGGCAGTAACAATCATTGCGACGAGTAAGGCCAACCAAGGGTTTTCGGTATTCAGGGCAACGAGAAATCCCGTTACCGCTCCTAGTGCCATCATTCCTTCTACGCCTAGATTTAAGACTCCGGCTTTTTCAGAGATGAGTTCTCCTATGCATGCAAGGTATAGAAGGGCGCCGAATGAGACCGTGGTACTAAGCATTCCGATCATTGATGCTTCATTCATGTCGAACCGCCTTTCTTCTCACGTTTTACGCTTTTCAAGCTATAGCGATTGAAAACTCCGGCTCCGATTGCTCCAAAAAGAATAAGGGCCTGAAGGATAGTGGATACAGAGGATGAGACTCCTAGGGTTTGGATACTTAAACCTCCGACTTGCACGGCACCAAAGATAAGGGCAACTGCAGCGACTCCTGAAGGCCGCATTAACGCTAGTGCTGCAACAATAATTCCAGCGAATCCATAGCCACCTGATACTCCTTCAACAATCCTGTCTGAAGTTCCTGATAATTCAATGCCACCTGCTAAACCGGCTATGCCTCCGCTTAGCACCATAACTGTAATGATTTTTTTATTTAAAGAGATACCGGCATAGCGAGCGGTTGCTCCTGAGGAGCCAGCAACTTTCAACTCGTATCCCCATGCCGTGCGACTAACTACAAATCCAAAAAATGCTATGACTAGAAAAGCAATAATTATGCCCCAATGAGCTCTTCCGAAAAGTTTAGGTAGTCGTGCTTCATCTGTAAGTAATGGGGCTAATGGAAACCCTCGAGATTCAGGATCTTTCCAAGGTCCGTGTATAAGCCACTGTAAAAGCCTTAATGCGACTTCATTGAGCATAAGCGTTGTAATGATTTCATTTACACCTATCTGAGCTCGGGCGATACCAGGTCCAGATGCAAGTAACGCCCCCCCAAGAATGGAAGCAATGAGCATCAAAGGAATCAGCAATGGGCTAGCCCATCCTTCACCTATTTGCGCTATCCAAGCTGCCATCATTGCTCCAGCGAGAATTTGACCTTCAGCACCAATATTCCATAACCCCATGCTTCCAGCGACTGCAACGGCGAGCCCGGCTAACCCAAGAGGAACTGCGCGGTTGAGTGTTTTAGCCCATGCGGTGGAACTGCCTACGGAAGAGTTGAATAGTCGTTCATAGATTTCTAGCGGATTATGGCCAGAAGCAACCAGAAGCAGTATTCCTGCCAATAAGGCAATTACTAAACCAATTAAGAATGAAAGAGGTTGCCCTCCTCGACGTGATTGCTCTCGACGAACCAGCACTAAACGTTTCATGATTCGTCTCTTTTGCCTGCCATCGCAGCTCCAATTTCGTGGCGATGAGCGGTCGTAGGATCAAACTCTTTTATTATTTCTCCTTCATGCATGACTAATAATCGATCAGAAAGTGTAAGCAATTCATCGAGGTCTTCAGAAATCAAAAGTACTGCTACTCCTTCGGCGCGTTCAGCTATAAGTAAATCTTGAATTGCTTTCACACCTTGTACGTCTAACCCTCGAGTAGGTTGTGCCGCTAGGACTACTTTCGGGTTTCCGCTTAACTCTCTACCAACTAAAAGCCTTTGAAGGTTCCCTCCTGATAAGCCAGCTATTGGTTCATCTATCGGTCCGGTCCTTACTCCAAATCGGTCAATTATTTCTTTGCAATAGTTCACTGCCTGTTCAGAAACAAGAAAGATACTTTTTCTTAAACTTCTGTAACATCGTAAAATTGCATTTTCAGTGACGGTTAAGCGAGGAGCCAAGCCGACTCCTAGCCGGTCTTCAGGAACATAACCAAGCCCTGCAGCAAAGCGCTCTGAAGGTGGAGCATTTGTAAGGTCTTCATCGGAGATAGTCACTTTCCCTGATGTAATTGGTCTTAAGCCAGCTATAGCTTGGGCCATTTCTCGTTGTCCGTTACCTGAAACTCCCGCAATACCTACTATTTCTCCGCTTTTTATGGCCAAATTCAGGTCCTTTACTGCGGGGAGGAATCTATCGTCCAGTGTTCCAAGTCCTTCTATAATCAGCATCGCCTCACCTGGCTCTTGATAAGGAGGCCTCTCGCTGATCATGGGAGACGAACCGACCATGAGGCCGGCTAAATCACTTTCGTTTACTTCTTCTACTTTTAAAGCAGAAGCGACTGTTTTGCCTCCGCGGAGTACTGTTGCTTCATCGCAGAAAGCGGTAACTTCATGTAATTTGTGGCTTATGAATACAACTGTTCGGCCATCTTCGGCTATTTTTCGCAGAACATTCCCAAGTTCATCTGCTTCTGCTGGAGTTAGAACTGCTGTTGGTTCGTCCAGAATTAATATCTGCGCCTTCCGCCACAATGTTTTAAGTATCTCTACGCGTTGTCGTTCTCCCATTGAGAGTTGCCACACGGGACGTGTTGGATCTATAGCAAGTCCAAATTGTTGAGCAATTTGCTCTACTTCTTTCTCGATCAAGCTCCGTCTAATAATTTTCTCTGAGGCGCCGAGAACAATATTTTCGGCGACAGTGAATGAAGGAACCAGCCGAAATTCTTGATGCACCATGCCGATACCAGAAGCTAAGGCATCTGAAGGTGAATGAAACCAGTGTTGCTCTCCATTTATACGTACTTGACCTTCGTCTGGCCTGTAAACCCCGGAAAGAATATTCATTAAGGTTGATTTGCCCGCACCGTTTTCACCAAGTACAGCGTGTATCGTTCCTTTCTTGACACTCAAATTCGCCCCCGCATTAGCAACCACTCCGGGGAAACGTTTCCAAACGTCAACTAACTCGATAGCTAGTGGGGATTCAGAAGTCATAATCAAATTAATTTACCGTGTAGACGCGCCGACGGCGTCAGCGGGCTAACCCACTGACGCCGTCAATCAAATCAAATGCTGACGTCAGCCTGTTGATCCAATTACGCCTTCAACGAAGCTCATCATGCCAAGCATGTCGCCGTCACTCATTGTCTCTCCAGCGGCAACTAGAACACTGCCGTCTTGAGCGTTAATAGGTCCAGCAAATACATGGAGTTCTCCATCAATGATGGCTTGTTGTGAGTCTGCTACTGCTGCTTGCACGTCACCAGGAACATCATCAGCGATCGGAGCCAAAGCTACAACTCCATCAGCCATTGATCCCCACCAAGAACCACCAGAATAAGTTCCATCTGCGGCTTGCTCAATGATCTGGGCATAGCGGTTTGACCAGTCCCAAACCGGAGCAGTCAGATGCGCATTTGGCGCAAAAGCGCTCATGTCAGAGTTGTAGGCAACCCATCGAACGCCTGCCGCCTCAGCTCTTTCGCCTGCTGCAGTGCTGTCTTGATGCATGGCGATAACGTCTGCGCCCTTTTCAATTAGGGCTTGTGCAGAGTCGCCTTCAACTGCTGGGTCAAACCAAGTACTGGTCCAAATCACTTCAACCTCAGCATCCGGGTTCATTGACCGTACACCAAGAGTGAAAGCATTGATTCCACGAATAACTTCAGGAATTGGGAACGCTGCAACGTAACCTAGGTGATTGGTTTCGGTCATAGCACCGGCAACCATTCCTGATAGATAACGCGGCTCATACATCCGCCCAAAAGTATTACCAAAGTTGGTTTCATTGCTCATGTAACCAGAAACATGGTCAAATACGACGTCTGGGTACTCGTCAGCCAATGCTGCCATCGACTCCATATATCCAAATGATGTACCAATGATTACTGAATACCCATCATCGATGAATTCGCGAGCATAGTTAGCGAAATCTTCTGTTCCTTCAGGAACATTCTCAACAACTGCTGTGGTTGCTCCTGTTGCTTCTTCAGCCGCTATCCGGCCTTGATCGTGCGCATAGGTCCACCCAGCATCTCCAGGTGTACCAATGTAAACAAATGCGGCCTTTACTTCACTGCTACCATCATCATCCGAACCACAAGCTGAAGCCACAGCTCCAAAGGTAAGGACAACGGCTAATAACATCAGTAGACGACGTCTCATTATTTTCTCCCTCTGCTCAATACGGGTGGAGACCCTACAACCCTCCGACAACCCGCGTTGACGCATGGCTATCTTGGCATATTCTCAGTAATTATGCATCTTTCAGGCAAAAAGATTTCAAACCTGTGTTACCTGTAATGAAATTCTTGTTGCGCCATTACCCATAGCGGCACTTAACATTGAGCTAATTAAAGGCAAAATAACGTTTGGATCTCCAGTAATTGAATTACCAAACGGGCCAATTTCAACTTTTAACCCTGCATCTTCTGCTATCTGAATAGCAGCTTGGACATGAGGTCCTGGTAACCCCTCCACAAAAGGCTCTACGGTAAATTCGGCAGTGATCACCTCTATATAATGGCCTATTTTTTTGAGTCAGAGGTGATTAGTTGTATTTCCAAATCCGTCGTGCATGTTTAGCCAAGTCTTCATGAGCTTTAGGTAAGTCAGTTCCAAGCACTTGCCCATCTTCAACTACTAGGTTCCCACTTACCAAAACATGCTTTGCGCGACGATCAGGACCTAAAACGAGTCCGTCAATAGGGTTACGAATATCTGCTATGTCGCTACCTGGCCATACTGCAATATCAGCATTTTGTCCGATCTCTAACGTCCCAGAGTTTTGCATTCCTAAACACCGAGATCCGCCTTGTGTCGCTATTGCCAATACTTCTTCTGGCATAAGGGCATCTGGTCGCATCTCTCGTAGGCGTGCCGTGTAAAGAGCTTGACGCATTTCCGGAAATAATCCTCCAACTTCATTTGAAGCAACTCCGTCTACACCTAAACCCACTGGAATTCCTGATCCGATCAAATCAGTGACTCTGCACATTCCAGCAGCAAGACGAGCATTTGAAGAGGGGCAATGAGCTACACCAGTTCCAGCAGAGCCGAGGACTTTCATCTCGGTATCGTCTATATGTATCCCGTGGGCTAACCAAACATCACTTCCTACCCATCCCCACTCATCAAGCATTTCGACTGGTCGACGACCAAAGCGTTCCAAGCAATGTTGTTGCTCTTCAGATGTTTCACAAAGATGAGTGTGTAGACGCAACCCAAGTTGACGAGCAAGTTCGGCTGATTCAACCATCAATTCAGTTGTGACCGAAAAAGGGCTACAGGGCGCTACTACCACATGAACCATGTCTCCATCATGGTGACGCTCTGCAATGGCCTTTGTTGACGAAAGTATCGAGTCTCTATCTTCTACTACTCGGTCTGGCGGCAACCCTCCTTTGCTTTCTCCTAAATCCATTGAGCCGCGTGATAGAAATAAGCGGATTCCTACTTGTTTAGATGCTTCAACAATTGCATCAAATACTCTGTCGTCGCCTCCGGGCACTAGATAATGATGATCGGAGGCAGTTGTGCATCCTGTTGCCGCCAACTCGCCAAGTCCGACCAAAGCTGCTACATAAACGTCTTCTACTGTTAATTCATTCCAGACCGGATACAAATGAACTAACCAGTCAAACAAGTTGCATCCAGTCGCTTCACCACGTGTCATCCACTGATAGAGGTGATGATGAGTGTTGACTAAGCCCGCGGTTACAATATCTCCTTCACAATCAAGCACAGTGTCTCCACTTAGAGCTTCAATTGTTCCAAGCCCAGCGATCTTGCCATCTTCAATCGCTATATCTCCGGGAAATCTGGCACCGCGTAGAATGAGTCGTGACATAGAAATCAGGGAGTCCAGTCGGCAAACACATCAATCATTTTCTTCACATCGGGACCTAGTGGATACAAGATAGGACACGTGCATCCATCAGCCATATATTGGGCAACCTTTTCTCGAACCTCGTCAGGCGTTCCAGCTGCACAGATCATTTGGACGATCTCGTCTGGGACGAGTTTAGATGCTGCTTCTACTTGTTCATGAGTTGCTGGCCACGTTAAAACTTGTCCAATCTCATCAAGAAGAGATTCCGGAACCCCTGATGCTTTCATAATGTGGGGTTGCTGCCCTAGATATTGCGTAACCATCAAACGCGCCCCGTCAAGAGCTTCTTCACGAGTGTCCGCTACTGAACATACGACTAGTTGAGGACGGTCTACATCGTCAAGGCTTCGTCCAGCTCGTGCCGCTCCGTCTTCTAGAGACTGCATAGCTTTCTTGTTGTATTCAGGAGAGACTAAATAATTGAGCACAACTCCGTCTGCGATTTCTCCAGATAATTCCAGCATCTTAGGTCCAGTTGCACCGATGTAGATAGGGACATCTTTTGGTCGACGCTCTTGATAAACATAGTCAAGTTCGACTCCGTCTAAGTTCACGAAATCACCTTTAAACGTGACGGTTTCGTCTGCTAAGAGAGCCCTTACTGCGGTTATGATTTCTCGCATAACTCCTAGTGGTTTATTTCTTTCAATACCCACTTTGCTGGCAAGTGGATCCCACCAAGCTCCTATACCTAAGATCATGCGGCCGGGCGCTAGGTCATCCAGTGTTGAAAACGTTGAAGCAAGGCGTGCTGGATTACGAGTCCAGCAGTCAACTACTCCAGATCCAATTTTTATAGTTTCGGTGCAAGCCCCGAAAGCTGCCATCGGTACCACTGCATCGCGAACCAGTCTTGAATCTGCTTGCCACACAGCTTCAAATCCTTTTTCTTCTGCGTATTGCACATATTCAATTGCTTCCGTTATTGGATGAGCGTCTTGTAAGTAGATAGCTAACCGCGTCATAAATGCTCTTTCTTTGTTTATTCTAAAATTTTTATAATCTTTGGTGAAGTTTCCTAGCTGCTTCTGCAGATTTGGCTCTTACTTCACTTTCGTCCACTCGAGTAGATTTTCCGTCTTTCCAGACTACTTCATCGCCTATTTCTATCTCGACTGGTCTTGTTCCAGTTGTGTAGGCAAGATGCCATGGATCTATGTTGTCGTAGTTCCATGTCACTTTGTCATCTATTGCCTCTGGGAATAAGTCCCATCCAGCAGACAACCATTCCCAAGAAATTTCTGGTGTGGCTGTGACATCATTTTCTCGATGACGAGCGTACGCAAGGCGAAACTCCTCCAGCATGTTTGCACCAATACCGTCTGTTCCTAGTGCAATTTTATTTTTGAATCTAACTGGATTGGCGTAGCCAACGCCATTATTCATATTTGATCTTGGATTGTGAACAATAGTTCCGCTTAACTCATGATCATCTTCTAAATAAACGCCGTGAATGATAAGCCAGTTTTCCTCTGTGAGGTGCTTTAATCGTTCTGCTGCTCCAGCATCTACTTTCCCTTCAGCTACATGAATATGCACACCTACCTCGAGCTCAGAGGCAAGTTGAGCAGCAGACTCAAGAGTTTCTTCACTGCAAGTAAACGCGGCATGAACTCCTACCATGCCATGTCCACCATTCTTCAAATATCTTTCATTCTCGGCTAAACCACGTTTTGCACCTTCAGGCCCATGTCGATCGGTCACGCCATATGCGCAACTAACTCGGACTCCCACTTCGGCGCAAGCTTCAGCAATTACAGACAGTGAACCTTCTATTGCTGTCGGCGATTCATGGTGATCAATGATGGCAGTCGTTCCTTGCTCAAGTGCCTCTAAAGCTCCAAGTTTTGCTGACCAATGAAGTATTTCTAAATCTAAAGCTTGGTCAAGTCGCCACCAAACTGTCTCCAAAATTTCTGTGAATCCTTTAGCAGTGTAAGGAGGAGGAGGCATTCCACGAGCTAGCGATGAATAGAGATGATGATGAGCACACACAAGCCCTGGGGTGGTGTTCATCTAACTTCCATCCCAGTCCGACCATTGTTCTTGTTGGTTAGGTTCTGCTAATGGCAGAACGCTGCGCCATTCCCCATCATGTTTTTTTAATGCTGCGGCCACAGCTCCAGCAGTTGGGACCAAACCGATTTCTCCAACACCTTTAATGCCATATGGAGCGTTTGGCTGAGGGGATTCAACAAGTCGAACATCTACCTTTGGCATGCCGCTGGGTCTAATAATTCCTAATTTTCGAAGAGTGTTATTCACTGGGTACGAATTCTCATCAACTGGGAACCCTTCAGTTAAGGCATAGCCTAGGCCCATATGCACTGCGCCTTGGACCTGCCCCTCGCATAACACGGGATTAACCGCTCTTCCAACATCATGTGCTGCTATTACTTCCTCCACGTCTCCTGTATCGGGGTCTATAACAACGACTTGTGCGGCATATCCGAATGTTGAGTGAATAATAGGATTTTCCACACCATCATTAAGAGAGTTGGTCCAATCAACTCGATACTCGCCGAGATAATCAACACCGATTCTGCACCCGTCTTCAAGAGCCACCCGGCAAGCATCTGCTACTGAACCAGCCCCCATTAGTGTTCCTCGGCTTCCAGTGGTCTGACCAGCTCCCATTTCTCTTGTGGTGTCCACAATCACCTCAATGCGTGAAGGGTCTATCTTGAGTTCTTCTACAGCGACTTGTTGCGCCACTGTATGAATGCCTTGACCCATCTCTGTCCAGCAATGCCGGACTTCAACTTGCCCATCGTCCCGAAAATGAACAACCGCTTGTGCGATTTCTTTAAACCCATTTCCAAGTCCAGAGTTTTTAAGACCTAACCCAATTCCTACTGCCTTACCTTCTGCTACTGCTTGTTCATAGGATTCTTTAACTTCATCTAAGCAAGCTTGGGCGCCAAGACACCCATCATCCATTATTTGTCCAGGACCCCAAACCACTCCCGGACTAATAACGTTTCGGTTACGCATCTCCCAACCGCTTATCCCGACTTTTTCCGCTAATCGATCAATAACACCTTCCATGGCGAACTGTGCTTGATTAGCTCCGAAACCACGAAAGGCCCCACAGACCGGATTGTTTGTACGAACTGCAGTTGCTTCAACATCTATATTTGGAACTACGTAAGGGCCACTTGCATGTCCTGCTGCGCGCTCCAATACTTTCATCCCGACCGATGCATACGGCCCTGAGTCACCAATCATCCTCACCCAAAGCGCTTGTAGTCGTCCTTGACTATCGCATCCAGCTTTGTACGCCATTCTTATTGGATGGCGTTTGGCATGCATGAGGAAAGATTCTTCGCGAGAAAGAGTGCATCTGACAGGAGCTTTCAAAATCCACGCCGCTAAGGCTGTTTGCGCCTGATTTGACATGTCTTCTTTACCGCCAAATGCTCCCCCATTGGAGACAAGTTCAACAGTTATATCCGCTGTTTCAATATCTAACACTGAAGCAATTTGATTACGATCATCCCAGATTCCTTGACCACCAGACCAGACATAGAGTTTTCCTTCTCCATCTGGGGCTGCCAAAGTTGATTCTGGTTCTAAGAACGCATGCTCGATGCGTTGTGTTTGGAATACTTCCTCTACTACATGCTCTGATGTTGCAATTGCTTCTTCAATATCGCCTCTTGTATATGTAGAGACTGACAATATGTTCCCATCAAGTCCCCAAACAGCGTCTTCGTCAGATTCTGCAGCTACCACCGGGTCATTAAATACTTTTAATGGGGTGTACTCAACTTTTACTAAAGTCGCAGCATGACGTGCTGTTTCTCGATCCTCGGCCACAACAAAAGCGATGACATCTCCTAAGTACGAGGTTCGTCCTCCTTCAGGTATGAAGACCGGCCAATCGGTATGGATAATGCCTACCCGAAGTTCCCCAGGTACATCTGCTGCTGTAAAGACTTGATGGACTCCTTCTATTTTTTCTGCTTCGGTTGTATCAATCTTCAGAACTTCAGCCCTTGCGTGACTTGCAAGATGCACTGCTCCATGTAATAAGCCCGCAGGTTTCAGGTCATCGATATAAGGACGATCTCCTAATGCGAGTTCTTCAGCCTCGTATTTTCGATTACAACTCCCGATACCACCAACTGGAGTCTCTTTCGGGATTTCTTTCGCAGCGATAGATTCAACTGCTTCTAAAATTTTTGTATACCCAGTGCATCGACATAAGTGAGCACCAAGGTGACGCTCCAAGTCATTCCGAGTGAGGGCCTCCGCTTTTTTATCAACTAAAGCCTTTGCGCGTACCACAATGCCTGGGATGCAGAATCCGCATTGAAGTGCTCCATGAGCAGCGAACGCTGACGCGTATCGTTCTCGTTCTTCCTCTTCTATTCCTTCTAATGTCAATACAGAGGTATTCTCAATACGTTCCATTGACATTTGACAAGCAACTTTGGCTTTACCATCAATAAGAACTGTGCAACAGCCGCATTGTCCTGAGGGAGAGCACCCGTCTTTGGGAGAAAGAATGTTTAATTCTTCTCTTAGAGCCGATAAGAGGTGTGGATGTTCCCCTTTAACTGTTACTGAGTCTCCATTTAAATTGAATGTGGTCATGTGGAACTAGCTTTCTTTAATTGTCTCAGGGATTTCGACCCCAGTTTGGCTAGTGATGCGTGTGTAAATTTCTGGGCGGCGATATCGAGAAAAGTTGAAAAGGGTTTCTTTATAATCAGCGCATAAGTCAAGGTCACATTCAGCGACGACCAGTTCATCTTCAACTGTGGAACAGAGTGCTTTTATTTCACCAGAGGGTCCGATGATCGCGCTTTCTCCTAATAGATCGCAGCCTTCTTCCTCTCCTGCTTTAGCTACGCCTACCACCCACATGCCATTCTGGTAAGCGCCTGCCTGTAAAACTAAATGATTATGAAATCCTTGTAGACGATCTTGATTTGGGTCTGGCGCATAATGTATCGGGGTGTTGTAACCAATAAGTGCCATTTCGCAGCCTTGTAAACTTAGAACTCGATAAGTTTCTGGCCAGCGTCGGTCATTGCAGATTGCCATACCCATTATTCCCCCGAATGCGGCGTGTACTTCAAACCCTGGACCTGGGTCAAAGTAATACCGTTCGAGGTGTTGAAACGCTCTCCATGGTTCATGCTCTTCATGTCCGGGTAAATGAACCTTACGGTAGTGAGCGATGATATTTCCCGTTTTATCAACGAGTACAGAGGTGTTGAAGTGCTCACCTTTAGGAGTGAGTTCTGCATAACCGAGATGAAATCCCACTCCTAGTCTTTTTGCTTCATCAAAAAGAGGTTGCGTCTCTGGATTAGGCATTTCTTTTTCAAAATAATGGTCAAATTCTTTCTTGTCGTTCACATACCAACGTGGGAAAAATGTTGTAAGAGCTAACTCTGGAAAAACCACGAGATCACAACCGGCTTGACTTCCTTGACGTAGTAAATTAATGAGCCTCTCGACTACTGCGTTGCGAGAATCTGTTTCTTGTATTGGCCCAGTTTGTGCCGCGCCAACGGTCACTATCCGACTCATTGCTCAGCTCCTGGTAGATCTTTGGCATCAAGAGCCAATATTGATTGCAGTAAGACGTTGGCTCCTGCAATCAAATCTTCTCGGTCTGTATGTTCTGACGGGTTATGACTAATACCGTTTTGGCTTGGTACAAATATCATTCCAGTTGGGCATACTCTTGCGAGCATCTGAGCATCATGCCCTGCTCCTGAAGGCATCGTCATTGAAGAGTGGCCTAATTGAGAACAAGTTTCGGAAATAATGTCCACAACTTCCGTATCAAATACGACTGGCTCGAAGCGAGCGAGTGAGCGTGAATCAATGGTGACACCCTCGGATTCCTCTAGGGAGCTGATACATGATTTCATTTGGTTCTCTGCATCAACCAATAGAGACTCGTCTGTATTTCGTAGATCTACTGTCAATTGTGCTTCTCGCGCTACAACGTTTACTAGATCTGGCTGAAATTGCATTCTCCCTACAGTTGCCACTTGTCGACCGCCCATGCGTTCAGTGATATCTCTGGCTTCTGTGGTTATTCGAGCTGCAACGTAACCTGCGTCATGCCTCAAGTGCATCGGGGTAGTTCCAGCATGATTGGACTGGCCTTTGATGGAATATTCAGTCCACGATATTCCTTGCACTCCCGTAACTGTCCCGATGGTGATGCCTTCATCTTCCAGTAATGGGCCTTGTTCTATGTGTAGCTCAATAAAGGCTCGTGGAGGTATGGCGGGGCATGGAGCTGTGCCACGATATCCAATCCGATCAAGTTCTTCTCCCAGTATGGCTCCATCAATACCTTCTACTTCTAGGGCTTGTTCTAGTGCTAACCCCCCGACGTACACCAGACTGCCAAGCATGTCTGGTGGGAACCGAGCTCCTTCTTCATCAGTAAAAAATGCAACACCTACGGGATAACGAGTAGATACGTCATTTTCTACGAGCGTTTCAATCATTTCGATTCCCGCAAGAACTCCAAGATTTCCGTCGTAACGGCCTCCTGTAGCGACTGTGTCTATATGACTACCAGTGAGAGTTGGTGGTCCATCTAAAAGCCCTGGTCGAGTGGCAATAACATTTCCGATGCCGTCAATTGTTATTTCGAGACCAAGATCTTTCATCCAAGTCACAACTAGATCGCGTCCATCTCGATCTTCATCAGTAAGCGCTAGGCGACAGGATCCAGTGCCTTCATGTGGTCCAATAGTTGCTAGATCCTCAATGCGTTGCATCAAGCGGTCTCCATTAATTCTTAGTGATTGAGAATCCGTCATGACATCTCCTCAATCGAGACTATGTCGGTAAGTCGAACAGGGACACGTGGAAGTTCAAGGTTCGTCGCTTCGCGTATAGCCGCTACAACTGCAGCAGTTGAAGATATAGAAGGAGGTTCTCCTATGCCTTTTGCTCCAAATGGCGCACCAGGTTCTGGCTGTTCAATGATCGCTGCTATTTCAACTGGGGGCATGTCGAGAGCTGTGGGAATCAGGTAGTCAGTAAAGGATGCATTTCGGATATTTCCTTCAGCTACGAGGACTTCTTCCATAACTGCTAGTCCTACGCCTTGTGCTGCTCCCCCCTCCAGTTGTCCAATCGCTTGCAAAGGATTGAGCAGCCGACCCACATCTTGTGAAGTGACTAATTCCACCACTTTTACTAGACCAAGCTCTGGGTCAACATCGACTACTGCCCGGTGAGCGGCAAACGCAAAAGATACGTGTGCGTCTCCTTGCCCATTTTCATCTAGCGGAAAGGTTGGAGCATGTCTATATTCAACTCTGGCTTCTAGTGGATTCTCTGTGGCTTCATCAATGTTTATGGAAAAGTCCCCGTTAAGAGAAAGAGCTTGACCTTCTACAAGAACTAAATCATCAACGCTCACTTTATGTTCTTCTGCCAGTCTTTGTAATAACTGCAGACGGACCTCTTCGCAGGCTTTTTGTACAGCTCCACCTGACATCCATGTCTGTCGACTAGCTGAAGTGGATCCAGCTGATCCTACTGTTTCAGTTGCAGCAGGAGCTAAAACAACTTCTTCTACTCCAAGAATTTCTCGAGTGATTTGTTGGGCTAATGTTACGAATCCTTGTCCAACTTCTGCACAAGCACAGGTAATAGTTGCCACTCCACCTTCTAAGTGGCACACAGCTGAACTGAAGTCATCAAAGCCTTCTGAGAACATCAGATTCTTAAATCCGACTGCTATAGCCTCTCCGCGAGAGATATGTTCCGGATCTGCGGTACGTCCTGCACCACCTGGTAGGGACATGAGATCTGAAGATTCTTGGTAAGAGGGAATATGTTCTGCACAAGTTCGAATCACCTCTGCTACTGGAGCTGTCCCTGTAATGGTTTGACCGGTAAGTAATTGATCTCCTGTTTTTAATGCGTTCTTTAGGCGTATTTCCACTGGATCTATATTCAGAGCTGTAGCGAGTTTGTCCATTTGTGCTTCATGGCCCATACAGGTCTGCACTGCGCCAAATCCTCGCATCGCTCCGCAAGGCGGGTTGTTTGTTCTGACCACTATTCCTTCAATATTTGCGTTGGGGATTCGGTAGGGGCCTGCAGCGAAACATGCTGCATTAGCTATTACTGCTCCGCTTGAAGATGCATAAGCCCCTCCATCAAGTAGAACTCGAGCCTCAACTCTTACGAGATTTCCTTCTCTGTCTGCATGATGTCGATACCACATCTTGGCCGGATGGCGGTGAACATGACCGTGAAAGGACTCTTCTCGAGAGTAAACCATCTTGACTGGTCTGTTTGTTCTCATTGCGAGCATGCATAGATGGACATGAAGACTTAGATCTTCACGAGCGCCGAAAGCGCCCCCTACTCCCGCCAAAGTAATGCGAACATCTTCTTCTCGCATCCCAAGACAAGAGGCAACCTGTCTCCTGTCTGCATGCAACCATTGAGTTGATACATATAGATCAACTCCTCCGTCTTCTCCTGGCACTGCGAGTCCGGATTCGGGGCCAAGAAAAGCCTGGTCCTGCATGCCTACCTCATAGATACCTTCCACCTGTACATCGCCTTGTATTTCTTGATCTCCGTGACGGAGATTGATTTTGCGAAATACATTTCCGTCTGGATGAATATGGTCCACTGACTCTGCTGTTTCCGGGTCAGTTAATGGAACCATTTCCTCATATTCAACTTTGATTGCGGCAAGCGCTCGTCGAACGATTTCAGGGTGGTCTGCAGCAACTATGGCTACAGGTTCTCCTTCATAGCGAACCACTTCCGCCGCCATAACTGGCTGATCAGCATGTTCTAAGCCATACACTGCCTCTCCTGGCACATCCTCATGTGTAAGCACTGTATGCACCCCATCGATAAGTAGCGCTTCGGTAACATCTAATTTCCTGATGCGAGCTGCAGGATGCGGGGAACGCAATGTTCCTCCCCAAAGCATTTTCTCATGCCAGAGATCACTAGAAAAAGCGAAAGTTCCCTTTACCTTTGGTATGCCGTCCGGGCGTGGAGCAGAGTCTCCTATTCGAAAACTTGAAGTAGGTGTGTCCGTCTTTACATCACTCACGTTTCCCCCCCCTTCGGGAGGCTGCCGCTATTTGTACTGCTTCAAGAATCCGTCCATACCCGGTGCATCTGCACAAGTTCCCACTTATCGCTTCTCGTACGGTTAAATCATCAGGGCTTTCGTTTTCTTCTAAAAGATGGTCAATGGTGACTAGCAAACCTGGAGTGCAGAATCCGCATTGAACTGCTCCTGCGTCTATAAAAGCCTGCTGGACATCGCTTAACTCTCCTTCAGCAGAAAGGCCTTCGATGGTGGTGATTTCTTGTTCTATAGCTGAGCCTGCCAAAACTAGGCAACTGCATACGACTTCTTCGCCTATTCGAACTGAGCACGATCCGCACTCTCCTTCTTCACAAGCATTTTTTGCTCCAGGAAAACCCAAACGTTCCCTTAAAACCCAGAGCAAGCTTTCGCCTGCCCAAGAATCAGCAACCTGATGATCTTCTCCGTTTACATTAAGGGTGTAAAAATCATTGCTCATGTGTTGTCCTCACTAAAAATTCTGCATGCTGCGCGACGGGACAGGATTTTAATTGCATGACGACGATATGCCGCTGATCCACGATGGTCATCTATGGGTTGTGCTGCCTCTGCGCACAGCGAAGCAAATCCTTCTAGGACCTCAGAACTGACTTCATTCTTTTCCCAATTCACTCCATTTGATAGAAGATTTTCAGCCTCTGTGGGGCGAATTGGAACCGGGCCGACGGTACCTAAGCAACTTCGAACTCGATTTTCTTTCAAATCTGTGAGAAGAGTGAACGACGCGACCGAAATCACCATCGCATTACGTGGCCCGATTTTGCAAAATTCTTGAGGACCTTCAAGAACAGGAACACTAATTTTTTCAATCAACTCGCCTGGTTGAAGGGCATTCTGTTTAACTCCGACAACAAATTGATTTATTGGCAATTTTCGAATTCCGGCTGCTGACCGAATCGTCAGCACCGCTTCCAAGGCAAAGAGAGTTGGCAAAGTGTCTCCTGCAGGTGATGAGGTTCCCAAATTTCCACCTATCGTTCCTGCATTCCGTATTTGCGGAGATCCAACAGTTCTTGATGCTTGAGCCAAAGCAGGAACCATTGAAGAAATTTCTTTACTCATCATCTCTGAATAAGTAACGCCGGCACCGAGGTGAAGCCAATCGCCTTCTCGATTCCATCCTTGAAGTTCTGGCACACGGCCAATCGCTACAACTTGATCTACAGACATAGACCCTTTATTTACTTGGACCATCACATCTGTCCCGCCAGCAAGAATTAAGGCTTCAGGGCATTCCTCTAAAGCTGCTAAAGCATGATCAAGCGAGCGCGCGACAGTAACTGGCATAAGTATTAATGCTGCCGGTATTTCAACATTTTGTCAACTTTCATAAATGCGATACTGTTAAAAATGTGACTTCGTACAACCACCCGCTTCTGAAAACCCTAGTTCCTTTCGTTGAAGCGATTGGGGCACAGCTGCTTCTACCTGATGAAGTAACAGAAACGGACTTTCCTCTATTTTGGAATGATGAGATAGTTGGTGGGCTCAGAAGGCCTGATCTGAATCAAGCTTTAGATCTTCTTCTTCAAACCGCTGAACACGAAATCGGCACTTCTCGTGAGAATATGACTCGATTAGAGAAGCAGCGGGTCGTAACTCTCTTAAATGATTGGGGTGCATTTACTCTTCGTAAATCTGTTGAAGATGTCGCTGAGGCTCTTAGCGTTAGTCGATTTACTATCTACAACTATTTAGAGCACTCAGAGCAAAAATAAATCAAGCATCAAGTGCTTTATGCGAAGCTGAGTCAAGATCTACAACTGGCGGTTCTGTTGACCACGGAAAGTTGATCCAAAGATCTGTGTGTTTCCATACATAATCACAGTCAACTACTGATTGAGGTTTCTGGTAGAGAACGGCTGATCGAACTTCAGCCACTTGGTCTTTGGCCGTATCGTGAACCAATTTCAGAGTGTGTCCAGTGTCGGCTACATCATCAGCTATCAAAACTTTTGCATCGTCAAGATTTACCCAATCGACATAGGGAGGGAGCACGACGGGTAAATCTAAACGCTCATCAACTGCTGTGTAGTACTCAACATTAATTACATAAAGATTCTTTACCGCGAGAGCATAACCAAGCGATCCTGCTACGAACATTCCTCCTCGGACTATTGCCAAGATCATGTCTGGCTGGTAACCATCATCAGCAATAGTCTGAGCAAGTTGTCTCACCGCAGTACCATATTTAACCCAGTCCATCTCTTCGCGTTCGTCCACGGCCTCGCTCCTTTCTTCTTAATCTATAAACTAGCCGGTCATCAGTACTAAGCCCATAACCGTATAGATAACCATAACCATGAGCATGGGATACTGGCTTTGTAGTGCGGTTCGTTTTGACCATAGTTCTACAGAACGATCATGAGCGAACAAGACCCCAAAGAGGTGCCCGCTAACAATTGACCCAATTTGCACCCATCCAATTACGGTGGTTGAGACTACAGTCCAATTAATTGCATGATCAGCTGTACCGAATATGTTCCATCCTTGCCCATAAGGGTCGGAAAGTAAGATTTTGAATGCTTGACCTTCAAGAATCAACAAAGAGAAATAATGTGCGACGTCATATCCGATAAGAATCGGGATCAACGAACCCCCAAATATGAGTGCAAAATTTTGGTCACTAGTTAATCGAGATCCGATACGAGAAGCCTGGTGATAGGCAACGCCAATAATTAGCGCAACCCAAACTAACCCTAGAGTGTTCACTACAGTCAAGCCCCATCCTGACTTTCCCACTGCTAGATCCAACCACCATCCTGTTCGTGACACGCCATCAAATGCTGTACCTCCCAATGCCGCCAAAACAATTGCTATTGAAGGGCCGGACATCTTCAAAGCTGAAATGCCTACAAATGGAAATCTTACTTTTAGTTGATTTTTCTCATCGCGAAAAAGAGGCGAAATGGCTGCAATAAGCTGAAATAGGACTCCAAAACCTTCAGCTTTCCTTGCTTCATTCCACCCCCATCGCCAAGCCGCTGCCAACAAAGAAGCGGTGTATACCAACATGCTCCACCCAAGAACGCGTGGGCTCGACCCGTCATGATAAGCCAGTTCTAGCCAATGGAAAATTGTGATCGGGATTAATGCAGCCCATCCGGAAGCAAGCCACTTGGGCGCAGGGCGTGCTGCTGCGGTGCGATTTTTGTCCACTAATTTTCCTAGAGTTTCCCAAGGGCTAACTGTTTTCCAAAAGGGGCCAAAAATAGCAGAAAAGATAGCCACCCCGACCCAAAAAATAATAAAGACAGCAGTCGGAGCAATATTGGCAACCGTATTGTTAGGACCAATAAAACAAGCAGTAAATACGACGAAGAAAAGCGCTAGCGCTAAGAGCTGAGCGGTTGCGGCAATGACCTGACCGATCTTTGTGAATTTTGAAATTAAATGTCCGCTCAAAAGTTTAGGGAATCTTGGTTGATGCCAAAGTAAACCAAGTGCAGCAAACGAGAGTAACAATGCCATTGCACCGCTCCAAGCCGCAATCCATTCTGATATTGGAAGGTCGCTTCGCCCTCCTACTCCGTGAGCAAATAATGAACTAAAGATAAAGGCCACTAGGAAACTTCAAGTGCAAGAATTTGATAGCCGGCTTCATGAAGCTCTCCCTCAAAAACACCTGGAATATCTACTTGGAATTGCAGTGTTTCGGACTGGTTGGCGATTAGTAAAACCTCAAGGTCATATACATGAAGATGGAACATGTCGTCTTCATCTGACAACAAAGTAATGCTTACTAGCTCTCCAACTTCTGCGCTTAGCCTTTGAAGACCACCAACAACTGTTCCATTTTTCACTTCTACAGTTATTTCTCTATCGATCTCGGGAGCCTCTTCGCCTTCTTCAATTTCTATAGAGATTGAGTCAGATATAGCTTTCCCGTCAACGTAATACTCGCGATGGTCATTCGTAGAGATAGTTACTCGAAAATTATGTAAACCTTTTTTGAGATCGTTAACGACATAGCTTGTTTCATGCAGCATTTCAACCGAAACGCCGTCTACATATAAGTGCAAGTGTCCTTGACCTGGTTTGTGCTCAGTAGGTGGATTTATTGGAATTAGTTCAAGGTTCTCAACCGAAAAGTTCAAATTAACTTCTCCGGTTTCTGCTACTGATCCAGAAATGGAAACTGTTGGTGGGTCCGCTAATTGAGAAACGTCAAGATTGTCTTCATGACTGTGATCATGGCTGTCATGGCTGTCATGGCTGTCATGGCTGTCATGGCTGTCACTATGGTCCATAGCCATACTTGTTGATGGAGCATCTTCACCAGTGCTTGAAGAGCAAGAAATTAATGAAGCAACCATTAGCGCACAGAATACTTTTTTGATTTTCTCAACCATAAGATTCCTCATATCTCTGCATGCTGTCTTATCCAGGTATGCATCGCAATTCCAGAGGCTACCCCAGCATTAATTGATCGCGTTGACCCATATTGTGAAATTGAGCACACCTTAATTACTGCTTCCCGTGCTTGATCTGAAAGCCCTGGGCCTTCTTGACCTAGTAACAGCACACATCTTTCTGGAAGTTCTGTTTTCTCAATAGGAACAGACCCTGGAAGATTGTCTATCCCAATTATTGGAAGTTCCTGACCACCAGCCCAAGAAAGTAAGTCTTCAATTGTGGGGTGGTGACTCACATGTTGGTACCTATCAGTCACCATCGCTCCTCGACGGTTCCATTTTCTACGCCCCACAATGTGAACACCAGCTGCCAAGAAAGCATTAGCGTTACGGACAACCGTCCCAATGTTTAAGTCATGAGCCCAATTTTCTATCGCTATATGAAACCCGTGACGACTTCGATCAAGTTCTTCAACAATCGCTTCGCGACGCCAATACCTAAAGCGGTCGATTACATTGCGGCGATCTCCGTTTGCTAAAAGTTCTGGATCATAACGAGGATCAGTGGGCCATGGCTCGGAATGTGGGCCTACACCCACATCAGATTTTTCCTCATCCACCTAAGCAACCTACGATTTACTAATTAAGAATTCTCTGCAGCAATTTCTTCGTCGGTGGGCACTTCCACACCTTCGGTGTAATAAAGATGAAGGTCTGCTATTACATCCGCTACCCCATCAGTTTTACCTTCTCCAATGTCAATAGTGATCACATTCGCATTGACATGCACACCGTTAAAATTACTATGTTCAAAAAGACGTCGTGCTAACTCATCTGATGGTGTAGAGCCAGTGATCTCTTGACCAAAAAGGTACCGTTCATGCCCCATGCCGGTAAGACTCCGATTAATTTCAAATCGAATGATTCCCTCACGAGAAGAAGTTTTTTCCACGACTGTAATTGGTTGACCCATACTGCGAGGCTAGCGGACGACAGATCTATCTCCCTAGTTTAGGAACTTACTTTTTGGACGATCTCCCGCCATATAAAGAAAAAATCCTAGGAAAATTGATATAAACGCAAGACCTGAATGAATAAATTTGAATCCGAAGTCATGCTGCGCCTCAAAGAGTATCCCTGCTCCACGGATAAGCCAGAAAACTGACGTCCCTAAACCAAAGATTGCTGCAAATCGAGCAGTGGCTGGGCCTTGTTTTTTCCATAACCCCGTTAAAAAAATCAACGCAACCAAGACGAGTAATAAAAAGATTCCTGCGACTACAAACACCCAAATCTTTTCAGATAATTCAACTTCTGGGTCATTAATCAAGTTTCTTATTCGACTAACCCAGATAAAGACTGTCCAAATTATAAGCAGCCATAACCTTCTAATAATTTGCGCCATGACGACAAAGATTAGTGAACTGAAACATATGTAAACAACATTGCCTCAATTAAACAATCTAATTTGTGGACTACTACGAAAACGCCTTGGTTCACCTAAATCAGATGCATTTTCCATAAAATTCCAGGATGTCCGATGAAATGTCGTAGCTCCAAGATTAGAAAGAGCCTCGCGATGACGCGGGCATGGATACCCCTTGTTGTTAGAGAAAGAATATTCAGGCCACTTATCGCTGGCTTCGCGCAATAACCGGTCTCGTGTAACTTTCGCGATAACCGACGCAGAAGCTATGGAAAGACTCGTCGTGTCTCCTTTGACTATGGTTTGCGCTATTCCCCCACCCACAAAATCCCATTTCCCATCAAGTAAAGCCCTATCAGGCTTTAATCTGAGTTCAGTTAAGGCTCGTCTAGTTGCTAGGCGCTGAGCTTCAGACATGCCAAGTTCGTCACATTCATCATTAGAAGCATGACCCACCGACCAAGCAGTAGCCCAATTTGTGATCCGGTCAAAAAGTATTTCCCTTTCCTTCTCCGTCAGCATCTTTGAATCACGGACTCCGGTTATTCGTTTTTCCTGATTCACGACTACTGCTCCAACGGTAAGTGGCCCTGCCCACGCTCCTTTACCAACTTCATCTAAACCAACGACCACTTTGTGGCCTTGGTTCCATAAAACTTTTTCTGCAGACAGTCCAGGTGCTTTACCCTGAAGAGCAGTTCTCATTTTAGGTCGTCCCATTATTGTCCTTCGGCGGAAGAGGAATGAGTAAAGTTTCACCTTCTGTTTTTAAAGTCGAAAATTCCTTCTGTAGCCCGGGGATCGTGATAAGTGGTGCAAGATCATCGTGCGGCTCTATTTCCCATAACAGTGCTGCATTCTCTCCATGCCATCGAATAGCGAAACCTAGCCTTCCCCAACGTGTAGCCATTCCATGCAATTCAAAATCCTTTCCGTACCAAGATTGAGGCAATGATTTAGAAAGAAGCTGAACCCCTTCATTGGTTTCGGAAACAAGGTCATCAAAAGGGCTTAAAAGGGAATCAGGAAAACCGCTATCTAAATAGTTGAGATCTCTAGCAGCCCTATCTTCTCCTATCGCCCGCAAAAGCGAAGTTAGGCCGCTAGTTAAGACTTGCCCTAAGGCATCTTTTTTTCCCAGAGAGCGAACTAGTGGCTCAATCTTTACCGCACCAGATGGCAGGAAATCCTCTACCCGTCGATGTCGAATCCAAAGTTCAATCGCTGCGCTCAACCACTGTGGGTTTGGATCTGCAGAAGCTATTCTTTCAGATGCATCATCAGCAAGCCCCCAAGCAGCAAGTCGGATCGCCCCCTGAGGTGTCGGGCTTGAAATAAGAAGGTCTACTAGATCTCTTGGCCCTAAGCCACCGAGATCTTTATTCGGCAAACTCGTAGTTGTACTTGTTTTTAATCGTTGGCCCCATCCAGTTTCCACACGAGAAAAATCTGGAAGACTTCCAGGATCTATCTTTTTTTCTATTGTGGGAGCTATTACAAATCTAAGCCCACTTTTATGTGTCAATGGGACAATCAATGCGCCTGTCGCACTCTTTTTTCTACTTTTTAACGGTGGCGGAATTTCTTTATCGGCTTTTCCATCAAAAATTAAGTTTTCGAGATTTTCAGATCCTTCTTGTAACAAGTAATAGCCTGGCGGCCGGTCAACCGTGACTTGTGAGCGTTCATCCACAATTAAGGAGTTTTTTTCTACTCTTAACCTCTTTATGTCATTAAATGGAGTAACTACAATCGCTACAGCAACTGGTGCAGATGATTCATTTGATAACTCTGTTATCACTGAGGGTTTTTGTGCCTCACGGCCAATAGCTGCCCAAGTTTTTGCCACTATTCGCCCTGATGAAATAGTGAGACTTGTCTCAAAGACTGGTGCTGAACCAACACGTCTATGCGCAAGAGTTGTTTCAGATTCTGGCCTATACCAGTGCTCTTCTTCTCCTACCCACCACTCAACTTGATAATTCCCGAATATCGGGGAGATAGAACCAGACTCGGTAACTGTCGCTAAGACACCACTATCGGTGCCTAAGAAGCCAAGAGAGGGTTCAACTTTAATTGCCATAATGCTGATCCTATTCGCTGAGGCCTCTACACTGCCGATTGTGACCGATTCCACTTTTATTCTCATCCCTTTGAAATCTTTCGTTCAGGCCAAGCTTCGTCTTGCCACAGTGATGACAGAAGAAGGTCGAGTTGATTTAGCTAAAAAAATGGCTGAAATAGTTCTTGACGCTGCTCATCCTCTACCGGTCGCAATAGTCTGCGATGATTCTGAAGTCGCTGCTTGGGCTCGCGAAAAAGGAGCAGAAGTTATACATTCTGATAACCCTGGTTTAAACGCTGCAGTTGAAACTGGGGTTTCTGCTTTAGCAGACAAAGGAGTAAAAAAAGTTATTATTGCCCACGGTGATCTGCCAAAAGCCATCCAACTCTCTCATTGTGCAGATTTTGACGGAATAACTTTGGTTCCAGATCGACACAAAGATGGAACTCCAGTTTTGACAGTTCCTACCAATGTGAAGTTTGAATTCTCCTATGGGCCAGGATCATATGGACGGCATGTCTTAGCAGCAGAACATTCAGGTGCTCCTTGGCGGAGCCTTATTGATACCAATCTTAATCATGATGTAGATGAGCCAGAAGATCTTGACGGAATTGATTTTTAAGCCAATGAACTACATTTATTAGTTTCGCAAAGATGTTAAGAAATCCTTGTGGTAGAAATACTTCTATGGAATACGTCAGTTTTACTCATATGGAAAATGGGACTGCTGAAGACTGGGCGCTCATAGACTCTGAATTCAACGCTCACGCCACAAAGCATCTCCCTGATTATCTGATGGAAACTTTACGCTCAATGCAAGGGCCGACTTTTGGCTATCAAATTGATCGATACCGGCATTCATTACAAAGTGCTACTCGGGCGTTAAAAAATGGGGAGAGCGATGAAATGGTTATCGCTGCTCTCTTCCACGATGTTGCGGACCCTATAGCGCCCGCAAATCACTCTGCTGTTGCATCTGAAATCTTGAAACCGTACGTAGATGAAAGAATTTTCTGGATTGTACGACATCACGGGGTGTTTCAGGGCTACTACTACTTCCATCACTTAGGCGGAGACCGTGATGCTAGAGAAATTTTTCGTGAACATGAGTGGTTTGATGATTGCGCTCATTTTTGCCATGAATACGATCAGAACTGCTTTGATCCCGACTATAAAGAAATGCCGCTCGAAGAATTCGCTCCTCTTGTTTACGAGGTGCTTGGCAAACCAAGTCGTTTTAGCGGATTTGAACTAGCTTGATTCGCGACGCTTTCTATCTGCTTGTTCTAACGTCTCAAAAACACTCGTAAAGCCAGGAATACCTCTCATCGCTCTGTTCAAATAGAAAAGAGATCCCAAAATTGCAATTGTGGCTGCTGGCCAACCAACGAGAGTTCGGATAATTAGATATCCGTCTACAGAGGTCTGGCGAAATAACCAAATGTCCCAAGCCGATGTTATGAATTGCCACACTCCCGCAATAACTGTTAAGCGCGAAGTCGCTCGTCGGTATATTTCATGACTACGAATTGCTTTATCAAATGGAATGACGTAATGCATGAAACGTTCAACAAATGAACGTTTTGAGAAAACAGTAGTAATAAGCGCTGCCCCAATAAGTGCTTTGGTTCCTATACCAATACCAAAATAGACAGCTTCTGAATCAGTAATTACTCCAATGACTCCACGGACTACTAAATATGCGATTAATCCAGGCAAATACTTTCCAATCATTTCGCCTCTTCGGTACCGCCCTACTACGGCTTTAATCCCCCAAAGTGTCGCTCCAATTACTCCCCAAGCAAGTCCAAAAAACCTATTTAGAACTATGAAAAGAAGAATTGGCAATATTGAATCCCAATTTCTATTGGAGTTTGATTCAATGCCGTTGCGCGAGTCGTTCATTTATTTGAACTTTCACCTGAAGCTGGTAACCACATCCATCCGAGGCTATCCACCAACGTTGGATTGTCATATTCTTGGTCTTCAGGAAAATAGACGCGCTCCGACCATTCATCCCCAATGCGTACTCTGTGTCGAGCATTGACCACTTTTGCTGCAGTAACGACATCTTCAACTGAAGAATACGTTTCTAGTCGCTGCAATACAGAACGTGTGGGAGAAATCATTGTCAGAAGTCCATTTCTCCAATTCTCTAATATCTCAGAAGGCCTCCCCCAGTTAGACTCAATTGCCTCAAAACCATCAACCTCTGGATTTGTTTCAGGATCCACAGGGGCAATAAAAAAATAAGTGTCGTATCGGCGTGGGCTTGGTTCTGGGGTTATCCATCTACTTATTGGATGGATATCACTGAAATCTAAGCCTTCAGATCCCGATAAGAGGTCTATCAAGAACGTCTTATTTTGTTCGAGCTCTTGACGATGTTTGAGAAGCGTTTGTTTCTTGGTTCCAACCAAAATTCCTACTTCTTCAATTGTTTCACGTGCCGCTGCAACGAAATAAGAAAGACCATTTTCGTTTACTTCTAATTTCTTATCTGCTTCCTCTGAAGTGATACCAGAGACCATTTTTCTCCAACGATTGTCGCGATCGCTTTCCTCCACTACCCCACCTGGGAAAGCTGTGTATCCGGGGGCGAAAGCAAGTTTTTCACTTCGTCGTATTGTAAGCACATGTAGATCAGGTCTATTACTAAGCAAGACTACGGTAGATGCAGGTCGTGGAGTCACCATTTTTTATTACGACCTTGGTTCTCTATTTTCCATGCTTGAACACTACCCCTAGGGTTTTTAAAGTTGTAAGTATCTTGAGAACTTCTACTTTACGAAGTTATTAAGTATGGAATTTTTTTATATAAAATTTGTTTCCCGACACCTCCTCAACCTGTTCAACATGCGAATCTTTATTTATGACTGAACTGCGATGGAATTCAGACTTTAAATCAAGCATTACTCTTGATAGACCAGTCTTAGCGGTGGCTTTCAAAGGTCTCTTTGATGCTTCAGGAGCTGCAACTTCAGCCCTTGAGTGGCTAAGCAGTTACTTCTCTTTCATAAAACTGGGAGAAATAGATCCAGAAACTTTTTTTGACTTTACGCAAGAACGACCCACCGTCTTATTCGACGAAAATGGTGAACGAGAGTTACGTTGGCCTGCTAATGAAATAAATGCCATTAAAACCCCTGAGGGCCAGAGAGACTTAGTAGTCATTGCCGGAGTTGAGCCTCACCTTAGATGGAAAACCTTTTCAGCAGCTTTAACCGAAGTAGCTCATGAAGTCCAAGCTGAAACAGTAACAACCTTGGGTTCTATGGTTGGCATGATTCCTCATACACGACCTCTCACAATAATCGGCAGTTCAACCAACCATGATCTAGCAGAACGGCTTGGCTTAAATCGGCCCTCCTATCAGGGGCCAACCGGTCTCGTTGGAGCTTTACACGACACTCTAGATAGGGCTGGAATACCCGTTCTTTCTTTAAGAGTGTCAGTTCCGCATTACATCCCTGATGCCCCTAATCCGAAGGCAACTCGTGCGCTTTTAAGGCGTTTTGAAATGGTTACAGGAATTGATACGGGCTATACAGGATTAGATTCAGAAGCTTCTGATTGGGAAAAAAGAGTTGATGAGGCAGTTGCCGGTGACCCTGAAATCACGTCATATGTTCGCCGCCTTGAGATGCAGTCAGATCAGTCAGAAGAAACAATGCCCTCGGGCGATGATCTCGCTGCTGAATTTGAAGCTTTTCTTCGGGATCACAATCGATCTGACGGAGACCAGTAACCTCTTTAGAAAGTGTTGGGAGAATCTTTTGCTTACGAGAGAAGAGTACACATACGTCCTTGAAAAAGACATGAATGCTTTAGTTGCTGCTTGTCTTGAAGATCCAGAAGCTCAGGTTTCAGCTTGTCCTGATTGGAATAATGCTGATCTCTTAGATCACGTAATCATGGTCTGGAATTTCGCTTGCGCTCAAGTTAAAGCGACTAATCCCGAGAAACCGACTCGGCCGGAGATTACTGAAGGACAGGATGATTTAGATTTAAGCGCCTTAGCTAATATTGCGAGCAGTAACCTTTACGAGGCTCTAGCATTGTGTGATCCTACTCAGCCTGCTTGGAACTGGTCTCCTGATTTGACTTGCGGGTTTTGGATAAGACGCATGGCCCACGAAACTGCTATTCATCGGTGGGATGCAGAAAACGCTATAGGAAAACAGACAGGCATTCATTCAGATATTTCTTTAGACACTTTGGCGGAAGTAATTGAAATGAACATGCAATTCCATATAGTCGGACCAGTTGCTGAATTTCCGAAAGGAACTCTTCATGTTCACTGCACAGACGCAGATGGGGAGTGGCTATTAACCTCTTCAGGTAGCGATTTAGTGGTAACTAAGGAGCATGCTAAAGCTGATGTTGCCGCACGCGGTACCGCTTCAGATCTTGCTTTGTGGCTTTGGCGTCGAGGAGACGCAGGGGTGGAATTCTTCGGTGATCAAAGCCTTCTTAACGCTTGGACTTCTCTTGTTCCTTAACTAATCACTCCTACGGGACAAGTGACTCCGGTCCCACCAATACCGCAGTAACCAAAGGGGTTGCGAGCAAGGTATTGCTGATGCCCTCTCTCAGCGTAATAAAACGTATCTAGTTCTTGAATTTCTGTTGTGATGGTTCCATAACCTGCAGCATCTAAAGCTTTACTGAATGAATTCTTAGTGGCTTGTGCTGCGTGTAGTTGTTCGGCGTTGTTGAAATAAATTCCTGATCGATATTGGGTGCCTATGTCGTTTCCTTGGCGCATCCCTTGCGTGGGATCATGATTTTCCCAAAAAGTTATAAGTATCTCTTCAAGAGACACGGTGAGTGGATTGAACACGACTAAGACCGCTTCTGTATGTCCAGTTAGTCCGGTACAAACTTCTTCATATGTGGGGTTAGGAGTTGTTCCACCGACATAACCAACCGCAGTTACCCAAACTCCTTCTGTTTCCCAAAACTTTCTTTCAGCCCCCCAAAAACAGCCCATAGCCACTACAAGAGTTTCAGTTTCTTCTGGAAACGGGCCTTCTAAGCTGCGGCCATTTACGATATGAGGATCTTCAACGGGTATGGAAATACCTCTTCCAGGTAGTGTCTCGTTTGGTTCAGGGAGTGTTAGTCGTTTCATTTCAATCTACTTAAATCGTGAAGGCTAAATTTTCCGATATTTGCTTTCCTAAAGCCTGGTTTCCTCCGAGGCTAAGTCTTCCGTCCTCAATGTATTGAACTGGATCATGACGTCCTCCAGTGAGTGCGAGAAAGTCTGTTGAGGTCAATGTTAGTGAAACTGTCGGTTCTTCTTCGAACAAATCTACGAGTTGAGCTTTTTCTTCAACTGACACTCGTAATGTTTTTACTATCGGTCCTGTAAGCGAAATTTCAACGCGGCTCCCCTGAGGAGCTTTTCCGCGCTTGCCAACTATGTAACCGATCGCTTGGGTTACTTCCTGAACAGATATTTCCGCTGATTTTCCGTCTTCGTCGCCTGGTTTGTTTAGCGGCTCACGGCAATCTTGAAGGTGAAGCCAGGAGTCATAAATGCGTATCTGCATAAATCTTCCATAAGGGGCTTCGCCTGCTGGTGTCCAGCCCACATTGGCAAACTCTTCTTCTGTTAACTGTCGTAGGATCTCTAGTCGTTCTGAAGTGATTTGACAAAAAGCTTTTAGAACTTCATTACCTGGAAGGTTTCTGAATGATTCAACCCATTTTTCGTTTGCTTCACCTATTGGGTTCTTAACATGTTCACCCTCGGTTGAGTTTTCTGGTGCTGGATTACCTGCCAACATATTTTCTGTTCCGACAATATGCGCAAGATTGTCTTTAACTGTCCAGCCCGGGCATCTACTTGGAGTCATCCATTCGTTTTCAGAAAGATGTGAACCAAAATTTTCCCAGGCTGCCCATACTTCTTCAAGCCCTTCAATAATGTCTTTTTTCCCAATCATTTTTCTATTCCTATCGTGTGGGATTAGCGACAGTGTTCCAGTCGCGTGCTTCAACGTAGGGACGAAAGGCAGAGGCGATGTCTTGCATGTCCTCATCGCTTTTTGGCCGCTGTAATTCAAAGAGGTGAGGGAATTCAAGCCAGCCTACGACTAAGTCCCAAAGGCGATCTGCCGCCTCTTCTTTTGGGGGATCAATTAGTACGGGGCCAAATAATTTTTGATCATTTTCGAATACCAGAGTTGGGACTCCCCATCCTCCTAGATCAATCACTCGTTTATGATCTTGGTGCACATCATCGTGGGTGGTTGAATCTTCAAGAGCTTCGTCCACGAAAGATGGGTCTAAATCGATTTCGGAAAGAAGTTGTCTTGCAACATCTGGATCATGAGCTTTACGGCCTTCTACATGAAGAGCCGTGCCAGCCTTAAGGTACCATGCATTGTTGAGTTCTGGGTCTTGACGCTTCAAGAGTGCCCCTATACGCATCATTGACCATCCGTAGGACCAATCTCTTTCCCATGGGTGCTTTTTCCCTTCAGTTAAATTGACTTCTTCTAAACTGAAAAATCTCCAATTCACGTCAATGTCGCGTCTGTTGGATACTTCACGCATCCATAAAGAAGTTTGATATGCCCAAGGGCACATTACATCAAAATGAAAATCAACTTTTGTGGGGCCGTTTGTTTTATCCATGTCTCAATTCTCGCGCAATTCATGTCTTAATACCTTGCCCAAGGCATTTCTTGGCAAAGTATTTGCTATGACTAATCTTTGAGGAAGTTTATAAGCAGCTAAATACTGTCGGCAGAACTCTCGTATTTCTTCAAGGGATGGGGTTTTCTCTTGTGAAGTAGGAACTATCCAAGCCGTCACTTCTTCACCCCACTCTTCGGAGGGCAATCCGGCCACTGCTACCTGTTCGATAGCCGGGTGATTGATGAGAACGTCGTCTACCTCTCGCGGGTATACGTTGTATCCTCCGCTGATAATCAATTCTTTTTTTCGACCGATGATTTTCAAATAGCCATCTTCGTCTAGCTTTCCTAAGTCACCAGTGCGAAACCAACGTTCAGTTGATTCGTCTACGAATGCTTCCTGATTTGCGTCTAACTGGTTCCAATAACCTTCAAAAACATTGGGTCCACTAACCAGAATCTCTCCAGATTGTTCTTCCACTTTCATCTTCACACCCGGAAGAGGAAAGCCAACTGTTCCAGATCTTCGTTCTCCCAAATATGGGTTAGAGACAAGCATGACTGTTTCAGTCATCCCATAACGTTCTAAAACTTCAATGCCTGCTTCTTGATTCAATTTTCTATGAAGTGATGGGGCTAAAGGGGCCGAACCCGAAACACATAACCTCATCTTGGACATTTCTTGAACTTGAGGATGTCTAGCAAGTCGGTGATACATAGTTGGCACACCAAAAAACATTGATGTTTGATGGGTATTGATCGCTTGCATTACTTCTTCTGCTTGGAATCCGTCTTGAAGAATTGCAGACGAACCTACGAGTAGTGTTCCATGTAATCCCACCCCCATTCCATGCATATGAAATAGTGGCAAGCACAGCAGTAATCTGTCGTTTTCTTCCCATCGCCATGCCAATCGAACGGAATGTGCTCCAGCTAATAGATTTCTCTGAGACAAGATAGCGCCTTTGGGTTTTCCGGTTGTTCCAGAGGTGTAGACAATGAGAGCAGGGTCATTTGGCTCTACTTGGTCAATTTCTGTTATGGGTCCTGTAGGAAAATTTGCTGTTGTGCTTGAAACATGAATGCTTTGATCTATGGATTGAACCCATTCTTTCCAGTTCGGGTGATCAATTAGGGCAGCTCGTGGGGAGGCGTCATTTATAACGTGTTCTAACTCCGCTTTCTGATACAGGCCATTTACTGGAACAACAATGAGTCCAAAACGAAGAGCCGCCATGTGCGCTACTGCTAGATCAATTGTTGACGGTCCGGAAATGAGAATCCGGTCGCCTTTTTTGAGACCAATCTGTTTGAAACTTCCTGCTAATTCTAAAGTTCGCTGCAGAAACTCTTTCCGATTGATCCAACCATGCTTGTCATGAAACAAAGGACGAGAAGAGTTGTCAGAAAGTGTGGCGACGCATGCATTAACTAAAGTTTCTGGTCCAGGCAGAGTGAAATCATTTTTACCTATATGTTCTGGCCATGCTGAAGCAGATATGGGGGTCATTTCTTTCTCACAGAATTAGCCTCCGTTTTCGGCTGCTTTCTTTCGTTCGAAAATCTCCTTGCAGGTTGGACATACTGTGTAGCGATCAGGGTCACGGCTTGGAACCCAAACTTTTCCGCAAAGCGCTATGACCGGTTTACCAGAAACAGCAGATTTCAGAATGTCTGATTTTCGAGCATAGTGAGCAAACCGGTCATGGTCTCCTTCGCTTTCACTCGTTTTAGATTCAACAACTGTTGGTGTGGTTGTGAGTGGTTCGGGCATAGATCAGATACGTCTACTCTTCGCTTAAAGCGTTGAGCTTTTCGACTCTTGTCAGATGTCGTCCACCTTCAAATTCTGCGTTTAACCATGACTCTAAAGCAGTTTCTGCCACTTCAAATTCGGTTGATCTTTCACCGAAACAGAGAACATTGGCGTCGTTATGTTGACGGGCTAATTCTGCTGATGCCGGGTCATTAACGAGCGCTGCTCTTACTCCAGAAATCTTGTTTGCGGCAATAGAAATTCCAACACCAGATCCGCATACACACACGCCATACTTTGCTTCCCCGCTAGCAACAGCACGACCGACTGCTGCTCCATATTCTGGGTAATCAACTCTGTCTGTTGAGTGGGATCCAAGATCCAGAACTTCGTATCCGAGTCCTTCTAAGTGTTCTGCTAAATGTTTTTTTAAGTTATAGCCTGCATGATCGCAGCCAACGGCAATAGTAGTCATAACAAGATTTTAGCCGTCGTTGTCTATAAGCCCTGCTTCGGAAAGCTCTTGTTCACTGATCTCTCCTAGCCGAAGTATTTTGGAGTCTGATGACGAGAGGTCAACTAGGGTTGAAGGCTGACCTGCACAAGAACCGCCATCTATTACGAGTAGATTATTTTCTAGTTGTTCCGCCACTTCGAGTGCAGTTTGTGGTGTAGCCGCTCCAGATGGGTTTGCTGAGGTGACTGATAACGGTCCAACTTCTTTGGCTATATCTTGAACAAATTCATATTTTGGGCACCGGATACCTACTGTGTGCTTTTCTGAACCGACATAAATAGGTGTTTCGGAACGTCGCGGCACGATTACGGTTAACGGCCCTGGCCAAAATTTCTTTACCTCTTCTGGTATTGAACCTTCAACTGCGATTTTGGCAGCTTGCCCAAAATCTGCCACCAATACCGGCAAAGACTGTGTAAATGAGCGCCCTTTGATTTCAAATATTTTCTTTACCGATTCTTTATCTGACGATAACGCCCCTATCCCATAGACAGTGTCGGTGGGGAAAACGACTGGGTTGCCTGATTGCAGTTCTTTAATAGTTTCAGATACTGCTAAATCTCTTTCATTTCTGATGCTAATAATGCGATTAGTCATGACTTTCGAGCTACTAAGGATCGGGGTTTATCTGCGAGATCTGATAATACAAGCACTTCGTTGAAACCTGCGGAGGTAGCTAATTCAGTCATTGATTCTGTCTGTTCAGGCGACATTTCTAAAACTAAAGAACCTTGTGGCGTCAGCCACGAAATTGACTCTTTGATAATTTCTTCGAGATGATTTGTTCCACTTTCTCCTCCATATAAAGCTAAAGATGGTTCCCAATCTTTTACTTCCGGTGGAAGCACTTCTGCAGTTGAGATATATGGGGCATTGGAAGCGACTATATGAAGTTTGCCTTTAAGAGACTCAGGTAGAGCGTTGAACCAAGACCCATGACAAAGAGTGACACGTTTCGCTGGTTGCCCTAAGCCTGCAAGATTGGCTTTTGTAACCAACAAAGCCTCTTCGGATAAGTCGGTGCACCATACTCTGGTCAAAGAACGTTCAAGAGCAATTGATAATCCGATGGCCCCAGAACCTGTTCCTAAATCTGCAACAAAAACTTCTCCCCCATGACGGTCTACTTCTTTCAAAACATGGCTTACTACTGTTTCAGTTTCCGGGCGAGGTATCAGCACTCTTTGATCAACCATCAAATCCAAATCTCTGAACTGCCAATGCCCTAGAACATACTGCAGGGGTTCTCCATTTAAACGACGAAGTACGAGATTGTCATAGAGCGCCATTTGTCTATTAGTAACTAAGTCATTGAGAGAAGAACCTACTAATTCACAACCTGCAACTTCTTCAACTAACCATCGTGCTTCCATTTCTGAAAAATCTGATTGATTAAATCGTTCAGTCGCCTCACGTAGCACATCTCCCCAGGACACCGTTCCTTCTGGAGAATCACTTTTCATGGGCTATCTGTTTCCGCTCTTTCTAAGAGCTGTTGCGAGCGCTCATTTGTCAAAAGTTCATCAATAACTTCATCTAAATCTCCTGTCAAAATCCGCTCCAGTTTGTGAAGAGTTAGCCCAATCCTGTGGTCTGTTACACGATTCTCTTTGAAGTTGTACGTTCTTATTTTTTCTGATCTTCCACCTGTTCCTACTTGACCTTTACGCGCTGCAGATGCCTCGGCTTGTAATTTGTCTTGTTCGTTTTGCATTAAGCGTGAACGTAAAACTCTTAATGCTTTCGCTTTATTTTGCAATTGGCTTTTCTCATCTTGCATTGAAACGACTAGCCCAGTAGGCAGGTGTGTGATTCTTACCGCTGAATCTGTTGTATTTACTGACTGACCTCCTGGTCCGGAAGAACGGTAAACATCAACTTGTAATTCGTTATCAGAAATTTCGATATCCACTTCTTGAGCTTCAGGGAGAACACTCACCGTGGCGGACGAAGTGTGAACTCTTCCTTGCGACTCTGTCACGGGGACCCTTTGCACCCGATGGACTCCCCCTTCGTGCTTGAGTCTTGTCCAAGCAGAAGAACCGCTGATGAGAATTGAAACAGCACTGTATCCACCCATATCGGCCTCTTGGGCATCTAAAGGCTCCACTTTCCATTTATGTAAGCCAGCGAGTGCTACATACATGTCGTGTAAGTCACGGGCGAATAAATTTGCTTCTTCTCCGCCTTCAGCTCCTCTTATTTCAAGAATTACGTTTTTGCCATCATTTGGGTCGCTCGGTAGTAATCGAAATCGTAGTTGTTCTTCAAAGTCGGGAATTTTTGACTCTAAATCTTCGATTTCTGTTCGCAGTTGCTGTCTGTCCTCATCAGAAGCAATATCAAGAAGTTCTTTGGCGGCTTCAAGATCGTCGTACATAGCCTTTAGGGGTTTACCGACTTCTAATATTTCTCCGATTTCTTTTAAACGTTTCCCGGCTTTCTCAAGAAGGGAAGGGTCACCAATAACCGCGGGGTCAGATAACTGTTTTTCTGCTTCTTCTTGTTCTCGCTCAAGATTCGAAATCTGTTCCTTCATGAATTCAGAGTATCGCTCTATCGGCTTCTTGTGGGGCAGGCCCATTCTCCATCTACTCCAATGAGAGTAGATGGAATGCTTAAAAGGTCGTTTGCTTTAACGATCAAAGGAAGAATGTCTTGGGGCGGAAGAACGATAACTATTCGTGCAGGTTTATGTAAAGACGCCAGTTCTGCAACTAAAGGAATCAAACCTATATCTACGCCTACGGAACATACACATAAAACTTCCTTGTGGTCTTCATCTACCCCGATTGCCGCTGCTGGGAAAAAATCTTTTAAGTTCTCTGATTCTTGAACTGGATCAATAGGAGTCATCTCTGACAGGCCGATAATTTCAGGTTCGGATAACAGCTTATGTCTAAGCCATCTCTCTCGTGACAAGGTGGCAAGCGGATGAGCTCCTGCTGCTGCTGTCCGTTGTAACCGAACCTGGTTTACAGCGGCAACTAGCTGTTCAACCCGACTTTTACCATCGTTTAAAATTTCTCCGGCTTCACGGTCAAAACGGCCCACACCTACTTGAATGTTTCCTTGATCTACCCTTACTACTTCTAGTCCGAGGATTTCTCCTCTCCAGATTCCATTCTCAGAGACGATTGATACTCCTGCTTTTCTACACATTGCTTCGAACTCTTCTAAAAGAGGTGGTGTAATCGGAGCCTCAGGGAAGGGAGCGGGGCTAACTTGAGTAAGTTTTCCCTCTTGGAAATGCATGATTTTAGTTTCGGCTTTAAGTCCTATTGCTTGTCGTGCGGCGACACCAGCAGTCTCTATATCTTCAAATACCACACAAAGCTCTAACTTCAGATTTCGGGTAAGTAAAAAGATGCCTTTACCAAGGACAGATTGTGGATTCTCATCTCCAGCAAGCACCCAACATCGATCTTTGGTGAGGAGAACCGCTTCAGAATTGTTGTGTTCTGTTTTTATCTCTGTGGCGTCGTATCCTGCAGATTTGACTATGCCGATAAGTTTTGCTTTGAGTAACTCAGCGCGGCGTTCTGGTTCAATAGACAAATTGCACCTATAGGCGAGAACGCTCAGGGTTTACCCAAGCTTTGAGAATCTAGCCTTTACGGCGTGAACCGTAACGACGTTCAAAGCGTTCAACACGTCCAGCAGTGTCAATGATCTTCATTGTTCCAGTAAAGAACGGATGACTAGCTGAAGTGATCTCAACTTTTGCTAATGGGTACTCAACACCATCATCAAGAGTGATGGTCTCTGAGGTTTCAATAGTTGATCGAATGAGAAAATGGGTACCGTCAGTCAAATCTTGAAACACTACCGGTCTGTAGTTTGGGTGAATATCTGTTTTCATAACTGATCCAGTCTGCGAGCAAGAATGGGTATCCCCAACCTGCTAGGTCTTGATTTTCTTATTTATGCACCCATGTTTGGGCCTTTAGCCACTTCGGCCAAAAACTCTTCGTTGCTGTTAAAGGTTTTTAAACGGTCGGTAAGGAGTTCTAGGCCTGCAGCTGCTCCTCCGGTATCTGTAGCTAATCCGTTTAGAACTCGTCTTAATTTCCATACTTGATTGAGTTGTTTGCGTTCAAATAGCAGTTCTTCATGTCTAGTTGAAGATGCATCTACATCTATTGCAGGGTAAATTCGACGCTCGGCAATTCGTCTATCTAGACGAAGTTCCATATTTCCTGTTCCTTTAAATTCTTCAAAGATGACTTCATCCATCTTTGACCCAGTTTCGACCAATGCAGTAGCGAGAATGGTAAGAGAACCTCCCTCTTCTACATTTCGTGCTGCTCCAAAAAAACGTTTCGGTGGGTATAAGGCACCACTATCAACACCACCGGACATGATTCTTCCTGTTGCAGGAGCGGCAAGGTTGTAAGCCCTAGATAGACGGGTGATCCCATCAAGAAGAATTACGACATCTTCGCCATTTTCGACCATGCGTTTCGCACGCTCAATTGTCAGTTCTGCAATCTGTGTATGTTCTTCGCTGGGGCGGTCAAACGTACATGCAGCCACTTCACCGCGAGCTAACCATCTTTGCATGTCAGTGACTTCCTCTGGACGTTCGTCTACTAGCAATACAATCAGTTTTACTTCAGGGTTATTAGTCTCTATTGAACGAGCTATTTGTTTCATAATCGTCGTTTTTCCCGATTTAGGTGGTGACACGATAAGACCACGTTGACCCTTACCAATCGGGGAAAGGAGATCAATAATTCGAGCTGTCATATTGCTCGGATCATCTGACAACTCCATGCTGAGTTTTTCATCAGGGAAAAGAGGGGTCAGATCTTCAAACTTGGGGCGATTTTTTATTCCTTCCGGATCTCCACCATTGATAGTGTCTATCCGAAGTAATGCTGGATTTTTTTCACTCCGATTTGGAGGACGAGATCCGCCGACGAGATAGTCGCCTTTGCGTAAGTTAAGTTGACGTACCTGTTTCACTGAAATATAGGCATCAGTCTTTGATGGTTTGAAACCAGTTGTACGTAAGAATCCATACCCTTCATCTCGTAGGTCTACATATCCTTCAACTGAAACTGGTTCACCATCCCAAGCTTCATCAGACCCTTGCTCACGTCCACCGCGTCTACGTCGTCTACGGTTTCCAGGGCCTGCTTGATCATTCTGTCTATTTTGCGTGCTTTGATTTTTTTGTCCGCGAACTTCAGAACTTCCTTCTTTCGTTCCGCCTGCATCATCGGCAGTGGCTTCTGTGGATTCTTTCGCTGTATCGCTAGCTTCTTCTTCAGCTACTTGGACCTCCCAATCAGCCAATGGTTCTTCCTGATCTGTCTTCTCAACTTTTGGAGCCTCTTTTGTCTGAGATCCATTTGACGATCCCTTAGTTCCAGCTGTCATCTCAAGGATCAAATCAACTATCTCTGCTTTACGCGCTCTAGAACCGGGTTTACCGCCTAGTGCTGTAGCCATCGTTACAAGGGCGTCACGATCTTTGCTTTCTAATGTTTCACGTTCTAATTGGGTGGAGTCCATGCTCATACACCTTGGTTTATCATGGGCAAATGCCCGGTTGGAAGTTCTCATCAGGATTGATCAGAACCATTTGGTCCAGATGGATCAATTCGGCGATTGTGGACAAGTCTTTAAAGAATTGGCACAGATTTCGTTTCAAACGAATGATTTTCATCAGTTGAGGCGCCGCCCTCACTCTGATACGTATTTATTCTACCTAAAGATTTTGTCTTCACCACAACCTCTGATAAAGATCCACAATACTTGCGAATTTGCTTTTGATATTAGAACCTTAATTTCGTAATAATTCTGGCAAGAGACTATGGCCTTTTACTAGTGGGTAATCCGCTACCCCGTTTTCTGTAAAGACTCCTCCGATTCCATCGTCTTGTGAATCAACCATCAGATAGGGAACTGGGTTCGAGTTGTGCGTACGAGTTGTTAATGGAGTGGCGTGATCTGGAAGCATCAACATGCGCCATGGCCCTAAGTCATCAAGGCCTGGTATCAGATCTTTGAGGATTCTTTTATCCCAGTTTTCTAAAGCTTGTACTTTGGCTTCTACATCACCTGCATGCCCAGCTTCATCGGTTGCTTCAACGTGAATGATGAATAAATCCATCCCTTCTTGTAGTCGCCGAAGTGCTATGTCTCGTTTACCTTCGTAGTCGGTATCACATTGTCCTGTGGCTCCAGGAATATCACAAACTTCAATTCCGGTAAGAGTGGCTATACCTCGTAATAAGTCAACTGCTGTAACTAAGCCAGCTGTTTTTTTATATAGATCAAAAAAGCTAGGCATCTGAGGCATGAAGCCTTGCCCCCATAACCAAATTTGTGTGGCTTCAAGGCTTGATTCTGCTAAAACTCTTTTTGATTCTTCCATGATGTCAATAAGAGCTTCTGAACCGGGGCCAGATGGCAGAATCAGAGCATCTCCAGTTAGGTCATGTGGAGGTACACAAGAGGCTTCTACCCAGTCGGATGGAGCAACTACAGAATGACGGAAACTCACGCCAGAATGGAAAGAGATTTCATCACTCCCCAGTTCGTTGTTTAACCGATCTATAACTACTGCTGCCGAATCGGAACTCGGGCTACCTCCGGCATAGTCAACCATGATGTTATTTTCAATAGAAACTAAGTTGCATCGAAACGCTATTTGGTTTGTATCTAAAGAAAGCCCTAAGGCAGCTGCTTCAATCGGAGCGCGTCCAGTGTGAAATTGAGAAGGATCGAATCCAAAGATAGACATATTTCCCACGTCGCTACCAGGTGGCATTCCCTCAGGAATTACTTGCGCACGACCAACTGTGGCTCTTGCCGCAAGAGCATCTAAGTGTGGAGTGTTTGCTACCTCTAAGGGCGTACGACCGTCAAGTTCTGGAACTGGCAAATCTGCACAGCCATCAGGGATACATACAACATATTTCATCGAACTACCTCTTCAATATAGTTCTGGACAGTAATCAAATCATTAGGTTGTTGCGTGTACTGCTCTGGCCGATCTAGAAGGTCGGCCAAATGGGCGGGAAGTTCAGGGCGTATTCCTGTTGCGTCTTCTACAGCATCAGGAAATTTTGCTGGATGAGCAGTAGCAAGTGCAACCATCGGGATTGATTTGTCTTTACGGCATTCTCGGGCTGCTAGTACCCCAATTGCGCTATGTGGATCTAAGACTATGCCCGAATTATTCGCCTCTTCAGATATGCACCTTTTTACTTCATCATCAGTAAAACAAGCACCATTCCATTGATTGCTCAGGGCCTTTCGAATATCTGGATCAATACTGATAGTTTTCTTTTCTCTGAACTCTCCAAGCATTTCGTCTACTTTTTGCCCATCTCTATTAAATAATTCAAATAGAAGTCTTTCAAGATTTGATGAAATTTGAATATCCATACTTGGAGACGTTGTAGGAGTTACTTCATTAATTTGCATAGTTCCGGTGTTAAAGAATTGAGTGAGTATGTCATTTGTATTTGAACCGACAACTAACTGGGTTATGTTCACTCCGCTCATATGAGCCGCATAACCGGAGAAAACATTTCCAAAATTTCCTGTTGGAACCGAAAAGGCTATTGGCGATTTGCGCCCACCTAGTCTTTCTGCTGCTACTACGAAATACACAATTTGTGCCATAACTCTGGCCCAATTAATTGAGTTGATTGCCGAAAGTTGTATCCGGTTACGAAAATCATTATCGGCGAACATGGCTTTAACTAAATCTTGACAGTCGTCAAAGGTTCCTTGTATAGCCACATTATGAATGTTCCCTGCTCGCACTGTTGTCATTTGTCTACGCTGTATTTCTGAGACTCTGCCAGCAGGATGAAGGATCACCATTTCGATGTTTTCTTTGTCACGGCACGCTTCAATGGCCGCTGAACCTGTATCTCCGGAAGTCGCTCCTACAATCGTTATCCGTTTACCTTGTCTCTTTAACTCGTGATCAAAAAGTTTGCCTACTAGTTGAAGAGCCACATCTTTAAACGCAAGGGTTGGTCCATGAAATAGTTCAAGTAAATATAAGCCTTTCCCCATATCAACAAGTGGAGTTACCTCTTCGTCTCTAAAGCTTGAATAGGCTTCTTTTACTATTTCTTCAAAGGCTGCAGAAGAGATGCTGGACCCCAAGAAAAGACTCATTGTTTCAACAGCGGTTTCTAAATAATCCCCAGTGCCTGAATCAGATAATTGCGGCCACCCATCAGGGATATAGAGTCCGCCGTCATTAGCTAATCCTTCAAGTAAGACGCCGCTGAAATCAAGTATCGGAGCCTTGCCTCGGGTACTGACGTAACGCATATTTAATCGCCAATTACTCTCAACACACTGTCAACACTGCTTACAACGCTTAGCGAATTGAGACTTTTAATGGTGGAGAATAAGTCTTTCTCCCGGCTTGAGTGGGTAATGAAAATAAGTCGTGCTTCTGATCCCATGCCTTCTTGTTCCATAGATTGGATTGAGACTCCATGATTACCGAAAACTTCCGCTACCTGAGCGAGAACGCCTGACTGGTCTTCAACTTTTAGATTTAAGTAGAAAGGTGATTCTAAATTTTCAGGAGGGATTATATTCGGCTTATCAAGCGCCCCAATTGAGGCCCCGTGACTGCGTTGTAGGTTCCCAGCAGCATCGATCACGTCACCAAAAACTGCGGAAGCTGTTGGTCGTCCACCTGCGCCTGGTCCGTAAAACATGAGCTCACCAACAGCATCGCCCTCAATAAAGACAGCGTTGAAACTACCATTTACAGCTGCGAGTGGATGGCTTAAAGGAACTAGGGCTGGATAAACACGCGCTCCGACTTCTGATTTTCCATTTTCATTTATTTTTTGCTCTGCTACAGCTAATAGCTTTATGCAATGGCCAAGCCGGTTAGCAAATTTTATATCTTCAACAGTGATCTTCGAAATTCCCTCATGCTGGACGTTTTGAGAAGTCACTTCAACTCCAAAAGCTAAAGTTGCGATGATCGCCACCTTTGCGCCAGCGTCGTACCCTTCCACATCATAAGTTGGATCTAATTCTGCGAATCCAAGTTCTTGAGCTTCTTTTAGTGCTTCTGCAAATGAAACCCCGTCTTGAGACATCCGACTCAAAATGAAGTTTGTTGTGCCATTTATAATCCCGCGGATCTGAGTGATGGGTTCACCTGCTAAGGACTCTCTAAGAGGCCTAACAATCGGAATTCCGCCTGCTACCGCAGCTTCAAATAGAAGGTCAACTCCAGAATTTTCTGCTGCGGAATAGAGTTCCGCTCCGTGAGCCGCTAAAAGTTCTTTATTAGCTGTAACTACGGATTTGCCCGAGTTTAAAGCCTGCAAGATCAGTTCACGGGCCGGTTCAATATTTCCCATTACTTCAATAATTAAACTGATTTCAGGGTTATTTACAATTGATGTTGAATCAGTGGTGAACACCTCATCAGGTAGAGGAATAGATCGATCTTTATCTAAATCCTTCACGGCAATAGCTTCAATGCTTAGGTCTAAACCTGTACGGCGTTTCACTGACTCGTGTTGTTCAGTTAATAGTTGGACTAGCGCCGCTCCGACATTGCCGCAACCAAGTAGTCCTATACGTATTGAGGATGATTTCATAGATACAACGCTACTCCTGTAAACGGGCTGATTGGGTACGATTTAACGTTCTCGTCTAACCAAGTCAGCAAAAGTTTCTCTAGCTACTACTTCAGTGGCTTCTCCATCTTTAACGAAGATGACGGGGGGACGTAACACTTGATTGTAATTTGACCCCATTGAATGCCCATAAGCGCCCGTTACAGGTGTTGCTATGACGTCGCCAACTGCTACATCGGAAGGAATCCATCCTTCACGTACCAACAAGTCCCCAGATTCACAATGTTTTCCGACCATACGGATTAAACGATCCCTCTCTTTATCCATAGATCGAGGAAGAAAAGTTTCGTAACCGGAACCATAAAGAACAGGTCTTGGGTTATCGCTCATTCCTCCATCAACAGCGACATATGTTCTCAATCCTTCTAATTCTTTGATTGTCCCAACTCGATAAAGAGTTATTGCTGCTGCAGCCGCAATAGCACGTCCTGGTTCAGCCGTGACTGTTGCTTTTATTCCCGTTTGTGCACATGCAGCCTGAACTGCTTCACCCCACTCAGTGATCGAAGGAGCATGGTCTTCTTCTAGATAGGAAACGCCTAATCCGCCACCTATAGATAGTTCTGGTAATTCAAGTGGGTTGGAAAACTCTGCCATCACTTCCACTGCTCGTATAAAAGAATCCACTTTGAAGACTTGACTTCCTATATGTGCGTGAATGCCAACCAGCTCTACTGCTTCTGTATTCACAGCCCTTTCTACAGCATCAAGGGCAACTCCAGTTGAGACAGTAAAACCGAACTTAGAGTCGTCCTGGCCTGTTGATATAAATTCGTGTGTGTGGGCTTCAACACCTGGGGTGATACGCAGTAAAATTTTTGGAGATACCCCTGTTTCTTTGTGAAGTATTTGTAATCGTTCAAGTTCATCAAAAGAGTCAACGACGATTCGTGAAACGCCAGCCTCTAAAGCCATTCTCAATTCGCTTTCACTTTTGTTGTTCCCGTGCATGATTAAACGACTGCCATCGATGCCGGCATGAAGTGCCATGTAAAGTTCGCCCCCAGTGGCTACATCTATATTCATGCCTTCTTCAACCACGAGTCTTGACATTGCTCCACATAAAAAAGCTTTTCCTGCATACGCGACGCCTTCTCCAAATGCTTTTACAGCTTCCCGGCAGCGGGCTCTCAAGTGATTCTCGTCGTAAACAAAAAGTGGGGTGCCGTATTCTTTGGCTAATTCAACAAGGTTGCATCCGGCTATCGAACCGGATCCATTTTCGTCTATGGAGGTGTTATCCGGTAGCAGCCTTGAAGGGATTGGATTAGCCATTGAACTCTTCTCCTTCTTCCTCTCGCCACATCTCTGTTGGTGCGGTGACACCTAAGAGTTCTAGTGAAATCACTAGACCAATACGAGCGGCTTCGGCTAACCAAAGCCGCGCTTGAGTAGTGGAAGAATCTATGTCTTCTCCTAATACACGGCAATCGTGGTAAAAACTATGAAATAGAGATGCGAAGTCTCGTGACCAATTCGTTATGCGATGCGGAGCTACTTCTTGTGTTGAACGAAGAACTACGGCAGGTAATTCTTGTAAAGAGCGAAGTATTGCTAATTCGCTTGGATGAGTAAGAACTGACAAATCAGTTTCGCTTAAAGGACCTCGCGTTATTCCTGCTTCTTGAGATTTTTTCATTATTGAATGGATTCTGGCATGAGCATATTGAACATAAAAAACAGGGTTTTCATTTATTTGTTGTGCTACTAATTCCAAATCAAAATTCTGGGAAGAATCTACTGAAAGCAGTAAGTAGGTGAAGCGCGCCGCATCTGAACCAACTTCTTCTATCACCTCTGATAATTCGACGATGTCGCCCGTACGTTTTGAAAGCTTTACTTCTTGTCCTCCGCGTTGCAGCCGAACCATCTGGGTGATCGCTATTTTTAGATCTTCTGGTTTGTGGCCTAAGGCAGACATAGCAGCATGCATACGAGTGATGTATCCATGGTGGTCTGCTCCCCAAACATTTACCAATACTTCAGCTCGTTCAAATTTATTCCGGTGATAAGCCACGTCTGGGAGTAGGTAGGTGTATTCACCGTCTGATTTAACGAGAACACGGTCTTTATCATCTCCCCAATTTGTACTTTGAAGCCAGACTGCTCCATCTGAGTCAAACACGGCATCAGCATTACGTAGATCAGTCAAGGTTTCTTCAATCGCTCCTGATTCCACCATTGATCTCTCTGAGAACCAGTTATCGAAGTAGATATTCAACGCCTCTAGCGTCTCTCGGTGAGACCGTAACGCTCGCTGGTATCCCCATTCAAATGGGTCAGATTCCAGTGGCATCTCTGCTGCCCATTCCTGTATGTACTCTCCTTTATATCCATCAACTGGGATTTCTTTATCAGATGCTTTTGCTGCCAAAGACTCGGCATAAAGCTTCATCTGAGTTCCTCGGTCATTGATATAGAAATCGCGTTGAACTGAATATCCGCACCTTTGGTATAAGCGTGCTACTGAGTCGCCAAAGCAGGCTCCTCTTCCGTGGCCTGCGTGCAGCGGTCCGGTCGGGTTTGCACTTACAAATTCCACAATGACTTTTTTGTTGTCGCCAATTTGGTGTCTTGCCCAGTCCTCTGTACCTGCGTCTACAACCTGAATTAAAACATTATGAAGCCAAGAATCTTCTAATTTGAAATTGATGAACCCTGGTCCAGCAATCTCAATTTTCTCTACATGCTCGGGCGATTGATGTTCTAGAGTTGCTGCGATTTCAGATGCAAGGTCTCGCGGGTTTCTATTTAGGGTTTTAGAAATAGCAAGAGCGATATTAGTTGACCAGTCCCCATGGTCAGGGTTCGCAGGGCGTTCTAATTGGATCTCATCAAGAGAGAGATCCAAAGTCAATTCTAATAAAGCTTTTTTTATAGCTTCGGTAAGGCTGCCACGTACATCCATCAAAAATCCAAAATAAAGGAACTGTGTAGCTTCCGCTACTACCTTGATGTTACCCCAAGTGCTTCCTGCGCCGGGTATGGTTTTCGACTAATGAAAAGACAGAGTTTTCCGTACGGATTTAAGCCCTTGTTCCAGTAAATGTTGCTGTACCGAATGCCCCTAATTTGGACTCTCCGGTGATTGTGTCTCCATCTACTGTTGCTGTCGATTCAATTGTTATTGCCATTGGAGAAGTGATATTAACTTTCCATGAGTAAGAACCATCACCGACTTGTCCGTCTTCGATATCCATAGCTCCCTGAGGCCCAGACATAGTTCCGGTCAGAGTGTCTCCGTCTGTCGCCAGAGTAAGAGTGCCTTCTTGTGAGCCCATCGGACTTTGAAGAGTTACATTCCACGTTCCATCAATACTCATATTTTGGATCCTTTCCATGATTCGTAGAAATAATTCTACTTCATTTACTTACTAATCTCTTATCGTGGTGCTTATCTCAGCTTCACGCTTCGCTACTAGAAATAAGGTTGAAATAACAATAACCATTCCAATTATTTGAATCTCGGTGACACGCTCATCAAGAAATAGCCACGCTCCTACGGAGGAGATAACAGGAATAGAGAGCATCATGATTCCTGCAAATGAGAGAGTTACATGCAAATGAGCCCAATTCATTAGCAGATGCCCGGTTCCAGGAACAGACAAAAGGATAAGAAGTGTGATCCATTCTCTCCAAGAGGGAAATGGGATTGCTACCGTTCCAACTTCTACTGCGACTATAGGAAATACGGTGATTGAAGCAACAAGCATTGATAAAGATTGAAGGGTGAACGTATCTACCTCACTACGTACATTCTTTACGGCAACAAAATAAACAGAGAATAGAAGCATGGCAGCAAAAGCTAAAACATCTCCGCGGGGGCTCCATGTCAACTCGTCAGAGGCTCCTAAGATGACTAAAGCCACCCCGCCGGTAGCTATAAGCGAAGCTCCGATCAGCCATCTGGTAACTGATTCTTGAAATCGTCTAGACGCTACAGCCAAAAGAACGATTGTTTGTAAAGCCCCGATCATGGTTGCATTAGCAACTGTGGTATTGCGAAGAGCAGTAAAGAAGACTGCGAGTTCCAAACCCAACAGGATGCCCGGCAAAACCACCAACCGTATATTTCTTAAGCTCACTCGTCTTCCTGTAAGGAAATAAACTGTCGAGTAAAGCACTCCCCCAAGCAAGAGTCGCCAGAACGCGATTTGGAGCCCAGGTAGATCCGTTCCTGCGACTATTACATTTCCAGCTGACCAGCAAATGGCAGCCATAATTGATGCTAAATGGCCGAGACTTAGGTGAGGAGAATTTTTAATGGTCATTAAGCACTTACCCTAGGTGTATCTCCGGCTTAATAGAGTCATATCCTGTTCATAATGATTATTGGTTTTGATATAGGTGGGACGAACATTCGTGCCCTTTTGATCGAATCAAACTCTGGCGAGATTATTTCTAGAGCCCAGAATTCAAGTGCCGGCAACGAAGAACAATTATTGAGAAGTCTCGTTGAGCTAACTGAAGAGCTAAAAGCCTACTCAACTGAGGAAGTGACGGGAATTGGTTTAGCCATCGCTGGATTAATTGGGCGTGATGGCGTAGTTCATTACTCCCCTAATTTGCCAAATCTTGTTGAATTCCCTATTGGAGCACGTCTGCAAGATTTGACCGGCCTTCCAGTCTTTGTTGGTAATGATGCAACAGCTGGAGCTTGGGCCGAAGCACAACTGGGTGCAGGACGGGGAATTGACAACTTTGCTTTTGTTGCCTTAGGCACGGGAATAGGAACTGGACTGGTTATTAATAGAAACATCGTTTTAGGGGCTCATGGGTTTGCTGGCGAAGCCGGTCACGCTACTACGAAATCAGATGGCCCAACTCACATCACTGGCCTTAGCGGATCTTGGGAATATTTCGCTTCCGGCAACGCTCTAGGACGGCTAGGCAGACAAGCAGCTGAAAAAGGAAACTTTGCTCTCGGACTGGAATTGGCTGGTTCGAAAGAACAAATCACCGGCCTTCATGTTTCTGAAGGCTTATCTAGCGAGGATGAGCAGTCTTTAATTATTTTTGACGAATTTTGTCGCCAAGTAGCAATTGGAGTTTCAAACCTAATCACCATCTTGGATGCAGAACAGATAATTATTGGAGGAGGACTGGTTCAAATTGGAGACCCTTTGACCTCTGGAATTGAGAAATGGCTTCCAGAATTTATGTTTGGTTGGGAATACCGTCCTGAAGTGCCAATTCGTCTTGCTGAATTAGGAATAGATGCTGGTTCTCTTGGAGCAGGACTATTAGTTCATGAAATAGGAGAATTTTGAAATGATCGGTAATGAAAAATATGTCTCTTTTACTACGTTCACTCGCTCTGGTAAACCAAAGCCATTGCCTGTTTGGATTGCAGATTTAGGAGATGGCACTTATGGATTCACCTCTGACGTAGATGCTTGGAAAGTAAAACGGTTATCAAACAACCCAAACATAACTTTGCAGCCTTGCAATATTCGAGGCACGATCAAGGAAAACTCAGAAGTAATTAGTGGAACTGCTAAAGCAGTCACAGGTGAAGAATTTTTGAGAGTCTTGAAAGCGATAAAAGTCAAATACGGGTTCATGGCTTACTTGATTCATTTGGATATTCCAGCATGGTTCAAAAAATCTTCAGAAAAACCTTCAGGTTGTGCGATCATCGTCAATGTAAATAGTTAGCGTTTATAGTTGTTCTGATTTACCCGCCCCTGTAGCTCAGCGGATAGAGCATCGGCTTCCGGAGCCGTGAGCGCAGGTTCGAGTCCTGCCAGGGGCGCTTAACTCATTTATTAGGCTAGATTTTGATTATGGCTACTACAAAAAAGTGGACATTCCAGTGGAAAGAACTTTATGACGAGGTCATCACCTCGGGTCTTTGCACAGGCTGTGCAGGCTGCGTGATTGCCTGCCCGCATGATGTAATCGGGTATCAGCATGCACCAGGCGCTTATAAACCTTTTCATCTTGAAGAAGAACTAGGACTTACCGATTGTGCTCATGGGCAAAAAGGATGCACTTCTTGCACGCGAGCCTGTCCGCGTTTTCGTGACTGGGAGACCGAAGCCGATAATCATCTCTTTGCTCGTCATCGTAAACCTGAGGAGATGTCTGGGATATATAAAGATGTTCTGTTAACACGAGCCTCAGATGAAACTGTTCATCGGCTTGGCCAAGATGGAGGATTAGTATCTTCCATTCTCATTTGGTGTTTAGAAAATAATGTTATTGATGGAGCATTAACGTCACATCTTGAAGCGAATTCAGATGAGGAATCTACAAATTGGAAGGCTATTCCTGCTTTAGCAACTGATCGTGAGTCTGTACTAGCAGGGGCTGGAAGTCGGTACACATACTCCGCTAATACTCTTGCCATAAAAGAGGCTCGCGAAAAGAAACTTGAATCTCTTGCTTTAGTTGGAATGAGTTGTCAAACCTCAATTGGTCCAGTTATGTGGCATCGCCGCGTTGGTAAGGCAGGTAAACCTATAAAACTAAACATCGGACTTCTTTGTTCTAAATCTTTTGATGATTCAATATTTGAAGATCTTTTTTGGGCTAAATACGGGTTAGCCAAAAAAGATATGGTCAAGATGAACATTAAAGGGGTGTTTCAAATTTGGATGCGTAATGGTGACTACCATGAAATCAATTTGAAGGAGTGCCATGCATGGACTCGGGAAGGTTGTAATCATTGTCCCGATTTTGCAGCTGAACATGCTGATATTTCCACGGGAGGCATCGGCGAAAATAACGATTGGACATTGACAATTGTTCGAACTGAGTTAGGTCGTCAAATCATTATGAAAATGCTTGAAGAAGGTGTTATTGAAGGAAAACCTGGTGATAGCGACCCAGGTGCAATAGCTCTGATGCACAAACTTTCGGCCAAAAGCAGGAGCCGTTGGCCGGATTGGGCTAATCCTCAAGCCCGAACAGGACTTGAAGTCACAGCTGGTTAAACGCTCCAACCATTTCTTCAAAAGCCGCGTTAATCTCTGACGATTCATGTTCAAGAAGTGGCTCTAGCGGAGGGGAAATTTTATTCCAGTTTTTCTCGTTATCTTGTTTTTCCTTAATAGCTTTCAACGCAGCTATCGGTGGGTATTTCTCAAGAACTTCTCGAAATTTCATCACTACAGAATGTGCCTGAATAGCTTTTTCACCTTGTTGGTCCTGATAGAAAGTGATCACGCTGTTTAACATCGGAGCTGCCACATTAGCTGTTGCTGTAATGCACCCTCGTGAGTTACGTGACAAAGCGTCAAGTAGCGTCCGTTCTGAGCCTGGGTACACGTCCAGTCCTTCGATTTCTAAAAGTAATTTAGTGTTCTCCCAGTTTCCTGAAGAATCTTTTATCCCTACGACTACTTGAGGGAAATTTTCAAATAATTTTTGCACTACAGAAATAGGTAAACCAACTCCTGCCACTTGCGGAATGTGGTAGAGAAATACCCGCAGACGGTCATCATTTACCCGATCTATCAATGATGCAAAGTACTTGTAGAGACCCTCTTCGCTGGGGTTTTTGTAGTAAAACGGTGGCAATATAAGAACTCCTGCGCTATTCATCTCCACTGCGTGCCGGGTAAGAATAAGTGTGTCATCTAAATTAGTTTGGCCAGTTCCAACTAGTAATTTAGATGGGTCAATACCGCTTTTGACGAGAGCTTCAAGGGAGGAGATTCGATCCTCTCTCCCCACAGATAGTGCTTCTCCAGTGGTTCCAAACGGAACAATTCCGACACAGCCATCATTCAACACTCTGTGTGCATGACCGATTAGTAAATCTTCATTTACACGGCATTCGTTAGTTAGTGGAGTGAGTATCGGAGAAAGAACCCCGTGTGGGAATAGAAACTGTTGAGGATTCATCTAGCTCTGAACAATAGAGCCGGCGCAATTCTCATTGACCTCAACGAACCATGGGAAAGCATCTCCAAGCCCACTTTCGGTGATTTCATTGCTGTGTTTTTTGATGTGATCATCTAACTTCTTGAATTCGCTAAACGTCACCGCTTGTTTTATTCCGTCGAGGAGGCACCCACAAAATTCTTCTCTAACCATTTCAGTCAAATCTTCATTAGCGGCGTGACACGAATCAAGAAAGTTGCGTTCAGCCAAACCTTGTCCATCAACAGCTTGTTCTTCCCACTCATTCGGGGTTGCCGAATTAGCACACCCAGCAACTAATAAGAGAAATGCCAAGATGATGGGAAATAAAGTAAGGCGAGAGCGTTTAATCTTTTTCACAAGAAGATGTTACCAATCTGTTTGCTTTATTGGGCTTTAGCGAGATCTTTAGCTCTCATCAAAACTGAATCAAACATCGGCTCTGTTAGTTTTCCTGTAAAAGTGTTCTGCTGACTCACGTGATAAGAGCAGAGAATAGTCTTTCCATTTGGGAGGGAGGCTTCTACTCCGTGGCCAAATTTTGGTTTGGGATTTAATCCCAACTCTGCGGCTGTCGATTGATATCCGATCTGACCGAGCACTAAAACTACTTTCACTTGGTCAAGTGCCTGCAATTCTCGCTGGAAGAACGGGCGACAGTTTGCTTTTTCTTCAGGGGTAGGTTGATTAGCTGGAGGAGCGCATTTAACAGGAGCTGTCACATAAACATCATTTAGTTCTAAACCATCGTCACGATTCTTTGAGTCAGGTTGGTTGGCTAGTCCTGCTCTATGTAAGGCAGCAAATAGGAAATCACCAGACCTGTCACCGGTGAATACTCTGCCGGTGCGGTTCGCCCCATGAGCTGCTGGAGCAAGTCCCACTATAAGGATACGTGCCTTCTCGTCTCCAAAACCTGGAACTCCCTTACCCCAATACTCTTCTTCTCTGAAGGCCGCGCGCTTTTCTATTGAAACTTTCTCTCTCCACTCAACTAAACGCGGGCAGGTAACACAAAGGGTCACTTCTTTGTTGACTTTCCTCAAAGTTCGAATCGGATCCACTCTGGCAGGGTAGATTATTAAGCCATGACCTCCACACTTGTTCTTTATATTCGTCACGGAAGCACCCCAACTACTGGGGCTGTTTTACCTGGACGCGCCCCTAATCTTCATCTTTCTGATTCTGGAAAAAAGCAAGCAGAATCTGTGGCTACCCATATAAGCGCTGGAGAACCATTTTTTCTTGGCAAGAAAGTTTCTGCCATTTACGCCTCCCCAATGGAACGAACACAAGAAACTGCCGCTCCTATTGCGAAAGCAGTTGGTCGGCGCGTTCGCACTGCGAAAGGCTTGATTGAATGCGACTTTGGTAAATGGACTGGAAGAAAATTGAAAGACCTTTTCAAACTCCAAGATTGGAGGACTGTCCAGTCTCAACCATCACAATTTCGTTTTCCTGGAGGCGAGTCATTTATAGAAATGCAAGCTCGAATAACTTCACAGGTATCTGATCTGGTTTCCAAGCATCCAAATGAAACTATCGTCTGTGTTTCTCATGCTGATCCAATCAAAGCCGCTTTAGCTACAGCATTAGGAACTCCTCTAGATCTCTTTCAGAGAATCGTTGTTGGCCCTTGTTCTGTAAGCGCTGTTCTATATAGCGAAAACCGTCCTATTGTCCTAACAATGAACAACAATGGGACGCTTAGTAATTTGGTGGCGTCATGAGTGGTTTGGAAATCAACTGGGAAGATACTGATTCATTTGTCGCAGGTACGACTGGACCTCAAGGAAGACGGGTTTTTTACCTGCAAGCAAGACGAATAAATGACCTAATTTCGCTCAAACTAGAAAAACAGCAAGTCGCAGGTCTAGCAGAATTCTTGAATCGAATGCTTGACGACCTCCCGCCTTCAGATACAGGAGGCGAAGATCTTCTCTCCTCAGATGATTCGTTCATTGAGCCTGGAGAACCTGCTTGGGTGGTTGGAAGTCTTGGCGTCACTTATCAACAAAGTAACGATCGAATAATTCTCTTCGCAGAAGAGCTGCTACGCGATGAAGATGACATTCCAGCTCAGGCTCGATTCCCATTAAACCGTCAGCAAGTTGCGGCATTCATAGCACAGGCTAGAAATCTTGTTGACGCTGGAAGGCCTCCTTGTCCCTGGTGTGAAGCCCCATTGGAGTCAACCAACGAGGGTTGGTGCCCTTGTGCAAACTGATGAATCTTCAGATACTTCTAGTCCTTTTAGAGACCGTGGCCCTCTAGAAGATTCTTCAGCTATAAACATGTTGCTGGAAGGCGAACTAGACCTTCTGGGGCGCATGCCCTGGTCTTCAAATGCGACTTTTTTAGTTGATATCACCTTGGATGGTGCTTTTATTCAAGGCGTATATAAGCCTTCTTCTGGGGAAAGACCTCTTCATGACTTCCCACCTGGAATTTATATACGTGAAGTAGCTACTTGGGAACTAGCCAAACAACTCGGCTGGGGAATGATTCCCCCAACAGTGACTCGTTCTGGACCATTTGGCGAAGGGTCAATTCAGCTATACATTCCGTGCAACTATGAACAGCACTACTTCTCACTACGTGATGACCCTTCTCATTTGAAAGTACTGAAAAAACTTGCTGTATTTGATCTAATATCAAACAACACTGACCGAAAAGCCGGCCATGTTCTAGAGGGAAAAGATGGCAAAATTTGGGCTATTGATAATGCCTTGAATTTTCATCATCAATTCAAAGTCCGAACTGTTATCTGGGACTGGGCTGGTGAACCAATTGACACAAATTTGATTGACGATTTGAATCAATTTCTCTCTGACGGACCTTCAGAATCTCTACGAGATCTTCTAACTACTATGGAAGTTGATGCTCTAATTTCTAGAGTGCAGGCAATATGCTCCAGTGGAACTCTTCCTCATGATACGACTGGGCGTCGTGTCCCTTGGCCACTTCTATGAGTAGTGAACTTGATCATTTACTCGACATTGGTGATCTAGATGGACTTTTGCGGTTAATTGATGAATGTTGTGTAGATAAATCTTGGCCACTTCTTGAAAGCGTTGCTATTCGTTCTCGGCAAGCCAGTGAAAGGGGGCATCAACTTTGGCCTGCTGGAGACCATGCCGAACATCGTCTTGCTCTTGAGTCGCCTGGAGAATTTGCTGCACGAGCCGTAGAGCGAGATGCACAAGTTTTCGGTTTGGCCCCCCTCACTGAAGTTGCTGCTTCTTCTCATACATGGGAAGAGATTTCCTCATGCTTATCTTCTAATCTTTTCCGAGCGTTAATTGCTCATGAAAGAGTTTTTCGAGGTGAAGACTTGTCTGATCTCAGACTGGAGGAAGACCCTCTTGATCTTCCTCTAGTTCTCACAGAATGGGAACGCTCTATTACAAGTACCCAGATAGAAAAGTATGCAGTTGTAGATACAGCTCCAAGTTTTGGAGAGCTTAGCCCTCTTGCTTTACCGAGCCCTAGTGAAATAAAGCATGATTCAGGCACCGAGGCCCTACGCAACCTTGTCCAAACATGGACAGGTCAATCAAATGGCAGTTCTACTGCAGTAAGAGTTGATGGAAATGCGGCTACAGCAATTGCTTCATTAGGAGTCAGAGAAGTTAGAGCTAAGCAGGTTACTCTCCCTGAGATTTGGAAACATCTGACCTGGGCTGCTTCTTCAGGAGGAGCATTTGGTCGTCGACCAGGCAGCGCTAGAGGGCGTTTTGAAGTTTGGTGGTGTGCTACCGCTTTAGCTGGATTAGATCAAGAAAATATTTGGCCACCAGCCACTGAAGACTTAAATCAAGCTTTAAACGAGATGAATTGGTGGATATGGGATGATGATCTACTTTCCAAAGGGTGGAAACTCAAAGTTGCGATTGAAGACCCTCTTGAAGGGTTGTCTTGGGCGTTAGCAGCACAAGATCTAAGAGACTAAACACATAAGACGCTTGTTAAAGAGTTGTCTTAATACGGTCTAGCCGCGTCCTTCAAGTGCAGCAATGAGTTGTGGTAGCACTTTATGCACATCACCTACGATGCCAAGATCTGCGACTCCAAAGATTGGAGCTTCTTCATCTTTATTGATTGCAATGATGTTCGCAGAACCTTTCATACCAACTAGATGTTGAGTGGCTCCTGAGATGCCGCAAGCCAAATAGACCGTCGGTTTAACCACTTTTCCTGTCTGCCCAACTTGATAAGAATATGGCACCCATCCTGAGTCAACCACGGCCCGTGAAGCACCTGGAGCGCCTTTTAAGAGTTTCGCGAGACTCTCGATCATCTCATATTTATCTGGCTCACCTAGGCCACGCCCACCAGAAACAACTATTGCTGCTTCATCTAGTTTGGGGCCAGTTGTCTCTTCAACAAATCTGTCTTTTACGACTGAGGTGTTTGTATTCCCAGTATCACCGACCGAAATATCACTTACGCTTGCAGCGCCACCACCTGATGGGTCTGCCTCAAATGATTTAGGTCTTACCAAAAATATGGCTGCGCCAGAACCAGTGAATCCAGTTGTGACGTTGGTTGCACCACCGAAAACCGGTTCGACTCCTAGCAGACGCTCACCATCTACTTTCAACTCAACGACATTAGTTATAACTGGTGTATCTAATTTCGCTGATAACCGTCCAGCGACATCTCTGCCGTCATAAGTAGTTGCACATAAAACTGCGTCTGGACCATTGCCTTCGTTTATAGCTCCTGCTATTGCTGAAGCGACTTGTGGGCCTGCTAATGAGTCACCCAAGTCACCAATAGACCTAACGCCCGTAGCCCCATATTCTCCTAATTGAGAAGCTAGAGCTGAAGCGTCGCCGTGCACTATTACCTCTACTGTGTCTGCTAGTTCACGAGCTCCGGTGATCAACTCTAATGTTGTAGTTGAGACCGATCCGTTGGTTGCTTCACCATAAATCCAAATAGTTGAGATGCCCATAATTGCCTCCTAAAGAACCTTGAGTTCATCTAAAAACGCCATGATGCGTTCGTGAGCATCACCTTCGTCAACAATAATTTCTCCAGCTTCGCGTGCGGGAGCTTCTGCTATTTCTGTGATTTCTTGTCTCGCTCCACTCCAGCCAACAGTTCCTGCTTCTATTCCTAAAGCTGCTAAATCAAGTTCTTCAACTGGTTTGTTTTTTGCCGCCATAATTCCCTTAAAGGATGGATAGCGCGGCTCAACTACTCCAGCGGTAACTGAAACGACGCAAGGGAGAGGGCATTCGACCTCGTCATAGCCTTCTTCAGTTTGTCTCTTTACAGAAACAACTTCGCCGTTAACTGAGATCTCTTTTGCGAACGTGACTGAAGGGAGGTCAAGAATTTCAGCTATCTGTGCTGGAACAGTTCCTGTGTATCCGTCACTTGATTCAGTTGCTGTAAGTATCAATGTCGGCTCACAGCGATTTATTGCGGCAGCCAAGACTTTGGCAGTTGACAGCGCATCAGATCCCGCTAAAGAGTCATCACTCACGAGCACGGCGCTCTCTGCTCCCATCGCAAGAGCAGTACGTAAACCACTCATCTCATTATTTGGAGCCATTGACACCAGACGTACTTCGCCTTCGCCGGCTTCATCTACAAGCTGCAAGGCCATCTCAACACCATAAGAATCTGACTCGTCAAGAATCAGTTTCACATCTCTTTTAAGAGTTTTGGTTTCAGGATCCAATGCCCCTGGATCAGCGGGATCGGGAATTTGTTTTACACATACAACAATGTTCATGGGAAATATTCTGCCTTATATAAAGTGTTTGACAACAATTCGCGGGCAATTTTCTTAAATGGTCATCAGTCACTTTGGAAAATTTTGGCTTTATTCCAGCAGTTCTTGATTGTAGTTCTTTAAAAAATTTCGCTTTCATTGAGTTTGTAATGACTAATAGCGCCTTCAGCGGTACTCTCATTAATACTATGAAATTGCTTTTAGTGGTTAATCCTTCCGCCTCGTCGGTAACTGCCCGTACACGAATCGTGATCCAAAAGGCTCTTTCTGCTGACCACCGACTTGAAGTAGCTGCTACTAGCCGGCGAGGTCATGCCACTCGACTCGCTCAGAGTGCCGCAAATGACAACTTTGATCTTGTAGTTGTTTTAGGAGGTGACGGGACTCTTAACGAAGTTGCTAATGGATTAGCTGGAACTGAAACAGCGTTAGCTGCTCTCCCAGGAGGGTCAACAAATGTTTTCGCCAGAACCATTGGACTGCCTGATGACCCAGTAGAGGCTACCGGGTCTTTACTTGATGCTTTAGAAGCAGGGTCGGTTCGTCGAATCGGCTTAGGGGTAATGAACGATCGATACTTCTTATTCCACGCTGGGATCGGTTTTGATGCTGCAGTTGTTGAACAAGTAGAACGGCAAGGTGGATTTCTGAAAAGGTTTGCTGGGCATCCCTTATTTGTTGCTGCAACAATTAACACCTGGTTACGGCATTACAACCATAAGGAGCCTTCGTTTCATATTTCCTCATCTAGCGAAGATGTAGATATCGGGATGACTGAAACTAATGGCATGTTTGCCGTCTGTTTAAACACAGATCCTTATACGTATTTGGGTTCACGAGAAATTTCTTTCTCTCCCGAAACCAACCTTCATACTCCGCTGGCTGTAGTTACTTTTCAATCTCTATCTCCGAGCCGCCTGCTCCCAGTACTTTCTTCCGCTCTTGGATTAGGGAATGGACACATCAACGACAGCCCCATTATCGACTATCAGGTTAATGTTTCAGAAGGATCTGTTTCAGGGTATGACCCTGTTCCATGGCAGGTAGATGGTGACTATCTAGGGAAAGAGAAAGAGTTTACCTTTAGGCATGAAGCAGAAGCTTTGAACCTTATTTTGCCTCTCGGTACTAGAGATATTTATTGATCGAAATGTTCATCAACTATTTGACGCGCTAACGCGGGTCGATTAGTGATGATCGCATCAACAGACCAAGATAAAAGTTCCTCTATTCTTTCCTCTTCGTCTACCGTCCAAACGAATACTTTAAGACCACGTTTATGTGCTTGAGTCACAAACACCTCGTCTACTAACTCATCCCATGGATGTACCGCCCCATGACCATGCCGCAATACGCGGTCAAGAATTTGGTTGGAACCGGTACGTTCTAACACCAGCCATCCTGTTGGTAGAGTTTCGTCAGTGCTGCGAATGTGATTTACAGCATTGATGTCGAAAGAAGAAATTCTTAATAGTTCAGGTGGGCGATAAGCCTGAGCGAGACCAACCACCGCTTCACATACCATTGTTACGTCTGCCCTATCAGGTTCACCGGGAAGACTTTTTACTTCAATGTTTACACCAAGTCCTTCAATTGATTCAAAAGCCTCCGCAAGACTTGGAATATATTCCGGAAGATTTTTTGAATCTATTTCTCTAATAAGACGTCCGTCTTCAAGATGGGCGTCATGATGCACAACAAGAACTCCATCTTCTGATCTTCGGACATCTAATTCAACCCAATCCGCCCCTTGGTCTTTTGCCGCTTGGAAGGCTGCAATAGTGTTTTCATAGTGGTCGATTGACGCTCCTCTATGAGCTACGACTAAAGGTTTAACGGGTAGTTGGAGAGTATTCATAACTTATGTAGGCAACTTATCCAGTCTTTAGACTTCTGGCTCCTGAGCATCATCCCAAGGCCTAAGTAATTGACTAGCTGGAACTTGAACCTCTGCAACAGCACCGCTTGCTTTATTAGCTGGTTTTAAAGTCAGTGACCCGCCTAATTCTCCTTCGATAAAGGTGCGAACAATGGTTAAACCTAAACCTTGTGCTTCTTCAATCTCGAATCCCTCTGGTAGGCCTATCCCATCATCTATAACTTGGATGTTGAGCCCTTCTGGCTGTCGATCAATTTGAATTGTCACGGTGCCAGATACCTCTTTATTGGAAAGGTTCGGTTCGGGATATCCATGGTCTACAGCATTTTGCAATAGCTCAGTAACTACAACAGCCAATGTGGTAGTGGCCTGTGATGGTAAAGTTCCGCCTTCTCCTATAACGCTAAATCGCAGAGGCCGTTCTGGTAGAGAGACTGTTTCCTCAACAAGCCTGACAAGCAGTCTCACTATTTCGGTGAACTCGGCGTCATCTTCTGCGCTTTGGGCGAGAGTCTCATGAACCACTGAGATGGCGCTAATTCTTCGTACTGATTCTTCTACTGCAGCGCGTGCTTCCTCAGTTTTTAGTCGGCGGCCTTGTAGCCGTAAAAGCGAGGAGATCGTTTGAAGATTATTTTTAACCCTGTGATGGACTTCGCGAATGGTTGTATCTTTTGACACTAACTCCCGATCACGACGTCTGAGGTCAGTTACGTCACGAAGAAGCACTATCGCTCCAGTTGCTGAGCGTCTATCAAGTATGGGTAAACAATGAGATACGACCACGACTTCTGTGCCGTGAGTAGTTTCTTCGATAACTGCCGTACGGCGAGCAAATGCTTGCCTAAGCATTGCTGATCCTAAATTTGTTTCTTCAAGACGTGATCCAATTGCGGCACGATGCATTCCTAAACGATGTAATGCTGATACGGCATTTGGTGAAGCAAATTCGATACGGCCCTGATCATCAACTAGCAGAAGCCCATCACCTACGCGCGGAGTTCGATGACGCAAGCGCTCTTCTTCTCGGTAAGGGAACTCCCCTCTCTCTATCATTTCTGCAAACCGATGAAACACTCGCCGATACGTCCTCTCCAACACGCTGCTAGCTTTATCGGTTGAATGCACTCGTTCTCTAGCCAATACTGCAATAACTTGATCGCCTAGACGAACTGGAATTGCGCGCACAGAAATTTCTCGATCGGGGCCGGCTTGAATCAATCCATCAGTATTTTTTTCTTCATTGAAGCAGTCAGCAATCAGAGGTCGTTGGCGAGACTCAAAAGTCTGTCCAATCATGTCTGCACGATAAATTGTGGTTCCAGTTGTCGGTCGAATATGCCCTAATAAGACTAAATTATTTTCAGAATGGGAAGAATCCATCCCATAAAGCAAGAGGTCAGCAAATGAAAGATCCGCTAGTAAACCCCAGATGGCTGTCAAATTCTGCAAATGCGACACTTGGTCACTATCTAATTTGGTGTGAGAGCGACAAAGCTCGGTCAACGTAGCCATATAGTCAGCCTAGGTCAGACTTTGACAGGGACTAAGATTTTTGAATCAGCTAAAGCCGACAGGGTTGCCGGAGCCGGCAGTTCCGATGTCTACGTAAGCTATTTTGTTTGTAGGAATCCCCACTTGTCGACCTTTGATATCAGTAAACCAAAAAAGGCTGGTTTCTTGAGAGAGTGCCGAGTCAATATCTTTTTTAAGCTTTTTTAAATCTGTGTCATCAGACAACTCAACTGTTATTTCTTTTGGAGTGTCAGATACTCCTATGCGTATATCCACAATTCTTCCTTGCTCTATTTGATTCTTGTTATGAAACTATCCCAACAAATTTAATTCTGGGTGAGAACGTCGAGTTGGTTTAAGATCTTCATCTACAACCCGGGCCAGCTCTTCAAACACTTTCCCTGATTCAGTTGAAGGATCAGCAGCGACTGGGTTGCCTGTGTCTGCTCCTTCTCTTAAAGCAGGAACAAGGGGAACTTTGCCTAAAAGAGGAACGCCTAACTGCTCTGCGAGCTCTTGTCCTCCTCCTTCACCAAATAGTTGGTAACGGGTACCATCTTCTCCCGTGAACCAAGACATGTTCTCAACGACACCGTTTACTGAAACGTTCACTTTTTCTGCCATATACGCTGCGCGTTGCGCTACTTTTTGAGCAGCAGGTTGTGGCGTTGTTACAACAATCATTTCAGCAGTAGGAAGAAACCCTGCTAGAGAAATTGAGATATCCCCAGTGCCTGGAGGAAGATCAACAAGTAAGAAATCTGGTTCGTCCCAATAAACATCTGTTAGGAACTGCTCAAGAGCTTTATGTAACATCGGTCCACGCCAGATTACAGGTTGATCCTCTTCTGCAAAAAATCCCATTGATATACAGCGCACTCCATTGGCTACTGGCGGAATCAGCATGTCATCAATAACGGTTGGTGGTTCTTGCACTCCTAACATCCGAGGTATAGAAAACCCCCATACATCTGCATCAACCACTGCGACATCTCTACCTCGCAGCGCTAACGCAACAGCCAAGTTTGCTGTCACTGAAGACTTCCCTACCCCGCCTTTTCCAGAAGCTATTAGCAAAACTCTCGTTTTGCTTCCAGGGCGCCCAAACGGAACTTCTCGCCCCTCTGCATGACCCTGAGCAGGATTTGTTCCAGCTGTAGACTGTGGGTCTCCGTGAACCATTAATCGAACAGATTCACGCTGCTCATCTGACATAACTGTGAAATCAACATCAACTTCAGTTACTCCCTCAATCGGGTAAAGAACTTGATCAATGGATTCTCTGATTTGGTTCTTTAAAGGGCAGCCAGGAATAGTTAACGCTATTAGTACCACTACTTTTGATCCATCAATCGCAATATTTTGGACCATTCCAAGTTCAACAATGCTTCTCCGTAACTCAGGATCCTGAACTGGTTCTAGGGCATTTATTATCTGGTCTTCAGTTACTGTCACAAGGTCTCCTAGATAGCTACTTTCAATACACCACGGAATCTAACAAGCATTGACTCTATGTTCGCTAGGATATCTGTGTGGACAAGCCACCACTAACACCGACAGAATTTGCTTCAGCAGTAACTGCGATAACTGGAGCTTTCGGTGACCCTACGCGCAGAGATATATATCTTTTTGTTCGCGAAAAAAGTAGCGGCGCAACTGCGAATGCTGTTGCAACTCATTTTGAACTTCATCCAAATGTTGCCCGTCACCATTTAGACAAGTTGACATCTGGCGGGTACCTAGAAGTATCTGTTGCTAAAAACGTAGACGCCGCCGCTGGACGGCCTTCAAAGATTTATCAAATTACGGATTTTCCTTCATCTTTAGAATTGCCTGTCCGCCAAGATTCAGTCTTAGTAAGTTTGTTGGGGCGCACTCTCGCTCTTCTACCTCCCTCCAAAGCAGAAGAAATGGCTGAAGAGGTCGGCATTGAAGTTGGACGTTCAATGGCAGAAACAATTCGTCCGAACGAGATTCAACAATCTTTTAATTCAGCTTTACATTCCATCGCTGATGCTCTCACAGCCCATGGTTTTGCCGCGCGTGCAGAAAAAGATGAAAGTTCTTCAAAATTGAGAATCATTTCAGAACATTGTCCGTTCGGGGATACAGCCATTGAACATCCAGTGATTTGCGCTGTTGACCGCGGTTTGGTTAAAGGGATGCTTTCCTCTTTATACGGAGAAGCAACAACTGATTTATCTTCCTCTCTGCCTATGGGCGATGAGGTATGCATCACCGATATAAATGCTTAACCTTCGAGAACCTCAACTTTCAATTCATTCGTCATCAGTCTTTGTTTCAGCAACACGCCGATTGAAATCTTCTCTTAAATGATTTATCTCATACGACATGCTTCAGCTGGAGCAAGGTACAACTTTGACAGAAACGACTTTGAACGGCCATTGGATGCTCATGGAGTTCTTCAAGCGGAGCAACTAAACGAGGCCTTGCGCTCTCAACCAATACAAAAGGTTTTGTCAAGCCGAGCAGTTCGCTGTCAACAGTCAGTGGCCCCTTTAGCGCGTCATCTAAATTTAGAGATAGAGGTTGAGCCCGACCTTTTTGAAGGTTCGCATGCTGCTGCAACGGCCCTAATCAAAAAGATGTTAAATACCTCATACGACGTTGTCGCTTGCAGCCACGGTGACGTGATTCCTGAAATTTTAGGCGATCTAATAAATGAAGGTCTTCAAATTAGAGGCGGGAGATCCTGTGCTAAAGGTTCAATTTGGGCATTATCTTCTTCTGAGGCTCAGTTGTCAGGTTCTTACTATTCGTCGCCTCTGGAATTTCAGTAATCAACCAAGCAGACCTTGGCTTTGAAGTAATTGAACTAGCAGTTCTGGAGGGTCTGGTAACTCCTGAAAAGCTCTGATGTCTGAAGCGGATCCTTCTTGATCCTCTAATAGCACAGACCTAACTAACGCTCGATAAGCCAAAGCGTTCGGATGCTGCGGGTCATAAATCAGAGCTTCATCAAGAGATTCGATAGCAGCTCCTATGAGGCTAATTTCAAAAGTGTTAGCTAGCAGCCATCCTCTTTCGGCAAGCAGTGAAGCGTCTTCAGCATTTCTGTCAATTCCAGAATCTAAGAGTTGTAGCGCCCCAACTAGGTTTCCTTCAGAAGCTAGAGCGGAAGCAACTCTCTCTCGAAGATTGCTGGCAGAAACTAAGTCCCAAACAATCGGAGGAGCATTTAAAGAGTCGAGGGCAACTAAGTCTGATGCGGCTCCAACATAATCCCTGTCAGAAAAAAGTTGTGAGGCTCTGAAGACTCTTGCATCCGGGTAAGTCGGGTCAATCTCAATTGCTGCAGAAAGGTCTTTTCTCGCTGCTTCAAAATTTCCTGTCCGCCAAAACGTCCAACCTCGGTACGCGAGCGCTTCAACATTAGAAGGCTGAATTGTTAGCACTTCATCGTAAATGACAACCTTATTTTCATCTGTTGCCGCTTGTGCTTCTATTAAAAGCGTTCGAGTTGAAGAGCGAATATCTCCAGTCGCTGTATCACTAACCCCTCGACTGCCTGTGAATTGCGATATAGCGATCCAAGCGATAAGTGGCACACCAATAACAAACATGATTGTCATTGCGCGTTTGTTACCAAAAAAAGCCAGTTTGAATTTCTCTTTACTTTGCCACTTCTTAAAAGTAACCATCAAAAGAACTGCTGCTATAACACCAATCAAAATCGGTAACGTCCAAACGAGTCCTGTTAGGCCTGACTTTTGCGGCGTGTAATCAATACTCTCACCAAATCGAGATACTAAGTCTGCCCTAATTGCGTTGTCGGTCTGCCCTTCATCAACCATACGAGCGATTTCAGTTCGTATAGCTTGAGCTATCGGCACATCTGATTCTGCTACTGATTGTCCATCGCAAACAGGACAAGCAAGGTCGTCGGCGATTCGCTGAACTTTGTCTGCATTGGTCAAAACAGGCTGTTCCGCTAATTCTGAAAAAACTAACGCTCCTACAACAACGACGAGCAGCAGAAACCAGCGATAACGATTCATTTAGTTTGAACCTCAGCTAATAGACCCTCAAGATAGTTTTGTGTAACTCCGCCTAAGACCTTTGCAGCCACAAATCCAGACGGAGACACGAGATAAGATTCAGGAACTGCGACTACCCCCCAATCGACAGCAACACGCTCTGTATCGGAGGCAAGCACTGGCCAGTCTCCTCCATTAAGTTCAAAGAACTCTTTAACGGCTGTTTCCGTGTCAGAGAAAGAAACGGTAACAATTCGGACATCGTCTGCTCTTTCATGGTCTTCTGAAAATTTGACAAGTTCAGGGTGTTCTTTTACACACGGCACACAGGTTGTGGAGAAAAAGTTTACGAGTACCCACCGCCCACGTTGATTGTCTAAATCCCACAGCTCTCCTTGGAGCGTTTCGGCTTTGATTTCTGGAGCTGCCTCTCCAACAAGATACGTTGTCATTCGATCATTTCCGGAATCTCTTGTCGCCATTATCCCGACAAGAATTAACATCATGACTCCTACGACTGCTGAGGTAACACGTAGTGGTGTCATGTCGTAACCTCATTTGCAACTACTTCCTTACTAGCTCTATCAGTTCGACGAGAAGGAACTGCAGACATCAGCGTCCCTAAAGCCATTACTCCACCACCAACCCAAATCCACCACACCAGAGGCTGGACCGTTATGCGTACTACGGTGGACTCGCCTTCATTTTCTGGAATTTTCAGTACAGAAAGTTGAACATCATCTCTCCATGTAGATCGAGTACTTGGAGTTCCTATGGGTTGACCACTAAACGGGAAAATATTGATAGAGGGAGTAAATGTTTTTCCGTCAACTGCTACTTTTACTTGCGTTTCAATTTTTTCTTCCTTCTCTACAACAACGTTTCCTTGAAAAGTAAGTTGATGACCTGCAAAGACAGCTGAATCTCCAACTGCTGAAAAGCTAAATTCGGTTTGCCGCACAAACGAGGAAGAGACAGCCAGAGCTACCGCAATAATTGCCACACCAACGTGTACCACCATCCCACCGCTTGATCTGCCAAAGAGCCCAGCGAATCCGCGAGATCTAACTGCGAGAATAAGTGGACGTGCCGCACCACCTATTGCAAATCCGGCTAATCCAATTGCAAGAGTTGTGGTCCATCCTCTTGCTCCTAGTAGGACCGCTATAACAGTTACTAGGGTGCCAAAAACTCCTGGCCACCAAAGTCTTTTAGATAACACTTCGCTACCGGCCTTTCCCCATGGAAGAGCGGGAGCGATTGCCATTAAGAAGAGAAGCAAGAATCCAATTGGCATTGTCATACTGACGAAATAGGGATTTCCGACCGATATGCGGTTCCCGTTAACGGCTTCAACTATGAGCGGGAAAACTGTTCCGAGAAGAACCACAAAAGCGAAACCAGCAAAAAGCAAGTTATTAGTTAAGAATGCTCCTGTTCTAGAAATTGGAGTATCTATGGAACCTTCAGTGCGAATATCGTCTCCTCTTAAAATTATGAGAAAAAGAACACTGACCACCACCAGAGTAAAGAATGCGAGAAACATCGGCCCAATACCTGACTCAGTAAAGGCATGCACCGAATCTAAGACCCCTGAGCGTGTAATAAATGTTCCCAGAATCGTTAAAGCAAACGTTGAGCAAAGTAGCGATAGGTTCCAAACTCTAAGCATGCCTTTTTGTTCTTGAACCATTACTGAATGAAGGTAGGCAGTTCCTGTGAGCCAAGGCAAAAGGGAAGCATTTTCTACTGGATCCCAACCCCAATAGCCTCCCCATCCCAGCACTTCATAAGACCACCAAGCTCCAAGTAAAATGCCAACTGTTAGGCATCCCCAAGCAGTGAGTGTCCATCTTCTTGCTTCTGTAAGCCATCCTTCTCCATGACGTCTTGTCACAAGGAGCGCTATCGCGAATGCAAACGGGACGGAAAATCCTACATATCCGAGATAAAGCACTGGAGGGTGGAAAGCCATCAATACATGGTTTTGGAGTAGAGGGTTTGGACCTGGACCGTCATACCCAGGCCACGGATTGAACTCATGAAATGGAAATGCTGGGCCTGCAAGAAGCAGGAAGAAGAATAAGCAGATAATAAATAGCGTGAGTAAAGCCCAGATGACTACTGGGTCGGTTAAGCGTTTTCGGAATCTCAAAAACACTAAGACTAAATATCCAACGAGGATTAATACCCAGAGCAGTATGGAACCCTCCAAGGCTGACCACAGAGTTGCAAAATTAAACAAAGCGGGAGTTCGGTAGCTCCCGTGCTCAGCAACAAACGCAACAGTAAAATCTCGATTAATCAATGCGATTTCCATCACAGCGAATTGTCCAACGGCAGCTATTCCAACAATAAGCACAAACCATCGGATACGAAGTAGTGAGCGTTGCGATCCAGTAGTTAGACCATGAATGATTGTTAAAACCCCTAATAGGGATGCGGCGAGGCCTAGAGCTACAAAACCTGAACCTAGTGTTGTGTTCACTGACTCTTCATTCCTTCAGCCCACAAGATTCAATGTCTGTTACACGGTCGGGGTCGGTCCGATAATCGTTGTCGTGTTTAACCACCATATGGTCAGTGGAAAGATACCAGCCGTCTCTTGCTGCATTTGAAAGAGACTGAAACTCCGGTAGTGACTCGGACACCCATTCGCCTTGAAGTACGACGGGGACTCCGGGTTGAAACAATTCAGCAGGATCTCCAACATGTACTACATCGGCATAAACTCCCTGGGCGCAAAATGTGAAGATGACCGCTGATTCTCCTTCAACAGTTGTTTCTAAAATTCCCGGCAGTGGAGTGCCTACAACTCTGAAGCGTTTGTCAATTAGTTCTTCTCTTTGATCGACCACTTCGTCTACCTCATAGAAAACTAAAGTCGCATCTCCGAGAGTCACAAACAACACTGCAACAACCGCAGTCAGCAAAAGAACTATTACTGCAATAGGTCCACGTCGATACTTTGACCTCTCAGGTCGAGTCGGTGAAGGAGTAAGGTCCTCAGTCACGGATCTCATTCTCTGAAGAAGTCATCCACCTTTGTCGCCCTGATGGCACCCGAGAAGCAACGGAACGTGCTCGACGAAATACTGAAACTAGATAAGCAAGGATCACAACTAAAGTTATTCCCCAACCTGCAATTAAATAACCTAAATGCGTCATGATCTTCCCTCTTCATTAATTGCCGCTTCAGCTCTTCTTTCTTCAAGTGCTGTTAAGGATTCCTGCTTTAACGATTCTTTTTCAAGCCAACCCAATCTAAAGCGGTGCAACACAAGCCACGTAAATAACATTAAGAAAACAACGATTCCCATCATGAGTGTAAAAAAAGTTAGATCTTCAATTTTGAGTTCACTCAGAGTCGATTTTTGATGAAGTGTGCGGCTCTCCCACCACTCAACGGAGCGATTAATAATCGGAAGGTTTACTGCTGCGACTAACGCCACAATCGCTGATCTACGCGCTTGCTTATGTTCATCGGCGACTACGCGGCGGAGAGCCAGGTAACCAAGGAGCATCAAGAAGAGAATCAAGGTGGTCATTATCCGGACATCTCCCCATTCCCACCATGTGTTCCATACCGGCCGACCCCAAATAGAACCCTGCACAAGAACTAATCCGCAGAATATAGCTCCTACTTCAATTGCGGCATGTGCGGTTACGTCCCACCATGGTGTTCGTTTAACTAAATAACCGATCGATGCAACAGCACCTACTAGAGGAGCCAGATAAGGACCAATGATTGCCATTGGGACATGCAGGTAAAGTAGTCGGACTGCATCAAATTGGCCTATCTCTTCCCCTGTTGTGGGATGAAGACGCACATCGGGATCTGTGAGAAAGAAAGCAAAAACAAAAAGTGTGACTAAACCCAGCAAAGTGGTGAACCCTAATAGTCTTGACTTAGGAGAACTGGTGACACCTTGATTTTGCTTAAACATTTTTCTTGCACTCATTTCACTTCTTCTTAACATTTTACTCTTCTACCAATACCCCGTAAGCCAGTGAACCCAGTGTCGCTGCTATTAATGCGAATAGTGACAAAAGTCCTGTCCATTGCCAGCCATTTGAAATTGTCTCTCCAAGAGCTCCGCTATAAGCCTTTGTAGCCCCTATAAGCACAGGAGCCAACACTGGAAGTAACAAGATTGGTAAGAGTGTTTCTCGAACTTCAAGCCCTGAAGCTAAAGCACCATAGAGGGTACCAGTCACCGATACTGCTAAGGCAGTTACAAGGCCTGCTACTACCCATAATGCTGGGTCTTCAATGACTGATCCATAGAAAATTATTATTCCACCGGTCAAGAGAAGTTCTAAAAATACTATTTGTGTAAAAATCGCTATTGATTTTCCAAAGAAAATTGCAGCTGGTGATAGCCCGGCCAATTTAAGTCCTGTTAAAGAATCATTAGCTGTTTCTAGTGAAACCGATCTTTGGATAGCGAGCAGCAAGGAGAGCAGCACTGCGACCCAAAACAATCCAGGAGAAAACACGCGAAGAGTTTTTTGGTCAGCATCAAGAGCGAAACCGAATAAAACCAATACAAGTAATGCAAATGGAACTACCTGATTGATAATAACTCGTGATCTAATTTCAATACGTAGATCTTTTTTTGCTACAAGAAGAAGGTCATGCATAAATTGATTCATTGATCTTCATCCTCCAAAATGATTCCACCAGCAACTGTTATTACTCGCGGAGAAAGAGAACTAACTCGATCAAGTTCATGTGAAGCAATAAGTACCGTTCCTCCTACGCTCACAACCTCTTTGATAAATGAGTCAATTGCTTCTCTTCCATCTTGGTCTAAACCGGAATGTGGCTCATCCAATAACCAAAGTTCGGGTCGTCTCACGGTAAGAGAAGCCAGCGAGGTTCTTCTTTTTTGTCCAGCCGACAAACGAGATACTGGAAGATTGAGTAGGCGTTCTTCTACCCCCATTCTTTTAATAGCATTTTCGGCTCGTTCGTGAGCTGTACTTTTATCTAATCCAGAAGCCTGAGCCCAGAAGATAATATTTTCTCTTGCAGTCAAATCTTCATAGAGGCCACTTGTGTGCCCCAACATCGCAACTGATCGACGGATTGACTGCTGTTCTGTAAATAAATCATGCCCTAACACTTTTCCTGAACCTGAACCTAAAGGAAGAAGCCCAGCACAAAGCTTTAGAAGAGTAGTTTTTCCTGCTCCATTCGCTCCTTGTAAAGCAACTATTTCTCCAGATTCAACAGTTAAATTGACCCCTGCCAAGGCTGGGAATCTTCCAAGAAATACCATTGCTCCACGAAGTTCAATTACATCCACGATGTCACGGTACCTCCCAGTCTCGCTACTCTAATCTTATGCGTGTTTATCGTTTTTTTTATGTGCTAATTTTTTTCGGTTTATTAGCCTCGGCTTGCGGAAGTGAAAATAGATCAACTTCAGATTCTGCAGGCAGCTCTCCAAGCACAACTGTCATAGAGGCCCGCCCCTTGCTTGAAGATGAGGCCGCGCCTGATTGGTATGGGGTGCCCGTAAACCTTCATGATTTAGCCGAAGGTGACTGTTTCAACATGTATGCGTGGGTCAGTAACGATCGGCATATTGAAATTAATACTCATGTTCCCTGTGATTCTCCGCACCAATTTGAGATTTATCGACTTGTTCAGCACCCAGCACGAAACGGTGCGGTGTGGCCTGGAGATGAAGAAATGACTGCTTTCGCAGTGAGTCAGTGTTATGAAAGCTTTGAAAATTTTGTTGGAGTTATTTACGAACTTTCTGAGTTGGAAATCAACTATTTAACCCCTAATCGAACAAACTTTGAACACGAAATTGCTCAATTTCGTGGCGTGCATTGTTATTTATTTCAAGATGATGGGTCAGAGCTTCTCGGCTCAGCTGAACAATCTCTTCGTTGAGACGAGTGAAAGCCCCGCCCAGGATTGAGGAATCGCCCCCAAGCCTTCCCCTGTCTCAGGATGCCAGTATTCGGCGCAACCTGAGATCTGGGCTCCATTAGCTGTAGCCCATGTAAGTTGTTTAGCTGTTTGTAAATCAAATCTGGAAACAGCGAGACTTATTAGGTATGAAAGTTGCGGCCAAACAGGGCCACGCCAATACTGTTTTGGGTTAAATACTTCCTCCTTTAGATGAACCCCTCTTGGCCCAAATCGCCCTTTGAACGCTTCAACCGAATCAAATTGTTCGACGAGTTTGGATGGAAGCTGATGTTCTTCTACCACCAACAAAGGCAACAACGCATCAAGTGTTCGACAACTTCCGGATTTATTGGCGTGGGGTCCAGCATCTTTCCATGTTGAAGAAGATTCATCCCACCTTTCCGTTATTGCATGCGTTATCTCATTTGCTGAGTCCGTCATACTTATATCTCCGGTAACTGTGGCCAACTCTCGGGCATTGAAGGCAACAAGAGCATTAAAACCTATTGAAGCTACTTGAAATTCTGGATTTCTTATCGGAGAACCATCAGTAGCTTGTTCTACCGTCCCTACTAAAAGATTTTTCTGTTTCTTCCAGCGCTCTTTATCAAATCCACCGGGGCAAAAATCATCCCATCTTGGGCTGTCATCTGCTCCCGACTCCCACGGATGGCATAGCAGTAACAAACCGGAGTCGTGGCGTGCTCGTTCGTTTATTAAAAAAGATAAACCTGCGGTTGCTGACGATAGTAATGCTTGGTTCATGCGCACCCCAGCACGATTAAGTTCTGCAATTGCGTGTCCGTACATGGGGGGCTGAGTAATTGAAGACCCGTGTGAACGGCCCCAGAGATCAGAATGTATATCTGGATCACAAACGTAATTGATATGAGGAACAAATCCTGAATCTAATTGTGGACGGAATATTTCTGTCAATTCTTGTACTGCCCGGTCAGGTCTCCCCAGTTCAAGCCAAATAAGTGAATGAAAACAAGAGTCCCAAAGCCACTGCCAGGGGTATGTCTTCTTATTTGGGGCTGCGTAACCTTGAGTAACCCAATTCTCTTCCATTATCTGGTTAACTGAATTCTTGAAATTAGTATCAAATAGTCTTGAGTGATCCATGCCTACATGTTCTTTCTTATCATTTAGATTCGGCCCTACCGACGGTGTTTCAGTTGTCGCTCAAAATTGGGCTGTCGTTCTTGCTGAACTTGGTTTTGATATTTCTTGGGTAGCAGGTTCCTTTGAGCCAGGATGGAAAGCTTCTGGTGATACAAGGGTAATAGAAGGACTCGGAATAGGAGAAAGCAAAGTTCCAGATATAAACGAACTTTGTGATGCTCTTGAAGGTAAAGATTTAGTCGTGGTTGAGAATCTTCTCTCAATCCCACTCAACCTTGCTGCATCAAATTGCGTCGCAGAAACTTTGAGGGGGCGTCCCGCAATTATCCATCATCATGATCCTCCCTGGCAACGTGAACAGTTTGCTCACATTGAAGACCTTCCGGTTGATGATCCGGCATGGCGTCACGTGACTATAAATGAATTAACTCGTCGGCAAATGTCCGATCGAGGTATTGATGCCACCACTATTTATAACGGCTTCAACATAGACGTAAAGCAAGGCGACAGGGACGCAACTCGTGACAGACTTTGTGTCGCCGATGAAATGCTTCTTGTAGCCCATCCGGTACGAGCGATCGAACGCAAAGGCATTCATCAAGCGATACAGGTAACTGAAAGCCTTGGAGGAACATATTGGATCTCCGGCCCAGCGGAAGATGGTTATGGATCAAAACTTGCCAAGGAACTTTCTTCAGCGAATTGCCCAGTTATCCATGCTTCGCTTGACAACCGTTCTGATATTTATGCTGCCGCTGACCTTGTTGCTTTCCCATCTACTTGGGAAGGTTTTGGGAACCCTCCGATTGAAGCAGCGCTGTACCGCCGGCCTGTTTTTGTTGGCAACTATCCAGTCGCTGATGAGTTAAGAGGCTTAGGGTTTCACTGGTTTGCCTCTGAAGATACTGAAGCCATGCGTGAGAGATTAAATGATTCAGACAGACTAAATATTCTTTTAGAGCACAACCATAAAGTAGCTTCACGCGAGCTTTCTTTGAAAAAAATGTCTCAACGTTTGGAGAACCTGATCATTGAGGCAGGCTGGACGCATGTCTCTTCCTGATGACCCTGTTCTTCTCAAAAGAAAGCGATTAGCGCGACTGGCTCAAGTAGGACAGCGCTGTGGTTACTGTTCTTTTCTTATTGCGCTTGTCATTTTTGCTGTTGGTTTCATAACAAGTTTCACAAATGCTGTAGCTATTTCGTTAGTTATTTTACTTATAGGCGGTTCATTTTTTCTTGCCCCATCTATCGTTTTGCATCATGCGGTAAAAGCAGCAGATGATTTAGACAAAGAATAATTTCTACCCAATAAGAAATGGGTTCCTCTTCCTGACTACGTTGCAAGTATGGCTAGTACTCCAACTGTCTCTCGTCTTCCAGCGTCTGAGCGTCGCGAGCAGCTATTAGAAAACGCTTTACATGTAATTGCTCGCCAAGGTTTTCATCAAACCTCTATGAATGACGTTGCAAAAAAAGCTGGAGTTACAAAACCTGTCTTATATCAACATTTTGAATCAAAGCAAGAAATGTATTTCTCAGTTCTGCGTGAAATTTTGGGGCAAGTTCAGGACTCGATCGATTCACACCGCAAATCTTCTAGCGGTCCTTTGGAATGGGCTGAGTTAGGGATATTAGGGTTCTTTAAATTCTTTGAAAATAAGCCAGATGCTTTCAACTTTCTTTATGGGAGGGCAGATATTCAAGACGCAGAAGTCAGAGATGAACTTAGGAAAATACAAGACAACATGACTTTGCGTTTGGCTAAAAACTTTTCAGTAAATTTCGATATTGAAAAATCAGTTGCCGCAGCTTCCGGAGCATTTGGTTTAATTTTGGGGGTGCTTCGTCACTGGATGCAGGACGGGCAGAGAAAATCTGCTGAAGAGATGGCTAATTTGACTTCAAAAATGGTCACGCGTGGCATAGTGGGACTGATCGAAGACCTTAATCAGAGTTCTTAGGAGAAATATCTATAGGCGCGGAGGGGATATTCCCGTGAATTAGATCAGGGAAAAATTCTCTTAGACGTTCAGGTAAAACAGGAAATTCTGAAGACAATAGATCCTCTGCAGACCACCACTGAGCCTCTATAAACGCAGCGGCCTCCAAAGCCTCAAGATGCTTTGGCTGATACTCTCCTCCGTCGCACCATGCAATGTGAATTTTTTCATCGTTATCGAAAAAGTAGGGTCCGAAAGTAAACTGGACTTGCTGTGTCCATATCACCGGTCCCATTTCTGCTTCTATTCCGGTTTCTTCCCATAACTCTCTTGAGGCTGCTGTAGCAGAATCTTCTCCCCATCCGACTCCTCCGCCTGGAATCTCCCACCAAGATGGTTTGAATGGGTCAATCGGGTCCTCAGAATGAATAAGAAAAATTTCGTTTGACGGGTTTAATAGAACCACTCGTGCAGCTTGGCGTTTTTGAGACATGAGTTAGGCGCATTCTCCGCAACGACCAAGTATGTCAAACCGGTGACTGGCTGCTTTAAATCCTTGCTGTTCAGCTGTCGTAACTAAATCTTTTATGATTTGTTCGAATTTTTCTGGTACTACGAAATCTTCTAACCGTCCACATTGAGTGCACTCAAGATGATGATGATGCCCGGTCAAAGATTCATCTAACTCAAACCGGCTGTGGTCATCTCCGGAATATATATGTCGAACGATTCCTATTTCTGCCATCTCGCTTAGATTCCGGTATGCGGAGCTCTGTGCCAATCCTTGAAGTTTTCCTACTTCAAGAATTTCGGGCAATGTCATTGGTCTTCCGCCTTCCATGAGAATTTTCACAATCTCATATCGGGACTTGCTGTAACGCATTTTCGCGGCATGTAATCTACGTCCCACGATTACGTGAAGTTCGTTAGCTTCTGATGCGAAGTGATCCATAAAAGTAAATTCTAGACACTATTGGGAATCAATGAGAATGCCGACAATGAAGTTATTTGCTGTTTTCGTGTGGGGTCATAACTGCTAAAGCATCAACTATGCCAAAGGTCTTTGTCTTTATTGTTGTGATTAGCCGGCCGGGTTGAACGGCGGGTTTGAGCGGAGTCGCAAAATCCCCAAGAAAATCAACTGTTTTTTCTATTTCCTCCGAAATAAGAGCTAGGCCCCAGATTTTTGTTGATTCATCATCACTCTTGACTTCAGGTCCGACGAGTTCAAGGATTACGTCACCTAGCCAAAAAAATGTTTGCCTCATTTCTGTTGCGCCAAGACTGAAGTTTCTAACTCTACGAGCTTCAATACCTGCCTCTGCAAATGCTTTCGTTGTTCGGTCGCAATCCGAGGTTGTGACTACAAGATGGTCTATCCGACTAACAAAATTTGGGTGCCTTGAATCCAAATGAGTTTCTTCAACTTCAGTTGACTCGATAAAAAATTTTAATCCATCAATGTCTCCATCAATATTTTCTGTTCCTATGGCATAAATTCCCTGTTCGCTGGGCTCATTATCAAACTTAAGTAGGACGTCATTGAGGACACAAGTAGAAATTCCAGGCTTAACTTCCGTTATTTGAAATCCAGCAACGCTCCAGTTTGCTGAACTAGTACCAACCTTCAGGCTTTTTAAATGCATTCCACTTCGATTAGACATGAGTGCCTCCCTCAGGATTTTGAGTTGAAGGCATTCGATGCATCAAAGCGTTTCTACGGCAACGACAAACCAAATTACCAATTTGATTAAATACCCGATGTTCAAAAGTAACAATTCCCGTTTCAGGACGAGAAGAAGATGCTCGAGAATCAACAACTTCTGTCTCAAATGACAAAGTGTCGTTTAAAAAGACTGGATTAGGGAAAACTGTTTCCTCAAATCCGAGATTTGCCACGGTGGTTCCAAGAGTCGTATCTCTGACACTTACCCCGACTGCCAAGCTTAAAGTAAGCAAACTATTTACGATCCGCTGTCCAAAAACCGTTGTAGCCGCAAACTCAGGATCTAGGTGTAAGGGCTGAGGATTGTACGTTTTCAGACAAAAATCTTCGTTTTCGGATTCCGAAACTGTGTGCTTTATATCATGCTGAATCACTAATCCGGCCGTTAACTCTTCAAACCATAAGCCTTGAGATTCTATTTTTTTATTCACTTATCTATTGTGGCTCGTTCAAGTCTGACTACGCTCGTCGGCGATGGATAATTATTTATGGACCCCGTCTCATGACAAATCAGGCTCTAGTCAAATGGGTTTGTTTTCTGCTGCCGCTGGTATCCCAGAAGAAGATCTACATGAATGGTCTATAAAAAATCCGTCCGAATTTTGGGATCTAGTTTGGCGACACTTTCAGGTAATCGGAAAACGCGGAAACGGTCCGGCATTTTCATCTGGGTCTGATCTATTTGAAGCAAGGTTTTTTTCTGGATCCTCGTTGAACTACGCCAGGAATTTATTACGTCGCTCAGATGATACCCCAGCGATAATTTCTTATTTGGAAGATGGGCTCTCTGATCAAGTTTCTTGGGCCGAACTACACGACCTTGTCTCACAACTCCAACAATCCCTGCGAGCTTTAGGAGTCACAGAAAAAGATCGAGTCGCTGCTTGGTTGCCAAACGGAATAGAGATTTATGCTGTCATGCTTGCTTGTGCATCAATCGGAGCTGTCTTCTCTTCAGTATCTCCGGACTTCGGACCAAAGGGTGTACTTGATCGATTTGGCCAAATCAAACCAAAAGTTCTCTTTACTACTGCCGGCTATCAATATGGTGGCCGACAATTTAGTTTGATTGAAAAAATTAATGATGTCACAAAAGAACTCTCAAGCGTGGAGCAAGTTGTAGTTGTTTCAAATGACGAAAGCGAACTCTCTCAGTTAGGAGAATGCAAGACTTTTAAAGAGTTCTGTTCTTTATTTGAACCAAAAGAAGTTTCCTTCACAGATCTTCCATTTGATCACCCTCTTTATATTCTGTATTCATCTGGCACAACAGGGGCTCCGAAGTGCATTGTTCATAGAGCAGGGGGCTTACTTCTCAAACATCTTGTGGAACATCGCCTGCATTGTGATGTTCGGCCCGGGGACCGTGTTTTCTATTTCACTACTGCTGGATGGATGATGTGGAATTGGCTAGCAGCAGGGTTGGCTGCAGAAGCCACACTTATTGTTTTTGATGGATCGCCTTTCTATCCAGATGGATCGCAACTATTTGATTTAGTAGACCAAAACGGAATAACTCTTTTAGGGGTTTCAGCTAAATTCATCGACTCTGTCTCTTCCGTAGGTTTACGTCCGATAGAAACCCATGACTTGAAGACTCTACGCACGGTCTGTTCCACTGGAAGTCCCCTTAGTCCAGAAGGTTTTACCCATGTTTATGAAAACTGGAAAGAAGATATTCATCTTGCTTCTATTTCTGGGGGAACCGATCTCTGTGGGTGTTTAGTCGGAGGCAACCCCAATAAGCCGGTTTTTGCTGGACAAATACAAGGACCGATTCTTGGTCAAGAGATAGATGTCCTAAATGATGATGGAAATTCAGTTGATGTTGGCGTTCAAGGTGAGCTGGTTTGTAAGTCAGCATTTCCTTCTATGCCTATAGGTTTCTGGAACGATCCGGAAGACATCAGGTACAAATCGACTTATTTTGAAAAGTTTCCAGGTGCATGGCATCAAGGTGATTTTGCTGAAAAAACTGCTGCAGGTGGCTTCATTATTCATGGAAGGTCTGATGCCACGCTCAACCCTGGTGGAGTCCGTATAGGAACTTCAGAGATATATCGAAGAGTTGATCTTTTTGATGAAATTTTAGAAAGTCTTGCCGTAGGGCAATCTTGGATGGGTGATGTCAGAATTATTCTCTTTGTCGTAATTGCTGATGGGTTTTCATTTGATGATTCCTTAGCGAATCGTCTCCGTCAATCAATTCGTGACGGCGCTTCTCCTCGGCATGTACCAGCTGTAATTTTGGATGTTCCTGACCTTCCTCGCACAAGATCAGGAAAGCTTGTCGAACTCGCGGTAAAGAACGTTATTGAAGGACTTCCTGTCTCTAATGTTGAGTCGCTTGCAAATCCAGAAGCTTTAGATCATTTTCAAAACCTTGCCGAATTAGATTAACTTTTCGGGTGAGAGGAAAGCGGAACGTTAGCTACTTGAAGATGACCAAGTTCGTTCATTGAAACAACGCTACGTTCACCTGTTGAGGCTCCCATCACTCTATTTATTGAGGTGTAGTGCGCCTCAAAAAATAATGGCTGCCTTACTCCCATGAGATGGGCAAGATAGACCGCTATAACTCCTCCGTGGCAACCAACCACTACCCTGTCGCCAGAGTGATTTGAAATAATTGACTCAAGCCCATCTATTACCTGTTCTTGAAAAGCTTTGGGATCGGGTATGCCTGCTGCGATCATTTCATACCACTCAGGCTCTCCTTTGATTTCTTCAATGGGAATGTACGCTGTTTCTCCAGCATCGTATTCAACTACTCGTGGCTCAATAGTTATTTCTTGTCCTAGTCCTTTTGCTAAAGGCTGTACTGTCTCAAATGCCCGTTTTTTAGGGCTTGAGTAAATTGCATCAATCTTTTGTGCGCCGGGTCCTTCAATTAACCATTCAGCGAGCGCCTGGGCTTGACGCTCTCCCAAAGGAGAAAGAGAAGGGTCAGCTTCTTCGCCCGTGTCAGAGTTGTCAACTCTTACGGGTAAGCCATGTCGAATCAAAATAAGTTCCATATGTCCGGACCATATCGCCGGTTTCTCTCTACGCTATGGTTTTGTTATGAAGATTGATAGTGGATTACCAATGGCCTTACCTACCTCTAATAGTGGCGGGTTCTCTGAAATAGCTGCTGCTGCTAAAGAAATTGAAGCGGGCGGTTACGCCGGTGCATGGACTGCAGAAACAAGCCATGACCCGTTTTTACCGCACATGATCGCAGCTGAGCATACGGAAAGCATTGAACTGGGAACAGGGATTGCAGTGGGTTTTGCTCGTAACCCTATGCTCCTAGCAAATTTGGGATATGACTTGCAGAGGTATAGCGGCGGACGATTTATTCTTGGGTTGGGCACTCAGATTAAACCCCATATAACTAAGCGCTTTTCCATGGAATGGTCTCGGCCTGCAGCGCGAATGCGGGAAATGATTCTGGCTACCCGGGCTATCTGGGATGCGTGGGAAACCGGAGAACGGCTTAACTTTCGTGGAGAATTTTATCAACACACTCTCATGACGCCTTTCTTTAATCCTGGTCCCAATCCGTCGGGCATACCAAAGATTTTTATTTCTGCTGTTGGACCGATGATGACTGAAGTCGCTGGAGAAGTATGCGACGGGATCGTTTGTCATAGTTTCTCCACAGAGGCGTACCTACGTGAAGTAACTCTGCCGGCATTAGAAAAAGGCTTAACTGCTTCTGGACGAACCCTTGCCGACTTTGAAATTTCCGGACCTGGATTTATTGTCACTGGACGAAACGAAGACGAAATGGAAGATGCCGCTAGAGGCATTCGTCAACAAATCGCTTTTTATGCGTCAACTCCGGCTTATAGACCAGTTTTAGATATGCATGGATGGGGTGACCTTCAAACCGAATTGAACACTCTTTCAAAGAAAGGCGAGTGGGTCGCCATGGGAGATCTTATTGACGATGAGATACTTGAAACTTTTGCCATAGTCGGAGAACCCGATCAAATTGCTAGCCGAATTAATGCTCGATGGGGTGATTGCGTTGACAGAATGACCTTCTATTCTGTTTCTCGTCACTTAAATCTTGAGTTTTGGGCGCCTATCGTTTCAGAGTTATCTTCTAATTAGTCCCCCGCGTTGCTTAACACAGCGCTACCGTTGTGTTTATGAATGAAGCGAAGTTCAACTTCACGGATTTGTTGCCCCTTACTAGTGACCCCTACACGACGACAAATTTCCGAAAACTCTCTGAAGAGGGAGTGAAAGTCGTTGAAGGCCCTCATGGAAAAGAATTCGTAGAGGTCAGTGACGAAGCAATTCGCTTATTAACCGCTACTGCTATGCGCGACATAGCACATCTTTTACGTCCGGAACATTTAGCGCAAGTAGCGGCAATCCTTGATGATCCCGAAGCTTCAACCAACGATCGGTTTGTCGCTACTGAATTACTTCAAAATGCTTGTATTGCGGCAGGTGGAGTGCTTCCCTCTTGCCAAGACACCGGCACCGCTATTGTCTCTGCCAAAAAAGGGCAGCAGGTTCTAACATCTTGTGATGACCGAGAAGAAATATCACGCGGGATCTACGACACCTATCAAGACAGCAACCTCAGGTACTCTCAACTAGCTCCTTTAGACATGTTCACAGAGGAGAACACGAAAAATAATTTGCCCGCTCAAATTGAAATCGAATCCGTCAGCGGGGAAGAATACAAATTTCTTTTCATGGCGAAAGGTGGCGGCTCAGCAAATAAGAGTTTCCTCTACCAAGAAACAAAAGCTCTACTAAACCCCGACAGTTTAAGTTCGTTTCTCGAAGAGAAACTTCGTAATCTCGGCACATCCGCTTGTCCGCCTTATCATCTAGCTGTCGTGATAGGGGGAACATCAGCGGAACACACTTTAAAAGTCGCTAAGTACGCATCGGCTCATTACCTTGACAATTTGCCTACATCTGGAAGCATCACTGGCCATGCTTTCCGGGATTTAGATTGGGAAGAACGCATTCTAGAGATGACACGTAATTTTGGCATTGGTGCACAATTTGGAGGCAAATACTTCTGTCACGACGTTCGAGTAATTCGTTTACCTCGACACGGTGCTTCGAATCCTGTTGGTATCGCCGTTTCTTGTTCGGCAGATCGACAAGCATTAGGAAAAATCACGAAAGAAGGGGTTTTTCTTGAAGTCCTTGAAGAAGATCCTGCACGTTTCCTTCCCGAGATAATTGACGATGAACTTACAGATGAAGTCATACCCATTGATCTCGATCAGCCAATGTCAACAATACAGAACGAGTTGTCAAAACATCCCGTAACTACTCGGCTTTCGCTTACAGGAACTCTTGTAGTAGCCCGAGATATCGCTCATGCAAAAATATCTGAATTGCTTGATGCCGGTGAAGAAATGCCGGACTATTTAAAAAACCATCCTGTCTACTATGCCGGTCCAGCCAAAACTCCAGAAGGGTATGCTTCAGGTTCGTTTGGGCCTACAACTGCGGGCCGTATGGACTCTTATGTTGAACGGTTTCAGGCCGCTGGCGGAAGTTTGGTGATGTTGGCTAAAGGCAACCGTTCGACCCAGGTATCCGAGTCTTGTGCGCGAAATAAAGGTTTTTACCTTGGGTCCATCGGCGGTCCAGCTGCCCGGTTAGCAAAAGACTCCATCAGGAAAGTTGAAGTTCTTGAGTATCCAGAATTGGGGATGGAAGCTATATGGCGCATTGTTGTTGAAGATTTTCCAGCCTTCATAGTTATCGATGACAAAGGGAATGATTTCTACAATCAGGTCACGACTTCTGTGGAAATCAAATAAGCATTTCTGACCTGATGACTTCTCCTGGTTGCCCAATTAGCAGAACTCTTTCAGGCGGGTCCGTTTCGCTGGAAAGCCCATCTATTACCTGATCTGCTAAGCCTTCTCGTTCTTCTGTGCATTTAGTTAATGCGACGAGGAACCGAGAGGAATCTGGGATTTGTTTTTTGCCGCCAGAATCATGGACTATTAGCGATGCGACCATTTCAGGAGTGATCAGAGCATCTATTCCTACGTCTAGTATCTTTGCCAATATTTCTGGTCGATGAGATACATCTACAATCGGCTTCCCTATTGCATCAAGGCCAATATTTAGCACTACGACTGTTGCCTGTGTCGGTATAGGTGGCTCATGGCTTGCTGGTGCTTTTATTGGTCGCCGTCGAGCGCCGTCTGCTTCGACAAGAAGCCATCCAGAGAAGTTAGAGAAATAGTTGTCTATTTCCTCTTTGCTGCGCCCAAGGATTCTTTCACCCTCAACTTTTCCTATCCAACGAACTGCCTGGTTTCCCAATAACGGATTCTCATCATCCACCGAGACAAGTCCACTGCTTTCATTTAGACCCATTTTTGTTGTAGTTGTCACTATTACAGGATGATGCGATATCAACGCCTCCGAAGCAAGGGTAAGAACCATGGTTGTTTTGCCTCCACCTCCAACAGTGCAAACCATTTCTCGAGAAGATAGATCAAGCGCTTCCGATAAGAGAACCTTCATTTAAGAATTCTGTACTGGATTTACATGACATCGGTGGATAAATACGCGAAGATCAATTACATCAAAAATACGAGAGTCAGAATTGGGGGAATGACTTGGTTAAGCCGCATGATATTTGTGATATTGATCTCCTTACTCGCGGAGATGTTGAATCAAAAGACAGAGAAAATGCTCTAACGAAAATTCGGCACTTATGCGAGTTCGGACATGAGCCTGTAATTGCTGCAGTTGTAAAACTCAAGATTCGTTCAAAATCTAGACTGGAATTACCGGCAATCGCCGAAGCCTCATTAGATCTAAATGGAACTCCGATTCGCGCTCACGCTGCTGGACATACAATGACCGAAGCCGTTGACTTACTAGTTGACAAGTTAAGTAGGCGTCTTAGAAGAAGGCGCAAACGTTTTGAGGATAGGCGTAAGCAAACTCTCAATCGCTTACGACGAGCAACAAAGCAGGAAAATACCCGCCACGAAACAAACTCGGAGGAACGCGGACAAGTTCCTGGATATTCAAAGATCCCAATTGAAGAACGTGAAGTAGTTCGACACAAAAGTTTAGCTATGCGGCCTATCAGTTTAGAAGAGGCTGCTGATGAGATGGATCAGTTAGATCATGACTTCTACCTCTTTTTTGATTGTGATCACAACGTTGACAGAGTGGTCTATCGAAATGGTGGCGGAAAGTTATATGTGATGCCAACAACTACTGGAGAAACCCTTCCCGGGAATACGAGGCCTCCTATTCTTCCTAGTTCTCTAGTTTTGAATCATCTGCCTCTAGCTGAAGCCAAAGCTTTATTAGCTGTTGGAGAAGAACCTTTTGTTTTCTTTGCTGACTCTCCAAACGGAAGAGGGCAGATTTTATATCGAAGATTCGATGGGCATTATGGACTAATTACTCCGGCGAATTAGTTCCTCTTCTGACCGGAGTAACGATGGGGCCGAAGCCATCATCAATGACTTTTATTGAAGCGCCGTAGTGTTGAGTTATCTGCTCTTCAGTTAATACTTCTTGCGGCGTTCCTGATGCGACTACTTCGCCTCGTTCTAACAAAATTAAAGCGTCTGCATATTGACCAGCGAGAGTCAAGTCGTGCATTGTCGCTAAAACCGTCAGATTCAGACGCCGCCTCAACCCATCTACTGCCTCAAGCATCTCTTGTTGGTGCCCTATATCTAATGCAGTAGTTGGCTCATCTAAAAGTAGGACCGGAGATCCTTGTGTCAAGGCTCGCGCCACAACAACTCTCTGTATCTCTCCTCCGGATAAAGTGCCCATCGTTCTTGATTCAGCGAAACGAACGTCAAGTTCATCTAACGCGGCACGAGCCTTTTCTATGTCCTGTCTTTTTTCAGTTTCAAAAAATCCAAGATGTGAAGTTCGCCCTAAAAGCACGTAATCGAGCGCCTTCATTCCGTGCGGTATTACTGGCTGTTGTGGAACAATCGCTATTTGTTTAGCTATTTCTCTGCGGCTATAAGCACCAAGAGAATGTCCGTCAATTTGTATCAAACCCTGAGACGCTTGAAGTCCAGCGATGGTTCGAAGAAGCGTCGTTTTTCCTGAGCCATTCGGTCCTACAACTGTTGTCCATCCGCCTTTTGGTACTTCTAAACTGACTCCGCGTAATACCTCTGTTGTACCGAAACTAACGCGAAGAGATCTGCAAGAAATGGCTTCCATTAAAGCCTCCTAGAAGTTCTAAGAACTAAGACAAAAAATGGTGCGCCCATGAAAGCAGTAACAACACCGATTGGAATTTCTGCAGGTTCAAGAGCTAGTCGAGCCACTAAATCTGCTCCAACTAGAAATGCCCCGCCGAACAAAATAGTTAGAGGAAGAATTATTCGATAACTAAAACCGAAAATTAGCCTAATGGTATGTGGAACGATGATGCCGACAAATCCAATGAGTCCACTTACTGCAACAACAGCAGCAGTTCCTAATGATGCTGCTAGCACTGCAACCAATCGAACCAAGCGAACATCCACACCCAATGATCCGGCTTCTTCATCACCAACCCCGAGAACATCTAGCCGTCTCCTTAATAACAACAAAATAAGTAGGCAGGCTCCCACATACGGGGAAACAAGTAACACTTCGTCCCATCCAGCTGTCCGAAGTTGTCCAAGTACGAAGAAATAAACTTGCCTGATTGTTTCTGAATCACGTTGTTGTACAAAGGTTTGCACCGCAGTAAAAAAACTCGCTACTGCTACACCTGCTAGTACCAAACTTGTTACTGGATCAATACGTCCTGCCGAAAACCCAACTAAATAAGTAAGAGTCACAGCTATAAGGGCTCCTGCGAAAGCCAGCATCGGAACAGCATCAAAGGTTCCTATGCCGTCACCAAGTCCTGAAACGATTGCAACAGTTGCTCCGAATCCTGCTCCGGCTGCAACCCCTAGTAGATAAGGGTCAGCTAGCGGATTACGAAATACTCCCTGATATGAAGCGCCAGCGGTAGCCAGCATTGACCCTACGAGTAAACCTAAAACCACACGTGGAAGACGGATTTCCCACACAATTGCTTGCTCACGTGCCGATAATCCCGAATCAGTATCAATAAAGGGCAGCCGGTCTAGTACCTCTACTAATACTTCTCTTACTCCAAGAGAAGCGGGGCCTAATATTAGACCTAGGACTACAACTATTCCTGCAGTAAGAACTGCTACGACTAGCCACCAGATTTTGAGTTTCGCTGGACCTTCATAGTGTTCCGAATCATCGACTTGACTTGAAGATCTCATATTTGAACTAACTTAATTCGTTAAGTCGGTTATTGCGGAGTGTATTTGAGTTAAGAAGTCAACAACTCGAGGACCCCACCGTCCAGAAGTCTCATCCAAATCAACAACCCAATTATTTTGTATCGCAGTCAACTCTGCCCATCCCGGTCGTTCGGCTAAAGTCTCTGCCGATTCTCCCCAGACTGCATCAGCGAGGAAAATTAGATCTGGGTTAGCGCTAATTATGTATTCGGGAGACAGTTGCGGATACCCGAATCCTTGGTCGTCTGCAGGGTCTGCAATATTTTCTAACCCTAAAAGTGAATAGAGTTGACCAATGAAGGTTGAAGAGGTTGCCGTATAAAGAGTGTTGTCAACCTCATGGAAATAAGTAAGGCCTGTTCCTACTGGATCTTCCGCTAAAGAAGCCAGGTCTGAAGCAATAGACTCATTCAATTCTTCTGCGGCTTCAGAGTGCCCGGTTTTTTCTCCTAATTCAGATATTTGGAAATACGTTCCTTCAAGAGACGAAGCTGTTCCCTGTACGAGTACCTCTATGCCTAGAAGGTCTAAACCTACAACAAGGTCACCTGGGTCGTAGGAAATCACTACTAAATCAGGTTCATATTCTGCTATTGCTTCAACATTCGGGGTAAAACCTGACAAGTTTGTTACTGGTGCTTCTGCGGGGTAAGTCGAGTACTCATCAACCGCTATTACCTGATCTCCTGCGCCTATCGCAAAGAGCATCTCTGTCGCAGTTGCCGATAACGAAATAATCGCTTGAGGATAATCTGACCCCGGGGCTTCATCTACTGCCAGAGCCGCTGTTGTGGTTGTAACCTCAATAACTGTTTCTGTCGTAGTTGAGGTTTCCAAATTTGCAGAAATCGCTACCACGTCAGAGTTTTGTTGAGAACTACAAGCAGATCCCAGAACCGTTGTAAGTAGCGCTGCTACTACAACTACGGTGCGCTTTGCCGCCAACCGTGAGCTAAACATTTTTCTCCTATCTATGCCTCGTCAAAACGGGGTGACAGGAAACTGTCATCAGCCGCTCTTCCTCGAGAATTTTTGCCGAAGCCCTATGAAGGTCGACCTGGCTCACTCAAAATTTGAGTACACAGTTGCGGGACAGCGCTGGATTCTCACCAGCTTCGCCTTTCATAAGGTAAGGAAACAATACCTTAAAGTTTCTTGTAAATACACCTTTTGCGAATCACCATTGAAGAGTTTCTTTTACTACTTCTGTGTATTCAGGACGAGAGATCAAAAGTCCTGCGACAACAGGGCGCGGTTTATTGAAATGGAGACGTTCGCCATCAATCCCACTAACGTCGAACCCGGCTGCCTCTGCTACTGCTGCCGGAGCACAGGTATCCCATTCATAAAGTCCACTGGGGTGCACATAAACGTCCACTGCTCCTGATACCACTGCCATGGCTTTGAATCCCGCAGATCCACATGCTTGTGCTGTTCCACCGATAGCCCGTGCTACTTCTTCAGCTTCTCCCCATTGACTACGGCTAGTGATAACAATTGGTTCTTGCCGGGTTGGAGGGAGATGAAACGGAGTCTGTTTTGTCCCAAAAAGATGATTATCTGCTGGAAGAGCTACCGCGGCCGCAACGGGTTGCCCCTCAACTACTAAAGCAACATGTACTGCCCATTCCCTACTGTCGGGATATGCATAATCTCGAGTGCCGTCAAGCGGATCTACTATCCATGTGCGTTCAGCATTAAGCCTTTCAAGATCATCGGTTCCCTCTTCAGACAAAACAGCATCATCTGGTCGAAATTCAGCAAGTTTCTGAACCAAATATTCATGTGATAAACGATCTCCAAGCATTTGAACTTCTTTACCAGGCCTGCCAGATGCAAAAGCTTTTTCCCTTATTTCTAAGAGAAGAGAGCCTGTTTCTTGGGCTAACAGGCCGGCGAGTTCGTGATCATTCATGGCTCAGCAGACCCTACCTGCCTCTTGTCTGAGGTAGCGTGGTGGGAGTAAGAAAATTTATTTTAAGTAAAGAGCGCACGATATGCCATATGGACGAATAACTGGATGGGCAACTAATTTGCCTGATCGGGTGCTAACCAACGACGATCTTGCTCAGATGGTAGATACCTCCGATGAATGGATTACTGCTCGCACAGGAATAAAAACAAGACACATTGATGGCAAAGTAACTGAAATGTCTGCTGCTGCTGCTCGTGATGCTATGAAGATGGCTGATGTCTCTCCTGATCAAATTGATCTTCTTTTATTAGCTACTACTTCTCCAGATCAACAGATTCCTGCTAGTGCTTCTGTGATTCAGGATGATCTTGGTTTGAGTTGTGGAGCCTTTGATCTCAATGCTGCGTGTTCTGGTTTCGTCTATGGTCTCGTAACTGCTATGCAATTCATCCAAGGCGGCATGAAACGAATTCTTGTTATTGGCAGCGACTCTCTTAGTTCTATTACCAATTGGGAGGATCGTGGAACTTGTATTCTCTTTGGTGACGGAGCAGGCGCAGTTATAGTTGAGGATTCTGCGGAAGAGCCTTCTTTGCTTGGTTGGGATTTGATGTCCAACGGGGACGCGGCAGACCTTCTTTATTGTGAACACGGTGACAACATAGTGATGGATGGGCAAGCAGTTTTTCGTAAAGCTGTTCTTGCTATGGAAGCTGCAGCTATAAATGCTATGGAGAAAGCGGGCGTAACATCTGACCAAATTAAGTTAGTTGTTCCACATCAAGCGAACGTTCGCATAATTGAAGCGGCTTTAAAACGTTTAAATATTTCAATTGAGAAAGCCGCATTAGTCTTAAATTACACCGGTAACACATCAGCAGCTTCTATTCCACTAGCTCTCGTTGACGCCCTCAATGCTGAAAGGGTCGATTCTGGTGATCTGATACTTTTAGTTGGTTTTGGGGCGGGGATGACTTCTGCTGCTGCAGTGGTTCGCTGGGACCCTCCAACTATCTGAATTTGTTTCATGCTGACCGCTTCAGAACTATCTAGGTCTTTCGGCCCTCGCACGCTTTTTTCAAATGTTTCGCTTCAACTCGGTCCTGGTAGGAAAGTTGCTCTAGTTGGAGGAAATGGAACTGGGAAAACTACCTTGTTGGAAATTTTGGTAGGAATTCAATCTCCAGACCAAGGGAAAGTTCACCGCCCAAAAGAGCTCCGAGTTGGATATCTCCCTCAAGAGCTTCCTCCTGAAACAGGAAGATCGGTTTTTCAACAAGTGATGCTTGGAGCTGAACAGGTCACTCACCTAAGTAGCGAAATTGAGAAGTTAGGAAATCTGGTTGCATCTAGTTCAGGTGATGAACAGGCTCGACATTTAAGTGCTTTAGGCGAAGCCCAATCACGTTTTGAACAAATCGGCGGCTATTCAACAGAGTCTGATGCTCACCGAATTCTTTCTGGTCTTGGCTTCAGTCCTGAGGACCATGAACGACCAATGGGTGAAATGTCTGGCGGTTGGAGAATGAGAATTGCTCTCGCCAGACTACTGCTCTCCTCTCCTGACCTTTTAATTATGGACGAGCCAACAAATCACTTAGATATTGACTCAGTTAGCTGGCTTGAAGAACATTTAAAAACCTGGCACAAAGGACTTTTGTTTGTCAGCCATGATCGAGATTTTATTGATGGCGTAGCGAATCGGATATTGGAACTCTCTGGCACTCATGTTTCTGAATATGTAGGAGGCTTCGCAGATTTCGTTGTAGCTCGAGAAGAATTGCTTGCCTCGCAACGTGCGGCAGCAGCACAACAAACCCGTCAAATAGAGAAAACAGAGCAATTTATTGAACGATTTCGCTATAAAGCAACCAAGGCGCGACAGGTGCAAAGCAGGATTAAAGCATTAGAGAAAATGGAAAAAATCGTTGTAGAAGACGTTGGAGATCAAAAAATCCGATTTGGGTTTCCTGCTCCTCGTCGTTCATCGCGTTTAGTTGCTGAACTTAATGAAGTTACCGCTGGTTACGACGAGGACATCATCCTGCAGGAAGTTTCCTTTTCTGTTGAACGCGGCAGCACAGTTGCTTTAGTCGGACCAAACGGTGCCGGGAAAACTACCTTGGTGAAACTACTAACAGGTCAACTAGCGCCCCTGAAAGGTGATTTGAAGCTTGGCACTAACGTTGACTTGTCAAGTTTTAATCAGTTGCAAACAGAAATTCTAGATGAAAAACGATCGGTGCTTGAAGAGTTACGGACAGTGCCAGGCGTTGAAACCGATGGCCGTAATCTTAGAACATACTTAGCTTCTTTTGGATTCCGTGAAGAGGCAGCAGACAGGAAGGTAGGCGACCTTTCTGGAGGAGAGCAGACTCGATTGGCTTTGGCTAAGACTTTGGCTATGCCAGTTAATCTCCTAATTCTTGATGAGCCGACTAATCATCTTGATTTGCCTAGTTGTGATGTCTTGGAAGATGCCTTGAATGTTTATCCGGGAACTGTCATTTTGATAACTCACGATAGGCACTTGATTCGCTCGGTCGCTGACTCCTTAGTAGAGGTGCGTGATGGTGTGACTTCTTGGCATGACGGGGTCCCAGATCATGTTCTATTTCCTGGTCAAGAGAGTTCTTCAAAATCCGTTGAAAATCCTTCACAAAAAGTTGGACCCTCTGCAAAAAAGAAGAAGCCAAGCGACGATTCTGCAAAATTGAAACGTCGCCTCCAGAAAGTTGAGCAGGAATGGGAGTTGGCGGAAGCTGAAGTCTTAGCCACTCAAGAAGCACTCGCTAGTTCTGATCTTTATCAAGATCCGGAAAATGTTGATAAAGCAGTAACAGCACATAATGAAGCGAAAGATGAAGCGGCCCGTCTGATGGCTCTATGGGAGAAGTTAAGTAGTTCGCTTCATATAACCGATTAATGAATTACTGATCCATATACCAGTTACTCATTTCTTCGGGCTACTGTCGTCCCTATGCGTATTTTGGTAACTAACGATGATGGCATTGACTCTTTAGGACTCCATGAGTTAGCTCGTTCTTTAACAGGGCTTGGCGATGTGACCGTAGTTGCTCCTGATAGAGAGTACTCGGGTGCTGGTGCAGCTCTGGGTTCTGTGCACCTCATTCGTCCAGAAGTTCATGATGCTCATATAGACGGAATTGAAACTTCGTGGTCTGTAAGTGGACCTCCAGGTCTTTGTATCATCTATGCGCGACTTGGCTTATTCGGAGAGCCCTTTGACTTAGTGGTGTCCGGAATAAACCCGGGAATTAACGTCGGCAGGTCTGTTTATCATTCAGGAACTATTGGAGCTGCTCTTACAGCACGCAATGGAGGCATAACCGGAATTGCGATTAGTCAAGCTGTCACTGATTGGGGTGTTGAAGGTCAAGCCGCTAGCGAAGTTCTTGATAAACAAATATGGAGCTCAGCTGCAGAAATTGCAAGAATTGTTACTTCTGCAGTTATAGAAAATCCCCCACAAGAAGCTTCTGTTCTCAACGTTAATGTTCCAAACTTGCCATTGACTGAAATGGCGGGATGGCGTAACACTAAAATTGGATTTGAACCGATGCGCTCGTTGTCAAAAGCAGAACTTAAAGCTAAACCAGGCCACTCAGGCAGTTACAAAGTAGATATGAACTGGGGCGACCCTTCACCCTTGCCCGAAGACACTGATGGTGGTGCTGTCATGAAAGATTATGTCAGTCTTACTTGGTTGGGTTATATTCCCGCTGAAGACCCGCCAGAAAATGACCCAGCAGCTCGGGCTTTGGACAAACTTTTTACACAGTGAACGACCAAATAATTTCTAACCCTGATGAGGAAGTCTGGTATGTCGCTTACGGTTCCAATCTCCTCACTGCACGGATGTTGGCGTACCTAGAAGGATCTACAGAAGAGTCTCTGTGGGGAGAACACAGAGGCGCAAATGATCCAACTTTTCCACGAGATGATCGAAGGGTGGAAATCTCTCTCCCGATTCGATTTGGGGGATACAGCCAACGGTGGGACGGAGGAGTGGCTTGGTGTCCACATAAAGCACTTTCAGAAGAAAAGATCACAGCCGTTGGACGTGCTTGGCGGGTAACCCGTGGGCAACTCGCAGATATTGTTGCTCAAGAGAATCGCAAAGAAACAAGAGAAGTATCTTTTCCGGATAGGTTTCCGGAACCTGGCGAAGCTTTTAAAACCAATAATGGATTAATTGATCTATTAATTTCTCTAGATCCAATTATCGGGATTCCAGCGCTCACTCTCGGTTCAAGTAATCCACCTCCACCTGGACCTCCAAGTCCGTCTTATCGTGCTGTATTAGCGGCAGGTATGAGTGAAATGGGTTTAACGAGTGCAGAAATTATGAAATACCTTTCTGTACTTGAACCTAAAGCGTGAAAACCCTCTTTGCTGCGGGCAGACTGTAGGCATGAAGATTGTTGTACTCCACCAGAGTCGTACTGGGAACACTAAAAAAGCGGCCGAACTAATTGGAGGCGCTGTTCAGTCTTCAGGAGCTGAAGTAACAGTTCGGCCAATCAGCAATATTGATTACAAAGAGTTAGCCGACGCTGATTTGATTTTTGTAGGGACTTGGGTAGATGGGCTGATACTTCTAGGCCACCGTCCAGGAGATTCTGGGAAAATAAAAAAGGTTCCAAAACTTTGGAATAAGAAAGTTGTAGCTTTCATGACTCATGCTTTAAACCCAGGAAATGCTGCGGAAAAGATGACTTCTTTACTTGAAGAACATGGCGCTACGGTTATTGCAGCTCGTTCTCTCAACCGTCATAAACTTGAGTTAGAAGCGCCTGCTTTTGCTAGTGAGGTTCTCTCACTTGTCAACGTTTGAAAGGTTCTTCGCACTGTTATTACGCAAAGCAACCAGGCCGTCTACCGCGAATAACGCGACTGCTGCCCAAATGATGGAGTAACCCACGAGTTCTCCTCGGGCAATTACTTCATCGTAGACAGCCACCCCAAGGATCAATTGTGTTGTGGGTGCTACATACTGCATCATTCCCAGCACTCCGAGAGGAACTCTTTGAACTGCAACTGCGAAAAACAAGAGAGGTACGGATGTTGCAATGCCAGTTGAAATCAACCATAAATTATCTGCATGCACCGTCAAACCCATTGCTCCATAACCATCAATTCCTCTAAGGATGAGGTAAATAAGAGCTGGGACGGACATGAACATAACCTCAACAGTCAAAGTGTTCAGCGCAGGACGGTCGACTTTTGATTTCACTAATCCATAGAACCCAAAACTCGTAGCAAGATACAAAGCTACGATCGGGATTGAGCCAACTGCAATTGTTAAAACAAGAACACCTGCTAGCGCTAAACCAATTGACATTTTTTGAGATGATCGGAATTTTTCTCCAAGGAATAAATACCCCAACAAGACATTAATTAGTGGATTCATGAAATAACCGAGGCTCGCCTCTACTACTTGACCATTTCCTATAGCCCAAACGAATACAAGCCAGTTCGTAGATAAAAGGCCCGCTGCGGTGATTTGTAAGTACCTTTGCCTTCGGTCTTTCAAAAGATCTTTAATCTCTTGCCACGAGTGTCTGGCTAGGTGAACTGCCGATAAAAGGACGAACGTCCATATCATTCGAAAGCAAGTTACATCTAAAGAAGGGATGTGATTAAGTTGCTTCCAGTAAACCGGAGTGAACCCCCACCAGATATAGGCGCTTAAACCAAAAGCGATCCCGCGTTGCATTAATTGAGTCTCTCTGATTCAAACTGGAAGCTAACCGTTCGTCTATTTTGATTTTTGTTAAGCATTATTTAGACGATTCAATAGGTTTGGTCACAACCTGGGAAAGAGCAATCAAAACGACTGCCATACCAAGTGCTTGCGCTCCTCCAAGTTTCTCTTCAACCAGTATCCAAGCATAAATTGGAGCAACAACAGTGAATAGAAGATTCACGAGACTCATCGTTACTAGTGGAACGTGTGCATGAGCGTAGTTAGTGAGCCAGTGCCCTGCGCCAGGAAGCAGAGCCATGAGAATCACTGGCCACCACTCGCCTCCCGTTGGTGGGCTTATTCCATGTCCGAAAGCAAATGCGAACGGGATAATGGTTATAGCCGCTGCAATAGTGAGTCCTAGTTGGTAAACCATTGAGTCAAGTTCTTCACGAGTTTGCTTAGATATGACGTAATACGCACTAAATAAGAGCATCCCTATCAGGGCTAATAGATCTCCTTGACGTGTCGCCACACCGGTAGTGTCAGACGCATAAGTAAAGAAAGCGACGCCCCCCATTGCTATTAGCGACCAGGAATAAACCGCTTTTGGTGGTTTCTCTCCGAAAAGTGGGCCAGCTACGCCGAGAAGCACTACAGGTTGGAGTGCTCCGATCATTACCGCGTTCGCTGCGCTCGTTCTTCGCATAGCCATAACAAAAAAAACTAAATTAACGCCGAAAACTATTCCGCCTTTTAGGGAACTTTGAAGCTCATTTTTTCCGAGCTTTCCGCCAGTTAGTCGCATAGCTATCCAATAACCGAAGGCTGCTGCTAATAGTCTCCAGAAAATAAAAGTCATTTCTGGGAGATCTGAGATTTTGACGATGCTTGGACCAGATGCAAGTAAAAAAACAGAAAGTAATGCAGCTACTCTGCCCATTATTGCTTTTTGCTGCATCGGCTTAGCCTCTCACGACTTATGGTCAAAGCCCGAACCCGCCGTAAAGGTTTTATAACTTCTAAAGTTATTTCATGGGTTCTAAAGCTTTAGGTCTTTTATTAAATGATGAAATTGATGGTTCGCTCTATAGAAACTACGGCGGATATCAAAAGTTTTTCTTTGACCTTCTTGATACTGAAGAAGAGCCAGTGAAAATTTCTGTATATGACGTAATGAAAGGTCAATTACCAGAAGACCCTTTTGAACAAGAGGGTTGGCTAGTAGGAGGTTCTCGTTCTTCGATTACCTCACTAGAGCCTTGGATGTTTAGTCTTTTTGATTTTCTTCGTGAACTAGACATCAATAAAGTTCCGACAGTAGGAGTTTGTTTTGGCCACCAAGCATTAGCTCATGCTTTAGGCGGAGAAGTGAGACGTCGAGAAGTTTGGGGAATAGGCGCTCAATCAACGGACATTCTTTTTTTGGAGTCATGGATGACTCCGAGTAAAACGGCTCCTCTTGTCTCTTTCTGCCACGAAGACGAGGTCACAAAACTACCTGAAGGCGGCAAGTTAGTGGGGGGTAATGAGAGTTGTGAAATAGCGATGTTCACCAAGGGTGACCATATTTTCTCTATGCAACCTCATCCCGAATTTTCAAACGAATTTACTCGAGATCTTTATTGTGAGTGGAGTCATCTCTTTGATGATTCTTCTTTAGAAACCGCCAACAACTCTCTTGACTCCCCATCAGATCGTCACATTATTGCTTCTTGGATTAGAGAATTCTTCTCTTATTCAAGGGCCTGATTCTGCGCTTTCTGAAGAGCTATTGATAATTGATTGGTCCATGCGGCAAGTTCGCTTCTTTTTGCTTTTAATCCAGGTGGCTGGATCGCTTCGCCTACAACCACTTGAACTTTTTTAGGTCGAGGAAACTTAGCCCCTGAAGGCAGCGCCTCTTCTGTTCCACTTATGCCTACTGGAACGACTATTGACCCAGTCTTTGCTGCTAAATAGGCGGTTCCATCAAATAACTCTGCGATTTGAGATCCTTCATGTCGAGTGCCTTCAGGGAAAACAAGAACAATGTTTCCTTCTGATAAAAGATTTCGAGCTATACGTATTGATTCGCGATCAGCCGCGCCACGTCGAACCGGAAATCCTCCTAAAGACGCTAAAACCCATGCCAAGGGGCGGGATTTAAATAAACTCTCTTTAGCCAAAGCACGCATTCGGCGACGCATTAGAGGTGCCATAAAGAGTCCATCCAGATTTGATCGGTGAACTGGAGCGAGAATAGTAGGTCCATCTTTTGGAATATTTTTCCGCCCAGTGGTCTTAACTCGAAAGTACGGCCACATGATTCCTAAAATCGCTGTTCGGATTAGAGCATAAAAAGGTAGAGCAGTCCACGCCGCGCTGACTCGTGTAGCTCGTTCTTGGTATTCCGTGGCCATGATTACTTAAGATGCTGGGGTTAGAAATAGTTGGACTTCGATAAGACCGTTGTCTTCAACAGATAGGACTATAGGTGCAGTGGGGACTTCTACTCCAAAATCGCTGAAGACCATCGGGAACTGGCCGGTAACAGTAATAATTTGACCAATTCTTTGTGCAGTAAGTTCAACAGAAACTTCTTGTGTTACGCCCTTGATTGTTAGCTCTCCTGTTGCCGAAATTGGATGTTCTATTCCTTCTGTTTCTGGGTCATCAAGTGTTATAGGACCCACCAAGGAGAATACGGCATTTGGATGATTGCCCGCGTCCAAAGCGTCATATACATTGTCATCTCGCCAACTACGGTCTGTAGTTATTTGAGAAAGGTCTGCAATGATTTCCGCGCTTAAAAGTTCGGAACTAGAAAATTCTAGAGTTCCGCTTACTACGGGAGTTCTCCCAACTGCAGTAGTTTTGCCTATCCCTTGGGCTAGTTCTTCCTCTATACGAAATCCGACATAGGTGCTTGAGAAATCTTCAAACGACCCGATTGCGGTATCCACGACCCAGAGTCCTTCAATGCCTGTCTCTACTTCAGTAGTTGTAGTTACAACTTGAGTGGTTGTTGTTGAATCTCCACTTGTAGTAGATGGAATAGTTGTAGTGGTTTGAGCTGCTTCAGCAACTGCAGCAGCAGATTGAGCATCAGGAGGCGGCGGTGCATCGTCTCGGAATAAGAAGAACCAAATTGCAACTATTGCGGCAACAACAACAAGCAGGGCACTGATAAGTATCTTTTTTCTCATATTTAAAGGTTAAACCTAAATTCTTTCAATATCCCGACAGTTGGAAATTTGCTCTAAACTACAAGTATGTCTAAGAAAAGTTTTTTACTGATTTGCGCTCTTGTTCTCTCCTCCTTCGCCGCTGCTTGTACTACGTCAACAAGTGGAGACCCTGAGAGCCTCACAACCCAAGCACCCGCAAC
>Ga0208130_1000009_pt1 | contig 125755 bp, 125 predicted proteins | sample ETNtaG_31_FD_185771 | JGI IMG/M metagenome (GOLD analysis project Ga0208130, IMG submission 185771) | Marine microbial and viral communities from oxygen minimum zone, Eastern Pacific Ocean - ETNP201310SV78 (SPAdes) (version 2) | ecosystem: Environmental > Aquatic > Marine > Oceanic ... | reverse complement strand
CTACTCGAAGAGTCATCGTCGTCGCTGCTACCGCAAGCCGCCGCCACCATGGCGAAAGCAAACAGCACTGCGAGCAGACGCAATAGATTGCGTCGAATCTCCATTTGGAGCCCCCTCTTTGTTATGTAGGTAATTCAACTAAACGTTCGTCTAGTTGGCTGCCAGCACGCTAGGCCCCCTCAGGCACAAACACTAACTTTGAGGCCATTTATGTTCGACTTGTCACATAATCGCAAAGGAAACAAGAAACCGATAATTTGGCTATATGGACTGGGGAGTACATCTACCGCATCTGGGTCGAGACGTCAGCAGAGACTCATTAATAGCCTTTGCTCAAAGAGCAGACGCATTAGGGGTTCATTCAGGCTGGACCAGCGACCATGTATGTTGGCCCGCTGATTTCGATTCGAAATACCCCTACAGCAGCGACGGTTCTTTCCCAGCGCCCACAGGCCTCGGCTGGTTAGACCCTATTGGAACACTGCTGTTTGTAGCTGGCTGCACTGAAAACCTACGGCTCGGATTTACTGTTTTGATTCTTCCGTACCGACAACCCGTAGCTACCGCAAAGCAATTAGCGACGATAGACGTCGTGTCCGAAGGCCGGTTGATTTTAGGGGTCGGCGTCGGATGGATGCGGGAAGAAGCGGAGGTGCTTGGTATGCCGTGGGATAACCGCGGCAAACGCTCAGATGAACAGCTCGAAATTTTCGAAGCTTTGTTTAATGACGAAACTCCTTCCTACAGCGGCGAATTTTATTCATTTCCGGAGGTCCGCTTCGAACCAAAACCCATTCAAAAACCTCTTCCTGTATGGGTCGGCGGCAACAGCAAGGCTGCGTTCCGGCGGACTGCTAGATTCGGCCACGCGTTCCATGCAGCCTTTGAACCTCTCGCAACCGTCAAAGATGAGTGGCGCCAAGTTCGTGAAGAATGCGAACTCATCGGACGAGATCCAGCAGAACTTGAGCTTTCACTGCGCATGTTTTTAGATCCTGACGAAGCCATGGAGCCCGCCAAATCGATTGCCGGTTCTCCGGATCAAATGGTTGACATCATCGGCCAAGTTGAAGAGATCGGCGTAACCCATATCTTGCTGGATCCGGTCGCACGAGGAGGAGTTGAGGGTCGACTTGAAGCTCTGAGCGAATTTATGACAAATATCGCTCCTCAGATTAGTTAACTAAAGAGTGACCGGGAGCTCATGCCGAATAGATCGGTGGCTTTGGGCAGTACGAATATTCCGCACTCGTTCCCTTGCTAAGCAAGCATGCCTTGGCGGCGTTATACGCGTTAACGGTTCCTTAGCGAAGCCCTCTACAAATGTTAAATCGAGAGACCAAGTAACAGTAAAGATACGCGGCGCTATCAAAGAGATAGAGGTTGTTCAAACACTAGAAAAGCGGGTCGGTTCAGCCTTAGCTGCAAATTATTACATTGATCACAGCCCTAAGCCCGACCATAGCGAGCAAACCGCTTCGCCGACTCCGGTTGCGGAACGTGAACGCGGTTCGGGCCGACCGACCAAGCGCGATAGAAGACAGATAGATAAGTTGAGACGCAGTTAGCAACTTTCGAGAGTCCCGGGGAGGTACCGTGACATCGGTGAGTCTTCCTTTACCAGTCGCCCTAGCCCATGCTCGTCTAACCATGGACAAAGTCCGCGCATCTGAAGTTGATATCCCCGAGTCAGCAACAGCTGCCTATGATGCACAACATCAGCTCAGCGATCTCATTGACTCCCCTACGGTGGGATGGAAAGTTGGAGCTACCAGTCCTTCCAGTCAGACAAAATTGGGAGTAAAGACCCCGATATGTGGTCCAATGTTCGAGCGAACAATCTTCCAATCCGGCGACAAAGCAGAGCTATCTTGCTTCCACCACCAACCAGGGCTGGAATCGGAGTTTGCTTTCACTATTGGCTTGACCGTTCGACCCGGGGGCCCTGCAATGACTTCGTCAACCGCCAGAGAGATGGTTTCAAGTGTCCACGTAGCAATCGAACTGGTGTGTTCGAGATTTGATGAGAACTTCGCAGCGGACCCAGCTCTCTTAGTAGCTGATGGGGCCTTGCACGCCGCTTTAGTCTTGGGGCCCGGATCAAAGCCAGAAAAGGTGCCCGATCTGAGCTCCCATCAACTTCGAACTCAAATCAATGGTGAAGATATCGGCGTAGGCACCGGTGTCGAAGTATTGGGAGATCCTTACGAATCGTTGGCATGGCTATGCAATCACCTAAACAAACGTGGGCTCACCCTTCCTTCCGGGAGTATCGTTACAACTGGAGCCGCAACGGGGCTACACCTCACCGGGACGAATCAAGAGATCGCTACCCACGGCGGATCCCTAGGCTCAGCAACTTTGAATCTGGTCGGTTAAATAGGTGGATCAGGCCACAAAAGTTGAGCCATTTCGTGGCTGGGGGCTACTCGGTCTATCAACTTTGGCCATCTCTTTAACCCTGCCGGGTCAAACCATCGGTGTCTCTTCTTTCGCTGACCACCTGACCAATGATCTAGCCATCAGTGCAACCTCGTTATCAACTGCCTACTTGATCGGCACGATCTCGGGATCTCTAGCAATGCCAGCAATTGGGCGATGGATCGACCGGACAGGGGTCCGTAAAACCATGATCCTAATCGCCACCGCATTTTCGATAGCGGTCGCTTACATGGGAACCGTCCGCCACCTCTGGATGTTAGTTATCGGATTTGTAGGCATTCGAATGTTAGGGCAAGGCGCGTTAAGTCTCGTTGGACAAACAAGTATTGCTCTCTGGTTCGAGCAAAAACGAGGATTAGCTTTTGGTCTGTCGATGACAGCGTCAGCGGGCCTCATGTCGCTAGGGCCCTTAGGGCTGACCTCGTTAATTGAAAACTTTGGGTGGCGTTGGGCTTGGGTAATTAGCGCCATTTGCATCTTTCTCATCCTGGTACCAGCCACCTGGCGATGGATGGAAGACCGACCCGACTCAATTGGGCAACAACCAGATGGTCTACCGTCTCACGCTCAAGACGTTGGAACTGTGATTGACCATTACACCGTCAAAGAGGCTGCTACTACGAATGCCTTCTGGGTGCTGACCGGGGTGATGGTCGTATCGTCAGCATTGATTACCGGGGTCACCTTCCACCATTTCGCTCTAATGGAAGCCGCTGGGCTTACCACCAGTGAAGCCGCCGCCGTATTTGTCCCTCAGATGGTCGGGACCGTAGCCGCAGGCTTCATTTGGGCCTGGTTAACCGACCGAGTGTCCGCGAGGTTGCTCCTTATTTCTTGTCAAGCTTCACTTCTCGGGGCTCATTTAAGTTATGTCTGGGTTAGCCCCGGAATCGGTGCTGCTATCTATTCACTATTGCTCGGCGCGAATGGTGGCTCGATCCGCGCTCTTGCCTCAGCGCTGTATCCGAAGTGGTTCGGAACTGAGAACATTGGAGCCATACGGGGTCTAGCAACTGCTTTCGGAGTAGGTGCATCGGCAATCGGGCCATTGATAGTTGCATTGGGATTCAGAGCTACCGGTGACTATGTCAGCCTCAACTACTTCTTGGCTCTTGTTCCAGGGGTCGCAATATTTGCATCGTTTTTACTTAGAGCTCCCAAAAAGTCGCTCAGTGACCATCAACCAACGACGTAGATCTTAGATAGCGTCTTCTACGTGCTGACCGCTACGGCTCTATGCAAAGAGCAAGGCTCCAGACAATTATTTAGAAACGTGAGTCTCCAGTTGTCGCCCGGGCGACGAATCGCACTGATTGGAAGCAACGGGGTCGGAAAAACAACCTTGATTGAAATTTTGCTCGGTCTGCAAGAGGCTGACTCTGGGGTTGTTCATCGCCCAGCAAATCTTTCAATTGGATATTTGCCGCAAGACCTCGAAGAAGAACTAGTTGGTTCGGCCTTAGAGGTCACTCTTCAGGGTGCCTCACAAATAACCAATATCGAAGAACGTCTGGTTACTTTGGGAGAAGAGTTAGGCACCGCTACCGCAGAAAATCAAGATCAGCTTTTAGAGGAATACGGCAACCTTCAAAGCCGGTTCGAACAGCTCGGTGGATACGCAATCGAAGCTGAGGCCCAAAGAGTGTTAGCGGGCTTAGGCTTCGACGAAAATCTGATGCAAAGAGATGCACGTCAACTTTCCGGTGGTTGGAGAATGCGGGTTGCCCTCGCTCGGCTATTGCTGTCCGAACCCGATGTTTTAATTCTTGACGAACCGACGAACCATCTAGACGTCGATTCAGTTTCCTGGCTAGAGGACCAATTCTCAACTTGGGCGGGCTGTATTTTGTTTGTCAGTCACGACCGAGACTTCATTGACTGTGTTGCTAACCGAGTAATCGAATTGGATGGCCATTCAAGCCAAGAATACGTAGGCGGATTTTCTGACTTCGTTGCTTCACGCGAGCTGCGATTGGTTCAATTGGAAGCCGCTGCGGCACAACAAAACCGTAAATTCGCCGACACCGAAAAATTCATCGAACGATTTCGTTACAAGGCAAGCAAAGCAAAGCAAGTTCAGAGTCGAGTTAAGGCGCTGGAGCGGGTAGAACGAATTGAAGTTCCGGAGGTCAATGACCTGAAGGCAAAGTTTGACTTCCCAGATCCGAGGCGATCAGCTCGAGTGGTAGTCGAATTTGATCAAGCAACGGCTGCATACGGTGATCAAACGGTTCTTGACAATGTCACATTTGTCATAGAAAGAGGTCGAAAGGTTGCGTTGGTAGGGCCGAACGGCGCGGGGAAAACAACCTTATTGAAACTTCTGCTAGGAGAGTTAGAAACGGTGGGGGGTACCGCTCGCCTAGGCAACAAAGTTGACTACGCAAGTTTTGCTCAACACTTGACAGAGGTTTTGGATCTACAAAAATCAGTAGTTCAAGAGTTCACAGCATCAATCGGAGACCAAGGCGACAGAAACCTTCGCACGGTTTTGGGGGGATTCGGGTTTAGAGGCGAACAGGTAGACCAAAAGGTCGGTGACCTGTCGGGTGGTGAACGGACTCGCCTGGCTCTCGCGATCACCATGGCCAATCCTGTCAACCTTCTAATTCTCGACGAACCAACCAACCATCTCGACCTTCCAAGCTGTGACCACTTAGAAGATGCCCTAGGTGCCTATCCAGGAACTCTTATCTTGGTCACCCATGATCGACACCTGATCCGTAACGTGGCCGATTCCCTAATTGTCGTTCGAAACGGCACTGCTACTTGGTACGACGGGGTAGATGAGAATTTATTGAAAGCTCCAGCTGACTCCCCGGATTTAAATAAGCCCAGCCAGTCCAATCTAAACCCTCATAAGCAAGATCGCGAAGCACGCAAAGACCAAGCGCGACGCCGAACTCGCTTAAACGAGGCAACGAGAGAACTCCGCGCAGAGCGAGATCAAGTCGAACAATCCTGGGAACAGATAGAGAATGAACTGGCAGAAATACAAGCCAAACTCATCGATAATTCAACTTACGAAAACTCTGAATTGGTAACAGAACTGAGCAGAAAACATGAACAGCTAAAGGATCAGGCTTCAGAGTTGATGGAACGCTACGAGACCTTGCTCCGGCGAATTGCTAGGAAAGAATCAGAAAGCGAAGAAGGTTAGGCACACCCATTCACCGGTACTGCGATTGGCACGTGTTCAACCTGAACCCCTTCGCTAAACGTAACTAAAGCTGCTGTTCCATTTCCTGGTGAACCCATTGGAGCACCTGGGTACCATGCCGTAACCGCACCGTGACTCGCGTCAGTTGGGACATGCCAATGCCCGAGTGCTACGTAGTCGGCATTGGTAGAAGAGATTTCTTCGTACGTAATTGGGGAAGACCGGTGAGCGTCCTCGCTTGAAAGATTCAGGTGGCCATGCGCCGCGACGACATACCATCTAGTGCTGGGACGAGGTGGAGCATTCAAGAGAGGCCTATAACCAGGCTCATGCTCATTCATTGCCCTTCCCCAAATTGTCATCTGGTTTGACTCAATAACCAAAGAAGAGCCTTCTAGTTCCTCCAAAAGTTGTATTCCGGTCTCCTCTACGTCTTGACGACACCTTTGCCATAGAGACTGCTCATCGTGGACATCATGATTTCCTGGGATCACTACTACCGGAATGCCTGGTGCCGTCAAAATTTCCAAAGTCGATTTAACCGCCATTTCTGAAAGACGCGCGTGGTCAAATAAATCTCCAGCGACCATCAACACGTCGGCTTGGTGTTGCGTCACCGCATCAGCAATGCCGTGAACAGGGCATTGGCATACTTCCGCATGGTCTCCTGCGCTTCCTCTGGTGTGCCCTATATGCACATCCGATGTATGAAGCATTCGCACGATCGGCTTCACCGTTCTAACCTCAGTCCCATGGCCCGAAAGATTGCCACTAACAGAACCGTCAAGCGAGACGAATTGACTAATTTTATTGCACAACGTCATCGCGGAATCCTTTCTACAACGAGATCCAACGGAAGACCTCAAATGTCGCTCGTCACTATGGGCCTAGATAATGAGGGGCGAATAGTGATTGCTACGTACCCGCAACGGGTGAAGGTGTTGAACGCCCGACGAAACCCTGCTGCTTCTTTACTCGTAATGGGCGATGAATTTAATAGTGAGTGGGTACAGGTCGATGGAGACCTCGAAGTTCTCGATCTTCCAGAAGCTTTGGATCCTCTCTGTGATTATTTTCGATCAATTAGCGGCGAACACCCTGACTGGGATGATTATCGCTCGGCAATGGTCCAACAAGGCAAGGCGCTACTAAGGCTTGCTATTTCGTCGTGGAGTCCTATCTCTCAAGGGGGCTTTCCGGCTCATCTTGCCGGATAACCATCTCTCTCCTCTTGCATAAGTTAGGCAGGCCCTCACACTTCTGCGGCAGCTAAGCGAATATGTTCATGTCCATGCGCATCCTCGTAACCAATGACGATGGGATAGAAAGTGAAGGACTTCACGTTCTAGCTCGCTCGATGAAGAAACACGGAGAGGTTGTTATCGCAGCTCCTGATAGCGAATATTCAGGAGCTGGAGCAGCTATCGGGCCTATCCATCTGAGTGCACCCGAAGTTCAGTCTGTTGACGTTGAAGACATCGATACTGCGTGGAGCATCTCCGGTCCTCCAGCGTTGTGTGTGATGTTCGCTCGACTCGGCCTTTTCGGAGACATCGACTTAGTCGTATCCGGCATCAACCCTGGAGCGAATGTAGGTCGCTCCATTTACCATTCAGGCACTGTCGGCGCTGCCCTCACCGCTCGACACACCAACATACCCAGCGTCGCTGTCAGTCAGCATCTAACGGGCTTCAGCGCCGAAGGCCAAGTTTGGGAAGATCTATTAGTGGGCCAAAAATGGCATGTAGCCGCGGAGGTGACAAGCTCGCTTATCGAAGGGTTAGTGCAAGATGACATCGGAGATAGTCCTGTCATAAATGTGAATGTTCCCAACCTTGAAATCGACCAAATCAAAGGATGGCGATTCACCGATATTGGGAGGGAACCGCCTCGCGCAGTTGAAAAAATCGAGTTGGAACCAACCTCAGATGAACGAACCTTCCGTGTCTCCATGTCGTGGGGAGAGGAGAATTCTCAGTCTCCAGATGTCGATAGCGGCGCAGTGATGCACGATGAGATATCCGTCTCTTACCTCTCGCGAATAGTCGCTATCCCCCCGCCCCCAGTTTCCACTCTCGGCCAAGCGCTAGAAAACCTTCTCCATAGGAACCAAGGCGGCGCATAAAAAGTCACGCTAAGTCCTTTTTTTTATCCACTCGACGATCAAGTCAGCCGCTTCATCGCGTGCATCTTCTCGATCTCGCAGGTAGTGGTCTCCCCGGATTGTCGCCGTCGTTAAATCATCCGCGGCAAGCGACTCGATGATCGCTTTCGTGTCACTAGGAAATACCCCACTATCCGCATCAGCATCAATAACTAGGGCTGGGATAGTCACGCGTTGTAAGTGCGAAGCCGCCGAACATTGCGATTCAGCGAGACTCCACATCGATAGCCAAGTGCGTAAAGAGCTGACAGTCCCGACACCGTAGATACCGTAGTTCGACCTTCGAGGGTCGCCGAGATAACAACTTGGCGATTCACGATTATTAGCATCAATTGAACCATCTATCATTCGTAAGTCAGCCCATAGGCGTGGCGTCGTGAACAGTCGATCATGATTACCTGTGGCGACCATCCGGTCTATTTCATCTCGAGCCCACTGAGTAATCCGATGATTTCGATCCCGTTGCGCTTCGCGATATTCGGCAATAAAGCTTTCCGTGAAAGGAATTTCACGCCCATCAGCGAATGGGTCGAGCCGTTCAATAACGCTCAGAGGGTCATCTTCATGTTCTACTGATGGGTCCATCCAATTGGTCAGCACCTCTGGCCGTCCAGGGTGAGCAGCGAGAGAAACATAAAGGTCCGCTCCGGGTATCTCCAAAGCCGCAGGAACGATGGAATCACGGCCGTACTCTGGTTCAAGGTTGGGGTCGGTCGACTGAGATTGGTACGCGGCCATCAATGAGCCGCCGCCCGAATTTCCGAGCAATACAACATTTTCAGCGCCAGCTTCTTCGCGCAGCCAACGAACACCAACTGCTATCTCAGCAAGCGCGTGGTCAAGCAGAAAATAGGGTTCAGCTCCTCGAAAACGTGTGTTCCAACCAAGAAATCCCACCCCGCGTTTAGCGCAGAGATCAGCGAGGTAATGTTCACTGAAATCGACGTTGTAATGAGTAGCGATTACGGCGACACGAGGCCGACTGCCTCGGGGCCGATGGTACACCCCCTGACAAGGGTGGCCTCCGGCTCCGGCTCGTCCGACTATCGGGGAAGCAAGGCCAACAAACTCACGTTCGACAGATGCGCTCAGTTCAGTTCTCCAATCGGCGCTGCCAGCAATCGAGCCGCTTCTTTTTGATCCACTGGCATCCCTGCGGTGTCACGACACAGTTCTACGAGAACCTGATTCGGGTCAAGATAATACAAGGAGTAACACCACCCATGATCAATTTCCATGGTGGGTTCGAGGCCCTCTGACATCATTCGGCCACGAATTTCCTCTTGCATTTCTTCGGTTGCTTCAAAAGCTGCGTGATTGATGAAGACTGGCACTCCAAGACTTTCATTCACATCTGTCACCCAATCATCAGTTTCACCTATGTTTTCGAACGCGAAAAATGCGATGCATTGACCATTCCCTGTATCGAAAAAGACGTGCTTAATCCACCCGTCTTCTCGGTCGTGGAATTCAGTATTAACTAAAGGAAACCCAAAAAGGTCTTCATAGAAATGACGGGTTGCTTCAAGATCTTTTGTTGAATAAGCGACATGGTGAAATGCCATAAGGCCTCCATTTATTCATTTCCCTGTCCAGTTTCGCGTACGCGAGCGCCTTGCACGACCGCAATAGCTGCAACCACCGCCAAGAACACCGACACTAGGGCTGCCCAATGCGCCAAATCATGGTAACTGCGTTGCTCCACCGCTAATCCTGACGAAATGCCAGCAACGGCACCTGTTGCTGTCATTAAGACATCTGCAGTCGATTGAGTCGCAACGCGTGACTCCGGAGGGAACGCCTCGGTCATTAACGCGCTGCCAGCTACAAGAGAAGAGCACCATCCAATTCCGATCAAGAATAATCCGACAAAGTGACCTGTTGCTTCGGGTGCATCGGTGTGCGACGCAATCTCTGCACCGACAGCGGTAATAACTGCCCCCACTCCTATAAGTAATTCTTTGCTTAGCCGGTCAGCGATTTTCCCGATCCATGGGGAAAACGCGTACATGCCGACGATATGGAGCGAAATCATCAGACCGATCACCAGCGGATCTTGGTTTCCGTCTCTCATATGGAGGGGCGTTACGGTCATAACCCCCACCATCACGCCCTGCGACAACATCATCCCTAATAAGGCAACTCGCGCAGCAGGTCGCGAAAAAATCAAACTCAAATCAGAGAACCGGGGGCCTCGGATCTTTGTTTTACTGGCATCAGCCACCAGAAGAAGCGGGTCAGGTTTAAGCCGTTTCAAAATGGAGGAAGCAGCGACAACAAAAAGAGTGATCGACACCATGTATGAGAAAATGAAACCACTTCCACCTTCTGATGACCCCGCCAAAGATCGAAGCCCCAAACCGACTGTTGGGCCCAACACTGACCCAACAGTGTTTGCCCACACAACCAAGCTGATACTTCGGGCTCGATTTTCGTCAGTTGCAAGATCAGAACCTGCATATCGGGCAGCTAAGTTCCCGGCTTGGCCGCATCCGCAGAGCGTCATTCCGACCACAAGTAGAATGTAGGTCTCAGTTACCGCTGCCAATAATGCGCAAGTGGCCCCGAGCGACCCCACTAAGTAGGCGTAACCAATCCCAATACGTCTTCCTTGCTTTGCCATAACAGCTGCAACTGGGATACCCGCCAAACTTTGGCCGACACTAAGGCCAACCGCCGCGATCGCCCCTAAGGTATCGCTTCCTGTTATCTCACTACCTAAAAGCGCCGCTACAGAATACGAAGTTCCCATAGCTAGACCGCCAGGAACAACTCCCTGCTGCAATACCCGTACGGTTCGCTTTTGGGTAGCTTCGTATTCAGTTTCCTGGTCGCTCAATCCGGTCCTGCTTCTTGTGCAATGGTTTGCGCCCATCGATAGTCCGGCTTACCTGCTGGGCTTCGTTTGATCTCGGCTACCTCGATGATTGACTTTGGTCTCTTGTATCGGGCGATGTGATTACCGCAATGCTCAATGATCTCTGACTCTAAATCTTCTTGTTGTTCGACAAGTTGAACGATGGCAACTACTTCGCTTCCCCATCTGGCGCTAGGGCGACCGCAAACGACTGCGTCATAGACAGCTGGGTGAGTTTTTACAGCCTTTTCTACTTCCTCAGCGAAGATCTTTTCTCCGCCCGAGTTGATAGTTACAGAGTCCCGGCCTAGAACTTCAATACGGCCGTCTGCGAGCAGGCGAGCCCGGTCTCCTGGGACAGAGAATCTAACTCCGTTGATGACTGGAAAGGTTCTTTGAGTTTTCTCAGCATCGTTTAGATAACCCAAAGGCACACGACCAGACATGGCAAACCAGCCAATCTCCTCTGATCCCGCTTCAACCACAGCATCCATTGTTGAGTTGACCACAGTGCTTCCCGACGCAGGAACGAAGTCACCTGTACTGGCTTTTTGTTCCTTGGTGCTTACATTGCTCCCTTGGACGCCGGTCTCGCTGGAGCCGATGGAATCTCTAATAGTCACTCCATCGAATTGTTGCTTGATTTCTTCTTTCAACTCGGAATTCAAGACTGCACCACCACTTATGATCGACCGGAGCGATCGAGGGACAAGTTGTCCAGATTTGGATGCATCCAAAAGGGGCCTAGCAAAGGCATCGCCAACTATCTGAAGGAATTCGACTTCTTCGCGTTCGCATGCCTGAAGAACGCTTGTCGCGTCATAGCGGTCAGTCACATCAGGGAGTACCACTGTGTGACCCATTGAGAGAGCTTGGAGTGCTATCCACTGGGCCGCTCCATGCATAAAGGGTGCGCTGGTCATCCAACGCAAAGTTCCTCTACCTGCCGCCCTGGCTAATTCGGTATACGACTGGTATTCCCTGTTTTCTTTTCTGTTTAGGCCACCCAGAGCTCCTACGAAGAAATCAGCATTTCTCCAAAGCACGCCTTTAGGCATTCCGGTAGTTCCTCCGGTATAGAGGACATACAAGTCATCGGGAGAACAGTCATCTAAATTTCTTGGGTCGTGACCCTGTATGAAATCGTCGTAGAAAATCGCATCTTTCAGTAGCTCATTATTTGAGGCGTCTGGCACTTGAATAATCAGTTTTATGTTCGGTAGTTGAGGTAAGACTTCCGCCAAGTTCGGTGCGTAGGCAGAGTTAACGATTACGGCTTTTGCCTGTGAATCGTTCAAGAGGTACAGAAGTTCGTCAGCCACATACCTGTGATTAACATTGAAAGTAGCTGTCCGCGAGGCCCAACCACCCAACATAGATTCAAGATATTCAGGTTCGTTGTTGAGATAGAGAGCTACGTGGTCTTGTCCGCTTTCGTGACCTGCCAAGTCCGGTCGTTCCGTTTTGCAGCCAATTCCTGCAGCACTTAGAGCACTTCCTAATCGGCGATACCGGTCAACAAATTCCGGAAATAGGACTTCATTGCCCTGGTGAACTAATGCGGTCCGATCGGGATATGCGTCAGCAACTGCTGCTATGACCCGCGCTAGATTGAATTCCACGGAGGAACAGTAACCAATCTGAAGAGCGTCAGTTCTTGAAAAGCGACCCAAATTTCCCGACAACGTAAGTATTTGTTATATCAATAGCCTTCGATGCTTTCGTGGTCGGAGAAAATACTTACATGGACAACCAACTTGTTCTCGCATCAAGCTCGCCGCGTCGAAAGGAGTTGTTGTCATTTCTCGGGGTTGATTTCGTTGTCCGTGTTCCCGGTGTCGACGAATCAGTCGCTGCCGGCGAAACAGCGGAAGAATACGTTCAGAGAATCTCATCACGAAAGGCCTCCGCTGTAGAGGGCTTTGTGGTTCTTGGTGTCGATACCTGTGTTGTATTAGAGGATCAAATTTACGGAAAGCCAGTTGACCTAAACGACGCTGAATTTATGCTTCGCTCGTTATCCGGCAAAGTCCACCAGGTTTTATCGGGGGTTGCTGTTCGTTCTGGTCAACAATTAACAGTCAAGGTGGTTCGGACCGACGTTGAGTTTGTCACATTGGATCACGGTCTCATTAACTGGTACCTAGGGTTAGGCGAATCGCTAGACAAGGCGGGTTCTTACGCTCTTCAGGGTGCCGGCGGCTCACTTGTTAAGGCCATTAATGGCAGCCATTCGAACGTCATCGGCTTACCCTTGGTGGAAACCGCAGAAATGCTGATCCAAGCTGGTGTTGAGATGATGTCTCCGAACCAAAATAGGGCATCGTGAATCCTTACAAGAGTGCGCTAAACGAAAATCTGAAACCATTCCAACCCGGAGAAGTTTCTCCGGTGACCCTCGGGCCAATCCGTCTAGAAACACCAGTTGTTTTGGCACCAATGGCGGGTGTTACGGACTGGCCTTTCCGTTCGCTCTGTTCAGGTTGGGGGGCTGCCTTATATGTCAATCAAATGATTACGGCAAGAGCTTTGGTAGAGGAAAACGCCTTGACATGGAAGTTGGCCGAGTTCGGAGCCGATGAAGCAATTCGATCAATTCAGTTGTACGGGACCGACCCTAAATATGTGTCTTTAGCTGTTCAAATGCTCAAAGACCGTCTTGGTGTGGACCATATCGACATGAATTTTGGATGCCCCGCTCCGAAAGTCACTCGCAATGGTGGCGGCGCAGCTATTCCTTTCAAACGTCGACTTCTCAGCTCGATAGTCGAAGCAGCGGTCAAAGCCGCTGACCAGGTCCCGGTGACCATCAAGTTTCGCAAAGGTATTGACGAAGCGAACTCGACCTTTCTAGACAGCGGCCGAATAGCTCAAGATACTGGTTGCGTGGCGGTGACATTGCATGCTCGAACCGCCACAGATCTTTACTCTGGACACGCTGATTGGGATGCTATTGGAGAGCTAGTACAGAGCATCGATATTCCTGTTTTTGGCAATGGGGATATTTGGGAACCTTGGGATGCGTTACGGATGTTGCGCCATACGGGCGCTGCTGGTGTTGAGATTGGGCGGGGCTGTTTGGGGCGGCCTTGGCTCTTTGCCGATCTAGTAGCTGTTTTAAGCGGCCTAGAGCCTCAGTTCACTCAACCAACGCTTGGACTAGTTGCCGAGGTCATGCTCGACCACCTTCACCGTATTCTCGAATTTTATGACGAAGACGAGAACACGGTCGTGCGTAGATTTCGAAAGCACGCGGGTTGGTACGTTGCAGGTTGGCCTGTAGGGAAAGAACTTCGAAGACAGATTCATGCGGTAAGTAGTTTTGATGAGCTGAAATCCATCACTAATGACTTCGACTATGACGCGATACTCCCTCCCGAGGGTGTTCGAGTGAAACGAAGCCACACTGGTGGCCCTAGGAGAGTCGCTTTACCAGAAAATTGGCTAGCAGACCCTGAGGAAGCGGTGGCGCTCACTCCTGACGCAGAAGCGAATGTCAGCGGTGGTTAAATCTGATGCTCGCTTGTCGAAGGAAGCGTGGCGGCAACAACTACGGCCTTTACAAACTCAAGTCGACTCTTCAGACGAAACGATGGTGATCGATCATTTGGCGGACTTCTTGGATCAGATCAGCGGCGCATTTCTGTTTTATCGGTCAATGCCTAGTGAATTTGGACTAGATGGCTTGGCTGACTTGTTGGGATGGGAAAGGTTTGCCACAACTCGGACTCCAGAGAGTGGTCCACTTAGTGTCCATAGCGCTAGCGGGGCGATGGAACGCCACAGATTGGGCTACCTACAACCAGTTAAAGATGCTGTGCCGTTTCCCCTCGATTTGATATCAGTGGCTCTTGTACCCGCTCTTGCTTTCGACACGCGAGGCAATCGGCTAGGCCATGGCGAAGGATATTATGATGAGTTACTTTCCCGAATTTCCGCTGACTGTCTCAGAATCGGTGTTATTCAAGAACGATTTATTTTCGATCAGTTGCCACATGAATCTCATGACATCCCGATGACACACCTCGCATCTGAAGCGGGGGTTCGGTCTATCGAAGCAACCATTGGTTAGCTCATGTCGGCTGGTAACGCATTTGGCGCCATCGAGATGTTGCGGTCGTGACTTCGACCATCTCTGAAGAAAGTAATACCCCTTCAACATAGATGTCACGCCCGTCAATGTTTACGACCCAAGCTCGAGCAACTACTTCCTCAGACAAAAAGGCTGGCTTTAAGTAGCTGAGGTTCATTTCTGCCGTGGCACACGCTAGGTCCGATGCTTCATTGGCGAGCGTACTTTGAGCTGCCACACCCATAACCTCATCGAGAATCGTGGCCTGGATTCCACCATGTATAACTGTGTCAAATCCGCAGTGATGTTGCTCGGTGAGATGACGGGTCTCAATAGTCCCATCGTCGTATCTAGAAAAAATCAGTCCGAGTCCTTTGTCGTTAAAAGTCGAACAACCAAAGCACCGATCTACCCCTGATCTTTCTAACGGGTAGGGCTTTGGAGTCGTTTGTCGGTAGTAGTCGGGTGTGCTTTTTGTCACATTTGAAATCGTAGGCACCTACGAAGAGGCGTGCGGCCTCAGTCCAGAACTTATGCTTTTCTTAGATGAAGGGTCTGCTCTCCGCTATACCTCGATATTCATTAAAAAGCATTGTTCGCAGGTTGTCGACATGGTGGTCCGACCAATTCGACCCAACTATTAATCGCCGCTATCTCGAATGCTTAGATTGACTTCTTAACGGCCCTTCTCGCATTTTCAATTTCTTGATGACGAAAGCATTTGGTGAGGTGATCATTGACTATTCCGTCAGCCTGCATCAGCGAGTAACAAGTCGTTGGACCGACGAATCGCCAACCGAGTTTCTTGAGCGCCTTACTCATGTTTTCGGATTCCTTGGTTTTCGCCGCTACCTGAGAAACACTTTTGACTTTCGGGGCATTGGCCGGTTCGAAACTCCAAAAGAATTTGGCGAGTGAACCGTGCCGTTCCACGGTTGTGATAGCGGCTCGCGCATTCGTGATTGTGGCTTCGATCTTGCCGCGATGTCTAACAATCCCAGAGTTATTCAGAAGTTTTTGGATGTCTTGCTCACCAAATGCAGCAACTTTCTCTATTTGAAACTCGGAGAAAGCTGTTCGGAAATTATCTCGCTTGCGAAGGATGGTGAGCCAAGACAGCCCCGCTTGAAAGCCTTCGAGACACATTTTCTCGTAGAGCCTTTTATCGTCGGTTACGGGCATTCCCCACTCAGTGTCGTGATAACGCGCGTAGTCTGTATCTCCTTCGCCCCATGGGCAGACAAGAACTCCGTTGTTGCGAGTTTTAACTCCTGTGCTCATAAGTCAGAAAATAACCCTTTTAAGCGACCATTGGTTCGCCTTCTGGCTTTACTGCAAGACCGAGAGAGACAATCAAGGAGAAGCCGTGAATAAAGATGTGCAAAAACTGGTCGACGAAAAGGCTTGTGAAAACCTCATCGCTAAATATTGCCATCTGGTCGACTTCGGTAATGCCAGTGGGATAGCCGATTTATTTGCCGCCGATGGTTACTGGTCGGGACCCGGAGTCGAAATGGTCGGCCAAGACCAGATTCGGGCTGGTTTCTCCGCCAGACAAGATGTCAAGCGCCGCCAATCTCGGCACCTCTGCACAAATGTCTTAGTTCAAGTTGACGGGGATGAGGCAACGAGTCTTTGTTACCTGCTCAACTTCCGTCATGATTCTCAAACAGGAGTTGCTGAGAGTCCGGCACCAGCCGGTTTACCGAAATACGTAGGCGAGTACCACGATCGATTCATTCGCACCGCAGATGGCTGGAGATTCGCGTCGCGACGCTTCGAATTAGCTTTTCTTCGAGACTGAGTTCAGAACTGCAGTTGAGCCGGGCAGCGCACTATCCATTAAGGCAGAATTGGAGCACAATCTTGACAAACTTAGGGGTCCTAGTGTGAGTCGTATACAGCTAGCTATTGACGTGGCAAATCTCGAGGAAGCAATCGATTTCTACTCCAAAATGTTTTCAAGTGAACCGAGCAAAGTTAAGCCGGGGTATGCGAACTTCAGCATTGAAGAACCGCCACTGAAGCTGGTTCTGACCGAAAACCTAAACAACGCTGGCTCACTCAACCATCTCGGAGTGGAAGTCGATGAGGTCGAAAAGGTCCACGAAGCTAACGTACGCATGACCGGCCAAGGTCTAGCAACTAGTGGCATCGACGAGACAATGTGCTGTTACGCGGACAAGACGGAGACTTGGATCAAAGGGCCTGATGGCGTTCAGTGGGAATGGTACGTAAAGAAAGGTGACAACGAACAATTCGAGAATGTCGTCATCTCTTCTATAACTACTTGTTGCGAGAACTAACTTTCAGTCAATCAACTAATTAACTGGCTGCGGTTCAGTCCGTACTTCTATTTTGGTGTCTTCTTCAAGTTGGCTACGCATTCCCTGGGTCATTTCGGAATGCAGTTGGCGGACCTTGGAACTTCCCGTCGTCCTGAAGAAATTGGGCAGTATCGCGTGAACCGCGCATGCCACGCCAGCGACAAGCAATTCTTTCGAGAAATGACTAGCTACTCGAAAGTGCTCTCCATAACTTTCGCCCACTGAGGCTGGATGCTCTGTGAAATATTGCCTAACGCCCATGCCAACAGAGTAAGGCCGTCGCCACAACACGTTGTTGCCCACTTCTGCCCATTTATGCCTATTTTTGCAAATATATCGTGTACTTAGTCTTTTTAAAGCAATATTCTTTTCCCATGGACATTATTGACCGGGAAATACTGCACCTGCTTCAACAAGATGCAACACGTTCATCTCGTGAGCTAGGCGACGAAGTTGGTTTAACTCCCACTCCTTGTTGGCGACGCGTGCAGTCCTTAAGAGAGGCCGGCATCATCGAACGAGAAGTGGCCATCCTGAACGCGTCTCGACTCTCTTTGGACATCAGCGCCCTAGTCCAGATCCGTACTAATGAACATTCCGCTGCTTGGCTTGCCGACTTCACCGCTGCAATTGATGAGTTTCCAGAAATTGTTGAGGCTTTTCGCACGAGTGGCGAAATCGATTACATGCTGAGGGTCGTCGTCCCTGACATGAATTCTTACGACGACTTCTACAAACGTTTGATCGAACGGGTAGCGCTTTATGATGTTCGAACTATTTTCGAAATGGAAGAACTTAAGAGGACTACCGCCCTCCCTCTCGATTACGCACCTTTCGAGAGCGCCTGAGACGTCAATGAACCAGAATCTGAACTGCCGCCTCTACCGCCACCTTGGCGCGCTCATTAATACCCGACGCATTAGCGCTCGCTATCGGATGGTCGACAACAGCAAACGGATGGTGCGGTACACCTTGAACTCTCGCCATTAGTTCCGCCGCATCAACAAAAGCCGACGTCATAATGCTGACTGCAGGAACACCATTTCGTTCCGCCATCACTGCGTCATGCAAACTACACGACGAGCAACTACCTCAATCCCCCACACCACTCAATACTGCGTCCCATCCCATCGCTTCACGCATCAGTTCGACGTCAGCTGGAGCGCTGTAATTCTCTTTCGTTCGGCGCACCACTTTCGATACACCGTATTCAGTTCGCAATATAGATTCGACCTGATCGAAAAATGGCACAGTGTTCTCCTTGCCATTCGATATGAGCCCTATTACAGCTCCTTGAAGGGTGCGAACCCGCGGGGCCGGCTCCGATGCAATTAGCTGCTGTTCATGACTTGGAATCATAAGTTCCATTACTAAGGCACCTCGCAATCAACACACGCCCCAACTGCCACCGTGGTTGCGCGACTTTTAGTTCCTAACCATGGCGGAATAATTTGCGCGAATCCACCTGCCGGACCACCAGCAGCGACTACCAAGAGTTCGTCAGGAGAGTCCATCGCCAAATATTCTCGATCAGCGCGATCTTTAACGACGGAACCCTTGCCTACTCCATTCCATGACCCACGTTTTACTCGGGCTCGATCGAAAATACAGTTCTGAAAATCACTTTTTGACCATCCAGCATCAATGAAATGACGGCGAAGCTGAGGGGGCAACACGACGACATAATTGCCGGACCATATTGAATAATGGAGTTGATTGGATCGAATTTCTGCTGAGATTGTCTCGCAAATCTCTTCTGGATTCGACGTCCACTCGTTCATTATCTGTCGGGGCGCCATTGCTGCTACAGCTGTCACAGCGGATACATCCGACTCTCCAAGCCGTTCCTCGGCGAGTGAAGGCCATGGAGAATTTTCTTCGTCCTCAGCTACACAATAAGAGAACTTTCCAGGGTGTCCCAAGGTGGAGCGATCGATTTCGCCAGGGCGGACATCTAAAAGATTGATGAGGGCAAGTCGTATGGCCCGCCCGACCGCAGCAGAAGCACGGTCAGTGTTACCCACGACATTGAACGTCGCCACCATCTCCAATTCACAGCGAATCGGTCCATTAACTATGAGTAATATTGCGCATCCTCCAGTTGATGCAGTGGCTCCGTGGAGTAGGAACTTCGGTTCCAGCATCGCTGTGAAAGCAGTTACTACAAGCGGGAAGTGTTCCGGTAGGCAACCTGCCATCACTGCGTTGATTGCAAGTTTCTCGGCCGTTATTGAACGCTCCCTAACCGGTTCGATACCTACAAGATGTTCAGGCGGTAACAACGCCCATTCCAAACAGGCTGAAACGAGCTCAGCCGTCGGGGGAATGATGGGTAGGCCGTCAGTCCAACCATTGGCGTGGTAAGTCTCCTGCGCTGTGGCGAAGTCACTAGTAGTGAGGCGAGACGATGTTAGATCCACAGATATGTTCCAGTCAGGTTGTCGCTGCCAAGCTATCTCCGCCCACCGGCAAGCGAGCGACATTTATGTCATAGAGCTCAGCAGTGTTGTCACACAATATGTCCTTCGCCTGCACATCAGTGAGACTGGCAGCGTGCTCGTCAAGCATCTCTTGGCTCCACGGCCATGTGCTGTCACTATGCGGAAAATCGTTAGCCCAAAGAAGACGTTTGTGGTTCACATGTTCAACCATTTTGAACGCGATCCAGTCATCTTGGAAGGTCGTGTATATGTTCTCTCGAAAATATTCACTCGGTAATTTCGATAGTTCTTGGCCTGGCGGAAGCCAATAGCGATGACGTTTGTAAGCATGATCCATTCTGTACATATAGTGCGGCACCCACCCCGCATCAGCTTCTACACATACGACTCGTAACTCTGGATTTCGCTCGAAAACGCCGCCAAAGACAAGCGTTCCCATGATGTCTTGGTTAGCGCGGATAATTGTCATGAAAGAGTTTGCCTTGGGGCCCCGAGGCCGACTTGATTCTTTAGCTGTCAATATGTGCCACGAAAGGGGCAATTTGAGGTCAATCGCCGCTTCCCAAAACGGATCCCATCTGGGATCGTCATAGTCGAAGTCAGTGGCCGGGTTTCCAGGCATCATTACTCCACGCATGCCATTTGCTTTCATTGCTTCTAGTTCAGCGATACCTTCTTCAACCGATCGAAGCGGGGTTTGGGCGATTGGGAGAAGACGTTCACGGTCTATCGAGCAGTAGTCACTGATCCACCTGTTGTAGGCGTCCATCGAGGCCTTTTTGTAATCAGCATCAGGATGATTACAAAGCACCATGCCTACAGATGGATAAATAATTTCTGCCGACACCCCGTCACGATCTTGGTCTTTTAGTCGATAGTCCGAATCCCAGCCACTACGGGGTAACTCATCCCATTTCGCCTGCGGATTCAGGTCTTCGGGAGCCTGACCAGCAGCTGCAATCAGTCCCATTTGGATAGTTCGTTTCATTCCATCTATGACGTACACATCGCCGCGATCCTCCGTCTCAACAACATGCGGAGCTACGTCTCTCCATTTCGGATCGATGTAGTCCAAATATGCGTTGGGCGCTTCAGCAATGTGTGAATCCGCGGAGATAATCGGATAATTGACCTGCATTGGATCCCCTTTCCCCAGTACCGGCATGCTACTGAGATCACGCCGTTCGTGCTGTCCTACTGATAGCAATAGCGGGTGTTCCTGTTGAAAACAAAGCTTCAAGAATTCGAAAAACTTTTAGTTCTTTGTTTCGCGACGTTCCTAGTGATGGCAGGCCAAGGAGTTGTTGGACCGGTCTTACCTCTCTACGCAAAGGACTTCGGGGTTAGCGCAACAGTTATTGGATTGACCCTTACTGTGTTCGCTTTGGCGCGCTTAATCTTGAATGTCCCGGCAGGAATAATCGCCGACCGATTTGGAAGACGCATTCTTCTAATCGGTGGTCCAGTTTTGACTTCAATCGGGATGTTCGGTTCGGGGTTTTCGGGTGATATCTGGTCACTGCTCATATGGAGATTTGTTGCTGGAGCAGGTTCTGCCTTCTATATGAGCGGTGCATTGATCTATCTGATCGATATTGCCCCATCCGATCGACGCGCCCGGTACGTGGCAACAAATCAGTGGGCTTTGAGCGTCGGAGTGGCTTTAGGACCCGGAATCGGAGGACTAGTAGCGGAGCGTTGGGGACTTGCAGCGCCATTTCACCTTGTTGGAGTAATAGGTTTGGCAGCCGCGCTCTACGCAATCTTTCGGCTGCCCGAAACCAGAAACTCGATGAACGCAGACTCCGACGGCACGAGAACCCACCTTCGTAAAGCATCAGTCATCATCCGCAGTGCACCCTTTGTCGCAATTGCTTTTGTGACGGGAACAATCTTTATGACCCGCGCAGGAACGCGTGCAACTTTGGTTCCTCTCCACGCGGATGAAACATTGGCCTGGGGACCGGGCGAAATCGGATTAGTTTTTACTGTTACCGGTGTGATGACACTCTTCACCCTTTGGCCAGCTACATGGGCTACGGAGAATATCGGTAGAGCTTCGGTCATTCTATTTTCGGGAATAGCAGCAGCATTGGGGACCTTTGTTATTGCTTCTAGCTCAACTCCGCTTTGGTTCGTAATAGGGAATGTGATTCTCACACTCGGGACTGGCACCGCTGGGCCAGCACCCGCCGCTTTTGTAGCTGATCTTTTCCCTGAACAATTACGTGGACTGGGAGTTGGCCTCTACCGATCTGCTGGGGATGTCGGGTTTGTCCTAGGCCCGCCAGCTCTGGGCTGGTTAAGTGACAGCGCGTCAATGTCTATAGCGTTTCAAACTGCCGGATGCTTGGTCGGCGCTGCTGGAATCTATTTTGTTTTGGTTACACACCGAAGCGAAAGTCGGACCACCTAAGAAAAACTCAATAGATCTTTGAAGAACTGTCGCCAACCCCTCCTTCAATCGCGTTTTTTAAATCTTGGTAACTGCCTTTGGCTAGAGCAGCTATATCCCCACTAATCGTTTGCATCAGAAAACCCTTTTCTCGACGATTAGCAGCTAGAGCGCTCGTGGAATGGATGCCTGCGATCTTGTCCGCTTTGCTGCATCTCTCAACTATGTATTCCAGAACTTCTTTATATTCTTCGTTGTCATCGCTGTACGCCGGTCCATATCCGTAACTCAACGATAAATCTGCTGGTCCTACGTATATAGCGTCAACTCCTTCAACAGCAAGGATTGCATCAAGGTTCTCGACAGCGTCACGGGTTTCAATCATCGGAATACATGCGTTTGTCTGGTTTGCGGTTGGGTAGTAATCCTCCCCAGCGTTTGCCGCGCGCCCTCCGATAATCGTCGGCCCGTAGCTTCTTTGACCCATTGGAGGGTATTTCGTCGCCGCTACCGCCCTTTCAGCTTCTTCAACTGAGTTGACCATCGGGATGATGATTCCGCGAGCACCGGCATCAAGCATGCGTCCTATAATTCCGGGCTCATTCCAAGGAACTCGACAAATGGGACTTCCTTTTCCAGTCATCGTGACAGCCTGCAACATAACTGCAGCTACCTGATAGTCCGCTATGCCATGCTGCATATCGACGCATACATAGTCAAAGTCCATCCGGGCAACAGTTTCCGCTGCGTGGGAATCTGGAAGCGAGAGCCAACTGCCTAGGGTCTCCGTTTTAGAAGCCCACTTTTCCATTAGTGAATTTGACATGTACCAAAACTTTCGCAAAGGGCGCTGACATAAGGTCAACTGAAACAGGAAACTTCATTGTTGTTCACACAAGCTTCGAACACCACATTCTTTCTGTCTTCAGTCAACACCAATTCACGAAATTTGTTTGTGTCTCCGGTGCCCTTGGTACGTTCATATCAACACTGTTATGGCTGTCTTGCTTTCTGTTATCACCGCAATTCTCTACGGCTCCGGCGATTTTTTGGGTGGAGTGAGTTCTCGACGATATTCCTCTATTCAAGTACTCACGACCGTTTCTTTAATTGGGGCTTTACCTCTTCTAGCTATCGCTCCGTTCGTCGCAACAAATGTCAGTAGCAATGATTTGCTGTTGGGCGCCGCCGCGGGAATAGTCGGTGTTGTTGGTCTAGGACTTCTTTATCGAGGACTAGCGCGCGGACCGATGTCAATATTCGCTCCGATTACTGCAATCGTGTCGGCTGTTTTTCCAATAATTTGGGGTGCCTTGCGGGGGGATGAGCAGGGACTTCAAATCTGGGCGGGTCTCCTGATTGGTTTAGTCGGAATCTTTATCCTCAGTTCTACAGAAGCAGGCAATGCGGCTCCGATTTCTGTTTCAGTGGTTTGTCAGGCTTTGTTCGCTGGCGTGGGCTTCGGTCTTTTCTTTTCACTTCTCAGTGAGGCGAACACCAACTCAGCTCCATGGCCAATTGTCTCTGGTCGAATTTCCGCATCTCTGGTGCTGCTAGGAATCACCGTGGTGGGCAAGGTAAGCCTCAAGCCGTCGGAAGGCTGGATGCCCCTGTTGGGATGTGCCATCTGTGACACAGGTGCGAACGTGGCTTTCTTGTTCGCCTTGCGTTACGGACAACTTGGGCCGGTAGCAGTGCTCGCGAGTCTCTACCCTGCCACCACTGTTCTTTTGGCCCGTGTTTTCTTAGGAGAACGATTAACGAATAGGGGTCTACTAGGTCTTCTTTTTGCTCTGAGCACTGTCGTTATTATCGGTTTGGCGTAGTTAGCTCAGAATATCGTTAAGGATGCAATTCTTCTGAGTGACAATCATCGGGCCAACCTTGCCAACATATTCGAGCCAAGCAGGGTCAGAAAATAACGCTGTTCTTTTCTCTGCGCGTTCTTCAAAGCTTTCATAGCGCCACATGTGAATTACTTGGTTCAGTTCTCCAACCTCGCTTACGTAGTAACCGACTGGCTCACCCAAATGGCTTTTTTGTATGGCGAAACCTTCTTCTAGGTAACGCTCTGCATAACTATTAACTGTTCCGGGTTTTAACTCATATGTTCGCATTTCAACAAAGCTCATCACTACCTCCATAGCAAGCCGTTAAACGATTCAAGGTTATTTGTTTTCTTAATTCCGTCGATCTTGGAACACCGGGAAAGTGCTTCGGGTTCGTGTCACTAGCTCGACCTGGACATCAGCAATCAGTAACACCTCATCAGATGCGCCCGATACCACGATCTCACCCCATGGATCTATAAGCGCGCTGTCCCCGGCGTAGGTAAGCCCATCTCCACTTCCCACGCGGTTGACTCCTAGGACATATGCCTGATTCTCAATGGCCCTTGCCTGTAGAAGTGTCTGCCAATGTGCCCGCCGACGGTCAGGCCAGTTTGCTGGAATCACAAATAGATCAGTCGATTCTGCTGTTTGCCAAAATTCATCAGCAAATCTGAGGTCATAACAGATGAAAAACGTCGTCCGGGTCCCTTCGATACTTACTTGGAGAAATTCGCTCCCGGCTCCATAATTCTCCGGCTCCGTCGAAAAACTAAATGGGTGGATCTTCTTGTATCGGTGGGTTACTCCATTAGGTGCCACCAAATTAAGTGTGTTGTATGCGGTTCCATCATCCCACCGCATCGGTATCGACCCGGCAATCCAAATCTGGTGTTCAGATGCTTGCTCCACCAGGAATTGGTGGCTCGCTCCGTCGAGCGCTTCAGCGTATTTTCCTGAATTCATTGTAAATCCAGTCGAAAACATCTCGCTAAGCACTACCAATTGTCCACCAGCGCTAGCCGCATGGTGAATCTGGGGTCTCAACTTCTCAAAATTTGTTTGTGGATCTTCCCAGACGATGTCATGTTGAACAGCAGCTATTCGAAGGCTCATACCAGGCCCTGCAATCTATTAACTGCCTCATTTAGAACATCATGGCTTTTGCAGAACGTGAACCGAATGAGGTGCCGGCCTTCTTCTTGGTTGTCGTAAAAGACGACGTTCGGTACAGCGACCACTCCGACTTTTTCTGGAAGTTGCCAACACAATTCGAGACCATCCTCGAATCCCACGGATCTGGCGTCAGCCGTGACGAAATAGGTGCCTTGAGATTCGAAGATTTCAAATCCTGCTGACCTCAAGCCAGCGGATAGAAAGTCACGCTTCTCTCTCATATCCGATAACAAATTCTCGTAGTAGTCGTCCCCAAGGGCTAAACCCACTGCTATGGCGTATTGGAATGGCCCACCGCTGACATACGTCAAGAATTGTTTAGCTATTCGGACAGCGCTCGTTAACTCGGGGGTCGAACAAACCCAGCCAATTTTCCAACCTGTAAACGCGAAAGTCTTCCCCCCGGACGAAATAGTGATAGTCCGTTCGCGCATTCCTGGAAGTGAGGCGATGGGGACATGTTCGCCTTCGAACACGAGGTGCTCATATACCTCGTCAGTGACAACTAAAAGATCACGTTCTATCGCTACCTTCGCAATAAATTCGAGCTCCTCGCGTGAAAAGACTTTCCCGGTTGGGTTATGGGGTGTGTTCAACAAAATGAGTCTGGTCTTGGGTGATAAGGCTGCTAAGAATTCAGACTCTTTGAACGCGTAGTGAGGTGGTCGCAGAGTGACTACTTTCTTGACAGCCCCCGCCATAGCGATATTTGCCCCATAAATGTCGTACCACGGTTCGAAGGTGACTACTTCGTCTCCGGTTTCACATAAAGCAAGCACAGCAGCAGCTAGTGCTTCCGAGGCTCCCGCAGTGACGAGGACTTCTGAATCAGGGTCGTATGACAGTCCATAGAAGCGTTGTTGATGGTCACTAATCGCTTGACGAAGTTCAGGAACACCAATCCCTGGGGGGTATTGGTTGCCTAAACCATTCCTTATGGCGGATGTCGCTGCTTCGATTACTTCAATCGGTCCATCTTTGTCAGGGAATCCTTGCCCCAAATTCACCGAATCAGTCTCGATGGCTAAGGCAGACATCTCAGCAAAAATCGTTGCCCCGAAGCCTTGCAGTCTGGCATTCAAAAATGGTTGACGTGAACTCACATCTGACACGTTAGGACCTCTACACAGCTTCCTTGTCATCATCTTGCAACTGGTTTGAGCGAAGAGGCCAATCGTGCGCTTGACTATGGTCATGGATTCCACAAGACCTAACGGCCATGTCCCATCCCGATACGATGTAGCAGAAGTTGACCTTGCATCTGTTGATGGTGTTCTATCCACAACCAGGTCGGTAAGGCTTCGCCTTGATTTGGATCGCTCTGTCCCCAACGAACTTCTTCTTGACTGCATCGACATAGCTGAGCAAGGTCCGGGTGGTGGCAATCAATCAAGTCGCAGGTGGTTGATTGTTCGTGACCCGGACCAAAAAAAGCGCTTGTCAGAGTTGTATTGGGAAAGCGCCGGCAAATGGATGGTCTCTGCTCGAGACAAACTGGCGGGAACTAAACACCGCAACACAAATGTAATGCGCTCAGCCGCTCATTTAGCAGAGAACCTAGACAAGGTTCCGGCTCTACTTATTCCATGTATTTGGGGAGTTCACGATGACAGCAAAAAACCCGGGTTGTTCGACTCGGTGGTCCAGTCAGCATGGAGCTTTTGTCTAGCGGCTCGAGCTCGAGGCCTAGCTACTGCCTGGACTACTGCGATTCTAAACAACGACCAAGAAATTCGGGAGGTTCTCGGAATTCCAGAAGGAGTCACTCCTATTGCTTTGCTACCTGTCGCTTTCAGCACCGGCAGTGACTTTGCGTCGATCCCGAGACGCTCAGCCGAAGAAATCACCTACTTCGACAACTGGGGTCACACTTGGGAACAGCGTGATGATAACGCGGACCGAGTTATGACCGAAGGCCCAGGAGCTACAGTCGAGTTAGATGTTGAAGCTTCACCGGCAACAGTTTGGTCTCTCATAACTGACATAAATATGGGGGCTAAGTTTTCGGAGGAGTTTCAGGGTGCAACTTGGATAGAGCCATTTAATGCTCCTGCTCTAGGAGCTCAGTTTCTGGGCACCAACAAACACCCGAAAATCGGTGAATGGCAGACAACATCTACAATCACCGAGCTCAAAGAAAACGAATTGTTCGGATGGGCCGTCGGCGATGGAGAAGACAATGCCGCTGCCCGGTGGCGTTGGGAAATAGACGAATTGCACGGTCAACGTTGTCGCCTCCGGCACACTGTAAGGCTCGGCCCGGGACCGTCGGGATTAACGCCTGCGATTGAAGCGATGCCTGATAAAGAAGCACTTATCATCAGTCGACGCCAGGAAGAGCATCTAACGAACATGCGTCGTTGTGTTCAAGGTGTGAAGGCCCTCGCAGAAAATTCGTGACGGGTCGATGGGCGCCGAGCCCAACCGGTGAATTTCATTTAGGAAATCTGCGTACTGCGCTTTTGGCGTGGTTATTCGCGCGTTCGACAAACAGAGATTTGTTGTGGCGCTTCGAAGATCTGGATGGAGCTGTCAGAAAGGATTTCTACGACGGTCAACTTCGCGATTTTGAACGTATTGGGCTGAACTGGGATGGCCAGATTTTCCGTCAAAGTGAGCGGTTAAATCTTTATCGGGACGCTATTGAGGATCTCAAACGGCAAGGCCTGACTTACAGGTGTTGGTGCACTCGGCGCGAAATTCGTGAAGCTTCTGTTGCTCCACATTCTCATTTTCCCGACGGCGCGTACTCCGGGAAGTGTCGGCAATTATCTTCAAAAGAAATTTCATTAAATGAACGGTCGGGGCGAAGACCTGCGCTTCGACTTCTTGCCGAAAGTCAATTAATTGAGATTGAGGATCGCCAGTTGGGCTCTTTCGAGGGAGTTGTCGATGACTTTGTACTGTGTCGCGGCGACCTGACTCCCTCCTACAACTTGGCAGTGGTAGTTGATGACGCCGATATGGGAGTGACTGAGGTGGTACGCGGAGACGATTTACTTCCATCTACGCCGCGTCAGGTTTATTTGTTTCATCTACTCGGCGCCCAACCCCCCTGTTATGCCCATGTGCCTCTCGTCTTATCGCGATTGGGCAAACGATTGGCTAAACGAGATGGGGCCGTCACTCTTGATGACCGAGTGCACCTCGGGGAGTCAGAGTTAGATGTTTTGAACTACTTACTTTCAAGTCTGCGATTACCAAATGTCGAATCATTTGACGAGCTTGACAAGTTGGCCGGTGATTTTCAGCCAGGTGCCTTACCAACCTCACCTTGGATATTCGACCTCTAAGGTAACGGTCGTGTTATCGCCATGGTTCCACGATGATTTTAGCGTGGGCTTCCGGGTCACCTAAGGCCTCAAAAGCTTCGCCTACTTCGCTCAGACCGACTTGTCCTGTGATGAGCCGACTAACAGCAAGTTCACCTTCACTGATCGCCCTCAAGGTGTCAGCGAACTCTTCAGCCGTGTATCCCAAGACGAATTGAATATTGAGTTCTTTTCCAATCCCAGTTAAGGGTCGGAAACTGTCTTGTTCCATGCAGACGCCTACCACGACGATTCGGGTGTCTTTCATTGCGCCATGAATGACTTGGTCGATAACACCTGGTATTCCTACACATTCAAAAATAAGGCCCGGCTTGGGAGCAGCGCCAGTGAACCGAATCATCGGATCCTTAAGGTCGACATCCTTAGGCCAGGCAGTCTGTTGCCAACTTTCATACGGGGATACCACGGCCGGATCTAGGACCTCGTCCGCGCCCATTTGCTCAGCTAACTGGCGACGCTTTGGCGAGAAATCCGCCGCCATTACGGGTCCTAGGCCTTTTTGTTTGAGCGCTGCGATTACCGCTAGTCCTACAGGCCCACATCCGATAACTAAACATACATCGTCACTGGTCGCACCAGATTTTTCTACGGCGTGTCGTCCAACTGCCATTGGCTCAGTGAGCGCAGCTTCTTGAGGCGCTAGGCCGTTCTTTACAGGTAACAACAACCTCGACGACAGCACCATATTCTCTGCATAGCCACCTGGGAACTCATTCGAGTACCCAAGAGTATGGATCCGATCGGACCGAACGAGCACTGGCATAGAGCACACAACATCACCTATTCGGAGATGATCGGGAACGTTCTGCCCTAACTCCAATATTTCAGCGCAAAATTCGTGACCCATAACCAGATCTCTGTCTGCGTCATATACGAGAGGCCCACCAGTTTCTTTTTGGCTCGCAACCATTTCGTGTCCATGTCGAAGCGCATGAAGGTCGCTGCCACATATCCCACAAGCCAGCGTTTTGACTAGGACCTCTCCGGTTGAGGGAGTGGGGTCAGTCGCGGTATCGACAACGATATTTCCCTGTCTGGTGAATGCTGCTCTCATCTGAACACTTTCAACTCTGCTGCCATCTATTCGTTTCTAGCAAGTCGGCCAATAAGACAAAGGGCGAGCCTCAGGCGGTGGGACAGACCGGTGAGCCAGCATTTCCAGGTCGTGCGCTAGAACGCCACGAGTATCTCCAGGGTCGATAATTTCATCGATCCGCATCGTTCCTGCTGCTTCATAAGGGTTCGTGGATTCACCCACTTCTCGCACTAGAGAGAGTCTTTCGGATTCCCGGGTCTCGCTATCGTCAATGCGAGCAAGTTTTGATCCGAAGGCCACGTTCACTCCAACTTCAGGGTCCATGAAGCCAATCTCAGCTCCCGGCCAGCTGTAGACACCGAGTGCTGGCATCTGCGAACCGTTCATGGCTTGCCAAGCCAACCCAAAAGCCTTACGGATGCATACGGTTAATGTAGGCGCCGAACAGTTCTGAAGCGCGTGCATCATTCTCATTCCCCAGTGCAACATCAGTTCATGTTCGACTCGTTCGCCGACCATGAAACCGGGGACGTCGGCAAGAAAAATGATGGGAATGTTGTATGAATCGCACACGGTCGCTAGCCGAATGATCTTGTGGCAGGCCTGCGGATCCAAAGTGCCTGCTCCGAACATGGGGTTGTTTGCTATTACCCCTACCGAAAAGCCGTTTAGTCGGGCCATTCCACATACGACGTTACGGGCATATAGGGGTTGGATCTCTAAGAACGACTCGGTGTCGACAATGCGTTGTACTACTCGTCGCATGTCGTAGCCTCGTGTCCGTTTTGCGGGCACAAGTTCCGCTAATTGCGGGTCATGCGCTAATGAACCCACAGTTTCGCTTCGGGGCGCTGCCTCCCACGCATTGTTGGGCAGATATGACAACCATTTTCGTATTGCGTCATATCCCTCTTCGTCAGTTTCAACTCCAAGATCAATCTGGCCTGTCTTTCTGGCGTGGACATCAACTCCGCCAACATCTTCGAAAGATATGACCTCTCCGGTAGCGATCTCGAACACTTTCGGAGATGTCACTGCAAGACATGACCCACGGACCATTACAACGTAGTCAGAGAGCGCTGATAAAAAAGATGAGCCGCCAAACGACTGTCCGGTGACCATTGTCGCCATTGGAACTCTGTGTTGGCGTTTGGCGAGCTCAAACAAGCCGCCTGGTTCGCTGATACCTTCTGCTCCCATCGTGTCCGGTATTCGGGCACCGCCTGTTTCGCCGAAGTGAACAATGGGGATGCCCATTGCCATTGCTCTTTCATATAGTCGATGCTCTTTCCGGGTTCCGACGATCGAACTTGATCCACGGTAAACAGTGATGTCATCACCGAAAAGCGCGACTGGACGACCGTTTACGGTTCCATGACCGCCTATTTTTCCGTCCCCTGGCGTTTTCTCCCGCTCTTCTACTCTTATTGATCGACTAAAGGTTCCGATTTCTCGGAAGGTGTCCTTGTCAAGGAATTCGTTGATGTGTTGACGGACTGTTCGGTCACCTTCTTCAGACATTTTCGCGACTTTTTCTGCGCCGCCCATATCTTTTCGAACACGCTCAGCACGAGCCAGCAGGTCTGAGGTTTTATCTGAGTCTGTCATTAGGCATCCCCTTCGTCGTAGTCAACAATCAATTGTGAATAACGTTCGCCAAGCTGTTCAGGAGGTCTCGGAGGGACCATTACTTGACTGACCCCTGCCTCTACCAGCTGATCTAGATGGTCGCGGTCACCTGTGGATGAGGTCCAAAGTTCTATGAGCGAAGGGTCCCGCCCCGCTTTTTCCGCGTATTCTTTAACCCGCAAATGCAGCGATGTGAGCATTTCTACTGGTCGCTCAGCGGGGAAAAACACGTCACCTAACTCGCCGGCTCTACGAGCCGCTCTATCTGAGTGACCTCCAACAAGTATTGGAATAGGTTGTTGCGTTGGTTTGGGTTGGCAATAGACAGGCTCGAAATCGACGAAGTCCCCATGAAACTCTGCTTCGGTTTCAGACCACAGAACTCGCAGGGCTTCAACATATTCATCTGTTCGAGCTCCGCGAGCCTCAAACGGTACCCCTAAAGCGTCAAATTCCTCTCGGAGCCAGCCGACCCCAATTCCTAAATCCAAGCGACCATTGCTAAGACGATCAAGGCTTGCAATTTCTTTTGCGGCGATAAGAGGGTTGCGTTGCGGGAGAATCAGTATCCCTGTGGCTAAGCGGATGGTGCTTGTAGCTGCCGCGGCGAAGGCCAACCAAATCAGTGGGTCAGAATGATCCAATTGGCTAGCTCCTTTAAACAAACGCCCTCCTTCGTCATAGGGGTAGGTAGAGGCATATTGCACCGGCACCACTGCATGTTCGACAGCCCAAATTGAATGGAACCCAACTTCTTCAGCTGTACGCGCCAGCTCTCCAGCAGCACTTCCTTCCACGTTCCCCATCAAATTGGCTGACATCAACCCGAATTTCATAGGTCAACCTTTCCTTTGTTTAGTGCTCAAGAAATATTCGTCTCTCATCATGACATTTATCTGTTGTTAGAGTCCGGGGACAATCACTCCGTGAACGGGAGGTGGCTTTTTACCATTTCCGGCCATATCCGCGAGTAAGTCCGCTGTTTGCTTGAGACCGACTTCTCGTCGAGTGAATAACTCAAACGGGAATTTCCGTTGAGCCAATAAATCTAGAGCTGTCTGATAGACGGGCGCGTCTACTCCTAACGCGCCTTTAACGGTGAGTTCTTTCCAAATGATGGCGTCGGTGTGAAGGTCTGGGGCGCCTTTTACGCCCCGAACACCTGCCATCACAATCGTCCCATCAACAGCGCTAAGTCTGACCGCTTGACTAAAAGCAGTTGGGGCATTTGCTGTTACATCGAGAACAACATCTGCCAGGCGTCCCCCCGTTGCGTCGCGAAATTTTCGAGCAGGGTCTTCTTCCGCCACATCGATAACCAGATCTGCACCCATCGCTTCAGCCATTTCAAGCCGGGGATGATCGTTCGGCCCATATCCCGTTACCGCAATAAATTCAGCACCCACATCCCGAGTAGCAGCTAGAGCGCACAATCCTCGAATTCCGGGCCCGAGTATTGCCACGTAATCGCCCAACTGGGTTCCTGGAATCTCCACTCCCCACTTTATTCCTGCTCCTAACGGGTTAAAAAGAGTTGCTTCTACCGGATCAAGTTCTGCTGGCACGGGCAAGACCAGAGAATCTGGGCTGAGGTAGTGATGAGTGGCGTACCCACCAAAAAGTGAGGGTTCACGATCAATGGGAATCATTCCATACAAATCCGTTTGCCCATGTTTCGTGCAGCGCCGATACACCCCTGCCTTACATAAGTCACACGCACCGCAGGCCTGCCAACACTCAACCGCAACTCGATCCCCGACATCGATTTTCCATTTAGCAGCAGCCTGATCTCCGATGGCTTCGATCGTGCCCACTGTCTCGTGGCCGGGCACAACTGGATATGGGGCTGAAATATGCCCCGTGAACAGCTCGTGGTCAGTTCCACATAAACCACAAGCTTCTACTCGCAGCAAAGCATCATCTGCTCTTACCTCCGGTAGATCGAAGGTTTCAATTCGTAAGTCTTCCACTCCGTGTAAGACGGCTGCAGTTGCTTCCCCCATAAAGTCAGACGCTAGCGCCTCTCTGTCATCTTGTTTATTTTCATGCCTCAAGGAACTCGGTGGCTTCTAGGTCGACTACTTGAGAGGCGTGGCGATTAGCCATCGCAACAAACATCTCATCACCTCTGTCGGTTTGACCCACGATCATGGACGCCAAAATCGCCATGATGAACCCCGACCAGGAGTACCGTCTGTAATTCAGCCACATCTCATCCCAGCTGATGGCAGGAATTGGCTCCTGTTTAGTTAATTCCTGAAAGTAATGAGATACCAGTTCGTGTTCGTATAAACGTCTGACGTCAGGTTCAAAAGCTGATCCGACGAAGTACGAGACGTCATGAGCGCCGTGGCTATGAGTCACGGTTTGCCAGTCGACGACAACTAGTGGAGGGGTTATTTCTGAACCCGCGGGCGCGAACATGAGATTGTCGAGTCGAAAATCTCCGTGAACTAAAGTCAAAGGCTCGGGAATTTCAGAAAACCAGTTGAGTGCGTTTCGCACAAAACGTTCGCTTATCTCAATCGCTTCGGGGCTTAAAGAATCTCGGTAACGTTCGACAAACGCTGGCTGCAAGGCGCCCATCAAAGTAATGGTTTGCGCCGTCTGTTCAGCGCTGCGTCTACTCACCCACGAGAATTGGAATAGCCTCTCGTCACCCCAAAACGAGTGATGAAGTTTGGCTGCTTCTGACAAAGCCGTAGCGGCCACATCGGGGCTACATCCTTGTAACTGGTTACCTTGTTCGCGCGGATGAAGGTCTTCCATGACTATGACAATGTCCGCAGTTCCCTCACTGAAGTTGAGGTAGTAGAGCTGAGGTACGGCCACCCCAATCTTCGGTGCGATATGCCGATAAAATTCTGCTTCGCGTTGATACGTTCCGACCTCTATCCCTGTTGCTCTACTTTGAGGGTCAAGGGATGCGAACTTAATGACGACGGTGCTGGGACCATAGCCATCGTTCCAGGTTAAAAAGGCGCGGTAATTCGCTCCCACTTGTCCTGTACCGATCGGCTCAATACGACAAGCGGAGAGCTCAACGTCTAACCCAAGCACAGTGTTCATCCAATCGGTAGTGACATGATCTGGGTGAAACACTGGCGGAAGCGATGATTGCATCCCGATATGTTGCCTCGGTATTTCCTTGGCCGCACACACCCCGCGATAATCATTAATTGGCGCAGATAGCGCGAATGCATCTCACATGGCGCCCCTATCCGTAGCCTGCAAGCTATGCCTCGCTTCTACATTCTGCTCGTAGCTTTTTTATCTGTCTGCTTCTTGGGATGTTCAACTACAGATCAGTCCTCGGCATCACGTCCGTCACGGGTATCGGAAGAGCCCGTTTCAATAGTCACGGAGTCCGATGTTTCCGCAGAGACAGCCATTTCTGTCGCTAGCACGGAGCCTTGGGTCGAGGTTTCATCGACCACCGAGCGACCAGTTATTTCTGTATTGCGTCCAAACGAAAGCCCTGACGCTCTATCGGTAAGGGACATTTCGATAGGAACCGGATCACAAGCAGAAATCGGCGATGTGCTTGAAGTCAACTACGTAGGAGTGCTCCTCAACGACGGAACTGAGTTTGATGCAAGCTGGAATCGGTCGCAGACATTTTTTGTTCCTATAGGTATGGGCGCTGTAATTCCAGGTTGGGACCAAGGAATAGTTGGTATGCGTGAAGGAGGTCGACGGGTATTGGTCACCCCACCAAACTTGGCCTACGGAAGTTCAGGTTCCGGTTCGGCGATCCCACCTAATGCAACCCTCGTTTTTGTTGTCGATCTCATTTCAATCCTTGACCTCGAACCCCCAGCTATTCCCGAACCTACAGACGTTGGAGAATTACTCCAGGTAGAAGACCTGGTCGACGGAACTGGCGATCCAGTTGAGTCAGGAGACACGGTCACCGTTCACTATCTCGGCACTCTTACTGACGGAACCGTGTTTGATGCATCTTGGCAGCGAGGAATGCCCTTCACCACAATCATCGGAGTCGGCAGGGTTATCGCCGGTTGGGATCAGGGCATAGTGGGCATGCGTGAGGGAGGTAGGCGCCTTCTCAAAATCCCGAGTGAGTTGGCATACGGAGAGCGCGGTTCAGGTGCCGCCATTCCACCCAACACTCCCCTGTTGTTTGTCGTCGACTTAATTCGGATTCAAAGCTGAGCAGCTCCTAGATGCAATTACTTCTCTAACTGACTAGCGTCAGGCCTATGGATAGCATCAGTGTTGCCCGCAGCATGCGGGGTTCGTTGGGAATGTTGGCGATGGCTTGGCTAATGGCTCCATCTACGAAAAAGAAGGCAGCTGAAGCCGGCATGGGAGAAGGCCAGGGTGCCTATGCTGTTGGCAGACTAGGGGTCTTAGGCAATTGCCCAGTCGACAATGTCGTAGCTGCAGCGTTCTTTTGGGAACCGGATCATATGAGGTCCATGGTTCAGGAGGGACGGGCTGCTTTTGATCCCATCGAAGGCGGCCGCGTGTACACGCGAATATGCCAGGAATACGGCGCCGAAGCCTTGGCTGATTTCGAAGGAAACACACGTTTAGGAATACTTCTGGAACGCGTGGTACAGAATGCTGCCCCTCAGGGTGCGCCGACATTTGTCGGCTGGCGAGATCAAGAACTTCCGCAAGATACAGGTCCTGCAAGAACTTTTCAGCTGGCTCAATGCATGCGAGAACTTCGCTTCGGGCGACACGCTGTAGCTGTGCAGTCGTTGGGTATGGGACCGCTAGAAGCAATTCTTAGTGGTCCAGCTGGCGAATGGAACGCAGAGTTCTTTGGCTGGTCTAAACCGTACCCAGACGTGAGTCACTTGGAATCAGCAAGAGACGAAATCGAGACGGTGACAGATCGTCTTCACGCCCCGGACTTCGAATGTCTTAACGATGATGAGCGTGCTGAGTTGCGGGACCTCTGTAAGGCTGCTCGCTCGCATGCCACCGAACGATCTGAAAACGCCGAATTCTAGTTAATTAAGGTCGTCGAGTAGGTACTGATGTTCCCCCAACCAAGGGGCACGAATTGCTGTCCACGGTGTCACCGAGAATCGATAGGGGGCTCCTGGATGAATGTAAGTGGTGGCTCGATCCTCATAAAGAATTTCTTCTGGGAACCCGCGCTCCACAAAGTGAGGGTCCTCAATCATCTCTTCAGGGGAATACACGATGCCACATGCCATGCCGCGCTCTTGGAGTCCTACAAAAAGATCGTAAGCGTTCAAGTGTTGCCCTAAGAACTCGATAGCTTCCCGTCCCGCCTGAAACACTTCACCGGCTAGTGGATCTTCATCAAGTTCAAGAAGTCCGATCCGCTCAAATTGATCTCCAAGTTTCAATATTTCATATTGAGAGCACTGGTCAACAAGGCCGAGCTCTTCGATCCAAGAGCGAAGAGACCGGAACTCGTGTTTGTTTCGAGGGGGTACTCCCGTGTTAAACCATCGCCCGTCAGCGCATTGGATTTGCGTCCATTCGGTCATTGCTGGGAGGGCGTGACGCCCTGTTTGACGTTCGACTTGTTGCTGTCCATTGAGCCACCACAAGGTGGCAAATTCCGTTGTGACGTTAGATGCATTTAATAGTGAAACGTCGATCAACTGCCCCGTGCGGGAATTCTCCCGCCACATCAGCGCCGCAAGGATGGATGGCACTGCGTAATGGCATGCCGTATGAAAAGCCTGATTTCCTCCGCCTCGAACTGGAGGTATTGCATGATCGTCATAGCCGCATGACCAAACTGGGCCGCCTTCTGCCAACAATGTCAGGTCCGTTGCGGGTGGATCAGTTCCGTCTCGACCGTTATGTGTAATGGAAGTCCATATAAGTTCCCGATTTGTCACGTGGAATTGCTCCCAGTCGAGACCTAGGGCGTCTAATCGTCCAAGCGGCTCAGCTTCGATAACTACATCAGCGGTCATAACGAGCGAAGCAAAGCGTTGCGCATCAATTTGAGTTTCTAAATTCAGGCAAACAGATTTTTTCGAGGTGTTGTAATGCCACCAGTGCAAAGAATTTTCTCGATCGACCACATCATCCGCAAATGGCTCCCATAAACGTGTTGCGCAACCTTCGGGTGGTTCGACAACTATTACTTCTGCTCCCATGTCAGCTAACAGTTTTCCTGCGAGCGCACACCTTTCAGAAGCTACTTCTATGACTCGATATCCAGACAATGCTGAGTTCATTGTGACATCGCTCATTGTTAGATCACCGACTCTGCAGCAAGGGTCTGGATCTCCTCATCGTTGAGACCTAAGAGTTCACCGAATACGTATTGATTGTGTTCGCCAAGGCAAGCTGCCCCACGGGTAATTGACCATGGTGTTTTAGACATTCGGACTGGTAAACCCTCTACAGTGCTCTGCCCTACTTCTGTATGTTCGACCGTGATCCACAGTTCTGCTGTTCGTTGGTCATATTCAATTCGTTCTTGTGGCTTGAGAACGGGGGCCGAAGGCACTCCAGCATTGATGAGCTCTTGAGCAAGTTCTCGGCGATCATGACGCAAGGTCCAAGTGGTTAAGAGCTCTTCGAGTTCGCTTTCGTCTTGGAGTCGTGTTTCTACACTCTCCCATCGATCTTCCCGTGACCAACTTTCTCCGATAATTTGAGCCAGAATTTGCCATTCTTGATCATCTCTTACAGCGATTGCGATCCAATTGTCGTGGCCTTTAGTCGGCCAAATACCGTGGGGTGAAATTTTCGGAGACTGTGACCGGTTGCTGTTTGGCATTCCTTCCCGTCGCATCGACCTCTTGTTGACAGTCGCATCTAATGTTGCAACACCGTTGAGGGTCCCTGCGGCTTCAATACAGGCAAGGTCAACCCATTGGCCTTGACCTGTTCGGTGTCGATGAAGCAACGCCATCAGCACAGCCGTTGCCATGTAATAACCGCCGGTGTGATCCATAAATGAGTAGCCCCAGCCGGCTGGCGGCAAATCAGGCAAGCCAGATGTATGCGTCAAACCTGATACTGCCTGTGCGATGGGTCCCCATGATTTGAACGATGCATAAGGACCGGTCGCGCCGAAGCCGTTATTCGAAACATAGACGATGTCTTCTCGGATCGTACGCAGGTCTTCATATCCAAATCCGAGACGTTCCATTACTCCGGATGCAAAATTTTCAGTAACGACGTCGCTTATCCTCACGAGTTCTCGAAGTAACTCTTTAGCTCGATTGTCTCGCAAGTTCAGTGTGATGCCTAGCTTGCCCGCATTGTGGTTGTTAAAGGCGCCCCCTGCCTCTAGTCCGCGCGCGTTGCCGACCCATGGCGGCACGCCACGCAGAATGTCCCACTTACCCTGTTGAATCGGATCTTCAATGCGAATGACTTCAGCGCCGAAGGCCGCCAGAATCTTCGTGGCTCCAGCACCTGCTAATTGACCCGTAAAGTCACAAATACGGATGTTGCCCAAAGCCGGAGACGTCTGGACAGTCATGCGTTTTTCTCTGCCCACTCCGCATAGCCATGTACCCAAAGCCTTTGGGCAGATGTCTCCGGAACTGTAAGCCCTCGTGCTACAGCTATTTGATCCATCGCTTCTTCTGGGCCTATACCTAGCTGAGTTAGAATCGCTGCAGCAATCGTTGACGATCGCCCTATCCCTCCCCGGCAATGAACGACTACTGAATCCCCTCTATTTAGGTTGCGTTTTACCTCGTTTATAAGATTTTTTGCGTCGTTAAAATCTTCTACAATTCCGAAATCTGGAATCGGCAGACTACTGAAATTGATGCCCGCATCGCCGAAAGTGCTTCTCTCGGCATTCAAACCAATACTCGCTACTTCTTCATCTGTGAGTAGCGAGATAACGTGAGTTACTTTCTCCTGCAGTAGCTCTTTGATTTCGCGATCAAGACCGGTTCCACTCGGCGCTGGCGCTGTTGCGAGTCGTCCGCTTGGTGTCTCGATCCAGTAAAGGCGCATTATTCGTTAAGCATTTCTCGGGCACGGGTCTGGCATTCATGCAAACGAACTTTCAGTTCTTCGGTCCATGCTTTCAGGTCAGACCGTTTAGCTCTTTTCCCATCGGCTGCTTGAGGCGGTTCCAAGATTTCCCCTACAACAATGGTGACCGGCACTCGTGAAGGAAACTTTGAACCAGTTGGCATCGCCGCTTCTGTTCCAGCGATACCTACCGGCACTACCGGAATCTTCGCCTTGGAGGCCAGCCATGCGGTCCCATCGTATATCTCGCCAATATCATCGCCCTCTTGGCGAGTTCCTTCCGGGAAGACAAGCATGCATTCGCCAGCTTCAAGCATCTCTTTAGCTACGCGCATGGCGTCAAGGTCTGCTTCTCCGCGACGAACTGGGAAAGACCCCAACGAACGCATGGCCCATCCTGCCGCCGCGGGTCTAAACAACGAGTCTTTACCTAAGTATCTGACTCTTCGGTGACTGGAACTTCCAACCAACGGGCCGTCAAGATTTGATCGATGGGCCGGAGCGATGATGACGCCGCCTTCAAGTTGAAGTCGTTCTCTGCCTTCAACGCGAAGCCGGAACCACCTAAACAAAAATATCCTTACGAAACCGCGCACGGCCCTAAAGAACAAGTTGCCCATTAGCCCGTCCGGTGCGAAGAATGCCTTCATCATGGGAGAAACTAGTCGTTGGCGATCAGCTGAACCTATCGAATCTCCTCCTTACCTATCGGACTACTAAAGTCCAAAGGACCACTCCACAAAGAGGAGCACTCAAATGCCCGTTCCTACTGACATGGTCGGGGACCAAATTGGTCCGATCACACACAAAGTAGACGCCCGATGGGTGATGGCCTATTCCGCAGCTCTTGGTGATACCCAGGATTGTTATTTCAATACACGCCGCGACAATGGAATCGTGGCTCACCCCATGTTCGCTGTGTGTCCCGAATGGCCGGTCATAGTTCAAGGTAGAGAGCTAGCCGATAAGTGGGGGATCACTCCCGAGGAGACCCGCCAATCTGTTCATGCAACCCACGATCTGGTAATTCACCGGCTGGCCAGGCCAGGTGATGTTCTGCGAACTCGTCTGACTTACACAGGTGTTGAGAACAAAAGTCCTGGTGCGTACACGACCATGAAACTTGAAACTTCCGATGTAAACGGTCAACCCGTTTTCACTACCTACCAAGGCGGAATGTATCTGGGGGTACCGGCAGAGGGAGATGATCGACCGGCAAGAGACACACCTAAGGTTCCTGATCTGGGCGCTTTGCCCGGTGAGCCGCTTGCAGAAATATTGGTTCCAGTTGCTCACGGTGCTGCTCACACCTATACCGAATCGGCGCGTATCTGGAATCCGATCCACACCGACGCATCTGTAGCTGAAGCCGCTGGTCTGCCAGCAATAATTCTGCATGGGACCGCTACGTTGGCGCTTGGTGTAAGCGCCACTATTGCCGAGGTTGCCGACGGTAACCCTGAACGAGTTCGCCGTATTAGGGGACGGATGGCGTCAATGGTCTTTATGCCATCGACTGTCACTGTACGAGTTCTAGATGTCACGCCCGTTGACGACCAGGACGTGGCGCGTTTTGAGGTACTTACCGAAGATGGAGGGCCCGCTATCAATCAAGGGCTCGTCTTCTTTGACAGGGAATAAATTATTAACCGTTAGTCAAAATGCTTTGCGAAATGCTCCAAAGTGCGCTCCAAGGCGACTGACGCCGAAGATTCTTCGTAACTTCCTCGTGCGTCACAGTTAAAGCCATGCCCCGCTTCTTCGTAGATATGAACACCTATTTGGGGCCACCGTTCGGCTATTGCATGGACGTTCTCTAGCGGAATTCCTGCGTCTTCTGCTCCGAAATGAAGTACTAGGGGCGCTTTCGGTTCTTCGTCGATGTGGGGCATTATCTGGCCGCCGTAGTATCCAGATGCTGCCGAAATCTTGTCTGATAGCCGGGCAGCGGCCACGTAACAGATGGAGCCACCCCAGCAGTAACCGACTATACCTACCCGACCCGGATGCGGGTACCGGTCAATAGTTGCTTCGATGTCCATCATGACTTGGTCTATTGAGAGATCCTCAAACGCTATTTTGCGGCCAATCTCAATGCCTTCTTCGTCATAGTCCAACTCAACATTTTTTTGGACCCGGTCAAACAGCGATGGGGCAACCGCTGTGTAGCCGAGTTTTGCGTACCGGTCGGCCACGCTTTGAATATGCTCGTTCACTCCAAAAATTTCTTGTACGACGACAATAAGTCCCTTCGTTTCATCAGAGGGTTCCGCTATGTAAGCATCGAGTTCATGTCCATCGGTAACGCTAATAGTGGTCATGATTATCCGAGTCCCATAAATCGTCTGGCGTTGGTATAGACGACTTCTTTTCGTAAGTCGTTCCGACCTACTTTTTCGAAAGTTTCGTCAAGTTCAGCTAACGCACCGGGGTAGGTGCAGTCGTAGTGCGGATAATCGGAACCCCACACAACCGTGTGAGCTAAACCCATGTCGGCAAGTTGAGCAAAAGCTTCTCCCTCGCCAGCCTCCATTGTTACGAAACATTGTTCAGAGAAGATTTCGGTTGGCTCTCGTTTCAGTCGAGGAACTAGATGACCCATTGATTCTTTATGTTCGTCTAGTCGATCTAACCAATATGGCAACCAACCCAGACCGGACTCAAAAAAACCAACTCTAAGACGAGGGTGATCATCAAGAATTCCGCTTGCGACAACCTCCATCACCGATGCCATCTGTTCAAACGGGTGGCACACCATGTGCACATAGAATTGGTTGCTGTACCTGGTTTTAGCAAAACTCGTCATATCCGACCCGAAGCTGCCGTGGATCGCGATGGTCATGTCATGGTCTTCTGCGGCAGACCAAACTCGGTCTATCTCTTGAGAAAATAATTCAAGTCCGTTGTAACGCTCAGGCCGAAAAGTCATGCCGGTTAGCCCAGCTTCGGCGCAGAATTCAATTTCCGCCACTGCAGAGTCCACTGACTGCAATGGTGTGACGCCGACTCCATAAAGTCGGTCAGGGTTCTCCGAAACGAAGTCCGCCATCCACCGGTTGTATCCGCGAGCATTGGCAGCGGCTACCTCGGGGTCAGCTATGTCTCCAGAAAGAAGGTGGAGAGATGGAAACATGAGCGCTGCAGCGAGACCTTCGGCATCCATCACTTTCAGCCTCTCATTTGGGTCGTAGCTACCTGGGACGATGTCCGCCCAAGTAACTTCAGTGCCATATGCATTAGGTATGCAAGCCGGCGCGCATGCGGTCCCAATGTCAGAGTCCTCAATAAATATGCTGTCTAATTCTCCAACTGGCCGACATTGCATAACCGCGTCCCGGAATTTGGGATCGGTGTACTCCTGCCATACAGACGTCGGCTCGGCTATGTGCGCATCGGAGTCATAGACAGGAACTGTCCCACTCGATGCATACGGTTCTTCGGTAAGTAGTGGTGCCCCCATGGCTCCATTCTTGCTCAGAAAGTACCGACTTCGCTCATCCAGTTGAATGAAGAACCCTTAATCCACGACTTAGAGCTATCGGTGTGACGGACATGTGGCCTTCATTCGGGAAGACTTGCCAATGAAGATCCAAGCCTTCGTAGTTTCTGGACGCCAACTGGTCATGAAATTCTTGGTGGGGCGATAACTCATCAGTTTCTAACCCACCTTTCGACATGAACACGTGAGCATCAAGATTGTTGTTGCTCTCAAATCGTTGTTCTTCGCGACGAAACATAACTTGGTCATCCCACCAAACCGATGGGCTAGCTAGGAGGTAGTGATCGAACATCGAAGGTTGCTCTAACAACACGTGAACACCAAACAACGCGCTGAAGGAGTGACCGATGAACGTCATCTCAGAGATCCGGTACTGGGTTTTGAGGAACGGAATTATTTTTGCTTCCAGCCACCGTCGAAACAACTCTGCCCCTCCGAGTTGTTTGCCGGGCACTCGCACGCCCGTTAGGGCCGGAGCATCAACCGCAGTGGTGGTGAAGTCCATCGCTCGCAGCTGAATTACTTCCCTATAGGAGGGTTCGTCATGGGCTACCCCAACGACGATCGCCTTCGGAAGTTCCTTGGAAGGGGCTAATAGCCGGACTGTGTCAACAACTGTCCCATAAGTCCACATCGCATCGAAACACACATAGATCGGATGGGCTTCCTCCCCATCGGGGTCATAGGTCGGGGGTAGATCGACCCATACGACATAGTCTCTCTCAACGTCGTCGCGTGCTATTCGGTGGGTTGTTGGAGTCCACGGGGAACGCAATAATTCATTACTCACAACTGCAAGTTTGGCCGATGATTGCCGAACGCGCTTGCTCTCCGTCGCTGTTTCACCTAGTAATCCATGAGCAAAGAACGTGTTTAGAGGGAGATCAGTGTGGCGGTACTCCAATCACATATTGATACCAACGCCGATTGGTTTGAAAAAAATTGCGACGACATGCTGGAGCAACTAGCAGTCATCGACGAGTTGCACGCTGAAGCGGGTGGCGGTGGTGGGCCAGCCGCTATGGACAGAATGCGCAGTCGCGGCAAGATACCGGTTCGGGAGCGAATACAGATGGTGCTAGATGCCGATGCTCCGTTTTTCGAAATCAGTTCACTTGCCGGCTATTGCACTAACTACGCGGTCGGCGGTGGTTTAGTCATGGGCATCGGAGTGATTGAAGGTGTTGAATGCGTCATTGAAGGTAATGATCCGACCGTCTTAGGCGGAGCCATAACCCAGGTGGCTGGACGGAAGCTAATGCGTGCAATCGAAATCGCTCGCCAAAACCGGATGCCTTATATTCAGTTTGTCGAATCGGCAGGTGGAGATCTACGCGGAGACGACGACCCCGAGAGGCAGATGATTGAGCAGCAAGATCATTTTGCAGAGTCTGGTCGCCTTTTTTATGACGTAACCGAGTTGTCGAAACTGCGGATTCCATCCATTGCGGTCGTATTCGGAAGTTCAACCGCCGGTGGTGCCTATCAACCCGGCATGAGCGACTACAACATATTTGTCCGAAACCAATCGAAGGTTTTCCTTGGCGGGCCCCCTTTGGTCAAAATGGCTACAGGTGAAGACAGCGACGACGAAACACTCGGCGGAGCTCAAATGCACGCGGAGGTTTCGGGTCTCGCCGATTACCTAGCCGAAGACGAAGCTGAAGCCCTGCGCATGTGTCGCGAGGTTGTCAGCCATTTGAATTGGAGAAAATTGGGGCCAGCTCCATCTATGGCTAACGACCCGCCTATACATGACACCGAAGAGCTACTGGGCTTAATGCCTAGAGACCTTCAAGCATTAATTGATTGCCGAGAGGTTATAGCTCGCATAGTTGACGGATCTCGTTTCGAAGAATTCAAAGCCCGATATGGAACTACCTTGATTTGCGGGTGGGCTTCAATTCATGGATACCCAGTCGGTCTTATTGGCAACAATGGACCGATATTCAGTGAAAGTGCTGAAAAGGCTGCTCAATTTATTCAATTATGCAATCAACAAGATATTCCAATCGTGTTTCTTCAAAACATCACCGGATACATGGTTGGCAAGGACTTTGAGCATTCAGGGATCGTAAAAAATGGTTCCAAGATGATTAACGCAGTCTCCAACTCTATGGTCCCTCACATCACTGTGATATTGGGAAATAGCTACGGCGCAGGGAACTACGGAATGTCAGGAAGGGCGTTCAACACAAGATTCACTTACCTCTGGCCAACAGCAAAAATCGCGATTATGGGACCTAAGCAGATCGCTGGGGTCATGTCGCTTGTTCGTCGAGGGCAAGCAGCACGAAAGGGAATCGAGTTCGATGAGGAAGCTGATCAAAAAATTACCGAGTCAGTTGAGCACTATCACGAGCTGAAATCCTTAGCCCTGTATTCGTCGGGGCGAGTTACGGATGACGGGATCATTGATCCTCGCGATACTCGCGACGTAATCGCGTTATCCCTCTCTGCCTGCAGTAACAACAAAATCGAGGGCGCCGAGGGCTTTGGCGTCTTCCGAATGTAATGAGAACTCAATGACAATAAGACGACTCCTCGTAGCCAACAGAGGCGAAATTGCTCGAAGGGTGTTTCGCACTTCTAAAGAAATGGGCATCTTCACAGTTGCCGTATATTCGGAGGGAGATGCTCATGCTCCATTCGTTACCGATGCTGATCTTGGCGTAGCGCTCGGAGGGACTACCGCTACTGAGTCCTATCTCGATAGCGAAAAAGTTCTAGCAGCTGCGATTTCTGTCGGAGCTGACGCTATTCATCCTGGGTATGGATTCCTATCCGAGAACGCCGACTTTGCTCAAGCAGTGCTTGACGCCGGGATCACTTGGGTTGGACCACCCCCCTCAGCTATCGCTGCGATGGGCGACAAACTAGAAGCAAAGCGCACCATGGTTGATGCAGAAGTTCCAACGCTTCCATCAGTCGAAGTCTCCGAATCGTCCGATCTGAAGGCAGCTGCTCAAGAGATCGGCTTCCCATTGCTAGTCAAGGCCAGTGCTGGAGGCGGCGGCAAAGGAATGCGAGTTGTCGACAACCAAGCAGATCTCGAAGATGCCGTTTTTGGAGCTAAACGCGAAGCTCTCAATGCCTTCGGCAATGACACCGTCTTTCTTGAACGTTATTTGCCTGCACCACGACATGTCGAAATTCAGGTTCTTGGAGATCAACATGGAAAGGTACTTCACTGTTTCGAGCGAGAATGCTCAATCCAGCGTCGCCACCAAAAGGTTATTGAGGAGGCACCTTCTCCAATCTTGTCTGAGTCACTAAGAAATGAAATGGGTCAGGCAGCAGTCGCTGCAGTCGAAGCAATCGGGTATGTATCGGCCGGAACCGTCGAATTTTTGCTCGACGGCGAGGGAGATGACGCCCAGTTTTTCTTTCTGGAAGTCAACACCCGACTTCAAGTTGAACACCCTATTACTGAGGAAATTACTGGATTAGATCTCGTTCGAGAGCAAATCCGAATCGCGAACGGAGAGCCCCTCGGCTATGAACAATCGGACCTCTCAATTTCCGGTCATTCAGTTGAAGCTCGACTCTATGCAGAGGACCCATCAAACGACTTCTTGCCCGCTACTGGTCGCATCGATATCTGGGAACCGGCTAGCGCCCCTGAGGTTCGTTACGACTCAGGCATTGAGTCAGGCTCAGAGGTTTCAGTTGAGTTTGACCCAATGCTGGCAAAAGTTGTTGCGCACGCGCCGACGCGCACCGAAGCAGCTTTGAAACTTGCTCTGGCTCTGGAGCGCACCCGGCTTCATGGAACCGTCACCAACCGAGACTTCTTAGTGGCCACTCTGCGCCATGAAGAGTTTCTTGCGGGCAACACCACCACCGATTTCATCTCCCGCGTTGATATTCCCGGACAGAGGCTTCCTGCCCAATGCGAACTCGAAGACGCCGCAATCGCTATTGCTTTGGTTTCGCAGGCAAAAAATAGAGAGGTTGCCGATGCTCTTGCATTTATGCCCTCTGGGTTTCGCAATAGCTCTATGCCTAGTCAACAATTGGTTCTATCTCATGGTGACGCTGAGATAACAGTTAACTATCGACCGATGCGAGGAGGATCGTTCGAAATTTATGTAGGTGATGATACGAAGCCAAGAGTGGCGACGTTGTTATCTATGGAGGGAAATTATTTCGAAATCCAGTTAAACGACATTCGGGCAAGTGGTTACGTAAACAAATTCGGAAGTCGTTGGTGTATCGATATTCCTGCTGGGAGTCTCGAATTTAAGGAAAAGAGTCGTTTCCCTGAACCGGATCTCACCGACGTTGAAGGTGGATTGACTGCGCCCATGCCAGGCAAGATTTTGGCTATTGAAGTCGGGGAAGGAGATTCCGTCGAAACTGGGCAGCTACTTGTTCTCATGGAGGCCATGAAAATGGAGCATCAAATTGTGGCGGCGTTCGACGGTGCAGTTACTGAAGTCCGTGTTGCAGTCGGAGATCAGGTCGACAATGGGGAACTTCTTGTAGTCATCGCCTCGCTAGATGACTGATGGTCAAGAGTTACCGTCGAAACCGCCGACAAAACTGGCCATCTTGTGGGGTTCGTCTTTTAGTGGACGAGTTCGATTAGGCCAATAGCCCGACGGGTCACCATTGCCGATATGTACGGCGCTGCGTGTCCAACTTTCTCCACCAGGCACCACTTTGACTTCTGCGGCTAAATAGCGCAGCGCTATTCCGCATCGCCGACGTTCGCTGAAGTTCGGAGGCGACCCGTGCAGTAAAAGGTCTGTGTGTAACGAAACTTCACCTGCTTTCATTTCATTCAAGACAGTTTCGTCATAGTTTTCGTGTTCCGCTACACGTCGATTGAGCACGACTGACCCGTCCAAGGGCAACTCTGCATGCGCCAAGTCGCCAGCAAGGTGGCTCCCCGGAACGAACCGCATAGCAGCGTTATCTTCGTCGACATCATCTATCGCAAGCCATATGGTCACTGACTTCGTCGGCGTAAAGGGCCAGTAATTCGCGTCCTGGTGCAACGGGATTTCCATGCCGTCACCTGGAAGCTTGCAAAAGATATGTGTACTCCAGCAAACAGCTTCTGGACCCAAAATATCTGAAACGTAGTTAACGAAAAGGGGCGTTTGGATAAGGTCCCATAATCGTCCACTCACCTGGTGATATTGGTTGATCGAGTAACTGTTGCGCTGATCATCTGCAGAAACGACCTCGTCGATCAGCCAATCGAGATATAGACGTAGATCAGCTACTTGAGCAGTAGACAAGCCTATGAGGCCTGTCAGGTAGCCATTTTTATTGAAACAGTTCACCTGTTCTTCTGACAGAACAGACAGATTTTCTACTGAAGAGGGTTGAAAAAGAAAATCTGGCTGCACCTCACCGAATTGGAAACGGTCTTTCCCACTCACACTGCCACCATAGGTCGTTTAGTTGAGGCCAGCACTTTTTGTTCGCTTGAACGTGTTATCTAGCGGAAACCTTTCTCTCTGAATCCTTCGGGAATACAAACGAGAACAAGAACCCTTGCACTATGAAACAAAAGACTCCAACGAGCCATACTCTCCGCATTGCGTCTAACGCTACGCTCGCATTCACTGGGTCGCCGACCAATGTAATTGCCAAACCAGCGCCGATGGCGATGCTCAACTGGAAGACAGTTGTTCGACCGGCACCTGCCATTCCGAAGCGTGCCGGATCAATCTGTGACATCGAAGCGCCTACTAGCATTGCAAAACTGCACCCGGCTGCGACACCCATGATCAGGTTAGGAACTAACAAACCGAGGATAAAACTAGGTTCTTCTCCCGTGAAGGCAATATGCAACATCAATCCGACTACACCAGCGCAGCCCCCAACGATGAGGATTCGCTGGCTGCCGATACGGTCAGCTAACCGGCCATTGGTGACAGAAAGGATGGTTGATACAACAGGTCCCGGTGCAATAGCGAAGCCAGATTGAAGCACTGACCATCCCCATGTTTCTTGAATGAACTCAGGAAGCACGATAATCCAGCTAAAGAACGCCACAAGAAAGAAAACGGAGCCAAGGTTTGCAATAGCAAAGGTAGGGATCCGAAAAAGCGCTAGATCGAAAAGAGGTTCAGGGTGCACCAAGGAGCGTCGAATAAAGGTGGCAAGCATCACAATGCCCGCAGCAAAAGCACTTAGTACCAATGGTGATGTCCATCCCCAACTTCCACCCTGCACTAACCCGAGCAACAAAACACCAATACCTAATGAGGCCATGGGAACACTGAGCAAATCGACCTTGTCACTTACCTCAGTGCCTGTACTTTCTGTGAGCCAACTTCGCCCCGCGATAAGTGCTACTAGGGCAACGGGCACATTGATAAGGAATACGGCTCGCCAACCAAAGCCTTCAATAAGTAGCGCCCCTAGAGAAGGGGCCAAAGCTGCAGCTAACCCGCTGACTGCACCCCAAACTCCGATCGCTCGCATCCGTCGTTCTATCGGAAACGCTGAGAGCAGTAACGCTAATCCTGCTGGGTATTGCGCCGCTCCTCCAATCGATTGAAGCCCTCTCGCAGCGATAAGCAGACTCGGCGTCGTGGCGATACCAGATAGTAAGGATCCAATAATGAAAGCCCCTAAACCCCATAGAAAGATTTTCTTTCGGCCATAACGATCTGCCATCCACCCTGCTGGCAGCAACAGCGAGGCAACACCAATGTTGTATGCAGTGATCACCCAAGACAACGTTGCTGAGTCAGCTTCCGGAAATGCCGCAGCAATTTCGTTACGTGCAATGGAGATAATGGTGATCTCCATTGCCACCATGAAGCCAACGAGTGACGTAATAAACAAAGTTCGGCGAGCACGTAGGTCTGTAGGGTCGGCCATCTGGCTGTATTAGAGACCTGCTGCGGCGCGATCTGATGCGACGGCTGCATCCATTGCGTTCAAGAGATCGCCTCTGAGACTGCGAACCGTGGCGGCATAGGCTTTTGGATCGAGCCGCTCAGCAAAGTCTTGTGCAACCTCAAGCGCTCGATTCAAGACCTGGTCGGCACTAGTTACCTCATCAACGAAACCAGCGTCCACGGCACCTTGACCATCGAAGATCTGCGCGTTCGCCACTGAAACCTGTAAGTAACGCTTTGAGAGACGTTCCCCGGCAATTAATAGAGCCCACTTTGGAAGAGTTAAAGCAATGGCAACTTCGTTGAGCCCAATTTTCACCGGGCCATCGACTCCAACACGATAATCGCAACCACAAAGCAACAACGCGCCAGCGGCTACTGCGTGCCCTGTAGATGCAGCTACAACTGGTACCGACGCCCCATACACTTGTCGGATGAAGGCCCCACCGGCTGTTGTCATTTCAGTAATCGCCTTCGGGTCCCCAGAATTAATGACGTCCAAATCAAAGCCTGCAAAAAACGCTTTTTGATTCCCGGCAAGAACTACCGATCCAACCTCAGAGTCCGCTTCTGCTTCTGCTAGTTCTTGACTAAGAGCGACCAACAACGACGTAGAGAATGCGTTTGCTCGCCCATCATCAACGGTGATGCAGAGAACATTCCCTATTCGTTCAGAATTAATAGCGGAATGCGACACACCTAGGAACGTAGTCTTATCTTCGACGATTTGCTGTTTCCTAGTCGACTGTTTCTCAAAAAACTTCAAAATTACTAGGCTGGCCCGATGCCAACATTGATTAGCGACGCAGAACTACCAACTTTGGCTACAGACACATCGCTTTCTGAAGCTGAGCGACGTGAACGACTTCATCAATTAAGCAAGAACCATTGGGTTGCCAAGAGTGACCTTGGATATGTAATCGTCAGTCATGATGACTGCGCCGCGATGCTTAGGGATCGGCGCTGGTTCAGTGCCTTAGCCCTTATTGCGCAGACGCAGAACTACGAAAGTCCAGAGTGGTCAAAGCGATCTAATCGGAAAAGTATTCTCTCAACCGAAGGCGAAGATCACCAACGAATTCGGCGGATTGTTAGCCCCGCCTTTACGCCCAAGTCAGCCGATCGGCTGCGGCCGTTCATGCGAGATGTAGTTAACGAACTACTTGATCCAATATGCGAAGTAGGGCATTCAGAATTTGTCGCTGATGTTTGCGAACCATACCCAATCCCAATTATCTGCGAACTACTCGGCGCCCCCCGCAAAGATTGGGAGCTATTTAGCCGGCTAGCCGTTGACATCTTCAAACTATTTAACGGCAACTTGGCCAAAGACGCACCAGCGATCATCGCTGCAAGCGAAGAGATGGATGCTTACATGACCAATCTGATCGCTGAACGAAGAGCTGAACCACGTGATGACCTTCTAAGCGATCTAATCATTGCCGAAGAAGAAGGAGATCGACTTTCAACTGATGAACTTTTATCGATGGCGAACGCGATCCTGTTAGCTGGTACTGACACAACGAGGAACCAACTGGGGTGCGCTGTGGCATTGTTCGCACAACACCCTGAACAGTTCAATCTTCTTCGCGATGACAAAGGTTTAGCTCAACAAGCAGCAGAGGAAGTTATGCGATATCTCGGTGCGGTACGCGGCACAGGGCGATACGCCAGTGAAGAGATTGTCTATAAAGACTTTATTTTTCCTCAAGGGACCCTCATATTCCCCAACTTCGTTGCTGCTAACCACGATATGGATAAATTTAGCGAGCCGTTGAATTTTGATATCACCCGTGAACCTGGCGCTCCTCACCTCACATTTGGGAGCGGCATTCATTATTGCCTCGGCGCTTTTCTTGCCCGGGCTGAACTGCAAGAAGCTTTCGGCGTCATCACTGAGCGACTACCCAATCTCCATCTCAGCGGTGAAATCTCCTGGAAGCCGCTAGAAAACGGGATTTGGGGACCCGCAAGCCTTCCGATTGCGTTCGACAAAGGTCACTAACGACATTCGTGGCCATATCCAGGTGGTGTCACCTTTCAATGAGAGTGGCAACCCCCACCACAACAGCCAGTGCTCCCTGTCCAAGAAGCCGAATCGGCTTGAGAGGCTGTTTGGGTTGCTGCTCCTACTGAGACAAATGACGATAACTGTCGCTTAGCCCCTGAGTGTCCAGTCGGACAGGTCGCAGCTTCACCAGATTCGGACATCGGTCTTCTGAGATCAAACGTCTCATCACATTTATGACAGTGATAGGAGTACACGGGCACGAAGACAATCGTAGGGTGATGACAAGAACAACACCAACGTGGTGTTGTGTTTAGCGGGGGCGATTTGGTGATGCAAAGAATCAAACCTGCTCCCAGTTCGACTCTGTCCTCTGGGTCTCGTCAAATCTCAACTTCAATATTCGTAGTAGAACCAGTCGAACAGATGCGATGGGCGAGGGTCGTTCTCATCACTCTGGCGGGTGTTGTCTCTCATACATTTGGTCGAAGCACTATGCCGCTTCTACTTCCGGCTATAGCGGAAGACTTAGGGTTAAGTGCTACGACCGCAGGCGCCACAGGGTCAGTGAACATGGCGGCTTACCTCTGCGGTGTTGTTGCAGTGACCTACCTCGCAAATCGGGTAGCACCCGCAGTTCTGTTGAAATGTGGATTATGGATTGTGACAGCCGGCTTGCTATGCCTCGGCACCGCGCCTACCACTGGCCAAGTAATGGTTGGCACGGCCCTAGCAGGTCTAGGAGGCGCTGGGATTTGGTTAACAATGCCAGTTATAGCAACATCTAACGTGCCAGTGGCCAAGCGAGGCACGGTAATGGGCTCTCTAACAGCAACCATGGCAGTCGGTTCAATAATTGTTCCCTTCGCTACCACCGCAATTCGCGATTTAGTAAACGATGTAGGAGCGTGGCGCGAGATATGGCTTTTAGAACTCGTAGCGGCAGGCGCAATTCTCGTAGTTCTTTACGCGGCGCTACGTAAAGACATTTCGCCACCGCTGCCTCGGGGTGCCGGTATCCGAGCTATCACTCGCCTACAAGCATGGAAAACAGCTGTCTTCTTCTATATGGCATTCGCTTTTGTAGCAGCATCATGGTTTCAGTTCTTTGGGCTGTCGCTTGAAAGCGACCACAACATGTCACGAGAATTCACCACGAATTTATGGGCATTAATGGGCATTGGCGGTGTCGCAGGAGCCGTGATTTTTGGTCGCTTGAGTGACCGGCTGGGACGTCCCAGAACAATGTGTTTAGTAACAGCTATCGGTGCGGCTACGTGTCTACTAGTTCTCGCTGGACAAATGTGGACCGCAGCTCTTGCCGCAACGCTATACGGAATGGCAGGTATGGCAGTACCTCCCCTGACGGCGGCTTTTGTTCGCGATCAGGTGGCTGAACACGATTTCACTGCTGTGTTCGGGGCCATGACAATTTTTTATGGCCCAGCCTCAGTACTGGGACCAATTACGGGAGGGGTATTGGCTGATGTAACTAACTCTTATCTTGTGACTTACCTAGTTTTGGCAATTACTTTCGCCTTTGCGTCGGTTGCAGCGTGGAACCTTGGACAAACCGAAAAGCAAGATTTAGTTCGTTGAAGTTCCTACAGCGCTTATCCATCGTTTCGCCAGACCCAAAATCCTCTCTAGGATCCTTCAAGTGACTTCCGATAACACCATCGTGCCTAGCTGGCCCAGTGGTCCGACCCCCAAAACAGGCAGCCCAAATATTCTGTTAGTCCTATTTGATGACGTCGGATTTTCTGATTTTGGTTGTTACGGATCTCCTATCTCAACTCCCACTATTGACCGACTTGCGGCAAGCGGGCTCCGTTATACCGGGTTCCACACAACTGCTATGTGTTCAACAACCCGCGCCGCTCTGCTAACTGGCCGAAACCACCATTCAACAGGTGTGGGTTGTTTGGCTAATTTCGATAGTGGCTACCCGGGTTACAGGGGAAAAATCAGTAAGGATGCTGGGACGATCGCCGAGATCCTAAATCTTCAGGGCTACAGGAACTACATGGTGGGCAAGTGGCACGTAACACCTCTCACCGAGTCCGGCCCTACCGGACCCTTTGATGGCTGGCCACTCGGAAGAGGGTTTGATCGGTTCTACGGTTTCCTAGATGCTGAAACAGACCATTATTCACCCGAATTGATTCGAGACAACAGTCATATAAACCCACCAGGGAATTTCGAAACTGGTTATCACCTGACGGAAGATCTCTTCGACAATGCCATCGAATTCACTGCTTCGCACACAGCGAGTGCGCCTGATACGCCGTGGATGATGATGGTCGGGCTAGGCGCATGTCATGCACCTCACCAAGCCCCAAAGGAGCTGATTGATCACTATGACGAGCTTTTCCATCGTGGTTGGGATATCGAACGCTCCGAGCGTCTAGCAAGACAAATAAGGCTGGGAATTGTTCCTGACGGAACTCATCTACCTCCTCGCAATGATTCGGTTGAGCCGTGGGTTGAGATTGATGACGCTACGAAACGAGTAGCCGTTCGTCTTCAAGCTGCGTACGCAGCGATGTTGGATCATGCCGATCAACACTTAGCGCGGCTGATTAATCACCTCACGGCTTCCGACCAACTCGACAACACAGTCATCATGGTGCTTTCAGATAATGGAGCTAGCCAAGAAGGTGGGCCGCTCGGTTTTGTCAATGCCATGGGTCCATACAACGGCCTTCCAGAATCCATGGAAAGTAAGTTTGACCGGATAGACGATATTGGAGGACCCGATACTCACAGCAACTTTCCTTGGGGTTGGTCGATGGCTGCCAACACACCGTTACGCCGCTACAAACAGAACACGCACGGTGGCGGTGTACGGGACCCTCTAGTTATTCACTGGCCTGCGCAAATCACCAACGCTGGTCTACGTCATCAGTTCTGCCATGTGTGCGACATTGTTCCTACGTTGCTTGAATGTGTTGAAGTTGAAAGCCCTGAATCAATAAACGGGGTTCAGCAAAAACCCATCGAAGGCAGAAGTTTCGCTTCGACTCTGAATGACCCCAAAGCAAATTCTGGCAAGACGACCCAATATTTCGAGATGTTCGGTCACCGAGGCATCGTTCATGAAGGGTGGAAGGCAGTGGCGTACCATCCTCCAGGTACAGCGTACGAAGATGATAATTGGGAACTTTTTAACCTCGCTGATGACTTCAATGAGACCAATGATCTCTCGGACTCTGAGCCTGAGCGGCTAAACCGAATGCTCGATTTATGGTGGGAACAAGCACAGATGTATCAGGTATTGCCGCTTGATGATCGGTTTGCTGAACGTTTCGCTGAAAACGCGGAACGTCATTTAGGTAACCGGAAAGGATTTACCTTCTGGAAAGGGATGGGACACCTACCTAGTGATGTAGCGCCTGATCTCAGAAGTCGCAGCTACCGCTTAGAAGCTTTGGTTAAGCCTCTTGCCGCAGATGTTTCAGGTGTCTTAATCGCACACGGGGATGCAACATCTGGCTACAGCCTGTACATCGACGAGCATGGCTATTTGGTGCATGATCTAAATATCGGCGGGAGCCATCAAATAATTCGTTCGCCTAACCCGGTTCCTGCAGGCTCAGAAAAGCTTGGTTTTCAAATGGCTCGCTCTGCTGAGGGAACTCGGGGGGTCGGAAGTTTGCTAATCGACGGAAACGTCGTTGCATCTCACGAGACAAACAACATCTTCTTCCTAATGATTTCTTGGTCCGGATTAGACATTGGCTTAGACCGTGGTACCGGAGTTTCTTACTACTCAACGCCGAATGTTTTTACCGGTGATTTGATAAAGGTCACCATTGACCTAGCCGATGATCAAATTCTTGATGGCGATGGCATCGGCCGGGCCGAGATGATGCGCGAATAAGTTTTCAATCTCGCACAAACAACAATTGGAACTCTACAACTCCTTGGTCTTCAGCTGAAACGACAATGCTCGCTGATGGGACTGCAACGTCGTAGTCAGAAAAGACGACTTCCGTCCGGCCAACCACAACAATGGTGCGCTCCACGATCTGAGCTTCTAGCTCAAAGACAGTCGCCTTGCTTATTCCGTTCACAGTCAGTTGACCTTCAGCCTGTACGGATATTTGTGATCCATCCGTTGCAGGTAAGTCCACTGGTTTATCAAGGATGAAACTTGCGATCGGATTTTCTCGCACGTTAAGGGCGTTACGAGCCGCATTGTCTCGACGAGAATCGTTGGTAACAATTGTCGACAAATCGGCGGAAACCGAAACCGAAGCAAGCTGACCATTTCGAATCGACAACTCTCCTTCGACTCTGTCCGTTCGCCCAACTGCCGTTATTTCGCCAATTTTGACAAGTTCTTCCTTAACTCTGAATCCAACAAAGGAACCCGAAGCTTCTTCGAAACTAAAACTTCCAGAATCTGTGTCGACGTACCAAACCCCATCTTGCGAACCCGGTCCGGAAATGTCATTGCTATCTGCACTCTTGTCAATACCTTCACCCGACAGTTGGTCTTGTTCCAATGAGGCCACCGCGGCGCTTAAAGAAACTTCTTCAGGGGCGGCTGACAGGACTCTCCATGCTCCATAGGCGGCCATAGCTCCTATAACGACAACTAGAACACATGTGGTGATGATGACTGCACGACGATTACGCAACTTTCAATCCCTTAGCTCTAAACGAAAACCTAAAACCTCTACTGGTTGGCTTCCTCCGATGTGATAGCCGATCTCAGGGTACGGCTTAAAACCGAGCCTATGGTAAAGGCGTTGCGCCGCCTCCATGTAGTCAGTTGTATTCAATACCAAGGCATCTCGCCCGTCGCTTCTGGCTCGGTCGATACACCATCGAGTCAATAATTCACCTACCCCTTTCCCTTGATATGAGGGATCAGTTGCTAAGACACGAAATCCCGCACAATTCACGGGGCTTCCTTTATGTGCCTCCTCGGCATAATCATCGTGGTACGCAAGGCAGCCGACAATTCGACTCTCTATCTCAGCAACGATGATCATGGCTTTACGCGCCCTTCCTGCGACATCCCGCAGCTCATCGCCGTACCAACCCAAATCATCAGGCAGCCCTAAACCTTCAAACAATGGTTTATATGCAGACATCGTAAGATTGGCAATCAGGCCATATTCTGATCTTCTTGCTTCCCGAACCACTAGTTGTGGACTCATCGAATTTCCTCTGAACCGAACATAACCACGTCCCTCGCCTTATCGAACGGTAGCGTCATATTCCACCGGACGAACTTTAAGGACGCACTTGAAATGCCAAGTGAACCATCAAAAGAACTCATAGTTATTGATAATCCAAAGCCAGGCCGCGACTACGAAATTCGTTGTGAGACACCAGAACTCACTTGTCTTTGCCCGGTCACGGGTCAACCTGACTTCGCCACAGTCACCATCACCTATGTTCCAAATGAACTACTTGTGGAATTGAAGTCATTGAAGATGTATCTGTGGAGTTTTCGGGATGAAGGAGTCCACCACGAAGGCGTCACTAACAAGATTTTGGATGACTTGGTCGCAGCTCTTTCTCCAAGATCAATGACTGTTGTAACAGATTGGCTTGTGCGCGGAGGCATCGCTACAACCGTTACTGCAACCCACGAGAGTTGACCAAACTTACGTCATTAAATACCGGATAGGTTCGGCTCGACAGTTACGCGTCAAGAACGGTTTCCCCATCTACAGATTCAACAAGTGGGGCTTCGGTTGACCATGGAAAATTGATCCATTGATCGGTGTACTTCCAGACATATTCGCACTGAACCACTGATCGCGACTTTTCATAGAGGACGGCCGTTCGGACTTCAGCGACCTCGTCAAGGCAATGATTTCGGACCAGTGCCAAGGTGTGACCAGTATCTGCCACATCATCCACTATCAAAACTCGAGTATCTCTTAGATCTACGACGTCAACATACGGAGGAAGCACTACCGGCACATCAAGCCGTTCGTCTACACCGGTGTAATACTCAACATTCATCACGTACAAGTTCTTCACCGATAGGGCATAACCCAACGATCCGGCTACGAAAAGACCACCTCTAGCTATGGCAAGAATAATGTCCGGCCGATATCCATCCTCCGCTACTAGCCCCGCTAAGGAGCGAGCCGCCAAGCCATACTTACCCCAATCAAGAACTTCACGTTGCTCATCAGTCACCCTATGGAACTTACACCCGACATAGGCTTTCGGCTGTCTAGTAGCACCACGATGTCACTATTCCTATTTGCACCACTAACTTGTCGGGATGCCATTGCTGGCTCCGCAACACAAGCTAGTACTCCGACATCTGTTGTCGCGCGACGGCACAGCCTTGCCTAGCGAACTTTCAAACGCGACAGGGCTTGGAACCGAAGACGTCTTAAACGCGTTGGATCATCTTCACCGAACTGATCTGGCAGTTCCAATGCCACACACTCCAGGCCTAGGCGAAGGTCGCTGGTCCCTCACATCGCATGGTCGACAGGTCGGCCCTTCCCTAGCAAGAGGTGAAACCAATTCAGAAGCCGCTGACGAGGAAGGAGACCCTGCGCAGGGGTGGGGATTCCCATGGCGACCTATTAAGAAAGAAGCCCCCGTTTACGCAACGACCTTGCCCCGTCCAACTCGCGAAAATCGTAGGGCCGTTCGGCAACCAAGATTTCCTCTTCGAATTCCCGAGCAACCACCATCAAGTCGAAGGTGGGGACTACTGGCTACTGCTTCTTTGGTCACCTTAATGGGCGTTGTTTTGATGCTCGTTAGCATTAGGCAGGTCACAATTGAGGTTGGTGGCATCGAAGATGGTGTTGCTCTGCAACCATCTTCAATTGAGGGCACACAAGTTTCCTTCACAGTGGGTGGCGCAAACGCAAGGTCTGCTCAACTGCTCCTAGACGATTTTCCCGTTAGCGGAGTGCAAAGGTATGGAAACCGCATCACTTGGGTTGTTCCTCCACTAACCGAAGGCGACCACTTACTTAAGCTCGTCGTGGACCGACGGCTTTACGGTCAGGTTTCGCATTCGGTTGAGTTCAACGTTGACGGTACTCCCCCAACAATCGATCTTCCGAATGTTTTAGAACCTGTTGCAATGAACGAACCAGTCACCATCGCAGGCAAGTCGGAACCGGGAGCGACGCTCGTAGTCGGCGGAGTTCCTTTAGAAACACAAGATGGTTCGTTCGTTCTGGAACTTGATGAGCCTCCAGCCGGACCCATTTCAGTCTTGGCAATCGACCGGGCGGGCAACACCAGCACCTTCAACATGATTGTTCCTATCGCTTACCCCAGGACCCAGGGAGTCCATGTGAGCGCCGCAGCATGGGGACATGACGGTCTCAAAAATTCTGTTCTTGAGCTGATAAGAGCTGGAAAAATTACGGCTGTCGAAATCAGCCTCAAGAACGAAAGCGGAGTAGTCGGTTATAACAGCAACGTGGCGCTAGCGGCAGCGAGCGGTGCCACAAACAAACTTTTTGATCTACGGGCGGCCATTGAAGAACTCCACGCTCTCGACGTTCGGGTTATTGGTCGCATCGTTGCATTTCGTGACCCCATTTTAGCCAAATATGCTTGGGCGCAAGGAAACCAAGATTGGGTGATACAAACACCAGACGGTAGCCCTTTGAGTAAATACGGAGGCTTCACAAACTTCCAGAACGTTGGGGTCCAAAAATACAATTTGGACATCGCTCGAGAAGCAGCAGAAGCAGGTATCGACGATGTCCTCTGGGATTACATGCGACGACCAGAAGGCCGCCTCGATGGTATGTATATCCCAGGCGTTGGTTTAGATGACCCTTCACCAATCATTGTGGATTTTTTGCGTCAATCTCAATCGATCTTGAGGGAATATGGAGTGTTCCAAGGAGTTTCCGTTTTCGGCATCTCAGCTACCCGGGGTGAATACATTGCACAAGATGTCGCTGGGATGGCCCAATACGTAGATTATGTGGCGCCGATGATCTATCCATCGCACTGGTCCAGGGGGGAGTATGGGGTCGCACACCCGGAAGCACAGCCCTACGACATCACGAGGGCTTCTTTAGCGGACTTTCAACGCGTTCTCGACGGCACAAACACAGCGTTGGTGCCTTGGTTACAAGACTTTTCGATGAGAGTTCCGTACGGACCAGCTGAAGTGAAAGCCCAGATAGACGGAGCTGCATCCCTGGGAATCTACGATTGGTTGCTTTGGGATCCGACAGTCACTTACACAACTGAGGGAATAGTCGCTGCAAAGAGTTAATGAGTTAACGGTAAGCCTTCTATTGCTCCAGAAACTTCTGACGCAGCTTGTACTTCTGAACTTTCCCGCTAGGCGTCATGGGAAACTCGTCAACGATCACCAAATCCTCAGGCCAAAACTGTCGAGTCATGCCCTCCAGTTCTAGAAACTGAACCAACACGTCGAGAGTCGGCGGCTCATCTGTAGGTATAACAAAAGCACACCCAGTTTCACCTAACCGTTCATCCGGTTTTCCAACGATCGCAGCTCCCAAAATCTGAGGATGACGTAATAGAAGGTCTTCTATCTCCTTCACAGGAATGTTCTCACCACCGCGGATAATGATGTCCTTGGAACGCCCAGTGATCCGGATCGAACCATCATCGTTCATCACGGCACGATCACCGGTTTCGAACCAAGCTCCATCCCACGATGCTTCCGTTAGCTCTCTCCCTTGGACATAGCCGACGAATAACAGCGAGCCTCGGCACTGCAAATCGCCTTCAACACCAGTAATAGCTTCGCTTTGTTCGTTAACAACGCGAACTTCATTATTCGCAAGTGGCGTTCCGTCCGTAAGCCGCTTAGCCAAGGAGTCCGAAGGTCGGCCCACGGTCAAAAGCCCGCATTCAGTCATGCCCCAACCGGGGAGCACTACACAAGGAAGTCTCGCATCGGCATCTTCTAAAACTGGTTCGGGAACCGCCGCCCCAGCACACACAAACCGTTGCCAGCTGGCCAGGCTTCGGTTCTCAATATCGGGCACGTCAAGAACGTCGGCTAAGAAGGGCGTAGCTCCCATAGAAATTTGAATTTGGTGTTGTTCGATCAATTCGACTAGCTCAATCGGGTCCCAGACATCTTGCAAGACAACATGGCCTCCTAGCGTAAGCGGGGCCCGAATACCGAAGAGATAGCCAGTTTGATGTGCAAGCGTGGACGCCATATGAAACGTATAACCCGGACTATCTCGGTCTCCTGAGTGTGATGTCAACCCTGCACACACCGCTTCAACAAAGCAGTCGACGGCCGCATTTAAAGTGCTTTGAGTATGCATCACACCTTTGGGCTGACCCGTCGTGCCAGAAGTGAACATAACTTCACAAACATCATGACTTCCAGGTCTCAAAAGGTTTACAGCTGCTCTGTCATACGACGAGAAACGCCCTTGTTCCAACAACTCCTCCCAGCTCAATGCATCCGCTGGTGAAACTTCTCCGACCGTGATGATCTCTTGAACCCAAGGGCAGCGTTCTCTGAGGTCTGTATGCATTTGTCCCAATTCAAATCCACGAAATTCCGTTGCCGTAATAACAACAGCCGGTTTTGCTAATTCGCTCATGACCAGAACTTCATTAGTTCTGAAAATCGGAGCGACCGGGTTAATCACGCCTCCTATTCGTTCTACCGCTGCCACCGACACCAGAAACTGACACCAATTCGGAAGCTGGACTTGCACAACAACACCAGGTCTCACGCCTAGCTCCAATAGCCCCCTGCTGACCTCGTCAACCTGCACAGCAAGCTCATGCCAGGTGGTCGAGCCATATCGGTCAGTGACCGCAATCCGCTCGCCTCGTTCTTTTGCCCAATAATCGATGACCGAATCAAAGAATCTGTCGGACCAACCGCCGACTTCAACCATTTCTGAGATTCGTTTCTGATCAAGCGTCGTTTCAAAGAACTGCTGTGCTATCTGCATTTCGGGCTTTCTTTGTTTGGGTTAGTGGGTTTTCAAGTTCGAAATCGGGGAAGCACTTCCTGAGCCATAAAGCTTTCCGCTTCTTCTACGTAATGCATCGGTGATGCTGCACTCAAAATGATGGTCCTTGCGCCAGCATCTATATATTCAGCTAACCGTTGAGAACAACGTTCGGGGTCACCCGCAATAGCATATTTATCGATCATTTGAGTGAAGTCTTGGTTGTACTGCTTTGACAGTCGTTCATTGGCATATTCGACTGCGGTTGCGTTGTCTTCATGACAGCAAAAGAATATGAACAGTCCTGGATCCACGGGTGATTCGTTGCCTTCGTCAGCTCTGTACTTAGCGATTTGTTGGTTCGATTCGACCAACATTTCCGGGGTGTACATGTACGGAAGCCATCCCGTGCCATATCTCGCGGCTCGACGCCACGCTGCGTCCTTACGTCCTGATATCCAAACTGGCGGCGAAGGTTGCTGAAGTGGCTTGGGCTCCAACGTTACCCCCGAAAGCTTGTTGAACTTTCCCTCAAAATGAACGTCATCTTCAGTAAATAAAAGCTTCATAATTTCGAGCGCTTCATTGGTTCGCGCACCACGTTCAGAAACCGGTACTCCGGCGGCCTCGAATTCCCGAGGCAATTCACCACCAACTCCTATCCCCAGGTGAAAGCGGCCGCCCGAAGCAACATCAAGAGCTGCCGCTTGTTTTGCCGCGAGAACTGCTGGATACAGCGGCAACAACGTGATAGTTGACATCAACTTAAGGTCGGTCGTGGCTCCTGCTGCCACGGCCAATGAAATGAACGCATTCGAACACGGGACATGGAAGAAAACATGTTCACCTGTAGTCGCGTAGTCATATCCCAAGTTTTCAATCGCCTGTGCTTGCTCGGCCACCCTGTCGGCGCGACGCATTGACAAACCAAATTCGATTTTCGTCTTTTCTTGCTGATTGCTTACCACTGGCACTCCACTTCGTTCACATCTGACCGTAGCCGCTGAAGAGCCTCTCTCTGCCAGCGAAAGGACCGGACGCCCATTTCGGGCGCCCGGTCCATCGCTGTCCGTGCGTTGGGGTAGATCGGTTACCGGCTACGTATAGCAGCGCAGCATCCCCCCTTTGCTGTTAATGCCTCCCCCGTGGAAAGCGGCACTAACGGTCACGCCCGGTCAAGGTAATCTGGCCGCACCTGGTTGGCCGAAAACCCCTTCCAGACGATCATGCAAAGCTTATTGATATAACTTACTGAACGCAAATTCAGTATTTATTGCTTTTTATTCTGACACAGGTTTTGGAGACACGGTGGACCAACGAGTGCTAGGCCAAGGGAATGAGCAAACACGATATTGATCCAGGTCGAGTCGCCGAACTAATAGAGCGTTGCACTCGGGAGGTAAACGAAGGCCTACTTCCAAGCTGCCAATTTGCGATCGGTTATGAGGGAGAAATTGTTCTTGATGAAACAATTGGCGAAGCTTCAATGGAAACTAGGTACTGCTTCTTCTCTGCAACAAAACCATTCGTCGCTGCAACCGTATGGCAGCTCCTAAGCGAAGGCGCCTTACAGCTAAAAACTCCGATTGCTTCCGTAATTCCAGAATTTGCAGAAAACGAGAAGGGGAGCATCACTCTGCAAGAGGTGCTGTTGCACACTGCTGGTTTCCCTCACGCCCCTATGGGTCCTGATGTGTGGTCGAATTCCGATACTCGTCGCCAACGTATGGCTGACTGGCGTCTCAATTGGGAGCCGGGAAGCCGATACGAATACCACGCAACGAGTGCACATTGGGTTCTCGCTGAGGTAATCAGCGAGGTCACGGGCTGTCCACATACAGATGAAATTCACCGTCGAGTAACTGAGCCGCTAGGGATACCCCGGATACTCGGGTTGGACCCCGATCAACAAGAACACATGGCAGATCTCACACTATGCGAGGGTGAAGCTTCTCCAGATGAATTAGAAGCTGTCTTCGGAGTAAGGGAAATGCCTCCCAGCGAAGTCACCGATGAAACAATCATTCGTTTCAATGATCCACACACACGCGAGGTGGGAGTACCAGGCGGCGGCGGGTACGGTCGCGCTGCAGACTTAGCCATGTTCTACCAAGCCCTGCTCCACAACCCCGAAGAGTTATGGGAGCCACAAATGTTGGCGAACGCCACCGGCCACGTGCACAACAACTTGCCCGACCCTATGGGTGTGCCCGCCAATCGAGGGTTAGGTGTGATCCTGGCTGGCGATGATGGTCTTAGCAATAGACGGGGCCTTGGTCGGACCGTCTCTTCGATGGCTTTCGGACATAACGGCGTTGGTGGACAAATAGCATTCTGTGACCCCAAGACCGGTCTGTCTTTTGGCTACACAACTAACGGGTTAGATCGTCACCAGATTCGACAGCCTAGAAGAGGGACGTCTATAGCTAGTCTGGCAGCCAACTGCGCCACATAGAAAGGAGCGAACAATGAAGTTCGGATTCACCCTTCCGAATAACTTCGGCGTAGCCGATCCTCATCAGGTTATAGAGCTAGGAGTTGTCGCAGAAGAGCTTGGATTTGATTCACTTTGGGTAAACCATCATGTGATCAACGTCGGTTATGTGCACGATCGGCTGGGTCAAGCTCCTTACCACGACGCTTTGATCACCTTGACTTGGCTAGCTTCAAAAACTCAAACAGCGACGCTTGGCACAAGTGTCTTGGTGATGCCGTATCTACATCCCATGGTTCTAGCTAAAGAAATAGCAACTTTAGATCACCTTTCGGGAGGGAGAATAACCCTCGGACTGGGCGTCGGGAGCTTGCCTGAAGAAAATGAAATCTTGGGGTCCGAATATCAAAACCGAGGCCAGTACAGCAATGAGTTCATACAGGTATTAGTGGCTCTTTGGACTCAAACAGAAGCAAGTTTCAAGGGCAACTATTGGAATTTCGAGGATGTCGTTAGTTCACCGAAGACATTCCAAAAGCCTCACCCGCCTATCGTGATTGGAGGCAACCGAGGTCCAGCCCTGAGACGTGTCGGTCAACTAGGAGACGGCTGGCATCCGCTTGGTCTCTCTCCCGATGGGATACTAAAGCGGCTGCCCGTGATACACGATGAGCTTTCTTCGGCTGGCCGTTCAGTCAGCGACTTCCCTATTCAGGTGCGGCGTGATTTCGATGGCACAGACGCAGCACTAATCCATGCATATCAAGAAGTAGGGGTAACCGACATCGTGTTGTCCTGCAATACCGCTGACGTCAAAGAAATCAGAAATACCCTCACCTCCTTTGCTGCTACTTTCATCGATTCATGACCTTGCTTTTAGGCCTCCGGGTAATAGACATGACCGGCGATTCGGGCAGATTCGCTACCAAGCTCCTTACAGAGTTCGGCGCAGACGTGATTAGGGTGACAGACGAAGGTTCTCCCGGACAGCCAATGAAAGCCGAAACTGGAGGTGTCCTCGACTGGTGGTACGACGGTGGCAAAGACAGCCACGTGATTGACTTAAACACAGACGAAGGACGCAGAAACTACCGGAGACTCGCAGCCGACGCAGATCTAATTATTGAAACCGCAGACCCTGGCGACCTAGCCGCTATGGGTATCGATCATCCAGACTTAATCTCTGAGAACCCTCGATTGGTTCAGGTTTCAATCACGCCCTTCGGACGAACAGGACCTCGTGCAGATTGGGTCGGTTCCGATTTAACCGCTGCCGCTTTGGGAGGCTTCTTATCTGTAGGCGGCTTACCGGATAAACCTTTGAACGTCTGGGGTAGGCAGACCTACAACTATGCAGGTTTCATGGCTTTGTTGTGCGCGTTTTCAGGGTTATTCAGAGCTCGCAGAGAGGGAGTTGGTCGGCACTATGACTTGTCGATTCATGAAACTGTGAGCGGTTCCGTCGAAAATATTGTGATGCAATGGCTCTTCGACGACATCCTCCCACTTCCAAAAATCGCTGCACGCCAAGGTGCCCTTCATTGGCTTCGGGCCTATGACCTAGCACAATGCCGAAACGGTCACATGATGATCACACTCACTCCGACTCCCGATCATGCGTTTCAAATGATGGTTGATGAAGGATTCGATGAAGGCCACGAGTGGTTGGGTTACGACGTCGAAGAACTACTAGAACAAATCGACGACGCCATGGACACAATGCGGAACTGGGTACAAACACACGATGCGATGGATCTTTGGGGCAAGGCACAGGAACGACACGTCGCTATCGGTGCTGTCCATGAAATAGGGGAAGCCTGCTCGAGTCCACAGTTCGAACATCGAAATTTCTTCGCTCAAAATCAAACATCTTCAGTTCAACAGCCTGGACGAATCGTCCGATTTTCTCGCACCCCGGCCAGCCCCCTCAAACCTCCTCCGCAATCAGATACTCCGATTGAAGAGATCATTAACCGTTGGTCACAAATCAAGCAGGCAAACACCAATCCATCATTCGAAAAGTCGGAACCTTCGCTTCCACTTAAGGGCCTACGAGTATTAGATCTGACTTGGGTACTGGCGGGCCCGTTCGCTACTCGGATGCTGGCCGATTTAGGAGCAGACGTTATTCGAGTGCAAAATGAAGAACACAGCACCCTTGTAAATCGTCCTGATTACCCCTACTACTTCGTCTGGGGTCGAGGAAAACGCAGCGCCACTCTTGACATGAAACATCCCAAAGCTCTCGAGACGATCCGCAAGTTGATTGAAAACTGCGATGTCCTAATTGAAAACTACAGCGCTGGGGTATTGGACGGATGGGGTCTGGATTGGGAGACCGTTAAAGCTTGGAACCCTCGGTTGGTTTACGTTTCGATGTCAGGATGTGGACACGATGGTCCCTGGAGTCACGTGATTTCTTATGCTCCAACCATTCATGCGATTTGCGGAATCACTCACCTTACGAACTTCGCAGATCGCGGAGATGTTGGGCCTGGCTTCTCCCTCAACGACCACCTTGCCGGGTTTGCGGCTGCTACCGCCACCATGGCTGCCCTCCTTGAACGTGACACATCTGGTTTGGGACAACATATCGATATGGCGCAATTAGAAGTTGGGACCTATTCGATTGGTCCAGCAGCACTCAATTATTTATCTAACGATGTTGCAGCCCAACCAAACGGCAATCGCGATGGGCTGCAAGATCATGTTCCCAACGAGGTCTATGAGTCTTTAGATGGTTACGTCGCTATTACAGCGTCCAACGACGACCAATGGAAACAATTATGTCTGTTATTGGAATCCGACCTCTTAGACCCTCTGTTGAACGAGAAGGAGCGACAAAACAACAGACTGAAGATCGACCGAGTGATCGCAGATTGGGTAAGCGATAAAGAGTCGCTACATGTAGTTGAAGTTCTGCAGTCAATGCGGGTTCCTGCGGGAATGGTCCAAAACGCTGGCGATCTTACGCAAGGAGATCCTCAGCTTTCTGCGAGAAACTTCTGGCGCGATGTCGAACATCCGATTTTTGGCAAGCGACTGGTTGACACATTCCCATCTTTAATCGATGGCGTCCGGCCAGTTACCGATCTGCTATCCCCCTCGTATTTAGGTGAACACAACTTCGAGGTGTGGCCCGAGCTTGCGGGCATGGAAATGGACGAGGTAGCTGAAGGTATAGGCGACGGATTGTTTAGCTAAGAGTCAAGATCCACCCAGCCAACGACTCTTTTAACAAGCACTTCAATGAGATCGTTGTCGGTGTGTTGCGTTTCAGTGTTGAGCAGGTCATCTCCCGCGACCATCCGATGTGCAAGCATGGCTTTAGAGAGCGTGACGTCTTCTAATAAGTCATCGAAGCTGTAGTTGTCTACCCCCGCAGCTACGAGTGTTTCGTGATATCGGGACAACATCGTTTGCTCTTCGGTTCGGTGCCGTGGTTCTAAGGCGGTAGTAATGAAGTACGCGACTTCCCAGCCAGGCCTTCCCCATGCAAGCCCCTGCCAATCAAGTACTGTTGTTCGCCCATCAGAACGGAACATCAAATTATCTAGCCGATAGTCTCCGTGACAAAGAGTCCACGGGTCTCGTTCCAGCCGCTCACAGAGTTCGGGAAGTCGCTGTTGAACTTCATCCATTTTGGCGACCATCTCTTCTCCAATGAGGGCACCAAACCTTTCTACAAAGGCGCCTCGATTTCGTCGATAACTGGCCTGGACAACTTTCGGTACGTGGCCCACGCTCCAAATGATTGGGTATGCGTCTCTCCATTGCGTCTGGTTCCAGTTGTATGCGTGAAATTGCGCCAAAAGGTCGAGGCCAACGAGCGCATCATCTATTGACCCGCCTTCAATTTGGCTGGGCGGTCGAGCATCATTGATGTCTTCCATCATCAAGACATATCTTCGGGGACTCTTTGCCCCGATAACCAAAAGCAGGTCAAGGACTCGACTTACCGCCACGACGGGTAGTTTCCGAAACAAGAACGTGAAGAGCGTTTCGAGCCATGGCGCAGGATTACGGTCATAGTCAGCCCAAATAAACTCCGGCATCGGAATTCCTAGATTTCCGCTCAATTCTCTGTAAACACGAATCTCACGTTCGTATACAGCCAGGCCTTCACCCAGGGAACGGTTCTTTGCAACCTTCGACGGTACCTTGACAATGACTGACGACGGTGCATCGATCCCGCCCTGCCAAGTCAAAGTGCACCGGTGCAGCTCACCTAAGAAGCCAATACCTTCACCAACGGTTTCGGTCGACACATTGGTTACTACACCTTCATATTTTGCGCCGATGGCCAAAGTAAACCATGCAGCATCAAAACCTTCGGCCGTTTGCGGAATATCATGCTTGTTGCGTCGACCCATACGAAGATTCTTACTCACACTCCGCTATTCAGCCACCTTTGCCGTACGACCAATCATTTGGAGAACTGCGTCAGAGACAATTCGGTCCTCGGTTGCTCGATCGTTTAATCCTTTCTCCAGGGAAAGATTGGACAATAAAGAACCTTCAGAGGTAGCCACTGCGATATGAGCACGGTTGTCCCCCCGCCGCTGGCGATCAGTTACTAAGGCAGCAGTGCAAGCTACTCCGGCTATCGGTGCATCATTATCTGATAGTTCTGCTGCTCTACGGAAGCACGCGAAGGCCATCTTCTCAGCCACTTCTCCTGAGACAGCCTGTTCTGGGAAGTTACCGAGTAGACGTGATAGGGCTTGAAATGAATAGGGGACAATTGCTTCTAAAACCGTTCGAGAGGCACCGGGCACAAGCAGTAAGTCTGAAATAGCCACAACGCCTCCCCCGGTTACCGCAATGACGATAGACAATGGTGAGTCGTGGATTTGATCTATTAATCCCAACCTCTCGCCGCTGCTCATCAAACTCGTAGGACGCATCTAACCACTCACGTCACTTAGTTCGTCTGCTGCAGCCTCTAGTCCGCCGCTACCTACGGGTATGCGACAGGTTCGCAACGAAGCCTCTATGGCCCCCAAAGCCCCGAGAACCATCGGAACGTTAAGATCGCCAAGGTGTCCGATCCTAAACGCGGAGCCAGCTAATGGCCCAATACCCCTGCCCATCGTCAGGTTGTATTTGTCTCTAGCCACTTCAATGACTTGGTCCGCGTCGTGCTCAGGGCCTACTCGCACACATGTAACGCTGTCAGAACGTTCGTGTTCGTTAATGGCGTTGAATTCGACAGCACCCGTGCTGCTCCATGCGTGAACAGCAGCTCTAACTGCTGTTGCTAAACGCCGGTGTCTATTGGTCACGGCCTGAATGCCACCTTCTTCTTCGAACATTCGCAACGCTTCATCCAGCCCAAAAATATGGTGTATCGGTGGCGTCCCACAAAAAGTTCGGTATCCCTCAACTTCTAACCGTCGCCTCCAGTCCCAATAAAATCTCTGACGAGGGTTTGCATAAGCGACTTCTACTGCTCGTTGGCTAATCCCGCTAAAAGCAAGCCCAACGGGCATCATCAGACCTTTCTGACTAACTGCCAAGCAAGCGTCGACGCCTAGTTGATCTACATCTATGGGAGCACAACCAAAGGACGCTATCGAATCGACAACAAGCAGAGCTGAATGGTTTAAGTCATCCAATACAGCTCTGATAGCCGCTAAATCAGAAGTCACACCGGTTGAGGTTTCCGTGTGCGCAACGAGCACACCTTGGACCTTCGCTCCTGATTCGGTCGACAGGGCATCTCGAAGAGCATCGGGATCCACACCCTGTCTCCAGCCAGTTTCAAACCATTGCACATCTAGCCCGTGGGCCTCGCACATCTCTCCCCATCGATGACTGAAATGACCGCTGTCACATAGCAACACTGAGGCTCCAACGTCGAACAAGTTGGTAACTGTCGCCTCCCACGCGCCGTGTCCCGTACTCGTATAACCAATTAGCGGTCCCGAGTTAGCCATGTATTGGTTAAGAGTCTGCAGCGAAGCACCCAACAGCAACCCAAATTCTTCGGTTCCAAAGTCCACGGCGGGTCTTGCCATAGCCCGGAGTATTCGATCCGGGATGTTGGTTGGTCCTGGGTTTTGTATGAAGGTCCGGCCGCTCACTATTTCGAAGGTATCCCGATTAAGATCCTTAGGCGCGTTCTTTTTCTGACTTATCGACCCTTGAAGACGGGCTCTCTCTTGTCGACGAAAGCTTGTGCTGCTTCCTTATGGTCTTCAGTTTGGCCACAGTGGATGTGGTGGGCTGCCTCCATATCTAGACATTCGCCCATTTCACCGTTAACTGCCCGATTCAGATTTTCCTTCATATACCGGTACGCCACTGTCGGACCTTGCGCCAGTCTTTTTGCGATCACAGTGGCCTCCTCTTGAAGCGACTCCTCTGAAAAGACACCATTCACTAGGCCAAGTCGTTCTGCTTCTGCCATATCAACTTTCTCAGACAAAAAATACAACTCTCGAGCTTTAGCTGACCCTATGAGTCGACTCATGAAATAAGTTCCTCCGTAGTCGCCGCTGAATCCAACGCGAGCAAAAGCTGTTGTGAGTATCGCATTAGGTGACGCATATCTCAGATCACAAGACAACGCTATCGACAGGCCTGCGCCGGCTGCCGGACCTGGCAGGACTGCGATCGTAGGTTTCGGCAATTCATACAACTTGCCAGCCGTGTCACGTTGGTTACGCCGCTGCAGGTGAACTCGAGCATCATATTGAAGGGAGCTATCTCCGCCTTCTCCCCCAGCCTCTGCCATTCCTTTTACATCACCACCAGCACAAAAAGCACCCCCAGCACCAGTTAGCAAGACCGCTCCCACATCAGTGGCAGTTTCTGCGTCATCAAGCGATGCCACTAGTCCTTTGAGCATCGCGTCTGACATCGCGTTTCTTCGCTCGGGCCGGTTCAAAGTGACCGTCATAACTCCGTCCGAAATTTCAGTTTTAATATCTTCGGTTCCAGTATCAAAGGTGCGGTTCGACATGCTGCCTCCAGCTATTGGTCAAAGGACTGCTCTCAAAGGAAGTATCGCGAAATTTAGACACCGACGTCGGATCAATCGACAAGTGATTTTGACTTCAGCCACCAGCGCCTTCAGTGAAACCCAATTCGACATCGACTTTTCTTATCGACCCGTCGTTACTTATGACTTCGACCCGCACCGTACGTCCGATTTCACTATCTCGTACGGCATCTACAAGGTCTTGAACAGTTTCAATTTCTTGTCCATCAAACCTGATGACAACTTCACCAATCTGCAGACCAGCAGCATTGGCAGCGCCGTCTTCGGTCAATGCAACGATGACTACGCCTGTCTCTACCTTTTCGTAAACGTTGTATTGACCTCTCGATGTGTCATCAAGCATCTCTATGTCAATGATGTTGACCCCAAGCAAAGGTCGTTTAGGCACTTCGCCTGTCTGGAGCGTTTCAATGACAGGTCTGGCATGGTCTATCGATATTGCAAACCCTATGCCTTCGGCGTTTCCAGCAATTGCTGTATTTACTCCGATCACTTCGCCCTTAGCATTTACCAGAGGACCACCAGAGTTGCCGGGGTTAATGGCGGCGTCAGTCTGTATGAGTCGAGTTAGTCGATTGCCAGACAGTTGCAGCTCCCGCTCCAAAGCTGAGACGATCCCGGTGGTTACCGATGGAGTATCTCCAAGACCCAAAGCATTTCCTATGGCGAGGACTTCGTCTCCCACCTCTACTTCCGCTGATCTTCCCAGCCTGGCGGATGGAAGGTCTTTCCCCTCAATTTTGAGAACTGCAAGATCTCTGGTCGGGTCTTGTTGGACTAGCTCAGCAGTTCTAACGGTTCCATCAGAAAGCATGACATTGATGCTCACAGCTTCTTCAACGACATGTGCGTTCGTAACCACTTGCCCGTCCGCACTGATAATGAATCCTGTTCCCTGTCCGCCACCGAAAATCCCGTCTTCGGACGAAACTTCTATTTGAACGACCGTCGGAGCGACAGCAGCCAAAACTGCTTTGACGTCCAAACGATCTGCACTTGTCTTTGCTACCTCCGGAGTCGTGGCATTCTCTGGAGTCATTTCCGCGTCCACCACAACTGTGGTTAGAGGCCCATCGTCATCAAGGGCATCGGCAACTGCCTGTCCGACTTCTTCAGCGGAGTTAATGCTTTCGGTTACATAAATTCGTTGGGGGTCACCCAAGCTCACCACGATAAGTCCAGCTACCAGGCCGCCAACAACGGCGCCAATAACAGCTCCAATGAAAAATCGACCATTTCTAGGCGCAGTTTCGTGGTTCACGAGATTGAGGATATCGCTGCTTTGGCTGTAGTTACTGTCGGGCATCATCACGTACTTGCCAGAACAAGTAGATCTTCTCTGCTCGAATTTCAGCTAGTTAGAAGTTCTAACGCACCAGCGGAAAGCGTCTCGACTTGTTCTTTAAAAACAGAAATATCTACGTCGTCTTGGTCGCCCATCACACCCTTGACGTACCTATTCAGAACACCTTCAACAATGGCGGCTAGCCGCCAGTAAGAAAAAGCTCGATAATAAGCGACGCCTGACACATCGCGACCAGAAGCCTGTTCGTACCAATCCATTAACTGCTCTCGAGAAGCAAACCCACCCGCAAGCGTCGGGGCGCTGGAGCCGGCGGGAGTTTCGTCAGGGTCAACCCAGTTATTAAGAAGGTATCCGACATCGGCTAATGGGTCACCCAGGGTGCAAAGCTCCCAGTCCAGCACGGCCAAGATATGCCCCGACCTAGTCAACATATTTCCGAGGCGATAGTCACCGTGAACGATCGTGGAACCTATCTGTGAAGGTTTCTGACGCTCTAGGAGATCTTGGACTTCTTCCATCACCGCCAGTTCGCGTGTCTTTGACTGCTCCCATTGTCGGCTCCAACGGCGCAGTTGACGACCCAAGTAATCCTCTCTTTTAGCGAGATCTCCTAGTCCAATGTCTTCGGGTTCAACGGAATGCAGTTCCGCCAACACTTCGACCACCTGCCGACTTAGATCCAGTCGTTCTTCATGAGGAATCAGGGCTGATTCAACATCACTGTGAAGAACATCACCCTCTACGTACTCCATTACGTAGAACGGGGCTGCGTTCACTTCTAAATCTTCACATACTCCCAACGTTGGTGGAACGGGTACGTCAGTTTTACCGACAGCACTAATGATTCTGTGTTCCCTCGCCATATCATGCGCCGTCGCTAAGACATGACCTAGAGGCGGGCGACGAAGAACATACGAATTCTCGCTTTCGTCTTCAACTCGGTAAGTCAGATTTGAGTGACCTCCAGCGATTAGCTCATAGCTCAGCGGTGGATTCACTCCAGGCACATGTTCCCGAAACCATGACTCGACGTTCGAACCGTCAATTCCTTCAGAAACAGGATCAGTCATATTGTTCACTTCTCAACCAGTTTGGCGACATCTTCGACACGACCTTAGTTGTATCGGTAAAACCCGCGTCCGTTCTTTCTACCCAACAAACCGGCATCACACATACGACTAAGGAGAGGAGGGGGCGCATATAGCTGCTCTTTGAACTCCTCATACAGCGACTCGGCTACCGCCATCGTGGTGTCGAGACCAATCAGGTCGCATAGAGCCAACGGACCCATTGGGTGGTTACATCCCAAAACCATCCCTGCATCGATGTCTTCAGCACTAGCAAAACCCGATTCCATCATCCGAATAGCAGAAAGGATGTAGGGAATCAGAAGTGCATTCACCACAAACCCCGCCCGATCTTGGCTGCTCACCACTCTTTTTTGGAGCTGGTCTGATGCAAACTCTTGGCAAACGGCAGCAGTTTTATCGCCTGTAAGCAGAGAAGAAATGATCTCCACCAATCCCATCACGGGAACGGGGTTAAAGAAATGCACACCAATCACTTGTTGTGGGCGACTAGTAGCCATCGCAAGTTTCATGATCGGGATGGACGATGTGTTGCTGGCCAAAATCGCTTCGGGATCATCAACTACATCATTTAACCGCCGAAATACTTCAAGCTTGGCCTCTTCTTGTTCGACGACTGCTTCGACAACAAATTGCCGATCGGCGAGACTGGTGAGTTTGGTCGAAAAAGAAATATTTCCCATCACCTGCGCTTGAGCGTCTTCAGTCATCTTGCCGGCCCTGACCGCCCGGTCGAGACTTCTCTCCATTCGCTCCATACCAGCCTGAAGCGCGCCATCACTAGCTTCGACAATTTTTACATCGCAACCACTTCGCGCAGCAACCTCGGCGATACCGGAGCCCATCAGGCCGCAGCCAACTACCCCAAATCGTTCAATAATCACGTTAGTAAGGGTACAAGAGCACTCACGGGCTTGTGTTAGGGAGTCACCTAAGCTGAAACTCCTCAATTGCACCGCTCACAGCGGCTACAACCTCGTCAGCGGTCGCTCCGGGCGTTAAAACCCGAGCTACTCCAGCGTCGTACATGGATTGAAAATCGCCTTCTGGAACAATTCCGCCAAGGATGACTGGTATGTCTGCGCCAGCTTCTTCAAGTGCCTGCGTAACCATTGGGAGCAATGCTTCGTGCGCACCAGACAACATTGAAACTCCAATAGCGGAAACATCTTCGTCGATTGCCGCAGCAACAACAGTTTCGGGCGTCTGGAATAAACCGGTGTATATAACCTCATATCCAGCATCTCGTAAAATCCGCGCGACAATTTTGACCCCACGGTCATGTCCGTCCAGACCTAACTTTGTCACCAATACGCGTTCAGCCATGGGCTTTGACCCTAGCTCTCTGCTCAGCCAGGGGCGAGCCGATAGGTCACTTCGATTAAATTTTCGCGCCGACAAAATCAACATTCAGTACGAGTTCACGTGACTTCGCACCCAAAAGTAAGTCACGCTTAAGAAGTCTTTAAGAAATATCCTTGATAAGTCGAAGCACGGAACATTGACCCATAGGGTTTAGGCATGACTACCACTACTGCGGTCGCGGCCCGAGCCGTCAGCGCTTCAAAAATGTATGGTTCGGGTGAAACCGCAGTGCGAGCACTCGACGAATTGTCAGTCGACCTTGCCGCAGGGGAATTCACGGCAATTATGGGACCATCTGGTTCCGGAAAATCTACGTTGATGCACTGCCTCGCCGGTCTCGACACTCTTAATTCAGGAAAGGTCTTTATCGGAGATACCGACATAAGCAAACTCTCCGAGAGAGCGCTTACTTTGTTACGGCGAGATCGAATTGGATTCGTTTTCCAAGCCTTCAATTTGGTGCCTACGTTGTCGGCCAAAGAAAACATCATATTGCCCCAAAAACTGGGAGCCGCAGCTCCACAAGAAACCTGGCTTAATCAAGTTATTGATGCAGTGGGACTCGCTGATCGACTCAGCCACCGCCCCAACGAGCTATCCGGAGGCCAGCAACAACGAGTGGCAGTAGCACGAGCCCTTGCGGGTCAGCCTGAAATCATCTTTGCCGACGAGCCAACAGGCAACCTAGACAGCAAAACCGGCGGCGAGATCTTGGATTTCATGCAGAACGCCGTTCGTAATTTAGATCAAACGATCGTTATGGTCACCCATGATCCATCGGCTGCAGCCTATGCCGATCGGGTTGTGTTTCTAGCTGATGGAAGCATCGTAGAAGAACTCATTACACCTTCTGCAGACTTGATCTTTGACACCATGAAACGACTTGGCGACTGAGGTGTTCAAGCTCACTCTGAACTCCCTGCTAGCTAGAAAAATACGGTTAGCTTTAACCACCTTTGCTGTTGTTTTAGGGGTCTCATTCGTCTCAGGGTCTTTTATTCTGGCCGACAGTCTTCGAGCGGTGTTCGACAAAATCGCAGTGGAAATTGCGGGTCCTAACTGGCTTCAAGTTCGAGGGGTTGAAAGCATCGAGGGAGATCCGTTTAGTCGGCCAAAGGTCACTCAGTCGGTCGTTGACCAAATCAGCGCGTCTGAAGAGGTTTACGGTGCAGTCGGAGTTATCCAAGGATTTCCTAGAATCTCAGTCGGCGATACTTTGATAAAGCCACTAGGCGGCGCTCCCACTCTTGCCTTCAACTTCGAGCAAGAATCTCAGGAGTTAAGCGGATTCCAAACCGTTGAAGGAAGAGCACCCGGCAGTGGTGAGGCAATGGTTGACGTTGACACCGCCGCCAAGTACGACATAGCCGTAGGTGACACCATCACTATTCGCTCGCTACAGCCTGAAGAGGATTTCGAAGTTAGCGGTATAACTAGGTGGGGCCAAGATAACGGTGGTGGCGCCGTTTTCGTGTTGGTAGACACGGTCACGGCGCAGCGACTCTTTAACTATCCAGATTCTTTCTTAGCCATAACTGTTGCAGCACAGCCCGGGGTAGATGAAGAGCAGCTTGCTATCCAGTTAACTAGCGAGCTACCGAGCGGCTTTGAGGCGGTCACCAGCGACGTCGTAGCAAGTGAATTCAGCGACCAGTTCGACATATTCATAACGATATTCCAAAATGCGCTTTTAGTTTTTGCTGCGGTCGCTCTTATCGTCAGTGCATTCATCATTAACAACACCTTTGCGATAGTTCTAGGGCAACGCATTAAAGAACTTGGCCTCCTAAGAGCGGTCGGCGCGACTGGCCGACAAATACGCTCCTCTGTTCTTATCGAAGCCCTGCTTATAGGAGTTGTCGCTTCCCTTACTGGCGTTTTCGCTGGAATGGGCATCGCTTGGAGTATCAAAGCACTAATAGCTCAAGCAGGAGATGGGTCCGGTCTTCCCGATGGTCCTTTGATTATTGCTGCACGAACTTGGTTGGCAGCAGCCATTGTGGGCATTGGCGTAACCCTACTGGCTGCTATTTCCCCGGCTAGGCGAGCTTCAAAAATTCCACCGATAGCTGCGTTACGGGATGATCTCAGTCTCTGGTCTGGTGGAACTAAGCGACGCACAATCATCGGGCTGGTCTTGGGAATCATTGGTCTTTTAGCTACCGGATTCGGAACCGTCAATGACTCTGGTGCCACAAAGCAATTGGGTTTACTGGCTACTGGAGCATTGCTTCTATTCGTCTCGGTGTCTCTACTAAGTACTTTGATTGCTAGGCCAGCTGCACGTCTCTTCGGTTGGCCGATGGCACGGTTTGCCAAGGCTTCGGGCAATCTAGCTCGCGAAAACGCAAGCAGAAATCCTCGCCGGACCGCTTCGACTGCATCAGCCCTCATGGTCGGTCTAGCACTTGTTGCGATGGTTTTAGTTGTGGGTACCAGTTTCAAAAAGACGTTTTCATCCATCCTCGATTCCTCCTTAGGAGCCGATTACTTCATTGACACCGATGGGAGAGGCGATTGGGGCTTTAGCCCACAACTTGTTGATGAGATAGACGAGATAGAAGGTATTTCAACCGTCGCCGGCTTCCGAGGTGGACCGGGAATCGCTCAGATAAGCGTCTACGGCTCGTCTAAAGATGTCATCGGAACCCAAGAAGAAGGCCTCGGCCGGGTTATCGATATCTCATTAGTTGACGGCAGCTATTCCGGCTTATCTAATGACGGTGTATTAGTGCACACAGATCCAGCTACTGACCTAGGACTGTCCGTAGGTGATGTGGTGCCCGTAACCTTTCCAGCGTCAGGGCCTCAAGATTTAACAGTTGTCGGCATTTTCGATGATGGTGCCCTTTTGGGTAACTGGGTAATCGACATGTCCACCTACGAATACGGTTTCGATCCAGCTCGACAGTCCGATCTTTTTGCTGCGGTGGAAATTGATGACGGGGTTAACGCCGACGAGGTCCGATCATCCTTAGAGGCAGTGGTCTCTGGATATCCAGAAGCAAACCTGCAAGACAGAACCGAATATCAAGAGACCATCGAAGGAGACATCGACACCCTTTTGGTAACAGTCAATGCGTTAGTAGGGTTCGCTGTCATCATTGCCGTACTCGGGATAGTGAACACTTTGATGTTGTCAGTCTTCGAACGAACTCGCGAAATAGGACTATTAAGAGCCGTCGGAATGACCAGACGTCAAACCAGACGGATGATCAGGTGGGAAGCAGTCATTATCGCTGTGTTCGGAGGAGTGATGGGCATCCTTGTCGGAACAGTTCTCGGGTTCATCGCTGTTCAAGCAATGCCTGAGTCATTCATAACCGACTTTGGGGTGCCCTACGGAAACTTTGTGGTGATCGTTGCTCTATGTGCAGTTGCAGGAGTTCTCGCTGCGATTCTCCCAGCCAGACGAGCGGCCCGGCTAAACATCCTCGACGCGATAGCGCATCCCTAATGGCTCTTGATCCTCTGACACTGAGCCAAGAAGTAGAAGATTTCTTAACTGAGCGTCACCTAGCTTCCCTAACACTTCTAAGACCAGATGGCACACCTCATGTCACAGCCGTCGGATTCACTTGGGACAGCCGAGCGAAGCTTGTGCGGGTAATCACCTGGTCTGGCTCGATGAAAAGCAAGATCCTAGACCGATCACCCAATAGTAGAGCCGTTGTATGTCAAATCGATGGTGGCCGTTGGTTGAGTCTCGAAGGTTCAGCTGTTGTGACTTCGGATGAAGCTCGGTGCAAACAAGGCACTGAACGTTACGCCCAGCGCTACAGAATCCCCAAAGAACGTCCTGACCGAACTGTCATTGAAATATCTGTTGACCGAATTCTTGGTTACGCGTAAGAGAGTTCATATTTATTAGAAAGCTGTTTGCTGCAACGTTAGTTTCGCAATACTGCGGGCAACTCGCGTTCATGAATGACCGCTAAGCGTTTAGTCGACCGCGTGAGTGCTACATACAGAGCTCGCAGTCCCTGGGGCTCCTCTTCCAAAATTGTTGCAGGCTCGATTACAACGGTGCCATCAAGCTCAAGACCTTTGACTAGCTGGACAGGCATTAAAGCAATTTTAGGATGGAGCGGGCCGCTCACATTTCGGCTCGCAGTAGTTGCTCTTCCATAATCGATACCCTTGGCCTCTAGAGCCACATCAATTTGATCAATCAAGCTCTGTGGTGCGATCACTGCAACCGAACCACCACCCAGAGCATTTGATTCTTCTTCTACTAGAGCTACAGCCCGTTGAACAAGGCCATACTCTGAACTGAGGCGTTCCTGCTCCACTCGGATTACGCGCGGCGGAGTTCCAACTGAGCGAACCGCCTTGGGGGTAGCTAAATCTGGGGCCGCTAGGGCGAGGACTTTGTTCGCCAGTTCTAGGTTGGGAGCGGGGATCCGGTAACTGAGTGTTAGTTCTCGAACGCGCGGCTCTTTCGTACGCGAGGGAAGATAAGTGAGTACTTGATCCCAATTCGAAGCCGCCCCTGGTGCCGTTGCCTGCGCTATATCCCCCACTAATGTCATCGATCCGTTCAGTGATCGACGAGCTATCATCCGCAACGCCATTGGCGTGTGATCCTGTGTTTCATCAACGACTATATGTCCGAAAGTCCTCAGCTCAGGGTCTCGCGCTTTTCTATCTCGGTCTAACCTGGGCCCCAAACCAGCGTATGCCTCATCGAGCAGTGGCACATCTGCATCACTCCAACGGTATTCCGCCAAAGATTCGCCTCGTTGTCGAACCAGCGCCATCCACTCCTCTTCGAGTAAATGATCACGCGCTGCTGATGCCAATAGAGCTTCAGAACCATAAAGATCTCTCAACAACTGTGCCGGAGTCAATACCGGCCACATCCATTCCAAGGCTTCCATAACTCTCGGGTTTCTCCGCAACCGGTATTGCACATTCTCAGGGTCAGGTTCGGAGTTATGTGAGTTCGCCAATGCAGCAAAAAACTCTTTTTCTACATATTTTCGTGCCGCGTTATGTCGCCTGTAACGCCTTCTAGCCTCACGAACAATCTGTCTGCTTTGGTTGACCGTGATGCGCAGCCGTGTAAGACCAAACCCAACAGTAAGGTCCTTACGGAGGCCACGTTCCCGATCTTTAATCGCTCGACCAATTACCGAAACCATGCGTTCACTTCCCTTAACGGCAGCTGGAGTTGAGTTGTCAGGAAGGGTTACTCGAACATCATCGAAGAGGTCTTTCAATAAATCAGCCAATACTGTGAGATACACACCGGCTTCTCCGAGGCTCGGCAGAACTTGTTCGATGTATCTCAAAAATAATCGATTTGGTCCAACCACCAAGACACCTTGACCCTCAAGAGGAAAACGATGTGTGTAAAGCAGGTAGGCCGCTCTATGCAAAGCCACAACTGTTTTGCCAGTTCCCGGACCGCCTTGGACGATGAGCATGCCTTTCAAAGGGTCTCGAATAATTTCGTCTTGCTCGCCCTGAATTGTCGCAACGATGTCTCGTAGTTGTCCGTCACGATTTTGATCCAAAGCCGCCAGCAGGGCGCCGTGGCCTTGGAACCCTTCATCAAGCTGGTCCAGATCAAACAACTCGTCTTCAATATCCAAAAGCTCGCGGCCACGGCTGACAAAATGGCGCCGTCGAATAAGGCCCATGGGCTCACGACCCGTAGCTCTATAAAACGGTTCAGCCACTGGTGCTCGCCAGTCGACAACTACTGGTTCTTGCCGCTCATCAGATACCGCAAGCCTCCCGATATAAAATCGGTCTTCGCTGTCTAAATCTATCCTCCCGAAAATTAGCGATGCTGAACCCAATTGGAGTTGTCCAAGGCGATTTTGAACACTCCCCTCAATGACGTCTCTTTCATAGCGTGCTTGAGTAGTTCCGCCACGACCAACCTCTACCATTCCACGAAGTTTTCGTGCACGTTCTCGCGCTTCGTCCAAGAGCTGATGCGCACGGTCAATGTGTGCTTGTTCGGCTGCGACTTCGGGATGTGCCAATCGTAAATCACCCGTTTAGGGAACAGACCAGCATACCGCTCAACGGGGCTGGATTTCAGTTTGGTACCTGTTTCCGAAAAGTTGAGACAAGTGACCATCTATGTGGGGAACAGTGTGGCCAATCGGACGGTAGCGTCTGGGTTGGAATGATGATCCCAAATGATCACCCAAGCCACGCCCTTTCCGAAAGCTCGTATCTACGCGCCTGCAGACGTCAACCTGTTGAACACGTGCCGGTCTGGTTTCAAAGACAAGCGGGCCGTTCACTGCCTGAGTATCGAAAAATTCGCGGTTCGGGCAGCATCTTAGAAGCCATTTCAGATCCTTCACTAGCAGCTGAGATCACCTTGCAACCAGTCCGCCGTTACGGCGTTGACGCAGCGATATTGTTTTCAGACATAGTGGTTCCAGTTAACGCCATCGGCTTTACAGTCGACGTTGTTCCGGGGATTGGGCCAACGGTCGAAGAACCTTTCAGGGACAAATCCGATCTCCAACGCCTTCGAGCTCTTGAACCGGAGGTCGATACGTCTTATGTGCTCGAGACCGTCAAAATTTTGGTCAACGAATTAGAAATTCCACTTATTGGATTCGCCGGCGCACCTTTTACGATCGCTAGCTACTTGATTGAGGGGCAACCCTCCCGGACACACGCTCGAACAAAATCACTCATGCAATCGGAGCCAATTATTTGGCACGAATTAATGGAACGTCTATCTGACATAGCTATCGCTAGCATGCGCTCTCAGGTTTTCGCCGGAGCTAGCGCCGTCCAATTATTTGATTCTTGGGCCGGGGCTTTGTCAGCCAACGATTACAAAAAGTATGTATTTCCGCACAGTCAGAGGGTGTTCAGCGAGCTCGAAGACCTCGAAGTCCCGAGAGCTCATTTCGGAGTAGGGACATCCGAATTGCTGCCTGCCATGAGCGATGCAGGTGCTGACGTCGTCGGTGCTGACTGGCGAGTGCCCCTAGACGAAGTACGTCGCAGAGTGGGCCCAGATACTGCCATTCAAGGAAATCTTGACCCAGCAGTCTGCTTAGCCGCTTGGCCGGTGGTTGAGCGACAAGCTCGAGAGGTACTTCGCGCAGCAAACGGTCAGCCAGGCCACATTTTCAACTTGGGGCACGGAGTATTACCTGAGACTGACCCAGAAATCTTGGAGCGGTTGGTTGAATTAGTCCACACCGAAGGTCTGAGCCCCGAACCCTTAAGACCATGAGTAAGCGGGTTGTCGTCGTTGGGGGCGGGATCACTGGTTTAACTGCCTTTCGTCAAATCAAGCTGCAACAGCCGGACGTCGATCTTGTGCTTTTAGAGGCATCGCCGCAACTAGGCGGAAAGATCAGGACTACAGATTTCTTAGGACGACAGATTGACGAGGGCGCTGACGCCTTTATCACCCGAGTGCCTTGGGCAATTGAGCTCTGCGAACAACTCGGTTTAGGCAGTTTTCTAGTGAGTCCAGCCACTTCAAACGCCTATGTCTTGGTGAATGGCGTTTTGAGAAAACTCCCCAAAGGTCTTGTGTTAGGAGTTCCCACTAAATTCCTACCCCTATTACGTAGCCGGATCGTAAGCCCATTGGCAGCAATCAGAGCCGGGTTTGACCGCGTCCTCCCCGATGACTGGCCCGGCGATGACGAATCAGTAGGTGGCCTCATTCGTCGCAGAATGGGAGATCAAGTCGCTGAACGCTTAGTCGATCCTTTAATAGGAAGCATTAATGCAGGAGACACCGATCATCTCGACGCGGCCCTAGCAGCACCCCAACTCGAAACAGCTGCTCGCAGACACAGAAGCCTGATTGCAGGTCTCAAAGAGCAAACCCGAAAGGTTACTGAAGGACTGCCGCCGGTGTTTTTGGGTTTCGAACTTGGGATGGGAGCACTCGTAGAAACACTAGTTAAGAGTCTCGGAGATGCCGACATCCGCACAGGTGTACCAGTAACTGAGATCACCAACGACACCAAAAATCTCATTGTGCGGACTCAAAAGACATCTATTGAATGCGACGCTGTAATCCTTGCTGCCCCTGCACATCAAGCTGCCCTTTTATTAGCTGAATGCCAGGAGGCAGCCAATCGGTTGGCCTCGATAGAACATGCTTCTGTAGCAATGGTCACGATGGGGTTTAGAAAGACAGACGTTGGTCACCCCCTTGATGGCTCAGGAATGCTTATCCCTCGCTCAGAGGGGCTACTCACAACTGCGGTGAGTTGGGGCAGCTCCAAATGGCCGCATTGGGCAGATACGGAGCACACCATACTGAGGGTTTCTGCAGGTCGATCCGGCGACACTAGGGCGCTAGCTCTTGAAGACGATGAGCTTGTTGAGGCCTTGTTAACGGAGGTCGCGAATATCTTAGATATCGATGGTGGCCTAGTGGAATGGCGGGTTTCGAGATGGATCGACGCCTTCCCTCAATACGCACCTGGACATGACCGTCTCGTCGCCGCAATTGAAAGGGACCTCCGATCTAGTATGCGAGGTGTGTTCTTAGCTGGAGCGGGCTACAAAGGCATCGGGATTCCCGCTTGCATTAATCAGGGAAACCAGTCTGCTGAGGCGACACTCGACTATCTGCGAACGCTATGAAACGACTGCGGCCACTTGGCCGATTCGTGTTAGGCGCACTGGTCGCTTTGTCTCTACCTCCGTATGGTTTCTGGTTTCTGGCACCAATTTGTTTAGGTATTTACTTACAACTTTCCAGACACGAAAGTTTGCGAAGTCAGTTGGTCAGTGCTTTCTCCCTGTGGATGGGCTATTTCGCTGTCTCATTAACATGGATGACAGATCTAACAGTCCCTGGTTGGCTGGTAGCGACGCCGGTTCAAGCATTCATTATGGCCTTTCCTATGGCCTTGGTCCCAGCCAAGGGAAGAGGCCGTGCCGTTGCTATTCCTTCAGCTTTAGTAGTAGGCGAAAGCATCAGGTGGGTGGTGCCTTTCGGGGGCGTTCCAATGTCCAACTTGGCGCTGGGTCCTATCGATACCTACCTAGTTGACGTCGTCAGAGTGGGAGGGCCCCTACTCCTAGTCGCGGCAATTGGTTTGCTGGCAATAGCGGTCGAAGCAGCCCTATCAAGGAGCCCCCGCACTGTTTTAGGCTCTATAGCCACCATCGTTATTCTGCTTGGACTCGCTCAAATTGCCCCAGTTGGCGAATCTGGAGAAGTAATCAACGCCAGTGTTGTCCAAGCCGGGGGACAATTGGGGACTAGCGCAGCCAATAGTGATCAGTTAGCTGTCCTTGACCGACACGTGGCGGCTATCAACGCCCATGCCGTCAATACAGATTTGATGGTCTGGTCAGAAAGTAGCGTTACGACTTATGCACCCCTAGAACAAAGCCCAGAGCTATCAACTATCAGCAAATTAGCAACCGACCTCGACTCAATCATCATTGCCAATTTTTCGGAGGTCAAAGGCGACAACTTCCGAAACGCTTCTGTTGCTATCGAACCAGGTAGCGGAATCAGCGATCGTTACGACAAGGTGCATCTGGTTCCATTCGGTGAGTACATTCCTCTTCGAAGCTTCATAGAGAAGTTTGCAGATTTATCTCTGATCCCAAGAGAAGCGCTGCCAGGAAGCGGCCCGGGAATACTGGAATCAAGTCTCGGGCCAATTGGAAATGTTATTTCGTTCGAGGTTTATTTCCCCGAGCGAGTACGCAGCGGAATTCGATCGGGAGCACGGATTATCACGAATCCAACACTCGCCTCCTCTTACACAAACTCTTTGGTTCCAGAACAATCTTTGGCTAGTGCACGGTTGAGAGCGATCGAGGCGGACCGTTGGGTTCTACAGGCATCCACAACGGGATATTCAGCGATCGTCGATCCTGACGGTCGAGTAGTAGCTCGTAGCGACTTAAAAGAGCAAGCAGTGCTCACTAGTGAGGTGCAACTACGAGACGGAAACACCTGGGCAACTAGATTCGGCAAATTCCCGGTATCGATGCTCGCCATTTTCTTGCTTTTAACCAGCGCTCTCCTAGGTCTCAAACATCGATACTCAAAGTAATTGGCCCATCATTGTCGATTTGGACCTGCATGTGGGCACGGAATTGACCAGTAGCGACTCTCGCTCCGAGAGTTTCTAATGACTCACATACTTTCTCGATTAGTGGTTCAGCAATATCCGGCGCTGCGGCTTGCACAAATGATGGCCGACGTCCCTTAGACGTATCGCCGTACAGAGTGAACTGGCTCACAATTAGAATTTCGCCGCTAATCTCGCCGACCGACAAATTCATGCGTTGTTGCTCATCTTCAAAGATGCGGAGGTTCCATAATTTCGCCGCCAGCTTTTCCGCTGTCGCCTCATCATCTCCATGGGTAATACCGACGAAGACGCAGAGACCAGAATTAATAGACCCGACGGTCTTTTGATCGACCATTACTGATGCCTTAGTGACTCTTTGAATCAATGCCCGCACGTGATCTCCCAATACCTGTCTTCCTCAAAAGTAACCGCGCAGAACCACGAAGTGAGTCATAGAGTTACCGGCCGGTAGCATTGGTAGCTCCCTGTCCCGCGACTTGCGGAAATAGCCAATGTTAAATACCGGACCACTACGTATCGCATTTTTGACCTATAGAGGTCACCCCTACACCGGGGGGCAGGGTGTGTATACCCGACACATGGCTCGAGAATTAGTGGCACTCGGCCATGAGGTCGAGGTCATATCCGGTCCTCCATATCCACACTTGGATCCAGGAATACGTCTTACCAAATTGCCAAGCCTTGATCTATACCGCATGCCCGATCCATTTCGAATTCCGCGGCTAAGTGAATTCAGAGACCGTTTTGATGTACTGGAATACTTGGTTACATCCGCAGCAACGTTCGCTGAGCCTCTAACTTTCAGCCTTCGAGCACATCGGGAACTAGTTGATCGGTTGGAAGAATTTGATGTGGTCCACGATAACCAATGTCTAGGAACCGGCATCTGGAAAATCCATCAAGCTGGATTACCGGTATTGGAAACGATTCATCACCCAATCACGGTGGACCGAAGACTCGAAACTAAACATGCAACAACGCGATGGAAGCGTTTTACCAAGAACCGTTTTTACGCTTTCACGACCATGCAAACCAAAGTTGCTCAGAAACTGCCACGAATCCTTACCGTTTCTTCGAACAGTTACGACGACATAGTTAAAGATCATGGTGTCGATCCTGCGCGTCTGCACATCGTGCACGTAGGCGTTGACACGAAGCAATTCAGACCATTGGAAGACGTTGATGTCGTACCCGGTCGTTTGATGACGACAGCTAGCGCAGACGTTGCCATGAAGGGCCTCGCGTTCTTACTTGAAGCCCTTGCCAAGCTCCGGGCCGAAGATGAAACGATTCACTTAGTAGTGATCGGAAAACCCAAATATGACTCCAAGGCAACACAGCTAATCAAAGACCTTGATCTGTCCAGAAGTATTGAATTTGTAAGTGGCGTCTCTGACCAGCGCATCGTGGAGCTTTATAACCAGGCCCAATTAGCAGTTGTCCCATCGCTTTACGAAGGATTTTCTCTGCCTGCTATCGAAGCAATGTCATGTGGCGTGCCGCTGGTAGCAACGACTGGCGGGGCTTTACCCGAAGTAGTCGGAGATGATGGTGTTACAGCGCTCCAAGTACCGCCAGGTGACAGTGACGCTCTGATGCAAAAAATTAAATGGGGGCTCAAAAAGAAAGACCTACGTTCGACCGTCGGCACCGCTGGTCGTGAACGAGTAATAAATAATTACTCCTGGACGATCACAGCAGAACAGACCGTGGATCACTACCGAGCGCTACTCCAAGAGTCGAGCCGCTGATGCTCACAGTCGACTACGACCGGTTGGGAACAAAACCCGGCGAACTCGTTCTGGACATGGGTTGCGGTGCAGGCCGTCACGCTTTTGAAACCGTGCGACGTGGCTGTCGCATCGTCGCGCTCGATCAGGACCTCCAAGAATTATTTGATGTAAAAAATACTTTCGCTGCGATGATCGCTGGGGGTGAACTCTCAAGCGATGTTCAAGGCCAACCCGTATCTGCGGATGCCCTTGAGCTCCCATTTTCCGACGAAACCTTCGATCGGATTATTTGTTCAGAAGTGCTGGAACATATCCCAAACGATACGGTCGCTATAGAAGAACTCGTGCGAGTCTTAAGACCCGGGGGCAGCATCGCTGTAACAGTGCCGGCTTGGCTAGCTGAGACAATTTGTTGGCGATTAAACGATGAGTATTACGCCCCTAAAGCAGTCGGCGGGCATGTGCGAATCTATCGAAAGTCACAACTACGCTCCAAGATCAGTCGAGCAGGCCTTCATCCCGAAGGCTGGGGCCGAGCACATTCCTTACATTCGCCCTACTGGTGGATTAAATGCGCTGTGGGCCCTAACAACAACGACAATCGATTAGTGAAGGCATACCACCGATTTCTAGTTTGGGACATTGTGAAACGCCCGCTCATCACCAGACTGCTCGATCGTTTGCTCAACCCTCTTATTGGTAAATCGGTGGTGTTGTACGCCACAAAACCAGGGTCAAAACATGCAACCTGAATCAACCGGAACTTTGACTGCCGACCAAATCAAATCGACTGCTTCGACGATTGTCGACCAACAAACTCCAGACGGAATGATCCTTTGGTTCCCCGACGGACATTCTGATACTTGGAATCACACCGAAGCTGCGATGGCTCTATCTACAGCGGGTTTCATTGATGCCGCCGAACGTGCTTATCAGTGGCTAGCTAAAAATCAGCGCACTGATGGGAGTTGGCACCACTATTACCTAGTTGACGCGATCGAGGATGCCAAGGTTGACACCAATTGTTGCGCTTACGTAGCTACAGGGGTGTGGCATCACTACCTGACCACCGGTGATGACACTTTCTTAGAAGAACTATGGCCAGTAGTTAAACGAGCGCTGGATTTCGTTGTAGGCCACCAAACCGCTTCTGGACATATCCCATGGGCGATTCACACAAGTGGCACCGCGTGGTCCTACTCCTTGGTAACCGGAAGTTCCTCTATCTACCATTCCTTGCGTTGCGGCTTGGCAATCGCCCTCCATATTGGGTCAGAGCAGCCTGAGTGGGAATTCGCTGCAGTCCGTCTTTCTAGTCTGCTACGCACTAGCGAAGAGCAATTTGAACCCAAAAAGCGATGGGCTATGGACTGGTACTACCCAGTCCTCACTCAAGCGTTGAGCGGAAATTTGGCTTCTCAACGTATGGCTTCTCGATCAGACGAATTCATGCTTAATGATCATGGTGTCCGGTGTGTATCCGATCAGCCATGGGTCACAACCGCAGAAACATGCGAGTGCGCTATGGCTTACCTTGCCATCGGGGATGAAGCGACCGCGCACAGGCTGTTCCAAAGTATCCAGCTCCTGCGAGATGCTGACGGCGCCTATTTCACCGGCATGGTGTTTCCAGAAACCATCACTTTTCCAGACGGTGAACGTTCAACTTACTCAAGTGCTGCCGTAATCCTCGCAGCCGACGCGCTAACCAATCATTCGTCGGCATCGCGCCTAATCCTGGGACACGGGCTACCATCACTAGGTTCTTAGGCCTGAGACTTTCAGAGCGGCCGGCGCAATACTTGTAAGCTGCCAAAGCTTGAGAATGACTCGAAACCACCCTCTTCTATAGCACGGGAGTAAATCTCATATGGTGGACGACCACCCTCGGCCGGGTCAGCGAATACATCATGAATCGCTAAGAAGCCTCCAACTCTCACCTTTGGGGTCCATTCTTCGTAGTCCGTATGCGCAGGCTCAGCACCATGGCCGCCATCGATGAAGAGCATGGCAATGGGCGCTTCCCAACGTTTAGCAATTGTTTGAGAGTCTCCAACTATCGGCACAATGACATTTTCAAGCCCCGCCCGTTCTATGTTGCGGCGCAATTCAGGTAACGAGTCAATTCTTCCCGTGCTGGGATCAACGAGCTCAGCATCATGGTGCTCCCACCCTTGCTGCATCTCCTCAGATCCACGGTGGTGGTCGACAGTGAAGACCAGTGACCCATTTTCAATCGCAGCAGCCCCAAGGTAAATCGTTGATTTTCCGCAGTAACTACCTATTTCGACAATCGTGTCTGAAGAAGCCATTTGAAGGGCGGTTTCATAGAGGCCCATGCCTTCATCATGCGGCATAAAGCCTCGTGCCTGACGCGCCATGGCTTCTAGATCTGTTCGCATACTTCCGCCACTACCGTTTGAATAGAAACTTTTCCAAAACAAAGAACTTCCCCAACCATAGAACCCCAAAACCCGCCAAATTGGATGCCATGACCAATGCCGTCGAATCCCACCAAAGGTCGGCCAAAGCAACAAGAGAAGAAGAAAGCCCTAGCCCAACAACGCTATAAAGCCAAAACGGCAATATTTCATCTCTAACAGAATGTGAATCTTTGCGCCCCCACACCCAAGATCTATTCAGCAAATAGGCAGGAACAGCTCCAACAGTTACAGCGACAACGTTAGACACGAGGGCAGGCCAAACAACAACCACAAGCCCAAGCCACAAAAAGGTTTGTGTGACGATGACAGCTATCACTGAGACGCCTGAGTAGCGAAAGAGTTTGGCTCGTAACGTCCAAAGTTGGTTCGACATACGCTGCGACTTGCGAGTTTGTGATCTCGTCTACTGATCTGCGTCGGGGCGATAAAAGATCGACAACAGAACTATCGCAGAACCCGCTCCCCCAAGGCACGTAGCAATGAACCAGCCAAGGCCACTCATCTCAATCCCTAACGCGTTATCTATAGACCACGAGCCGCTTCCAAGTAGGGAGAAAGACGAAACCATGATGGCAAGCACAAAGACATACTCCCAGCCGTCCTTGATGATGAAGAATCCGTTTTTTCGATGTCCAACCCAGCCAGCTGTAATCATCACTCCCACGTAGCCCATCGAACTCAGGGGCGTTAGCAAACCTACCGCAACCCCTATTCCAAAAATAATTTCGCTCGTAGCTGCTAGATGGGCATGCAACAGTCCGGGCGAAAGCCCTTCACTCTTAAACCAACGGCCCACGCCATCGATGCCACCTCGATATTTAGCAATTCCATGAAGCGCAAGAGTTACTCCCGCCGTCAGCCGTAAAAGCAGAAGACCCAAGTCGATCGCATTTTGATCCATCATCAACCCCCTGCCGACAACCGTACTCGGGCCCGCTTCAATCAGCCGTATTCACTAAGTGATTAGCAGCCACAGAAAAATATTCCAACATCTGCCGGTGCAGTCCCTCGTCGATCTCTAGTTCTTCCAAAGCTGCAGTCATATGCTCGTACCAGCGATCTCGTTCAACAATTCCAACCCGGAAATGAGCGTGGCGCATTCGCAACCTTGGATGACCCCTGTCTCTTGAATACTCGACAGGCCCTCCAAAATACTGTGCGAGAAAGAGAGCCAGCCAATATCTAGAAGGCTCCAAATCATCCGGATACAGCGGGCGCAGCACCGCATCATCAGCGACTCGACGATAAAAGCGCGTACACAGATCATGAAACCAGGCCATACCTCCTACAAGGTCGTAGACACTCTCTCCCCCATCTTCATGCACCGGTCTAAACCTCGTAACGGTAAATATTTGTTTCGCGCGCCGCAAAGCCAAGACGCTGATACAGCCTGTTAGCAGCCTCGCGTGAAGGTCGCGAAGTCAGGTCAATTGTTTTAGCCCCTGACTTCGTAGCGATTTCGATAGCCCTCTGATTCAACGCTTCGCCCACACCTTTGCCTCGAGCTTGTTCATCAACCACAACATCTTCAATCCAGGCTCGTACACCTGTAGGAATCGGAAACACGATAAGCGTCATTGATCCGACAATCCTGGCACCTTCTTTGGCTAAGAGAACCGTAGACGCGTCATGGTCGAGAATCTCTGCCAGCTGCTCTGCAGTAGGAAGAGACGAAGAACTTGATAACTGCGGTATCAATCGTTCAAACGCTGCGACAACAACCTCGTCGACACTTTCACAAATACTGATCTCAATAGACATCGCTTTATCCTCCGTCAATGTCTTCATGGTACGGATCGCGTGATCCGCGGATAGCCTTTTTTTCGTGCAACACGTCGACTGGAGCGAATACCCCATCCTAAAAGATGCGGTCCTCCTCGCTGCTTTCACTGGTTGGAACGACGCTGGGGATGCAGCAACCGAGGCCGTTGGTTATTTGACACGTCGCTACGAGTGTCAACGTGTAGCGAAGATAGACCCAGAATATTTCTATGACTTCGCGTCCGTTCGCCCAACCGTTCGCCTAGAGGGAGATGATCGACGAATCGATTGGCCAGTAAACGAGGTGAGAGTAGGCGAGCTTGACGATGGACGGCCTCTCGTAACGATCGTTGGCATCGAACCTCGGCTCCGGTGGCGTACTTTCTCGGAGGCACTATTGTCAGTTGCTACCCAACTGTCGGCCTCGACTGTCATCACACTTGGAGCGCTCCTCACCGATACTCATCATCAAGCTCCCGTGGATGTAATCGGAGCATCGAATAATGAGGTAATCAACCTTCAATTGGGCCTAACACCTTCGGAGTACGAAGGACCTACGGGAATAATTGGCGTACTCAACGATGCCTTCCATCGGGGAGGTTTCGACAGCCTTTCTTTTTGGGCCGCAGTTCCGTCCTACATTGGCCATAATCCATCTCCAAAAGCCGCACTTGCTCTAGTACAGCGAATCGTAGAATTTCTTGATATTCCTTTAGGTGCAACCGACCTTCAGATTGCGGCTGCTAGCTACGATCGTCAAATTAACGAACTGGTCGAAAGCGACCCCAACCTTGCTGAATATGCCCAACAATTGCTTGATGAAGGCACAGACGAGCTCACTGATATGGCCGATAACCCTGAAGCGATGATTGACGAACTGGAAGAATTTCTTCGACAACAAGACGAATAAGAGGTTTACAACCCTCTAATCACTTTCCTGTTCCCAAGGCTTGGAACGTGGTTCGTCGTACCTGACTCCAGTCATTTGACCATCAATTGCAGCAAAAGCATCTTCGACCCATGTTTCCAATCCAGCTAAGGGCTCTGGTAAAGAATCTCGGTCAAACCAGCCACAATCACTAGTTTCCAAAGGGTGAGGCTTTAGTTCGCCACCAACAGCGCGGCAATGAAACACCATCGAATAAAGCGGAATCCGAGTGAATCCTTGACGCATCCCATCGACAATGGAAACAAGCGACACCGGTTCACAATGAATGCCCGTTTCTTCATAAACCTCTTTCATCGCGACCTCTACCGGGGAATAGCCGATATCGGCCCACCCAGTGGGATAGAGCCACACTCCACTATCCGCTCGCTGAACAAGAAGGATCTCATTCTTCTCATTCCCGACGACCGCGCCTATAGCAGCCTTCGGAGTTACGTATCCAGCGACTCCATCACCCACCATCCTCATCCACTCAAGAGCTACGTCCTCCGGTTCTATAGTCCCACCTGTTGCACCATACATTTCAGAAGCAACTTTAAGAATCTCTTCGTAGCGCTCCTTTTCGTAAAGGCTTTCGGTAAAGCCCAATCCGGTCCGGGCAATTCCGGCCAGCGTCTCAGCCCAATTAAGGAGATCTTGACCAGTCGCTGATTTTGGCATCAAAGTGAGGCTAGTCGCGCTAACGGACAAGAGTCACTCGACCCTCATCAAGGAGTGGCGCAAAGCTGCCTCAATTTCTTGCCGATGCAGATCGTCTAGGGCCGGTCCGTTTGAGCCAGTGACATAGAAGGTGTCCACAACCTCGTTAGAAATTGTCTGAATCTTGGCCGAACGAATATCTAATCCCATTTCCGCAAGAGTCCTCGTCAAGTGATACAGAACTCCTATGTGGTCTTCAGTTCGTACTTCAATAATCGTTGCGTCAGTTGCTGACTCAACGTCGAACACAACGCTGGTCCCTACTTCCTTTGCTGCTAACGCGCTCCGTCTCCGGTAGACCCGCGCTCGTTCCGCTATTCGCGCGTCTATCGCTAAATGGCCTTGCAAACATTGGTAAATATCATCAATAACTCGGTCCCAATCCACTGGAGTATCAGGTTCAACGACCCTGAATTGAGAGACGGCCATGCCCGCGTCACTGGAATAGGCATCGGCCTGCAGAACGTCAAGGCCTCGCAAGGCGAGTGCGCCTGCAGCTCTACTAAAGATTCCCGCTCGATCGTGTGCAACGATCGTGACCGTGTCTCCCGCCCCTTGAACCACTGTCTCCTCTTCGGCCATTAACGCCTCGAGTTCTTCAGTCACAAATGATCGTCTCTTACGATGCGTCGACCCATCGCTCGATATGAAGTCAGATGTGGCCTCAGCAAGCGTTTCGACCAGGTGGGCTTTCCAGTCACCCCATGCCGTTGGACCAGTCGCTATTGAGTCAGCTTCCGTTAAAGCCGCTAAGAGCTCTAAAAATTCAACTGTCTTTACTTTCTCCGCCACGGTCCGGATCGTCTGAACATCTTCTAAGTCTCTTCGAGTCGCTATATCAGGCAGCAACAAGTGATTCTCCACAAGCCGACTCAACAGACCAACATCTTCGGCCGGGAAACCGCAACGAGAAGCTATAGAGCCTATTAGCCGCATTCCTACCTCGGTGTGATCACCCGGATAACCCTTGCCAACGTCGTGCAGCAGCGCTGCGACGAGCAGCAGGTCAGGTCGTTGCACCCGATGAGTCAGACGTGCTGCCTCGGCGACAGTTTCAAGTAAATGCCGATCAACGGTAAATCGGTGGTAAACGTTTCGTTGCGGTCGAGACCGGTTGGGAGTCCATTCCGGGAGTAAATGGGTCCAGACCTCGAAATAGTCGAGAGATTCAATTACCGGAATCGCTCGATGCCCTCCTTTGAGTAGTTCTACCAACAAGTCGCGAGCCCCATGAGGCCAAGGGTCAGGAAAATCGACTTGACGCTCCGCAAAAAGACGAAGTGATTCCCTCGCGAGGGGCAGCCCCGAATTCATCGCCTGCACTGCAGCATGCAGCACCAGAAGGGGATCTGTTGATGGGTCACCCAAGACAACAATTTCGTTGCCAACGACGCTCAAACCTGCCACCTCTATTTGGACCGATACTTCTTCAGTTGATTCTCGATCTAGGTGACGCCATGTTTCATCACTCAAATACGCAATAGTTCTCGCTGCCGCAGCAACGCGCCCCATTAATAAGTCTGCATCATGGTCTCCCAATGCTGCGGCAACAGAGTCCTGTTCTTCGAGAAGAAGCACATCTCCTCGCTTCCCGCTCAACCTATGTAACTCGACGCGCGCTTCGAGTAAAATCTGGTACGCCTCGGTCAGTCGTTCATGATCATGAATAGGAACTTCGAGGCCAGCACGAACAGCCCAGTCGATCGCGTGGACGTCTCGCAATCCTCCCCGACCTTCTTTAAGGTCTGGTTCTAACAGAAAAGCCACCTCACCGGAAAGCAAATGACGACGGCTGACATTACGAGCCAATTCATCGAGACGATCTAAGCCATGAGCGACCCATTGCTCCTCATTACGAGCTAATAGATCTTCGAGAAGAATTGAATCTCCCGCAATCAGTCGGCCATTTAACAAACTGGTGGCTGTCTCAAGGTCGGTCGACGCAAGTCTCAAAGTTTGGTCCACTGACCTCACCGAATGCCCTAATTTAAATCCTTCGTTCCAAAGTGGGTACCAGAGTCGGTCAGCCAAGGCATCGATATCATCCCTATCCCGATGTATCAGCATGAGGTCAAGGTCACTAGACGGAGCAAGTTCAGCTCGGCCGTATCCGCCCAATGCTACTAAAGCGATACCGTCCTTATTTTGAACTTGCGCCGCAAACAGTTCAGCCAAAAACTTGTCCGTAACGTCCGACAACGCTCTCGGAATTTCTCGGGCAGGCAATGCTCTGTTACTAATTATGTGTTCTCTACGCCCGACCAAAGTACTTTCAGTCATCCAAAACTCCTAGAAGGGTTGGGAGGCGCCTGAAGAAAACCGAACGCGGAAGCGCTTCTTCACATCCAGCTGCTCTCGCTAGGTCCAATGTTTCTGTGTCTATATGTGGGGCGAAGCCAATCACTCGCGGCTGCGAAGGGAGGTATTTAAGGACTTCCGAACGCGCTAAATCAACAAATACCAAGTCAGCCTCTACCGACTTCAATTCCTCTAGATTCTTGATAATCTGCACGCTCTCACCGAATCGACTGCGATCCATCAAGTTGGGTATATAGGCAGCTATCTGAGACATCAGGTATCAGTTTCTCGACGTTCTGTTAAATGAATATGCGCCTTGGCAGCACCCCAAGCTATGCCTAGCTCGTGACATTTCTGTCCAAAATCCAAGAAAGCTGCGGGTATCAGGGAGTACACGTCTTGGGGAAAGGCAGTTTCAAGATAGTCATCTCGTTGAACCGGCGGGACGTCATATCGTTTCAACACGTGAGTCGGATATTGGGACGCCCTGCGCAGAATCGACATCGGGTTGGTCTGCTGCGCCGCAATGTCAGACTCCATCAGCTCCCGCAGAACCGGAAGTATCTCAGTTGCGCAGCGTTCCCCAGCCAGTCGGGCTTGGTCCGCAATTTCCTGAGGCCACTCTCCCTTCCATGCCTGATAGATCTCACGAGTCGACTGTTCGACCCAGACAGGCAAAGAAACTTCCAACTCCTCAACGAGCGCCACTCCTATTTTCTGTAATTCATTCATTGGATCGAATGATTCAAATTTCCTGAGCGGAATCCTTCCAAGTCCAAAGTCACATACTGATAGCCAACCGACTGGACCGCTTCTACAATTTCAGCTCTAAGGTCCAAAGCCTTCGGAAGTTGCTCAAGGTCTATTTCTAGGCGAGCTATCTCTCCGTAATCCCGGACTCGTAGTTGATCAAAACCCAAATTCTTCAACGCTGACTCAGCTCGGTCTAGTCGCCTAAGTAACGAAACGCTTACTTGCGTTCCATATGGAATCCGAGACGCCAAGCAAGCAGCAGCTGGTTTATCCCATGTCCGAAGGCCCAATTTCTGGCTGTGCTCCCTCACATCTTTCTTAGAAAAACCGGCTTCGACTAAGGGGAATCTAGCAAGGCGTTGTTGAGCCGCTAATTGCCCCGGGCGATGGTCTCCTAAGTCGTCAGTATTAACTCCTAGGACAACAATTAATTCTTGTTCACACGCAATAGGTTCTACGACGTCCATGAGTGCTGACTTGCAGTGGAAACACCGGTCACCATCATTGATGCGGTAGGCAGCGTTGTCCATTTCGGCAGTCTCGACACCAGACCAGTTGAGGCCCCACTCTTCAGCTAACAAGGCGCAGTCCTCTAATTCACTCTGGGCAAGACTCGGTGACACAGCGGTGAAACATTGAACAGCATCAGAGCCCAGCGTGTCGTGAGCGACCCAAGCAAGAAACGCCGAATCCGCGCCCCCACTAAAGGCAACTAAAACGCGCTGTAACTCTCGAAGGGTGCTTCGGAGCGCTTCAAGATCCGCTGGCATTACAGCCGATCGTTAGGAATAGCATAAAAGAGATCGGCTCCTCCGGTGATTGTAGGCACTAAACCAGCCACTGTCGGGAGTATCTGTTCTGCGTAGAATTTTGCTACCGCAATCTTGTCGTTGAGAAAGTCGACGTCGCCCTCTCCTGAGTCAAGAAGTTGTTGCGCTATTTGAGCTGATCGCGCCAAGTAATATCCTCCCACTACCACGCCAGTTAGCCGCATAAATGGAACAGCGCCAGCCGCTGCATCATTAGGTTGGATAGCTAGTCGGCTCCCCAGCCACACGGCGGCTTCGCTGAGTTGATCTTTTCCTCTCAGTAAAGCTTGGCCTATAGAACTGTGACGATCATCCTCAAGGAGTTGATCGGCAAGGCTATTGATTTCGGAGACAAACTTTTCCAACACTTGGCCACCACCGAGGGGCAGCTTCCGAAAGACCAGATCAGCTGCCTGGATTCCATTAGTGCCTTCGTAGATCGGTGCAATACGAACATCGCGCCAATGCTGGGCAACGCCTGTTTCCTCTACATAGCCCATCCCCCCATGTGTTTGGACCCCCAATGAGGTCATCTCCACACCAAGGTCAGTTCCCCATCCTTTAGATATTGGGGTAAGCAATGCAGTTACGGCATCCCAATATTCACGGCTAGTTTCATCTTTGCTGCTGTTCGCGAAATCGATGGCCGCCGCGTTGGCGTACATTACACACCGCATAGCTTCTGCGTTTGCTCGCATTGTCATCAACATCCGACGGACATCTGCATGGTCAGCTATTGGTGATGACTCCCCAGGTTCCAGGTCAACTCCGATTGCTTTGCCTTGTTTTCTGTCGAGGGAGTACTGGCGAGCTTGTTGGTACGAGCGGTCAGTCAACGACAGGCCTTGAAGCCCTACAGATAAACGGGCATTGTTCATCATCGTAAACATCGCTCGCATCCCGGTATTTTCTTCACCGACCATCCAACCCACAGCGCCAGAGTGATCGCCATAAGACATGACGCACGTGGGGCTGGCGTGTATTCCTATTTTGTGTTCGCTCGAAACAACGCGTAAATCGTTTCGTTCTCCCAGGCTTCCATCGTCATTCACCAAGTATTTCGGGACTAAGAAGAGGCTTATTCCCCTAGTTCCCGGCGGAGCATCCGGCGTCCGGGCCAAAACTAAATGGATAATATTTTCAGAAAGTTCGTGTTCACCGTAGGTAATAAATATTTTGGTACCCGAGATCAGCCAAGTACCGTCTTCCGCAGGCATCGCTTTGCTGGTTAAAGCCCCCACATCAGAGCCCGCATGGGGCTCTGTGAGATTCATGGTCCCCGACCATTCGCCACTAATCATCTTCGGAAGATAGATCTCTTGCAAAGTTTCACTGGCATGGTGACTGATGGCGTCGATCGCTCCCTGAGTAAGCAGAGGACAAAGACTGAATGCCATATTGGCGGCAGTCATCATTTCTTGAACTGCTAAACCAACACACCAGGGCATACCACCCCCTCCGTGGCCCTCGTCGAGGGCAATACCGTTCCACCCAGCTTCAACAAATCTTTCATAGGCTTCTGAAAAACCATCTGGGTGAAGGATTTGGCCGTTCTCAACAATTAATCCTTCTTGGTCGCCTTTTTGGTTAAGAGGAACTAATTGTTCCTCCATAAAACGGGCGGCCTCGTCTAAGACACCTTCTACTGTTTCGAGGTCAGCATGCTCGTAGCCTTCCCGGCTAGCTAGCTCTGACAAATTAGCGATGTGTTCCAAAACGAACAACATGTCGTTGGTGGGCGCTTTGTAATCGGACATTGTTGCCTCCTGACTACAGGTTATTAGCCCAACAGCTGATGAGGAATCACAAAACAATGCTGAGAGGATAAAAAGATGCAACCTAAACAAATACGCAGGTTCTTAGTATCTAGTCGTGCAACAGTCGGTTGGCTCGCGGTTTTAGCTCCAGGGGTCGTCTGCAAAGCCTGGCGAATGAACTCTCCCCTAGATAGCGAAACTAGATATTTGATTCGGTTATTCGGTATCAGAAATGTTGTTCTTGCTTATCAGCTGTATCAGGCTGACCGCCCTGAGGCCGGTCCTGACGAATTGGAAGAAACGCTTCGTCAAGGAATAGCTATAGACACCTTAGACCTAGCGATCATTCTACTCTCTAAAGCATCTAGCGGAAGAGAGTCCTTTGGGCGTATGACACGAGGCCTTGCTGCAGTTGCAGGCGTCGTCTTAGGGGTGCTGTCCAGAGAGGATCATGAGTTGTCCGAGGACCTTGATGACCCAAAATTCTGACAGTCCAGCAAGTTTTGAATCTCAAACTTTGGTTCTAAAGCCTTGGAGAGGTAGCTGGGACATCGATGACCCTGACGCTAATTTCAAAGAGGAAGTGGTCGCTTATGGCCTGCTTGATCCCTTAGAGACCCTGAATGGGTTAGCAGATTCGCTTGACATACCGATTGGTGCGCTCGCAAGGTACGTGCTTGCAAAGTGGGCGACCGGTGGCAGTGAGGGCATGCTCCACCTTGGAAGCTCGACTGTTCAGCGTATGCATGACGCATGCAGGAAAGCTGAGGAGGCCGATACCGACAATGCAAGGCTTGCTGCCTACAACGAAGTAAAACAAATGATCGATTGGTTATATGTTCCCATTGAAGACCCTGAGGTCTACGGGAACTAAGGCTCAACCACTGATTACCTGCTGTACGACTATTTCTACTTCTTCTAGTAAGCCCGTGTAAAAAGCACCAAACTCGCCGTATACGGCTGAGGCCTCGTCGTATCGCATCGTGTAGACGACTTCTTTGAGGTCATCAAGATGCTCAGCAAAAAGAGTTACTCCCCACTCATAGTCATCAACACCCGTCGAGCCGGTAACTACTTGCAAGATTCGACCGCGAAAGTTTCTCCCAGACTTTCCGTGTTCGTACATCATTTCTCGTCGAGTCTCATAGTCCAAGGTGTACCAATTTCCTTGCTCTTCTCGACGTTTGGACATTGGGTAGAAACAGAAAGCTCTTTTCCCTTCTGGCGGTAGTTCAGGATGCAACCGCGGCATCTTCATTTCCTCTGGCAGATCTGGTGCGTACTCGGATGTCTCAGTCATAGAGACATAGCTATCGGCGACTAGCAGTCCTGCTTGTTGAAGCTTGCTTTGTAGGCTGCGAAGCCTCCATAGATCAGGTCCGAGTGCCATGAATCCGATATCGGCTTTATGTCCAAAAAGTGCAACGCAAAGAACCTGATGGTCACTGTCTTGGACTTCTTTAACTGCAGCTATTACTCGCTGTTCGTCTGTGCTGTCAGTGAGCTTGCAGAATAAGTGGAGTACACCCCACCCAACTGATGTCGAAACATATTGTGGCTGGCTCATGCAATGATTTTAGGGGTCTATTTATCGATCTCACCGGTGTATACGTTCATTGAATCCTGACGAGCGAATCCAATCAGGGTCATATTGGCTGTTTTGGCTAGCTCGACAGCGAGCGCACTCGGAGCAGATACAGCTATCAGGGTGCCGAAACCCCCGCTCCATGCCTTCTGCACCATTTCGAAGCTAGCCCGACCGCTCACAAAAAGTCCGAGTTGGTTCGCATCAGATTTACCTTGAAGAAACCGGTTACCAATGACCTTGTCGACAGCATTGTGCCTGCCAATGTCCTCGCGTACTAGTTCGATTGTTCCATCACCGGTGAAAATGGCCGCTGCGTGAAGGCCTCCAGTTCGGTTAAACATTTCTTGCCGATCATTAACTTCCTTCAACACTCGCTGCAACGCGGCGACGTGGAAGGTCGTTGAACCATCTATTGGGTTCATCCGACTGGCTATTTCAGCAAGTGCAACAGAGCCACATAGGCCACACGATGAACTGACATTACCGATACGCGGCTGCGGTAACGGAGCTTGCCCACCAGTTTCGACGGTTACTACATTGAACTCATATTCTGCAGCTGGGCCTTCGCCGCAATAACGAACTGCGGTTATAGGTACGTGGTCTAAAAGATTCTCGGTAGCGCAAAAACCGACGGCGAGTTCGTAATCGTGGCCTGGGGTTCGCATTGTGGTCGCGACGAGATTTCCATCCAACCGGATCTCAAGTGGCTCCTCCACTACAACTTCATCGGGGAATTTCGTGACATCGTCGTTACGGATTTGTTGGACTAAAACTTTCTCCGTTCGACCCCGCCGCATAGTGACAGGCTACTAGCGCTATCGCGGTTCCTCGCAGACTCGAGGCGCTGGGTGCTACCCGTGCGAAACCCGCTCTAGTGAAGCTGCAAGGTGATGTTGCATTTTTTTTCCGACGGCTGCCATCGAAAGGTCGTAGGTCATTGTGTCATCCGCGATTCTCAAAAGACGATGCACCTGCTCTACTGACTTTGCTGTCGCCGTGGCGGCAACCTGCGTTGATTGAAGGTCGATAACGCAAGCGTCTGCGTTCGATGCATAAAAGCCGGAATGAACCTCAACGATTCCTGTTGGTTGCGAGATAACCATTTCGAGGTTTTTGTCGTCGACAATCCTTAAATATCCCTGTTCAGAGTGCATGGGCTGATCATCGGACGGGTTCTTGGTCTTCTGACTGTAAGTAAGAAAAGGTTTACCTACGTGAGAGATAACGATTTGTTCCTCATATTCGAATTGAGCAATACCGGGATAATGTCCGGTTCCTGAGCCGTGCCATTCACCGATTAGGGCAAATAAAGGTTGACATGTTTCATGGAGTGATGGAGGCATGCGTATCCCAATCCGGCTGGACTAAAGAGCCCAGTGTAGAGATGTTGCTCAACACCCTCTGAGGAATTCTTAGATAGCTCTCTGTCCAATTAGAAAAGATTAGAAGTCCATATCAGGCATTGCAGGCATTCCGCCGCCGTCCTCTTGAGGCTGTTCACAGATAACGGCTTCGGTGGTCAAGAAGAGTGCAGCAATTGAGGCTGCATTTTGTAGTGCCGACAAGGTGACCTTTGCAGCGTCAATCACGCCTGCAGCTACCAAGTCTTCATATTCTCCAGTCGACGCATTCAGCCCGTGTCCGCCTTCGAGTTCTCTTACACGACTCACTACAACGCCGCCCTCAAGGCCTGCGTTTTCAGCAATCTGCTTTAGAGGTCCTTCAAGACAACGCGCAACGAGGCTTGCTCCTGTCGCTACATCACCGTCTAACGACGCTGCAGCAGCTTCAACAGCTTCTTGGGCACGCAAAAGCGTGACACCTCCACCAGCTACGACGCCAGACTCAATAGCTGCCTTAGTGGTGCTAACGGCATCTTCGATACGATGCTTCTTCTCTTTGAGTTCTACCTCGGTCGCAGCACCTACTTTTAGGACGGCTACTCCACCGGAGAGTTTCGCGAGTCGTTCTTGTAATTTCTCACGGTCATAGTCCGAGTCAGTGTTATCAATTTCGTTCTTAATCTGCTCAATACGGCCTGCGACATCACTTTCATCGCCTGCCCCTTCGATGATTGTTGTTTCGTCTTTGGTGACGATGACTCTGCGAGCAGTGCCAAGCAAATCTAGGGTTGTATTTTCCAGCTTTAAACCAACGTCTTCGCTAACAACCTGGCCCCCAGTCAAAATTGCCATGTCCTGAAGCATCGCTTTTCTACGGTCCCCAAAACCTGGTGCTTTGACTGCTACCGACTTGAAGGTGCCGCGAATTTTATTTACAACAATTGTCGCAAGTGCTTCACCTTCAACGTCTTCTGCGATGATGACCATAGGTTTCCCAGCCTGCATAACTTTTTCGAGAACAGGCACAACGTCACGTACAGCGGTGATTTTCCCTTGGACAAATAAGAAATAAGGGTCGTCCAATACTGTTTCTTGACGGTCGGCGTCGGTGACAAAGTAGGGGGAAATGTAGCCCTTGTCGAAACGCATACCTTCGACAAGATCCATTTCCAATCCGAATGTTTGGCTTTCTTCGACAGTAATGACACCGTCCTTACCAACTTTTTCGATGGCCTCACTGATGTGATCACCAATTTCTCGGTCAGCCGCCGAAATTGCGGCGACCTGAGCTATCTGTTCTTTAGATTCAGTGACACTGACAGCCATTCCTTCTATTGCGCTCACTGCAGCAGCAACTCCAGTTTCAATACCTTTTTTGAGCGACATTGGGTTGGCTCCGGCAGCAACATTACGCATTCCTTCGTGAACCATTGACCACGCAAGAACCGTTGCTGTCGTAGTTCCGTCACCAGCCACGTCATCGGTTTTCTTTGCGACTTCTTTAACTAATTCGGCGCCAATACGTTCAACTGGATCTTCGAGTTCAATGTCTTTTGCTATTGAGACGCCATCGTTAGTGATGGTTGGGGCTCCCCACTTCTTGTCTAAGACGACATTGCGCCCTTTAGGTCCCAGCGTTACCCGCACGGCATCTGCGAGTTGGTTCATTCCCGCTTCCAGCGCTTTGCGTGCCTCATCGTCGAACGAGATCATCTTTGCCATCTGAATTTGACTCCGTTATCTGTAGTTCATAAAGCCCGCACCCAGAACAGGTGGTAACCAGTTCATTGTTGGATACTAGGGCGTTAGCACTCTCGCCTAGAGAGTGCTAACAGCCAATCAGCGAACACCCCACATTTGCAACCTCAGAACAAAGGATTCTGACGAGAATTGCAACTTAAGTTTCCCTCTGGACCGGATTACTTAAGAGTGACAATCGCTTAAAGATCAGCGAATATTTGTCTCCCTGCATCTTTCAGACACCGAGTTGTTTCCCTGTGCGCTAATTCCTCTCCAAAACTTTCTACCAGGGAAATCACTTTCATATCATCAGGAACTTCAGTACCGATGTCATAAGAGCCGACTACAGCTATAACCGGCACTTGATAACGCTCTGCTAGAGAGGCGACGCCGCCAATGACTTTCCCATTGAACGACTCGCTGTCTAAGCGCCCTTCTCCTGTAATGACTATGTCAGATGATGCGATCGCTTCTTCTAAAGTCACCTCTTCAGCGATTAGGTCGAATCCCCTTACTAATTCGGCACCGACTGCAGCCAAACCGCCTGCAAGGCCACCTGCGGCGCCTGATCTTTGCAGGCCTGTGATATCGATACCGTACTCTTCGATATAAATTTCGGATAGCCGCTGGAGTCGGCGTTCAAGTAACTGAATTTGAAGGCTGCTCGCGCCTTTTTGAGGTCCAAAAACCGCCGGGGCGTCAAGGAACTTGGTTTCAACGTCACAGGCGACAAGCAGATCGACACCCCCAAATCTGATTAGTGGTTCCATAGCACGTATCGCTCCCAGACCTCCGTCCGTCGATGCAGACCCGCCCACTCCAACGATTATTCGTTGTGCCCCCGATGCCTTAGCTTCCGAGATCAGTTCTCCCGTACCTGACGTAGTTGCCGACAACGGGTCATTTCCCTTTGGCCCACCAGCTAACAGCAAGCCACTAGCTTCCGCCATTTCGATGACAGCTTGACCTCGAGCGATTCGCCACCTTGCTGATACGACTTCGCCTAGCGGACCTGTTACTTGCGAAACCCGGTTAGCGCCGCCCAAAGCGTCGAGCGTTCCTTCACCTCCATCGGCCAGCGGTATCAATACCGTGCCTGAAAATGATTCCGGGAAGCCATCTGAAATCGCTTGAGCAGCCGCAGCCGCCGTTGCGGTGCCACGATATTTGTCTGGGCATATAAGAATTTGCAACGGAGCTTCTGCAGACGAGATGCCTTACTCGGCACTCGCTTTGTCTATACCCAAGGCAACCAAGATGTGCGGGTCTTCAATGTCGCCATAAGCGCTCAAGTCTTGCGGCATCTTGTAAACATCATTTTTGTCGTCCAAGCCCAACAAAATCGCTATGTTGCCAGCTTCTATTATGTTTCCTGGTTTGTAATGCACCCTGGTCCGGTCAAGAGGAGTCCCTTGCATGTTGATAGGGGATTTTGTGATGAACCCTTTAGTTTTAAGCAGATCAGTGGTTCGTCCGGCAGCTCCTCTCACCGTGGTGGAGTTTGCTACTTGAACCGAGACTTCGGCATTAGGACGACCTTCAAACCCAACCATAGTTCCAGCTTCTGAATCGCCGGTATCGTCTTCCGTGTCTGGTGCCGTTGTTGCAACGGTTATACCCGGCAGAGTCGTTTCGGTCGAAGATTCCAGACTTTCTGTTTCCGCACTTGCTTCGCTTTCTGATGTTTGAGCGGTAGTGGGGGATGCTGACGGAGCGGTATCGAGAGTCGGAGTATCTGTCCCTCGAAGCAAATAAATACCTACTACAACAGCAACGACTACTAGCAAAGCTCCTCTTATTGCAGCAGCATTGTTAGGTCTTGACATAGGACCGTTCATTGGGCGACCTCCTGGTCAGCTGTGCGGCGTGCTGAATGTTGTTGGCGTCGACGATCACGTAACCGCCTTAATCGTCGCACAAGTAAAGGTTCCGCGGCTAGCGCTTCGTCTGATGCAATTAACTTGTCGAGTACAGCGACGTATTCGGACTCGGTCAGTTGGAATCTTTCACGCACACCCTGATCTTTGGGGATCTCCGCCTCCCACCATGACTGCTCAAATTCAAGAATGTCTCGGTCACGTTGGTTCAGTTTCTGATTAGGTGATTCTTCCAAGTTCACTATTTTCCTTCCGGTGTCACAGAGCCCGAGGTGGGAATCGAACCCACAACCTCCGCTTTACAAGAGCGGTGCTCTAGCCGTTGAGCTACTCGGGCCTTGCATGCCTAGCGTAAACCCCAGCGGGCACTTATTGATGTCGTTCAGTCATGCATTTCTCTTTGGCGTTGTATTTCGTAAATTGTTATAGCCGCTGCATTGGATACATTGAGTGATTCAAGTTGGCCAATTTGAGGTATCGAGACAAGTTGGTCACATCTTTTCTTTGTTAGATGGGAAAGACCTTCACCTTCAGCGCCTAGAACGATCAAGAGTGGTTCGGTGGCAACTCGCATCTCATATATGGAATTTACTGCGGTGCCGTCAAGCCCCACGACCCAAAGGCCTTGGTCAGACAGCTCCTTCATCGTTGCTGGTAATCCTGGAACAAGCGCTATGGGTAAATATTCAATAGCCCCAGCTGCCGCTTTAACGGCGGCTGGTGTGAGTCTCACAGCTCTATGACGAGGTAGAACAACTCCGGTTACTCCGGCAACTTCAGCTGTCCTAAGAATTGCTCCTAGGTTTCCAGGGTCGGTAACACCGTCGAGCGCTACCACTAATGGGGGCTTATGCGAGGTGCTGGTAATCATCGTTTCGACCTCAACTGGTCGAATCGATTCTGCTTGGGCTATCACTCCTTGATGTGACTCCGTTAACGCGTAATCATCGAGTTTTCGCGCGGAAAGTTGCCTGATTGGAACTCTTCGTTCTTCGCATAGGTCTGCTATTTCAGCAAGGATCGCGGTGTTGTGAACATCTTCGCTTATAAGGACCTGCTGTGTTCGTCGTGTGCCAGCACGAAGCAGCTCTCGAACCGCCTGTCGCCCTTCGATGTGATCTCCGCCCAAGTTGTCAGGTCGGTTTCGTGCCTTGGGTTGAGTTTTATCTCGATCGGTTCGGTTTCTGTGCCCTCCGGACTGCCGCCCGCGCGTGTTGTTTGCTCCGCCACGGTTCGATGGTTTCTTTTTGCCTGTCTGTTGTCGCCCTCGACTGGGTTGAGGTCTTCGCTGTGATCGGCTCATTTTTTCTCCAACAAGGCCACTGCCAGGGCTATGACCCCTTCGCCTCTACCTAGTGCACCGATTCCTTCGGTTCTTTTGCCACATACGGTCACAGGGGCTCCTGCAGCGTCGGACAAATTCCTTTCCATCTCGTCTTTAACTGGAGCAATCTGCGGCAGATCTAGGATGACGGTGCAATCAGCGTTAGCAAGCGTCCAGCCCGCAGAGTTAACCATTCCTGCAGCTCGACGCAGCATTTCAATACTGTCTGCTCCATCGAATTCTTTACCCGTATCAGGGAACAGCTGGCCAATATCGCCCAGTCCCGCCGCGCCCAACATGGCGTCGATCACGGCATGGGTGACAACATCTGCGTCACTATGTCCTGAAAGACCTCGGTGTTTAGGAAAATGAACTCCTCCGAGGACAAGGGATCGATCATCGTCGGCCCAGGTGTGGGCGTCATATCCTTGGCCTACTCGCATCATGAGTTAAGTCCCATCAGTTCAGCGGCGATGTGGAGGTCCATGGGTGTAGTTATTTTGATTGCAGCTAGCTCTCCTGGAACAATATTTACAGTCCCTCCTATCGCCTCAACGAGTCCTGCGTCATCAGTGGCTTCATCGCCACTTTCGTGAGCTACTTCGAGTATCCGACGCCTGAATGCTTGCGGCGTCTGGATAGCCATCAAAGCTGTCCGATCAACTGTTGCTTGGACTTTTAATCCATTCGGTGTCTCAACGACACGCTTTAGGGTGTCTACAACGGGGAGGGCCGGGATCACAGCGTCCGCACCTGCTTTCACATCTTCAATGACCGCACGGTACAGATCAACCGAGGCGCCGGGCCTGGCCGCGTCTTGTACGACGACAATAGTTGCCTCTGCAGGGATGGCTTTCAGACCATTTCGGACGGATTGGCTCCGGCTGTCGCCTCCCACTACCACTATGTCTGTCTCGGAGTTAACAACATCATTGGCCGTGTCGGGGTTCACCACCAGCACCACTCCATCGGAACAGGCTCTAGCTGTGGAGACACTCCAGTCAACAACGCGCTGATGTCCAAGCATCACGTTTTGTTTGTCTCCTCCGAATCGAGAACCCGACCCAGCGGCTAAGACAATGGACCATGTGATTTCCACATCACCACTGTGGCACTTGTAGGCGCCAATTCCGCACTAGCTCTCAGGATTTAGAAGAAACTCACCAATCTCAATTCAGAAAGATTCTCACACCCTAAGACTTTTAAGTCTTGCTATTCAGTACTCGCTGCATCCTCGAGCTCAACGGGTCCAGGGTCGAACCCGTCGATTGATCGGAAGACTATTTCGTCAGTTTCTTCATCAGCGTCGACGACAACGATTTGTCCGGCGTGGAACTCCTTGTAAAGGATCCGCTCAGACAAAGCGTCTTCGACATGACGTTGAATGGCCCTTCGGAGTGGTCGAGCACCAAGAGTCGGGTCGTAACCTTTTCGCGCTAGCCAGTTCTTGGCTGAATCCGTAAGTTCTAGACCCAAACCTTGTGCTTTGAGCTGCTCTGAGGTCCTGGCGATCATCAAATCAACAATCTCAGTGACTTCTTCCATCGATAGCTCATGGAACACAATCGTGTCATCAACGCGATTGAGGAACTCGGGCCGGAAATGTGCCTTCAGGGCGTCGTTGACTTTTTCTTTCATCCGCTCATAGCTCACAGCTTCATCAGCTTTGGTGAACCCAACATTCACCCTGCGAAGATCTGCTGTGCCCAGATTCGAAGTCATAATTAAGACAGTGTTTCGGAAGTCGACAGAGCGACCTTGAGCGTCAGTTAGTCGGCCTTCTTCGAGGATCTGCAAAAGGGTGTTAAAGACATCTGGGTGTGCCTTTTCGACTTCGTCGAATAGGACTACTGAAAATGGTCGTCGACGAACCGCTTCAGTTAACTGGCCACCTTCTTCGTAACCTACGTACCCTGGAGGCGATCCGACCAATCGACTCACCGTGTGCTTTTCCATGTATTCGGACATGTCGAGGCTGATAAGAGAATCTTCATCTCCGAACAAGAACTCAGCAAGTGTCTTCGCAAGTTCGGTTTTGCCGACACCAGATGGGCCAAGAAATATGAATGAACCGCCAGGTCGTTTCGGGTCTTTTAAGCCTGCGCGTGTGCGACGAATAGCCTGACTTACAGCCTTAATTGCATCTTCTTGACCGATAACGCGCTTGTGAAGTTCGTCTTCCATCTTCAGAAGCTTCTGCGTTTCTTCTTCGGTGAGCTTGTAAACAGGTATGCCGGTCCAGATCGATAGGACTTCGGCTATTGCTTCTTCGTCTACCTCATCAAATAGATCCACACCTTCGGATTTGATCTGTTCCATTAGTTCAGAACGCCGGTCCAAAAGATCTTTTTCCTCGTCACGTAAAGAGCCAGCTAACTCAAAATCTTGATTTTCAACGGCTTGCTTTTTCTTTTCGACAACGTCGGCGATCTTGTTTTCAATTTCGGTGTAATCGGGTGGCGTCTCCATGCGTTTAATACGAAGACGCGAGCCAGCTTCGTCTATAAGGTCGATCGCCTTATCAGGGAGATGTCGGTCCGCAATGTACCTGTCAGCCAAATTGGCTGCCGCGACCAGAGCCTGATCGGTGATAGTTACCCGATGATGTGATTCGTAGCGATCACGCAAACCTTTAAGAATTTCTATGGTGTGACTCAAGGTTGGTTCTTCGACACGTATTGGCTGAAAACGCCTTTCTAGAGCAGCATCCTTTTCTAAATACTTGCGGTACTCCTCCAAGGTTGTCGCGCCAATCGTCTGTAATTCTCCACGCGCAAGCATTGGTTTGAGTATTGATGCGGCATCGATTGCGCCTTCAGCTGCGCCGGCACCAACCAAGGTATGCAATTCATCAATAAAGAGAATTATGTCGCCACGAGTCTTAATTTCTTTAAGCACCTTCTTGAGGCGCTCTTCGAAATCTCCTCGGTAACGCGATCCAGCAACTAAAGCTCCTAAGTCCAGCGTATAGAGCTGTTTGCCACGCAAAGTTTCGGGTACCTCACCGGCCACAATTTTTTGTGCCAGACCTTCAACAATGGCTGTTTTCCCGACCCCGGGTTCTCCTATAAGAACAGGGTTGTTCTTAGTTCGTCTGGAAAGTACCTGCATGACGCGCTCGGTTTCACGCATCCTGCCGATAACTGGGTCAAGGGCTTTGTCCTTGGCGTTCTGGGTAAGGTTTCTCCCAAACTGGTCCAAGATCGCGGATCCACCTTGAGGACCGTCGCCGCGCTCAGATGAACCTCCAACAGTCTCTTTGCCCGGGTCAGAGCCTTCTCCTTGGCCCGACCCGCTATATCCGGAAAGTAACTGGATAACTTGCTGCCGCACTCGAGATAGGTCTGCGCCAAGTTTCACGAGTACTTGCGCTGCCACTCCTTCACCTTCTCGAATTAGGCCTAACAAAATATGTTCGGTACCGATGTAGTTGTGTCCAAGTTGAAGAGCTTCACGAAGTGAAAGCTCAAGAACCTTTTTCGCTCGTGGAGTGAAGGGAATATGACCACTTGGCGATGATCCGCCTTGGCCGATGATTTCTTCTACCTGACTACGGACTGCTTCGAGTGATATCCCTAGTGATTCGAGCGCCTTCGCGGCAACTCCTTCACCTTCATGAATGAGGCCCAAAAGTATGTGCTCGGTACCGATGTAATTGTGGTTAAGAAGGCGGGCTTCTTCTTGAGCTAATACAACTACTCGACGGGCTCGATCTGTAAACCTTTCAAACACCGAATCCTCCAGGAGGCAAGTGTGCCCACGTTCAGCAGGCGTTACAGGAGTGTAACCGGATCAGAGGTCCTGTCTCACAGCAGATTTCGGTCAAAGTCGAATTAATCAAAAATTATGACCAACAATCTGAAGGTTTCACTATAGATCGAGGTCTCCTTTCTCTTTCCAGTTAGCTTTAAATTGTGGTTTCTCTTACTCCTCTGCAGTACCGAGTCGATCCAAACGCGGATCTACAGAGTGTGGAAGTGGCTTTAAGAGCAGCCGCCACGACCGAAGATGATTTCTTAACCGAGGTTGCCTCTCACTTGATTCCAGCTGGTGGAAAGCGTTTGCGACCAGCTTTTGTAATCGCTTCCGCGCTTTGTTTGGACCCCAAGGGTGATCAGTCAGAGCATCTCACAGACGAAATGGTCCGTGGTGGGGTGGCTGTTGAACTTGTCCATCTAGGTTCGCTATACCACGACGATGTGATGGATGAAGCAGAGACAAGGCGCGGTATTGAAGCAGTGAACCATCGATGGGGAAACCTTACGGCAATCCTCGCTGGCGATTTTCTCTTGGCTAAAGCGTCTGAATTAGCCGCTTCATTAGGAACAGAAGTAGCCGAATTACTGGCGGCAACAATTGGTCATCTCTGTGAAGGGCAAGTCCGTGAACTCCAATTGATCTACGACGTCAATAGGAGCGAAGAACAATACCTTGAGGCTATTTCGGGCAAAACTGCAGAGTTGTACGCGACTTCATGTCGCATTGGTGGAATTGTTGGCGGGGCTGACCGTTCTATTGTCAATCAACTGACTGAATTCGGCCACGCATATGGAATGGCCTTTCAAGTCGTCGACGACATCCTTGATCTGATCGCAACTGACGAGGAGCTGGGTAAACCCTCAGGAAATGACCTCAAAGAGGGCGTGTACACGTTGCCAGTAATTCGGATGATTGCATCTGGCGACCCGATTGCAAAGCTTTTGGGACAACAACTGGATGAAGACATCAGAGATCAAGCGCGGACTGCTGTTATTCAAGGTCCTGAGATCGCTACCTCGATAGCCACCGCTCAAATGTATGTGGATCAGGCTTTGTCCGCTCTTGTTGCGTTACCCGACACGCCTGCTGTACGAGGTATGCGAGAAGCTGCGACCAATCTGTTATCAGCCTTAGAGCGTTAAGTAGATTCTTGGAGTTTGTGGTGTGGCCAATTAACCGCAGCTACCAAGCACCTACATTTGATGCAGGTCGCGACACCAGATGGGCCTGGGGTAGCAGGACCTTTGTAATGGGAATTGTGAACGCAACTCAAGACTCATTTTCTGGTGATGGTGTTGCCGGCGAACTCAACAAGGCAGTGTCATTAGCCAAAGAGTTTAAAACTTGCGGAGTGGATGTAATCGATATCGGAGGAGCTTCATCCAGGCCCGGTGCAGACCCAACTCCAGTTGCCATTGAGAAGGAACGGGTGTTGCGCGTGATCGAAGCCATCAGTACCGAAGTTGAAGTGCCCATTTCTGTTGATACCACCTGGGCTGAAGTCGCTGAAGCTGCCTTAGATGCTGGAGCGACCATTGTTAACGACATTTCAGGGTTCCGATTAGATCCCGATCTTTCATCATTAGTTGCAGACAGAGGCGCTGGGGCAGTGCTGATGCATAACCAACGTGGGCTGGATCACTATGACGTTATTGCCGACATCACCGCTGGGCTAGAAGCCTCTTTGTCGATTGCTGACTCGGCACGTATCGACACCGCCAAGTTGATTTTGGATCCTGGGTTTGGGTTTGGGTGGTCGGTAAAGCAAAATTTGGAAATTTTACGGCGACTCCCCGAGTTGACTTCTTTACGCTTTCCGTTGCTTATAGGAACATCGCGGAAATCTTCTATTGGGACCGTCTTGGGGTCCAATGTGGATGAACGGCTCTTCGGGACTGCTGCAACGGTTACTCAAGCAATTTGTGCAGGCATCGATGTTGTGCGGATTCATGATGGAGCTGAGATGCGTGACGTTGTCGACATGACAGACGCAGTGGTGCGAGAAAGCACATCAGTCGACTGAGGTCACCACCGGGTGATATTCACCATCGATACCCAAATATTGGCTTCCTTGGTCGCGGTAAAAAGATGCGACGTCCGCCTGTTCAAGGACCTGGAGCATCATCGGGAGTTCGTCGCCTTCAGCCCTTATCCGATCTATAACCCGTTGAGCCCCCAAGTGGTCCAACATTTCGAAGGGGCCATGAACCCAGTTGAAACCCCATCGGATTGCATTGTCGATATTCACCACATCGTCGGCGATCTCAGGGACTAACGAGGCGGCATATTTCAGCGTTCCTCCGAAAATCTTCCAGGCAAGTTCTCCCTCAGGGGAATCGTGGAAAACGATTTCTCCAAGCTCTACCGGTATGTCTTCAAGCTGAGGCGCTTGAGCTTCACGCCATTCTTCGTTGCAGAGATCGAAGCTTTCTTTGAGGCGTTCACCGTCAGCTGTTTTGTTTTGCCGGTAAAAGCCACCGCCAGCTTTGCGTCCTAGTTGGCCAATATCGTGCATACGTTGTTCGGCATCTGGGAAGCTTGTGAACTCATGGCCTACGTCGTTGTTAGGTAAATTGTCGGCAAGGTTTTTGCCAACAAGTTCCATTACGTCCAAGCCTATTAAGTCAATAAGACCGTATAGGCCGGTGGGGGGAAGCCCTACAGGTGCTCCTAATACTCCATCTATGGTCTCTTGGCTCATACCATCAGCGAGGAATGGTTTCGCTAGGTGCAATCCAGAAAGCATAAAAAAGCACCCGATACGGTTGCCAATAAAGTTCACCGTGTCTTTGGCATGAACGACTCCCTTCCCGAGCCGACTTGAACCAAATTCTGCAAATGCTGATATCACCTCTTGGTCTGTCTCTTCTCCGGGTACCAATTCGAACAGCCGCATTACCTTGACTGGATTGAAAAAGTGAGTAATCGCGACGTCGGAACGAAACCGGGTCGGCATATCTTCTGAAATCTGGCGCAGCGGTATTCCAGATGTGTTTGAGGAAATAACTGAGCCATCTTTTCGAATGGTTTCTAGACGGGTGAACAAATCGCGCTTCACGGAGAGGTCTTCTACGATCGCCTCACATACCCAGTCATAGGCCCGAACTGCATCTAGGTCGGCATCAACCAAGCCGGTTGTGACGAGATGGCGATCTTCTTCGGCCACTTGTTGAAGCGCTGATTCAACCGTATCCGCGTTCATATCGAGGATCAGTACCCGGCACCCAGCAGCGGCACTTGCAGCAGCAATGCCTGCGCCCATTGTCCCCGCGCCGATTACCGCAACCGATTCAATTGATCGAACCATCATCTACTCCTATAAATGTTCGCTGCGTCTATTTGAACAATAAATCCCGTTAACTATCGGCCCGTGATTTGCCGGCCAATGATTTCTTTCATGATTTCGGTCGTACCGCCATAAATCGTTTGAACTCTGGCATCTGCATAAGCCCTAGCGATTGGGTACTCATTCATGAATCCGTATCCGCCAAACAATTGCAGGCACCGAGTAATGGTTCGTAGCTGCATCTCAGTGCACCACCATTTTGCTTCTGCGGCATCTTCTGCCGTGAGCTCACCATCGTTCAGGGCTTCGATCTGGCGATCAATGAACACCCAAGCAAGGTCCAATTCTGTTTTCATTTCCGCTAATTCAAAGCGCGTGTTCTGAAAAGCCGAAATCTTTTGACCAAATGCTTCACGTTCCGTGACGTAGTCCACTGTCCAATTGAACGCAGCTTGAGCAGAAGCAGTACCTGTTATTGCAATCGACAGACGCTCTTGTGGCAGATTGTTTACCAAGTTCAGAAATCCCGCGCCTTCGCCACCTAAAACATTCTCTGCTGGGATATAGAGATCATTAAAAAATAATTCAGCCGTGTCTTGGCTTTTCATACCAAGCTTGTCGAGGTTTCGCCCCCGTTCGAAACCTTCCATTCCATCTTCTATAACTAGGAGTGACATTCCTTTGTGTTTTTCTGATGGATCCGTTTTCACTGCTGTGATTATCAGATCGCTATTGATGCCATTAGTGATGAACGTTTTTGATCCGTTTACTACGTAGCCATTTCCTTCTTGTCTGGCACTCGTTCCCATTGATGCAAGGTCGGAGCCGATTGCTGGCTCGGTCATAGCAATCGCGCTCATCAGGTCTCCGTTGGCAAGCCCAGGCATCCATCGTTCAGCTTGTTCTTCATTGCAGTAGTTGATGAAGTAGGGCAGACAAACGTCATTATGCAACGTGATACACATGCCGGATCCAACAACCCCGGCAAGTTGGATTTCTTCGTTAATGACTGAGTTGTAGCGGAAGTCCTTGACTCCGCCTCCTCCATACTCTTCTGGTATTGCCATTCCAAGAAAACCATTTGAGCCAGCTTTTTGGAACATGTCTTTGTCGACTTTTCCGTTCTGTTCCCACTTCTCATGGTTAGGGGTGATCTCTTTATCGATGAAAGATCGGACTGATTCGCGGAACATGTCGTGTTCTTCGTCAAAGATAATGCGGCGCATACTTTGACCGTACTGCCTAAAGACACCCATCTGCGAGGCCGATTAGCGCGGTAGCGTTCGGAGCATGAGCACCTGGGATGCATTAGCCAAAACTGCCGAGGCGACGCGACGCCTAAATCGCGCCATTTCGGGACATCATCTGCCTGATGATGCCTTAGAAGAAATTGCTGAAGTTGTTGAATCTTTGGCAGCGCGTTTCGAATCTGGCGCTGAGAGAAACAAGCTGGATGACATGCTAACTCGGCCCCATTTGGCTGCCATTTACGCAGGTCAGCACACACCTCTTGACCTTAAACAGGGCGATGAAATCGAATTCGATCCGTTCTCTATCGCAGGAGGGAATCTTCACCCTGCCTCGATCGGTCTTTCATTCGTTAAGGAATCGACGGAGAAGGTGATCTGCACTGGGACCATTGATCCCATGTTTGCTGGACCGCCAGAGCGAGTACATGGCGGGATCCAAGCTCTGATAATTGATGAAGTGATGGGCGCTTTGAATCGGATGAGGGGACGTCAGGCCTTCACAGCTTATTTGAAGGTGGACTATAGGGGTCCCGCCCCCCTAGGAGTCCCAGTGACATTTACCGCCTGGGTGCACAACACCGAAGGTCGTAAGATCACGCTGATGGGATTCGGGGAGGGCCCTGATGGTCGATTTATGGAAGCCGAAGGTTTGTTCATACACCGTGAAGACCAGCCGGCAGGCGCTCAGGCAACTCCTTGAAATTACCTACAAACAGCTAGCCCTCTAGGATTGCTCGGGACGTAACGTTGGGAAAAGCACAACGTCTCGGATGCTAGTTGCGCCCGTAAGTAACATCGCTAGACGGTCCATACCAATACCTACTCCCCCCGTGGGCGGCAATCCGTACTCAAGAGCGCGTAGGTAATCTTCGTCCACAAGCATCGCTTCGTCGTCTCCCTCTGCGTTCTGAACAGCCTGCTCCTCGAATCGGATTCGTTGCTGTTCGGGATCAATCAGTTCGCTGAAACCATTGCAAAGTTCTCGTCCAGCCACAATCGCTTCGAAGCGTTCGGTCATACCCGGGTTGGATCGGTGCTCTCTTGCAAGGGGTGATACTTCGATCGGGTAGTCCGTCACATAGACCGGCCCCCATAAGGAACTCTCGGTCGTTTTTTCGTATATTTCGAGGATCAGTTTTCCCGGTCCGTAACTTTCCTTGATCGGAACGTCGTTCTGCGAAGCTATTTCTCGGAGTTCTTCAATCGGTGTATCCAACGTGACCGCAACGCCAATGGATTCCTCAATTAACTCCGTCATGGTGGCGCGCCGCCATGGTTGAGCTACGTCTAGCTCTCTACCTCCGACGTTAAGGACAGTTGAGCCAGTGAGTTCGATCGCTAAGTACTCGACTAACTCTTCGACGAGGCGCATGATGTCTTCATAGTCGGCGTAGGCCTCGTACAATTCCAACATGGTGAACTCTGGGTTATGACGAGTGGATACCCCTTCATTTCGGAAGACCCGCCCAATCTCAAAAACTTTATCGAACCCGGCAACGGTGAGACGTTTTAGGTATAGCTCAGGCGCAATTCTGAGGTAAAGATCAAGGTCTAATGCATTGTGGTGCGTGGTAAAAGGTCTGGCATTAGCGCCACCTGGGATTGGATGGAACATCGGCGTCTCGACTTCCATCGCTCCTCGACCCTCTAAAAATGATCTCGTCAAGGACATCATGCGGCTTCTGGTTTGAAAGGCTTGTCGGGCTTCCGGAGTTACCCAAAGGTCTACATACCGTTGGCGATACCGCGTATCGGTGTCGCTAATTCCATGCCACTTGTCAGGAAAGGGTCGGCGAGCCTCAGCCAATCGTTTCCAAGAGTCCACCCTGACACTTAATTCCCCTCGACGAGTCGTCATTACGACACCCGTTACGCCTAACCAATCTCCCAGGTTCAGATCACAAAAATCTTCGAACCCAGGTGTGCTTTTTGCTGGTGCAAACAACTGAATTCGGCCTGAACTGTCATCAAGAGTCCCAAAAGCCAGCTTGCCTTGAACGCGTCTCAGCATGAGTCGTCCGGCAATGGTTACGACATCTTCGGTTTCTTGACCTTCCCCAAGATCTACGTACTTCGTTATCAGAGCTTCGACTCTGGTGTTGGGGTCGAATTGATAAGGAATTTCTGCCATGTCTCCTCAACGAACTTAGGTTTGTGCCCCATAACTCTGAATATCGAGCATCATTCAAGCTTTATGGTGCTTCATGAATCGCTCTTGCGGTGCGATCAACAAAGAAATAAAAGATCTAATAGGAAAGTTTGTCATCTCAGCTCTATAACGAACTCATTCTTTTCTCAAGATTTTTAAGGCAATAGTCCTATTGCGAAGAGCTAAACAGTGCCCAGTCTCCTAGCCGCTGAATCGACTGGTCGGCCACCGCTAATTCCCAGTTAGCTGGAAGTAGTTCCGGAGCAAGTTCGGCTAAGGGCTGGAGAACAAAAGCCCTCTCATACATGCGAGGATGCGGAATAGTTAGGTCCAGGTCTCCTAATCGAAGTTCACCATAGAGCAAGATGTCTATATCCAGAGTTCGGGGTCCCCACCGCTCCAACCGGACACGTCCAGCTGACTGTTCGAGGTCTTGACACGCATGAAGTAAATCGTATGGGCTTAGTTCCGTATAGATTTCAGCTACCAGATTGAAATAGGGGTCCTGAGTAGGACCTCCAATCGGAGCAGTTTCATACAAGCCCGATACTGCATGAAGTCCCGGCAATTCATTAACTGCCTTTGCAAGTAATTGGTGTCGATCACCCATGTTGGAACCTAATCCCAGGAATACCCTTACCGGGTTGCGGGCGGAGGCTTCAATCATTGACGTCGACGGAACACTTGAACCGCTGTGAACTTCATGTCCAGAGGAATCGGTGGTCGCAATTTTTTGATAGTTACATCCACAGCAGATACCTGCGCGGCCTCAAGTAAACCATCGGCAATTAGTTGAGCCAGATGCTCCAGCAACTGAGCTTGTGAAGACAAACAAACCTCAGCTACCGATTGAGCAGCTGCACCGTAATCAATGGTGTCATCAAGATCGTCCGAGTGGCCTGCCGCTGATAGATCAGTGTAAATGTCGACATCGATCTCTAGCGGTTGAGGTCGTTCCCGTTCCTCGGGAAGCACGCCGACGATGCAAACAACGCGCAGTCCGCGCATCTGGATGCAATCACCCTCAAACTGTTTATTCACTTTTCGGTGTCCTCTGATCGATGCTCCATTTCGACAGCTATCTCTACAAGCTCTCGCCCGTGTGGACCTAATCGTTGCTGGAATATCCGTTCAGCTATTGCAGTTACCTGAGGGCCAGTCGGAACCATCCCAGCCCATAGGAGATATGCCGCCATTAGCCCACAAAGACGCTCTCCAACTTCTTCTTTATGGACTAGAACCTGCAAGCCGGCATTCATTGCGCTTTGAATCTCTGTGAACAGCACTTCCATGTACTGAGCTAATTGGTCGTGAGCCGGCCAAGGGCGGTGCCGAAAGGGCATCCCGAGTTCTTCGTAGTTGTGAAGATTATGTGACCCCGAGATCAGTGAGTACAGAACATCAAAATGTTGTTGCCGAACCCAAATAATCTCTTCTTGTCGACGGACACGACGATGGTGCTCGCCGTAGCCTCCAGGGCGCTCACAGATCGCGAGGGAATCTTTGATAACCCAGACGAAGTTTCTGGGCTCTATACCTTCTGCCCACTTACCCTTCACGGTCCCCTATTCCGCATGCGCTGAAACACTGCTGCGAACCAGACATTACTTGTCCAGCTTCGACGTAGCCACCAAGATTTGGGATGCTTTTAGTGCTCGTTATCGGTGTCGTAGGCCCATATGTCGCCCAAATTTCTATATTGCTGGCCGACATCTAGCCCATAGCCCACCACCCACACCTGTGGAAGCCGAAAACCTGCATATTTAACAAGGTCGTCGAGGTCAGCCTGTTGCTCTTCGCGAACCAGCAAAGAGCAGAACTCTAGACTTGAGGGGTTCCTAGCTAACAGAGTCTTTCGCAGGTATCGAAGCGTGAGGCCGCTATCAACAATGTCTTCAACAATGATGACGTCTCGTCCCTCAATGTCGTTATCAAGGTCTTTGATGATTCGCACCACCCCACTGTTTCGGGTCGTGCTGCCATACGAAGAAACTGCCATAAAATCTAATTCAACCGGTAGGTCGATAGCTCTTGCCAGATCAGCCGTAAAGATCACGCCACCTTTTAAGACTCCGATTAGCAAAGGAGTGCGGCCTGCGTAATCATTCGAAATTTCTTGTCCGATCGCCTGGACTCTTGCCTCAATTTCATCGCGGCTCACGAGAATTTCGGTCAAAGCAGGATTCTTTGTAGCGCTCGGGTCTGTCACAGAAACGGAACCTAGCCGCTTTCCGGAAGTTCGCGAGGTTCTTTCACCAAGGTTTCGATTCGCAATTTGCCACCGGTGCGTCTTACCGATCGACCCCCCGTTATTTCCGTTCCCAGGACTTCCCCGCGGGCGACCCGAAGAACCCGATCAACTGATGCGAGATCGGGTGGGTGTACTTCTCTGAGCCAAGATCGGATAGCGCGGCGCGCTAACGCTACCGGCGCGGCAGCAACTGTGGCAGCATCCGTGACATCAATTTCTTGGGCTAAGTGATCCAATAAATCTGCGTCTTTCTCAGCAATTTCGCCAGCCCGCACAAGCAGCGGGACCACGTCCTTATCCGCCACGTCATTCATGAGAGGAAGAATCTCGTGCCGGATCCGATTGCGACGAAACCTTGGATCATCATTACTTGGATCTTGTATTGGTCGCCAGTGGAATATTTGACACACGGACTCTGTATCAGCCCGCCGAAGCCTGATTATTGGGTGATGGTCGTCTTTCATTCCAGCTAATGCATCAGGTCCCCCTCCTCTCAAAAGGTGCAGGAGGATCGTTTCTGCTTGGTCATCAGCGGTGTGGCCTGTAAGCACGTCTGAAGGTAACGCTGCAAATCGAGCTTCCCTCGCTCGGGCTTCGAGATTCGGTCCGTCTTCTAAGGAAAGCACTACTGATCTGAACTCAGCTCCCACTTTCGATGCAAGATTTGCCACTTGATTACTTTCATCTAACCCGTTCGGACGCAAACCATGGTCAACATGATGTGCAATCACCTCTTCACCACTCATTGACGCCAAAATCAGCAGTGCTGACGAGTCAGCTCCACCCGAGACCGCACAATGAAATGGCCCACTACTGGGAAATACACACTGTTCAAAAAATGGGAACAAAGCATCATCTTTTCCCATTTGTCTACCCCTGCGACGAAACTGATACCCGGTCCATCCAGGAAGCTGGGTTTCGTATTTCTGCCATCGATGGAAGGTGTTGAGGATCTTCCCAAATAACGTCGACTGCTCGGTCGCCGCGTTGAGATTCAATGGCAGCAATAAAGTCTTCACCCGCTTGGTACTGAGCCAATTTCGCTTCGAGACCAATGAATTTCTGCATAATCCGACTGACCCCGGTTGCGCTATTCCGGCGTTGTTGCATTACTCGATGGAAGCGTTCGGCATGTGGGACATGACCAGCTGCAGCCCGAGACATGGTCACATCACCATGTCCTTCCACCAAACTCATCATGCCTCCGACTGCATCCAACAGCTCTTTTTGCCGCTCACTCGCAAACAGTTGAGCGACTCCACCGTCAGCCATTGGGTCCTTCCCGTCTCGTTTCATCTGGACGAAATCCTGAAGGCCTTGCTTAAGACGATCGGGGTCTGGTTCTACTTCGTCGAGCATCTGGTTCACCAATTCCAGGAAGCGTGGACGCAACCAAGGCACCCCTGTGAACTGTGAACGATGCGTCAGCTCATGAAGGGCTAACCAAAGTCGAAACTGTTTGGGATCAAACGCAAATTTCTTTTCGATTGCCAAAACGTTCGGGCCGACGTAATAAACAAGATCTTGCTCATCTCGGTCCTCGTCTTCGGCAAGCAAAAGATCGTACTGACCCAGAACTCGTCGAGACATCCAGCCCAAAACAGTACCTAACTCTGCTGCAGCTACTTTGCTGGCAATACCGCCGGTTGCGCTGGAGTCAGAAGACTCCGCCAAAACCGGGCGTAACAGCCGCCTAAAAGAGCGAATGTTCGCTTCAATCCATCCTTGTCGATCAATAACTCGGGCGCGAGCTGATCCTTCAGTTGAGACCAACCTCGTTTCCTTACCTACTAGCTCTTCGGCTAGCGGCGTGAAATTGGCGAAATCTTTATGCAATGAATCGCCTAGGTATGAGCGAGAGAGCGGTTCGTCACCAGCTACCCGTGTCGCGATCCGTCTCGCCAACTCCCAGTCGACGGGGCCTTCCGTCATCAGTTTCTTTTAGCGTTTTGGATAACGAGGGGCCACTACCTTCATGATGTAGCCCACTATGAGCTGGACCACTCCAAGGACCGCGCCAATAGCTAGAGGTACCGCTAACCAGAAATGCCAGACTTGAGCAGCAAGTGCGTTCATATCGTCATCGTACCCAACACTGTCGTGCAGAACTCAACTCTTACAACAGGTTCACCCAAAATCACTCGTAAGCCTTTGGTCTTGTACCCCAGGGTGGCTGGTAGCGTCAGTTGGGTTACTGCCCGAGTAGCTCAGTGGTAGAGCGGCTCTCTCGTAAAGAGCAGGTCGTGGGTTCAATTCCCACCTCGGGCTCAAAAGTCTCACTCATCTCTTGCGTCTCATGACTTCAAGGCGACAAACAACCTCTGCAGCAATAGTCGTTCGTTCCCGTTTCGTCTCAAATCCCGCGATACCGAGGTGACCAAAGCTAAGGAGCGTGAGCCGCTTGATGGCTCAATCGACCCATTGGTTATGCCTTTGCTGATCGCAGTTCCCAGGGCCGTCATCCCCATCAACAATTCATCTGTTCGAAGCCTTCGCAATTCTCTTTTATGGCGATCTTCAAGACTGCGTCGCCCCAATCCACGTTCTCCGAATCGCTCGGCACGCTCATCAAGGTCTTTGCTTTCTTGTTCTTGACGATCTTGTAGGGGCTCTGACGCTGCGTCAACCATAGTCAGGAGTGTGTCTGCTGCTTGAGCTGCACGGCTGCCGGATCCGTCAAGAACCGAATAAAGTTCCGTCCATACGTTCCAGCGGTCGAGCGCGGCCTCATCTGAGGCTAAAAGCATCGCCCGATCAATGGAACCATTTGCTGCGGCAGCAATCAATTCAGCAGTTTCCCGTTCTGTTCCCGACCCCACCAACTCTTCGACTAACTCTCTTGGGTTTATTGGGTCGAATTCGACCCTGGTACAACGAGATGCAATCGTCTCGATCTCTACTGGAATTTCTTCCGCTGTAAGAATAAACAGTGTCGTAGGGGGTGGCTCTTCGAGCACTTTAAGAATCATTGGAGCAGCGCTGAACGCAAGATGCACATCTTCAACGAAGATCACCTTTTTATCGCTCTCATAGGGACTAGTTGTAGCTACGCGAACAACCTCTCTGGCTTGGTCAACTGAGAGTGCGGGTCCACTTCGCTCAAACATAATCAGGTCAGGGTGTTCTTCGGCGATGGCAAGCCTTTTATGTCTTTCAGGGTCTTTGCTGTTTGCGGCCAATAATTCGGCCGCAAATCGTGTGGCTGCGGTGCGAGCACCACATCCGGGTGGACCTAAAAACAGATAAGCAGGCAAAGGCGCCAGGGCGGCCTTTCGCAATATGGAAATGGCGGGTTCTTGTCCAATAATCCCATCGAAACTGTCGGTCACTTGCCACCAACAGCGCGGGCAACGCGTTCGGCGACCTCGTCTACAGAGCCACTGGCGTCAATCACCTTCCATCGTCCTGGATCGGCTTGGGCTAATACATTGAAACCTTCTACGACTCGGTTAGCAAAGTCCGCATCTTCGCTTTCCATCCGATCGCGCTGTTCGCCCAATCGGTCATCTGCCAATTCGACGGGTACTTCCAGCAAGATCACTAGATCCGGCAGTAAACCACCACTGGTCCATTCGACAAGTCGCATAAGTTCTTCAATGGACTGACCGCGTCCGTAACCTTGATAGGCCAGCGTGGAACCATAAGATCGGTCAGTTACGACATCGTCGCCTTCAGCCAAAGCTGGTTCGACAACCTCAGCTAGATGCTGAGCTCTATCTGCCGCAAAAAGTAGGGCTTCGGCACGTTCGGTTGGTGCTGGACCATTTCCGAGCAACAAATCTCTGATTGCTACGCCTAGCGCGGTACCGCCTGGTTCTCGGGTAAGGACAGCGTCTAGCCGGCGACTCAAAAGACGTGCCTGCGTTGACTTGCCGCTCGCTTCCCAGCCTTCAAATGCTATGTATTTTCCGCGTTGCTTCATTTCAACTTCTTTTTAGGGGCACGCAACGAAATCCATGCGAGCCCTGAGGCGAGCAACATAAAGCTGCTAGCTAACCATAAGGCGCCCCGAACCCCAGGAAGCGCCATGGACCATGAGCCCAGGGAAACTTCGTTGTCGAAGAGCACATCGAAAAGCCAATTGAATCCATCAGACAAGAACCCGCCGACGGTAATAGACAAGAGCAGACAGAAACGAACCAAAGTGTAGAGGGCGCTAAAAACTCTTCCTCGAAGTTGCTCTTCTACGTGCTCATGCAACAGGGTGAAACCCAATACATAGACGGACCCGGCGCAGATCCCCATCGAGAAGACTCCAGCTAGGTTTGAGAACGTATTCGAAGTGGACACCGCAAATAATAAGCATCCTCCCGCGCCAAATACCGCTGCGATAAATCCGCGTTCCTTATCTATTCGTCGTTGCAGCGCTGATAGGACCGATACGCCTGCGGCGACCCCCATTCCAAGCGTCACGAGAATGGTTCCGAAGCCGGCGTTACCGGCTTCTAAGACAACATCGTTATAGACGGCTCCCAGGGGAATCAACATTCCCCCGCCAATCATCCCTGTAGCTAATCCGACAAGTACTGCCCTTACTTGCGGGCTAATAGCGATGAAGGTCCACCCTTCACGAAGTTCTCGCACCCCTTGGGCTAAATCAATCGAGCTGGAGTTCTTTTCTTGTCGGCGTCGCGTCGCTATTGGCAGAGTTGCTATGAGGCTCGCCGCTATCAGAAAAGTCAAAGCGTCGAGCGCTAACGCCCATTCCACTTGGCCAGCGCTGCTGCCACCCAAGAACTCGGCGAATTTGGCGAGACCGATAAATGCACCAGCCGCTAATGGAAAGGTTCCGTATGCCGCCACGAGCGACAATGAATTTGCGACAGTTAGTTGCTCTTTGGGTACCAGATTCGGAACGATTGCTTCTTTCGCAGGTCCCCATAGTGAAGTCGCTAGTTCCAGGATCAACGAGGCGAGTACCAATCCCCAAACCTTTTCGATAAACGGGATTGATAGAAGCACCCCAGCTCGCAGAACGTCGCAGATGATCAATAATCGCTTGCGATCTACACGATCAACGATGATTCCACCTACCGAGGCTAAAAAGAACCCTGGCAACACTCTGGCCAGCATGACCAGCGCTATCGCTGAACCAGGCTGATCGCCACCGATCCGGCGAGCGATTTCAATAATGGCTAGGAATCCAATCCAATCACCAAATGCACTGACTATCTGCGCTATCCAGAGGCGCAAAAAAGCGGAACTCCCGAATACAGGGTGTGACCTATTAAGAGGCACATTTAATTCTTCACCCTGGGTTACCTCTGTTTCATCCATATTCACACTTCAGACTCTTCAGGGTTTCCTACGGTCAAACTGCTATTTCATGGTCATAACGAGTTTCTCAAGTACAGGATATTCAAAAATATCGCCAGGGGAGAGAAAGGCGAGAAGTCTTAGGCTCGCTTCTCCGCCAACAGCTCGACTGCTCTTTGCTCGGTGAGTGCTTCAACTGAGTCCCAACTCTTTAGCGAGGCGTTCGTCTTACCATCAGTTACATAGGGCCCGAACTTTCCATCTTTTAAAAGAATCGGCTGGCTGCTATTGGGGTCTTTGCCAAGCTCTTTGAGTGGTGGCTTTGCTGCTCTGCGACCAAACTTTTTCGGAACTGCCAAGAGTTCTAAACACTCTTCAAGAGTAATAGTCAACAACTGCTCTTCAGTTTGCAGATTGCGGCTCTCTCCATCCTTAAGTAGGTAAGGGCCATATGGGCCATTCTGAACGGTTATCCCAATCCCATCAGTCGGATCTGTTCCGACTGTGCGTGGCAAGCTTAGGAGTTCAAGCGCTTCTTCAAGAGTGATGCGTTCGATCGTCATTGTTTGAAAGAGGGACGCTGTTTTTGGCTTCGGCTTATTCTTTAGTTCGGCGATACGGTCCAGCTCAGCGACTACTTCAACAACAGTGTCAAATAGTCGAGAAGTTTCGATAAGGGCATTGATGTTAGTGAGACGTTCTTCGTTGTCTCCACGCTGCAATTCCTTTAGATAGCCAGACTTCTCTAAACATGATTCCAGCGCAGAAGGAGCGTCTGTTTCGCTCAGATCGGCAATCGATTTTCTGAGCTTCAGAAATGATCGAATAGCTTTTTGTGCGACAGGTGATGAACCGGCTTCCTCCGCTCGTTCAAAAGCCTCCAAAAGGCTGATGTCATGCGTTTCACCGAACTCGACAAGTCGCTTGATAGCAGCATCGCCGATTTTGCGCTTTGGGTTCTTTATCGCTTGCTTCACCGAGTCGTTGTCCGGCTCATTGGTCATGCATCGCATATAAGCGATCGCTACTTTGAGTTCTTTCTTGTGAAGAGGGAGGCTAAGGAGTTGACCTCCAGGTGATGAGGCTGCTGGCATTCTTGGGGGTCGCCCCAAAGACACATATGGACCGAAGGTTCCTGGTCTAGCGATAACTTCCATGCCGCTAGTTGGGTCAAGACCTAAGACGCGTTCTTCAGGTGTCTCTAATAATTCGATAGCTAGATCAAGAGTGATCTCATCAGGAGCAATGCCCGCCGGTAATGATCGATACTCGTCGCCTCGCTGCACATAAGGAAAATTTCTACCCACTTTGGCAACAACGACTTGGCCGTCCTTGTCAATTCCAATCGGAATCGTGTTGATTTCCACGGGGTCAATGTCAGCAAGATTCTCATCTGATACGAGATTACGAAGACCTGGCAGTGGCTCTCCATTTGCGTTAACGCCGCCAAAATAGAAATCATCTAACCATGGGTTAGGTTCGATTTCGCCTACAGATATCTGGTCAAGGTCGTCTTCCATGCTGGCCGTAAGAGCGTAATCCACAAGCTGCGGGAAGTGATTTTCCATGAGACCGACCGTGGCGAACGCTGTCAGCGTGGGCACCAAAGCCTGACCTTTCTTCCAGACATAGCCTCGACTTTGGATGGTGCCAAGAATGCTTGCATAGGTGCTGGGTCGTCCCACTCCCAGCTCCTCTAGTCGTCGCACTAGGGTTGCCTCGGTGTAGCGCGCAGGTGGCTTCGTTTGGTGATCTTTACTTTCAAGGGACGAAGCAACAACAGTGTCACCTTCCGAGAGATTGGGAAGTTCTCGTTCTTCGTCGTCTGATTCATCTGACTGTCGACCGTAAACACCTAGAAAACCAGGAGAAGTGACCACGGTCCCACTAGTGCCGAATTGGTAACTTTCTGAGCCGGATGGAGCAGCCACTAAACGAATAGTGACCGTCTGGCCTTCTGCATCGTTCATCTGACTGGCTATCGTTCGACTCCAGATGAGGTGATACAGGCGCGCTTGATCACTGTCGCTTTTGTCTCCTTTGAAACCAAGGTCAGCTGGGTCTCGCCATGCGTCTCCTGCGGGACGGATAGCTTCGTGCGCCTCTTGAGCGTTTTTGACTTTTTTGTTGTACACCCGAGCATCTGCAGGTACTTGATCGGACCCGAAGCGGTCTCTGATTAGCGTCCGAGCAGCACTAAGGGCATCCGCCGACAGGGTGGTGCTGTCGGTCCGCATATAGGTTATGTGCCCTTCTTCGTAAAGCTTCTGAGCCGCACCCATTGTGCGTGATGCCGAGAAACCTAACCGCCCACTGGCTTCTTGCTGAAGAGTGGAGGTCATGAA